>Ga0208973_1000022_pt1 | contig 83725 bp, 74 predicted proteins | sample AOAMet_66_BLW_10_2_FD_188233 | JGI IMG/M metagenome (GOLD analysis project Ga0208973, IMG submission 188233) | Ammonia-oxidizing marine microbial communities from Monterey Bay, California, USA - CAN11_66_BLW_10 (SPAdes) | ecosystem: Environmental > Aquatic > Marine > Intertidal zone | place...
AGTGCTTAGCGCGGGTGGCGGAATTGGTAGACGCGCCAGACTAAGGATCTGGTGTCCATTGCGGACGTGGGGGTTCGACTCCCCCCTCGCGCACCATCTCTTGACATCAGGACTACGAGGGCCTGAATGCCCAAAGCAGGGTTTTAAGAGCCCTGAAATCTGGTCGATTAGCTCAGTGGTAGAGCGCTTGCTTCACACGCAAGATGTCACTGGTTCAAATCCAGTATCGACCACCATTTCAACGGGCTTGGAGACCCTCATAAGAGGACTGCGCGTCATTTAGACAAAAAGGAGTGATCTACTCTGGTATGGGTTAGATTTTGGCGGAGGAACTAGTTGCAATTACTTCGTCGATCTTCAACTAAGACAAGGACGTGTTTTTTTTGAGACAAATTGGTTAAGATAGGGCATTCTCTTTCATATAGTTATGTCGGTTAGCGGTATAGATCTAGGCGAAGCATGGCGGGAATGGCTCGGAGAGAGTGCTCCTCGCCTTCTTTCCTATGCTCGGGCGCGATGTAATGATGTCCATGAAGCCGAGGATTTGCTCCAAGATGCCTTGATCAAGCTTTGGGGTTATCAGAAGGAAAGGGAATGCCGTCCGCCCGATCTGCCTCTCGCGTTTTCGGTGATGCGGTATCTTGCCCTTGATCGCGGTCGTCGTAAGGGGCGTCGAGAAAAGCGTGACCGGAAGATTATTCAATTTCAAAGCGGCGAAGATCATTGGCTTGATCCAACTCTTGAAGATGCCGAAGACTCTGAGCTTCTCCGGAAAGAAGTTGAGGAGTTGCCTGACAAGCTCCGTGAGGCGCTGACCCTTAAAATATGGGGGGGACTTACCTTCGCCGAAATTGGGAGTGTTCTTCAGATCTCCCATAATACAGCAGCATCCCGTTACCGCTATGCTCTTGAGCAGCTCCAAAAGAAATTAAACCATCTGCAAACTATTAAAAATGGATAACACACTAAAGGATCTGGAATCGAGCCTTGAAACACTGACGCCTCGTGGTCTCAGTGATGTGGGGCGGGATGATTGTCACCAGCTGATTGATCAGTTAGTGGAAGCAAATGAATTTTCTGCGAATAACTTGAATAGAGAGGCTGGGGGTTGGAAGGGAACAGCTGCCGCTGCAGCTATCGCTCTCGGTATCGGAGTTAGTGGTGGATGGTTTTTGGGGGTTGATCGAAACTCTTCTCTTTTTGTGGAAAACGAAAAAGCAGGTGACGCTGAAGATGTTTTAGCTTTCGAGCATCTTGATCACGATGCCTGGATCTTAGCCACAGAGTCACCGAATGTTTACGTGACCAAATTAGGCGAAATTAGAGAGATTTCGCGAGAGGTTGAGGTGACCGAAGAGGTTATCCAGCACCGGGAAAGTGGTCTCGTCGTAACGATCGAGACAACCGATCATCATGTTGTTGATACTCCCAAGAGTGATTTTTAGCGATTTTGAGACGTGAAGCTGCTTTGGATCTGTTTACTAGCTCTTTTGCCAAACTTGGTGCAAGCGGAGCAGCTTCCGTGGATTGGAGTCTCGTTTGAACCCCTTACAACGGAGGATCGAAAGGGCTCACCACTTGAGTTGGGAGTCGGACTTAGGGTGTCTGGAGTAGTGTCGAAAGGACCACTTGCGAAAGCTGGTGGGAAGAATGGTGATCTTTGGTGGAAATTTGATGATCACATTCTTTTAAATATGAGGCAAATGGTCGTCCTTCTTCGTGAAAAAGAGGTTGGAGAGACAGTGGAGGTTCAAGCTTTTCGAGAGGGGCAGCTTAAGAAGTTCAACCTATCGCTGGGATCTCGTCAGCTCCCACAAGTAAGGCCAGTTAGCTCGCTGATCGAGAATCGGAACCTTGAGAGACCAAGACGGCTAGCAAAGCGAGAACAAGTGGCTCGGCTTAACACCGAGGAGCAAGTTTTAAGTTTAGAGGCAGAGGGGAAAGCTTGGCGATTTCAGGTTAAGGAGGATGATGTCGTGATTCTTTCAGCACTCGTGAGCACTGATGATCTGAGTGAAAAGCTGCCAAGAAGATGGATTGGCGCCTTTTTGATTTTGAGGCAGACCCTCCAACGGCAGCAGGATGGGGGTGATGCAAGCTCTAAAGGAAAGGTTCGCTTCGCTCCTAGTATGAGAAAGAAACGTCCTAACGGATAAAAATGAGGTGTCCCGCCCGAGAGTCAGGCTAAACCTTTTTCTCTTCGGTTCTTGCCATTCACGCTTGTCCCTTACAGTCTCGCGACATGCATTCTGATGTCGCGAAGTTGGTGGAGGCGGGCCGAATTACCGCTCCCGTTGGTGAGAAACTCTCAAAGATTGCTCCGGGGTCATACCGGATTCATAAAGGTTTCGGAGGGGGCGTGGTGACAGAATGGGATCTCTTCAATGGGAAGGTCACAATCGATTTCGAGGAGGAAAAGGGAAAGGTTATGGGGCTAAAGCTCGCTCTTGAAAAAACCGAGGCAGTAGAGGCGAATGATGTCCGTGCTCAAAAAGTGAGCCAACTCGGGGAACTCAAGGAACTTGCGGAGAAAGATCCGGTCGAATTGGTCGTTCGCACGATCGAAACAAGGGGCGGAAATATGACGATGGATCAACTTGATGCCGAGCTTTGCGGAAGTGTTGTCGAAGAGCCTGGTTATAAAAAATGGTGGGAGAAGACCAAGAAAGCTCTTCGTGAGAGCAAACGTGTTTCCGTTCCAACAAAGCGCACTGATCCTCTTGTCCTCCGCGACGAATCTACTGGTCCAGGAGAGGCTCTGGTCGATGATTTGGAGCAAGCTCGCTCACCCAAAGCTCGTGTTAAGGCCCTTGAAGCTATTCAGCGTGAGGCCCCATTGGTTGCAGCGACTGAAGGTTTGCTTGCTCGTGCATTTGAAATAGTTAACGACGCAGCTTTAAAGTTAATGAAGCTGGCTCCGGCGCAATCATTAGAGTTAATCGCGCTTCGTGATGAGATTGCTCAAGAAACAAAGCAGGATGAAGCAATCTCGGCTGATGCTCCCAAGCTCTCAGAGGTTCTTCAGGTGGCCGACGGTAATCTTTCCGAAGATCTTAATCACGTTGCGGCGGCCCGCTTGAAACGAATTCTTGAAGCGTTTCCTCCTGCTTTCGGTGACGACTGGGTTGGGAAGGTGCTGTCTGTTTTTGGTAAGATAAGTTCCCGGGGAGTTTCTGAGATTGCGAAACTCTTAGGAGAGAAAGACGAAACGAAGGCTCTCAATGATCATATTAAGGTTGCGCTATCACGCCATGCTCTCGGGCCGGATTCGCTTGCTTGGATTTGTCGCGAACGCAAGAAGTTGGCGGAAGATGTTTTTGACGGTTCAGTGGGTTCGGTGATTCTTACCGTTCTTGAGCAAGATTCTCTCGATGATGGGCCCCGCCGAAGCGGGCGTTTAGGTAACCTGCTTCTCGATGATAAGGAACTGATCTCGGATATCCTTGATGGGATGGAGTTAAACGATGTTCGTAACTTCGCTCGCAAACTTCTAGCAAGCCCAGCTTTCCCCGATCTCGATCGAAAATCGCTGATGGCACGTGTCATTAAAAAAGTTCCTGAGACTCAAGAAATGGTTTCTGGGGAAAATCAGGCGAAGGGTGACGATACTCTTCTCGTTTCCTTCAAAAGTCTTGATCGTCGTAAGGCGGAGTATGAGGAGCTTGTTAACAAGCGGATTCCGGCTAACGTAAGGGAAATTTCGACAGCTCGTGCACACGGTGACCTTCGTGAGAATTTCGAATACCACGCGGCCAAGCAGATGCAGTCTGTTCTTAATTCTCGAAAAAATGATCTCGAGCGTGATCTTGAGCGCGCGCGTCCGACTGACTTCAAAGGCGCTGACACTTCGGCGATTAATATCGGAACTAAGGTGATGGTCGCTATTGAAGGTGGTGAAGAGCGTTCAATGACAATGCTAGGCGCTTGGGATGCCGATCCTGAAAAGAATATCGTATCCTACCTCTCCGAGATTGGTCAGGCACTCCTTGGTAAAGTAGTGGGGGATGTCGCTGAAATCCATGACACTGATACCGAAGAACTCATCACGGTGACAATCAGCTCGATTAGTTCTATCTAAGGACACTTTTTAAGAAATTTCTAAATATACATATGTCGAACACTACCATTCAGTCGATCAAAGGCCGCGAAATTATTGATTCGCGGGGCAATCCTACTGTTGAAGTTGACGTCACCCTTGATGGTGGCGCCTTCGGCCGCGCTGCCGTCCCCTCAGGGGCCAGTACCGGTGAACATGAAGCATGGGAGCTTCGCGATGGCGACAAGGATCGTTACTTAGGAAAGGGCGTCCTCGGCGCCGTTGCTAATATTAACGATAAGATTGCCCCGGCTCTTCTTGGAAATTGTGCTTGTGATCAAACCAGGGTCGATCAAACCATGTTGTCCCTCGATGGTTCTTCGAATAAAAAGAATCTCGGAGCAAATGCTCTCCTTGGAACTTCACTCGCGGTAGCACGTGCAGCAGCTTCTGCATCGGGCCTTCCCTTATACAAATATCTCGGGGGTCCTAACGCTAAGGTTCTTCCGGTTCCAATGATGAATATCATTAATGGTGGATCCCATTCAGATGCTCCAATTGCTTTTCAGGAATTTATGATTCGGCCGGTGGGTGCTGCGACCTTCAGCAAAGCGGTGCAAATGGGCGCTGAAGTCTTCCATAACCTAAAGAAGGTTCTTCATGACCGGGGTCTTTCTACTGCTGTCGGTGATGAGGGCGGATTTGCCCCGACTTTCAAAGGGACCGAAGATGCTTTAGATACTGTTACTTTGGCTGTCGAGAAAGCTGGTTATAAAGTGGGTGAGGATATTACTTTCGCACTTGATTGTGCTGCTTCAGAGTTCTTCGAGAACGGAGTTTATGATTACGCCAAATTTGAAGGAGATGGTGGCGCTCAAAGAGGATCAGAGGAGCAAGCTGCATATCTGGCCGAGCTTTGTGCGAAGTATCCTATCGATTCAATCGAAGATGGTTGTGACGAGAATGATTGGGATGGCTGGAAGGTTCTCACCGATAAGATCGGCGATAAGGTTCAGCTTGTAGGCGATGATCTTTTTGTGACTAACGTTGACTTTCTTCAGAAGGGCATCGACCTCGGTGTGGCAAACTCAATTTTGATCAAGGTCAATCAGATTGGAACTCTCACGGAGACTTTTGATGCCATTGAGCTGGGTAAGATTCATGGATATAATTCAGTGATTTCCCATCGATCGGGAGAAACGGAAGATAGCACGATTGCCCATCTCGCTGTTGCAACCAACGCAGGCCAAATCAAGACAGGTTCAATGAGTCGGTCTGATAGGATCGCCAAGTATAATCAACTCCTTCGAATCGAAGAGGCACTTGGTAATAACGCGATATATGGCGGTTCCTAAGAGCTGGAACCTTCTAAAAATTTCAAAAACTGCAGGTTTTGCCTGCAGTTTTTTTTGTTTAGACTTCCTTAGTATCGAACTTTGTGTAATTTACAAGTGATGGGCCGCTATTTCCGAGTCGCAACCGACCGTTCACCTGAGTTTTCCGAAGCTCGAGGTGGACGAGGTTTCTTTGGAAAGCCGACCTTGGTCCTGTTCTGGTTCTTTGTCTTAGCAGCTTGTTGCGCTGTCGCGATTCCAGCGCTCCCTCAGTATCACCTTTTAAAGGAAATCGAATTAGAACTGGTCAAGACTCAAGAAGAGGAAAGGCGGCTTGAGAGGCATATCCAACAACTAGCTGCCGAGGCTCGCGCTCTTGAGGAAAACCCGAGCTATTTGCAGGGGCGGGCCCGGGATCCCCTTCGCTATATGCGAAAAGGGGAGACCATTATTCAAATCCAAGACTAGATCGTCATCGAGTTGAATCCACCATCGACGACAATTTCGGTGCCTGTGATGAACCCGCCGGCCCGATTGGATGCCAAAAGCAGGGTTGCTCCCATCAATTCTTGAGGATTTCCGAATCTTGAAGCTGGAGTGTGACGTAAGATTTCAGCAACCCGAACTTCGTCGAGGACCTTGCGATTCTGTTCTGCAGGGAAAAATCCAGGGACCAACGTGTTCACCCGGATGTCCCGATCCGCCCATTCGCGCGCAATATTACGGGTAAGGTTATGGACGGCTGCCTTAGAGGCAGAATAGGTGAAGACGCGTGAGAGCGGGTTTAGGCCAGAAATCGACCCTAAATTAATGATCGAGGCCTGGACATCGCGGCTCAGAAAGTAATTTCCAAAGACTTGGCAGGCGCGCATGACACCCACGAGGTTAACGTCTAAAATTTTGAGGGCTTCGTCATCTGTAATTTCGACGAATGGGCTTGGGGAGTTGATTCCCGCGCCGTTTACAAGGATGTCGACTTTGCCAGATTGTTCTACCACTGAGTTTAGGAGCTCATTGAGTGATTGGCGATCGCTGGCGTCTGCTAACGCAAAATATCCCTTCCCGCCTGCTTCCTCGATGATCTTGAGCCGTTCGTTTGCCTTTTCCTCATTTCGCCCCACTAAAACGACTTCTGCTCCAGCCTTAGCAAGTCCGAGTGCCATACAGGAACAAAGCTCTCCAGTGCCCCCAATCACGACGGCAGTCTTGCCCTCAAGCCCGAACATCTCTTTTAAAAATTGTGCTGTTTTCATAATGCCCTGACTCTAATGCGTGGGAGAATAGTCGCAAGAAATGAAAATAGAGAAGTTGGAAGAAAGTTCCTCAGTGATGGGGATTGATGCGTTATCTTCCCAATTAGCAAATGTTAGAGCGAAAACGTAGAATTTTCGGTAGCCATTAGTAGTTGAATCGTTACCTTCTAAACGTTGATGAAATGCGACTCATGCCAAGAAAAGGCTACGGTGTTTTACACCCAAGTGACTGAGGGTAAACTTAAGAAGTTTGTCCTTTGCGAAGCTTGCGCTCAGAAAAAGGGGATCACCAATGTGGATGATCTTTTAATGGGTAGTGATTTGCTTGGGAATTCACCACCACAAACCAAGGTGCAAGATATCGTGGCTGAGCTAAATCAGGAGGATTGTAGTTCTTGCGGGTTTTCTTTAGATGATTTCCGAAAAGTCGGCCGGCTCGGCTGTCCTGAATGCTATCAAGTTTTTTATCGTGAGCTCGCGGAGCGTCTGCCTTCGATGCATAAGGGAGGTGTCCATAAGGGGTATTTGCCTGAAGGAGTTGCTATGAAACAGGCCTTGAAGTCAGAGCTCGCGTGTTTGACTGACAAGTTGGAAAGCGCAATCGAAGATGAGCGGTTTGAAGAAGCTGCAATGCTTCGGGATAAAATTTCTAAAGTTGAAGAGAAGAAAGGGGTGGTCGAGCTATGATGCGATTTGCGACACTCCTGCGGCATCCCGCAGATTGGATGATGGGGCACGGAGCAGAAACATCAGTGGTGCTGACTAGCCGAGTCCGCCTTGCGCGTAACCTCGCCAAATCTCCATTTCCCGGATGGTCTCGGAAGAAAGATCGCGAAGGTGTATATTCATTTTTGCGAGAAAAAGTAGAATCGGTTCCTGGCATGAAAGATGGCTTTTCCCATGAGCTTTGTGATTTGGATCCTCTTCAGAAGCAAGTCCTCGTCGAACGCCACCTGATCAGTCGGGAGCAGGCTGCTCGGAGTGAGGGGAGCGGTTCGGTGGTAAATCGTAAGCAGACCCTGAGTCTCATGATTAACGAGGAGGACCATTTGCGGATTCAAGCAATTCGTCCTAGCCTTCAATTAAAAGAAGCCTTCAAGTTGGCCCATTCAGTTGATCAGCGCCTTGAAAAGGTGGTCGACTTCGCTATCGACCCAACGCTTGGATACCTCACAGCTTGCCCGACCAATTTAGGGACTGGTATGCGGGCATCATCGATGCTTCACCTGCCTGGATTGGTTTTGAGTGATCAAATTGGCCCAGTGTTAAAGGGAATCAATAAACTTGGTTTAGCTGTTCGTGGGTTATATGGAGAGGGAACCGAGTCGCTTGGGAATCTTTATCAAATTTCAAATCAATCGACCCTCGGTGAGAGCGAAGAAGAAATTCTCGACCGTCTAACCAGAGTGATAGGCGACGTGGCGCAATATGAACTGCAGGCCCGAGAAAAGCTTATGACTGAAGATTCGATAATGGTGAGGGATCGAATAGGTCGCGCTGCAGGCAATCTCTCATACGCTCATATCATTACTTCAAAAGAGGCTCTTAATCATCTCTCCATGCTCCGCTTGGGTGCTGATCTGACGCTGCTCCCGTCAGACTTAGTTGAGAGTTGTGACCGTCTCTTCATGGAGACTCAACCTGCCCATCTTCAATGGCGAGCAGGGCGTAAACTTGAACCAGAGACCCGTGATGTTATCCGGGCTCAAATGATTCGCGAGCAGTTGCAATCATCGTTATCACCTGCTATTGATTTATCAGGGAAAGAAAAGTAAAGAAAGTTCCACTCCATCCTAACAATTCTATGAATAATTTTACACCACGCGCACAGCAGGTGCTGGCTCTAGCTCGAAAGGAAGCTGACCGATTCAATCATAATTATATTGGGACCGAGCACGTGCTCCTTGGCCTCATTAAATTAGGCCAGGGTGTCGCTGTTAGCGTTCTTCAGCGCATGGGGCTCGACCTTGAATCAGTCCGCATGGAGGTAGAGAAAGAGGTTGGGACTGGTCCGGATACCAAGAGTTCAACCAATATTCCTTACACACCCCGTGTAAAGAAGGTGCTGGCTCTTGCAAATAAGGAGGCCAAGCAGCTCAATCATTCTTATGTTGGAACCGAGCACATTCTTCTGGGGCTGCTTCGCGAAGGTGAGGGAATGGCGGCGCGGGTCCTTACCAGTTTAAGCGTGGATCTTCAAACGACGCGCAATGAGGTGCTCGCGGAGATTGATCCTAACTTCGCAGCCGAAGAATCCGATGACGAATTCGATTTCGATGATGATGAAATCGAAATGGAAAATGGTGAGGATGCCGAAGGAAAAGCTAAGACTCCGGCTTTAAAAGCGTTTGGTCGTGATCTCACTAAGCTTGCGCAATCGGGTGATCTAGATCCAGTGATTGGACGCGCCTCTGAAATTGAACGGGTGATTCAGATCCTCTGTCGTCGTACAAAAAACAACCCGGTATTAGTCGGAGAGGCAGGAGTGGGTAAAACTGCAATTGTCGAAGGACTTGCGCAAGAGATTGCGGCTGGTGATGTGCCTGAGATACTCCGAGACAAAAAGGTGGTCACTCTTGATCTCGCTTTGATGGTTGCTGGCACAAAATACCGCGGCCAGTTTGAGGAGCGTATAAAGGCTGTCATGGACGAGATCCGCAAAGTGAAGAACGTTGTGCTCTTCATTGATGAGCTGCATACCATTGTTGGTGCGGGTTCGGCTGAGGGAGCTATGGATGCTTCGAATATTATAAAGCCCGCCTTGAGCCGCGCTGAGTTGCAATGCATCGGTGCCACCACTCTTAATGAATTTAGAAAGCACATTGAAAAGGACTCCGCTTTAGAGCGTCGTTTTCAGCAAGTTAAGGTAAATGAACCCTCAATTGATGATGCTATAGAAATCATGAAAGGCCTTCGTGAGAAGTATGAGAGCCATCACAAGGTGCGCTACTCTGAGGAGGCTCTTGAGGCATCGGTGAAGTTGACATCTCGTTATCTTACAAGCCGCTTTCTGCCCGATAAGGCTATCGATGTAGTGGACGAAGCCGGAGCCCGTGCCCGAATTCAAACTATGACGCGTCCGATCGGACTCAAGGAGTTGGAGGTGCGCATCGCGGAGATTAACGATGAGAAGGTAGCTGCTATTAACGATCAAGATTTTGAAAAAGCTGCAGCTCTTCGTGACGAAGAAAAGACAACTCGAAAGGTGCTCGATGATAAGATAGAAGGTTGGCGTGGTGAAAGCGAAGAGAAGGTCGTTGATATCGATGAGGATGATATTATGTCGGTGGTCTCGAAGTGGACTGGTGTTCCGCTCCAACGTATGGAGCAGAAGGAAGCAGCTAAGCTGTTAAAAATGGAAGAGAATCTCAGGGAGACTGTTATTGGGCAGAATGAGGCTGTTGTGGCAATCTCTAAGGCCCTTCGGCGATCGCGTGCTGATCTCAAGGATCCGCGTCGCCCGATAGGTTCATTTCTTTTCCTTGGGCCAACTGGAGTGGGGAAGACCTACCTTGCTAGAAATCTTGCCAACTTTATGTTCGGTGATCCGGAGTCGCTGATTCAGATCGATATGTCGGAATACATGGAGAAGTTTAGCGCAAGTCGTCTCATCGGTTCGCCTCCGGGGTATGTTGGATATGAAGAGGGCGGTCAGCTCTCTGAAGCGGTAAGGCGCCGTCCGTATTCAGTTATTCTTTTTGACGAAGTTGAAAAAGCCCACCCGGACGTCATGAATCTTCTGCTTCAAATTTTGGAGGAGGGAATGATTACGGATAGCTTCGGTCGTAAAATCGATTTTCGGAACACGATCATTATTCTGACCTCGAATGTCGGAGCTGAAAGTATCAAACGCCAAACGACATTGGGTTTCAATGCAATGGCGGAGGATGAGGCGGACTTCGAAGGCATGAAGGCCAAAATAGATTCCGTTGCTAAAAAGCATTTCCGGCCTGAATTCCTAAATCGACTTGATGAACTCGTGGTGTTCCGGATGCTTGAGAAAGAGAGTCTTAACGTGATTGTCGATCTAGAGGTTGCGAAATTGGTAAAGCGCCTTGCTGATAAGCAGATCGATCTGGTGCTCGAGGAATCCGCACGCGACCTAATCGTCACCGAGGGCTACGATCCTGACTATGGAGCTCGCCCAATGCGCCGGGCGGTTGAACAATTGCTTGAAGATCCGCTTGCTGAAGCCATCCTTTCAGGTTCTGTCAAGGAGGACCAGCACGTTACAGCGAAGGTTAAAAAGGACGCGAAGGCGGTTTCTTTCAAAGCCAAGGCCCGCAAGAAGCAAAAGAAAGCAGGCGTTTCCACCTCCTAGAAATTTAAGAGGTGCGAATGAATTGATCTTATCGAGTTACTCTAAAATGGGTGAGACTTCGGCCTTCCTGATCCAGCCAGTGCTGCCTCCAGGGAGCTTAATCATAGACCATCCTGCTCGAGTCGCTTTGACTCGACACAGGCTCCCTATCACGTTCTCCCGAATTATAGAGCCTCCCTCAAAGGGTTGGCTTTTCAGCGCCGTCTTTTCTGTCACGATTGATAATTCACTCAGGGGCTCGAAGCTTACTCCTAGAGGATAGAGTTTCATCCCGGTGATTCCAATTGCGAATCCCAAACCTGTGAAAACGGAGAAAGTGACGAGGAGAGGTTTGCGCTTATTTCCAAAGATGTTCCAAGCTGTCAGAATAGCGATGACAAGTGACCAAATCCCCATGATTAAGATTTGAAAATAAATCCATTTGGGTAGAAGCGATAGCCATTCAGTCCCCTCTGGCGAACGAGCGTGAGACCCTGGTAATTCGCTCATTAGTTTGGAGCTGTCACCACCATGCAATTGATAACGATGGGCCCACAATGAAGCTTCGCCATAGTTTTCTAACTTTAGCTCACAAATCGCTAGGTTATGAAGATGCTCTCTTGCTGCTGCTGTTTCCATTGATGCCAGAATGTCGGCTTTGGCTTCCTCGGGAGAATGGTCAATGGCCTTACTAGTCTGAATCAAGGAGCCTATAGAGATTAAAAATATTAAGAGCGGAGACAAGGTCCTAAGGAGCCTCAAGACTCGCTTTTTTTCGCTTGGTTCAAGGGGTTCCGGTTTTGGGTCCTGCCGAAAGCAGATCTCATCCCGTATTTTGAAAACCTCCTCGAGCCCCTCAGCTGCGTCGTGCTCCGTAGCAAACCGGGCCGCTTCTCGAAAGAAGGTTACACGGTCATTGCTCGCTGAAGTCACTTCTTTCAGCTCGTCTTCAAACTCCCTACGAGGCGCTAACGCGATATGGCGAGCTTTGAGCCTGTTCCGGAATGCAATTCCAAGAATTGAGCAGGTAATTAGAGCAGGGATGATTTGCCACGCCCACTTGCTCAGGGGGGATGATTTCCTGAAAACTTTTAGCGGACGTTCGCTAGGGGGGAGGAACTCCAGAGCTTCTCCAAGGGATTCTGGGGAAGGAAGTTCTCCGGTGATTTTTATCGGAATAGGAAGAGATTCCTTTTGCTCGTAATTTTCGAGCAATGGATCGAAGTAAATGAAGCGATAAGGGGGAAGAGCCTCAATTTTTTTTAGAGGTCTTAGGACATGCGAGAACTCAGCGGTCCCTGAACTTGAACGGCGTTCCCCGCCGCTCGGCTTAGCCATTATTTCAAATTGTTTCCAATCTTTGTTCAGGTCAACTAATTGAGGTCCAGGGAATTGATCGATATTTCCCGAACCTGTGATGCGTGTTTCGACGGTGAGTGATCCGCCGAGCTCGAGTTCAAGACTGAGGGGGCGAACCTCAATCGAAAATGTTCCTACGGCTCCACCAAAACCGGATGGCGCTCCTTCAGGAAGAGGCCGGACATTTAGCTCAACAGAAGGGAAGTCGATCTTTGTGGTAAAGGAACGGGTGGCGAAGCCTCCGCGAACCACTTGGCGACGAAGTAAGGTAGCGTTAGTCGACCCAGGTCCAAGAACAAGAGGTCCGTCCTGAAGCGCATTGATTGAGCTAAGGTAGGTGTATACCGCGAATTGATGGCCATCATAATCAAGATATCCAGTAGGTTCAGTCGTCGTAGTGAAGCGCCATGCTGCAAGCCCATCCTTTTTGAGGTTAATGACGTTCCCATCTGATAACCGAAGTAAGTGAGGTGCTGCTTGGGAAAGATATAGCTTAGCTTCGACGTCCTGTGTTTCACCTAAGTAAGGGTTGGTCTTCTCAAGGAAAACACCGGTCAGATACGGAGTGACTTCTCCATTGATTTTTATGCCATGAGTTTCGAGGCTATTGATTGGTGCCACTCGAAGAGTATGGGTTTTTGAGCGAATCACTCCGGAGTTAGTTTGGAGTTCAAAGGGGGGGATCTTGTAAATCCCTGGCTCGAAAGCTGAAACTAAATAACGGAAGCCTTCACGAATTCTTCCATTAATTTGATATCGGCGTTGCGTTTCTCGCTTTAAAGCAAGAGGGGCCGCTTTTGGGGTGGTTGGCCAATCGATTAGCGTCAGATTCTCGACCCATACCGTCAGGTAGGTTTTTTCCCCAACTACAATAATCGAACTATCGAGCTTTGTCTCGATCGCCGGGGAATCCTTAGCTAAGAGGTTGCGGCCTCCTGTAAGAATTAGAAATGAAATGATTACGAAAAATCTCACGATGGTCGTTTCGTAAATTACCAATCGTGTGGGCTTCGATTGTAGGGTCTCCGTATCCTTCGTGGAGCCTTTCCCCCAAAGTCGGAATATTGCTTTAGGAGCCGCCGAGCTCTTTCGCGGGGCGTTTCATTTTCCGGAGCATTAGGATCATCTTTTAGGTTGGGATTCTCTGCTTGTGCTTTGTTTTCATTGCCCTGTTTAGCTTCTCCCTCATTGCTTTGATTTTCGTTTTGATTCGATAGCTCGTCGTTAGGTTTTGATTTTTCAGATTGTTCATCATTTTTACTCTCACCCTCTTTAGATTGCTTGGGATTGTTGTTATCGCCATTTTCTTCGGAGGGGTCATCTTTCTTCGTTTGGTCCGGATTTTCATTTGATTGCTCGTCCTTTGACTCTTCTGATGTGTCTTCCGAATCAGAGCCATTTTGAGCTTCTTCTTGAGAGTCGTTTTTTTCTGAATCTTGATTGTCTTCGTCTTCCTTTTCCTGGTTTTTTTCTTCCTCCTTTTTTTCCTTTTCTTTTTGGAGTTCGGCTAATTGCTTCTCTACGGATTGTAGGTTTTCTCTCGAGGCTGCGTTTTGGGGTTGGATTTCTAAAGAGGCTTTAAAGTGCTCAATCGAACCTTCCCAAGCTTTCACTTTCTCTTCCATGGTTTTTGACGCACCTAGATAAAATAAGGAAGTTGCGAGAGCATAATGGGCTTGCTGGAGAATTTCAGAATCTTCAGCCGAAAGTGCTGAGCTAAATGAAGTGACCGCAGTAGGCCAATCTTGCGCTCTTGATGCTGCTGATCCGGATGCGAGGTATAGGCTTGCCGCATGGTCACCTGAACTATCTTTGGCTGCTTCGCTGAACAACTGTTGAGCTGTGGTTGTTTCACCTGCTTTGAGGGCAGCGATGCCGTCTTCCACCAAGCTTGCTTCAGCCTGTGGGGTGGCGAGACTACATACTACGAGAGCAATGATCGGAGCTAAAGGAAGGCACTTGATGAAAATAGAAGTCATGATGAGAAGCAGTCCGCTAAAAACAAACCACCGATGAGCAGGTTTAGCAACTCGTTGGTGTTTTCCTTCCTCTCGGAAGCGATCCATTTCAGAAAGTGCCGAATCTAATTTGTTAATGAAGCCGGCGCCCATTCCTTTGGAGTAATATCCATCAGTTTCTTCGGCTATCACTTGTAGAGCTTCTTCGTTGAGCTTGGAAAAAACGACATTCCCGGATCGGTCTCGAAAATTCCCATCACTTTCCCGAGGATCAGGTATGAAGGAACCCTCTGTGGATCCCATTCCGATTGCGTAAATGAAGATGCCTTCTCTGGCGGCAGCGGCGGCAGCTTCTTCAAGTCCTTCAGAGGATTTTTCACCATCGCTAAATACCACCATGATGTTGCTTTGTTGACCCGTTTCCCTCAGGAGTCGTGTTCCGGAATCAATAGCTGTGGTAAGGTTGGAGCCTCCCACTGGGATGTCATTGGGGTCCAGTTGAGCCAAAGTTTGTTCCACAAAACTGTGATCGATCGTAAGTGGAGATTGAACAAGTGTTTCCCCAGAAAACAAAAGAACGCCAACTCGATCGTTAGGAAACTTTTCTAGGATTTCTAGAGCTGCAGCCCTAGATGCTAGTAGTCGATTAGGCTCCATATCGCGGGCTAGCATGCTGCGTGATATATCCACACAAAAGAGAATGTTTCGTCCTTCATTTTCTACTTCAATCCATTCCTCGCCAGATTCTGGCTGGGCGACTGCAATAATCAACCCAGCCATCCCTCCTAAAGCGAGACCCAGTGAGGTGAAGTGAACCCATGGCGGGCGGGTATGGCTGAGGCGGCCTTGTAAACGATCTGCCACCATTCTCTTCCAGCGATAGCGACGCTTCTTCCAAGAGAGCCAAGCCATGAAGCCAATCAAGGGGAGGGCGGTTAAGCAAAGAAGCCATTCAGGTTTTGCAAAATTCATGGCATCGATGGTGGGTTGAGTGCTGAAGTAAAAAGGTAGCCTAAAATCAAAAGGCCCGACGCCCCAACAAACCAGAAGTAGAGCTCTTTCCTTATCGTCCAGCTCTTACGTTCGACTTCGATTTTTTCAAGGTCGTCGATGCTCTTGAAAGCTTCTCGGAGGCCTAAATAGTCGCGCGCTCGATAGTAATCTCCTTTGGTGATTTCAGCGATTTCCTTAAGAGTTTCAGTGTCAAATTCTTGTCCGGTATTAACCCCTCGAATCCGACCTTGGGGAGTTCCAATTCCTACCGGGTAAACTTTAATACCGAGTTCGGCTACTAAGCCCGCCGCCTCAACCGGACTGAGTTGCCCCGAGTTGCTGGCGCCATCGGTAACGAGGACAATGACTTTGCTTTTACTTTTGGGATCACCTTTGTCTGTATCCCGGGCAAGCGTTTCGAGGCGATCACCTGCGGCTACGATGGCGCTGCCGATAGCTGTGCCACCCTCGGTTCGATCCTTCACTAGGGCGACGTCGCGTAAGGTGTATTCAAGAATTTGATGATCGAGGGTGATTGGGGCAACCGTGTAAGGGCGTGCCGCGAAGCTTACGATTCCGATTCGATCATCAGGTCGGCGATCGATGAATTCGGTAATAATCTTTTTAGCTGCATTAATCCTGAGTTGGGGGCGCCGCATGCCTTTGTCAGATTCGTAAAAATCAGCAGTCGACATTGAGTAGGAAACATCAAGCGCGATAATGATATCAATTCCGCTCGCGGTCCGCGAAGTCCGGCTTCTAGTTTCTTGTGGCCGGGCAAGTCCGATAATCGCAGGGATTAGCATGAGCGGGAGAATTAAGGGTGCGAACTGAAAGGGTCGGTCTTTAGGCTTGAGTCCCAGTGTGCTTAATACTCGCAAGGTTGGATAGATAAGCCAACTGCGAGCCCCTTGACGATAGCCGAGAAGCATGAGCAGTGGAACGGCTAGAAGAAGCAGAAGCCACCATGGTTCCGCAAAATCATAATTATCCAAAAAGTTCATGATTATTTCTGCGAAGGACGGACAAGAAGAAAGGTGATAAGGGCTACCGCGCTGATCGAGAGCCCAACCCAGACTAAAGCGTTTCCTTCGAGTTCAGCGCTTACCCCACGCCGTTTGTAGGTGCTACCCATCAAGCCTCCGAGAGCAAGGATCATACCGAAAGGAAAAGCTGCTAAGGTTCGTCTGGCGAAAGTCCGCTGGATCCAGCCTGCTGATTTGGTCTCGGGTAAAGTTGGTAAGTGATCGTTTTCTATCTCTTTAGTTGGAGTGAATCGGCGAAGCTTTGTGAGACAGATTCGTGACTCCTCAATCATCTTCAAGGAAAGGGTTTGGTCGATCTCAGACTTATCATACTTGGCATCGTTCAAGCGATTAAGAACATGGTTGGCATCAGCTGGTAGTATGCTTTGTCGGGCTTCAAATTCCTCGACTGTTTCGTAAAGCGCAGGTTCTGCCTGAGCTCCGGCTAGGTAGGTTCGGATTGCCAATGACGCCTCGGCTGCGATCTCCGAAATTAATCTTTCGTCAGCCTGCGATTCAAGCGAATTGAGAACGCTCATCGCAGGTGTGAAAAAATCGAGATTTGAGATTGGTTTTGTTTTCTTGGGTTCCGCAAACAGGAGCCGGATTAGCCACCAAATTGCGAGGATTGTCAGGATCACACTTGAAATCAGAAACCACAGAAACCAATCCGGAGTCTCTGGCAGGTAGCTTTCGGGATCTGGGATGCCGTGCTGAAGGGTAGGTGGATTATCGGAATCCATAATTATCGCCTCCGAAGCACTCGGCGCTGAAAGAGTTTATGAAGATCGGCAATATAGTCATCCTTGGTAGAGATTTGAGCGCTATCAATCCCATGCTTTTTAAAGAACGAAGCAAGTCCTTCGCGATACCTTTTGGAAAGTTTTGAAAGCCCCATACGCGTGTTGCTGTTTGAGGTGTTTACTAATATTTCATGGCCGCTTTCAGGATCGCGTAGATAAACTTTGCCGACGTCGGGAATCCTTTTTTCAAGAGGGTCGAAAATGGGAAGGGCAATGACATCATGTTGACGCGCAAGGCATCCCAGGGGTCGTTCGAACCCCCAATCCACAAAGTCTGAAATGAAAAAGATCAGACCCTTCCGCTTGAGGGTTCTGAGGAGGAACTTCGAAGCTTCGGCAATTGAAGTTCCCGGTTTGGGAGGTTTGGCCGTCAAGATCTCCCTTACTGCTCGGAGCACGGAGCGTCCTCCTTTCCCCGGAGGTAGGTAGAGAACTGGCTCTTCCGCAAAAAGAAGAAGCCCGACTTTATCACCGTTATACCGAGCACTAAACCCGAGGAGCGCTGCAATTTCGGCGGCGCGTTCGCGCTTGCTAAGATAATCGCTGCCATATTCGGTTGAACCAGAAATATCCACGGCGAGAATCACCGAAAGCTCTCGCTCCTCACGGAATTTCCGAATGAAGGGAGTTTCCATGCGGGCGGTGACATTCCAGTCAATGAATCGGATTTCATCTCCCGGTTGGTATTCGCGGAATTCATCGAAATCAAGACCCTGACCACGAAATGAGGAGTGATAATCTCCTGAGAAAACCTCCTGAGCAAGGCGTCGCGCTCGGATTTCAAGCCGTCTGACTCGACGCATGATTTCCTCGATACTCTCTGCTTCATCCATTGCTCGTGTTGATTTTAGTAATTGAAATCGAAAAGGGGAACGCAAATTTCACCTGAATAGCGGGGGAGTCTGAATTGTTATTCACATTCATGGTTCCATATTACCCTTGCCCGGAGACCTGAGGTAGCCTAGCCCTCTTGGGGGTCACTTCGACTCTAAACACATTCAAATTTATGGCGATTGCACGCGCGCTCCTCTCGGTTTCCGATAAGTCCGGATTGGTTGATTTTGCTAAGGCCCTTCATGAGGGGTTCGGTATTGAGCTCCTTTCGACGGGCGGAACAGCCAAGGCTCTCCGTGAGGGTGGGCTTCCGGTTACTGATGTTGCTGAATACACTGGTGCCCCCGAGCTTTTCGAGGGGCGGCTCAAAACTCTCCATCCGAAGATCCACGGTGGATTACTCCAGAGGCGGGATTCGGATGACCATGTTGCCCAAGGTAAAAAGAATGACATTCCAACCATCGATCTCGTCGTTGTGAATCTCTACCCTTTTGAGCAAACTATAGCCAAAGAGGATGTGTCGTTAACTGAAGCGATTGAAAATATTGATATCGGCGGGCCTTCGATGTTACGCAGTGCTTCCAAGAATTATTCTGCGGTTACCGTGCTAACAGATCCTGCTGACTACCGAAGGGTTTTGGAGGAAATGGAAGCGCATGATGGTGATACGACCCTCCGGCTCCGAGAGGAGCTAGCGATCAAGGTCTTTCGCCGAACCTCGGCTTATGATAGTGCCATCTCCAACTATTTAGGCCAGTGTGACCAAGGGACTGGTTGCAGTTTTTCAGTTAATCTTCCGCTAGTGAGTGATCTTCGCTATGGGGACAACCCTCACCAAAAAGCCCGACTTTATGGTGATTTTAACGAATGTTTTACTCAATTGCAGGGGAAAGAACTGAGTTATACTAACATTCTCGATATTGAAGCCGCAGCCGATCTTATTTTGGACTACAAACGCTCAACTGTCGGAATTCTCAAACACACTAATCCTTGTGGAGTGGGTCAAGATGAGGATCTTCGGGTCGCTTGGCAGAAAGCTTTCGAAACTGATCGTTCGGCTCCGTTTGGCGGGGTGATCGTCTGTAATCGCCCGATCAACGAAGATTTAGCAAGGGTCATTTCGGAGATTTTCACGGACGTTATAATTGCGCCTGATTACGAGCCTGAAGCGCGTGCAATCCTTCAGAGGAAAAAGAATTTACGCCTCATGAAGGTAGAGCCTGGTTATGAAAAATTCCGGAGAGATGCGGTTGTTCGGCCTGCACCTGGTGGCTTAATGGTGATGGATAAGGACCACGCCGTTATGGGGCTAGAAGACTTAGAGGCCAAAGTTGTGACGAAACGTCCACCAACTGAGGCAGAGATGACCGCGATGAGATTCGGTTGGCGTGTCGTTAAGCACGTGAAGTCCAATGCGATTGTTTTTAGTTCAGGAGATCGGACCCTTGGGATCGGCGCTGGTCAAATGAGCCGTGTTGATTCTTCTAGGATTGCTGTCTGGAAGGCTGAAGAAGCTGGGCTCTCTCTAAAGGGCAGTATCATTGCCTCTGACGCTCTTTTCCCGTTTGCTGACGGTCTGGACGCTGCAATCAAGGCCGGCGCTACTGCTTGTATTCAGCCCGGGGGGTCAATACGGGATAAGGAAGTGATCGCAGCGGCTGATGCTGCTGGTATTGCTATGGTATTTACCGGGTATAGGCACTTTAAACATTAACGTCCTAAGAAAATGTCGCTTCTTCTCGGGGTAAATATCGATCACGTCGCCACGCTTCGGCAGGCACGATACGCCATGAATCCAGATGCTCCAATCCTTGAGCCCTCGATTTTGGAGGCGGCACTCGAGGCGAAAGCTGGAGGAGCTGATTCAATCACCGTGCACGTCCGTGAGGATCGTCGTCACATGCAGGATGACGATGCGCGATTGGTTAGACGGGAAATTGATTTACCCTTAAATCTTGAACTGGCAAATACTGCGGAGATGGTGGCTTTTGCTTGCGATTTGAAACCGGACTTTGCCTGCTTGGTTCCCGAGAAACGTGAGGAGGTTACGACTGAGGGGGGGCTTGATGTGATCGCAAATCAGGAGTCTTTGCGCCAAACTGTCTCTAAACTCCAGAGTTTAGGCATTCAGGTGAGTTTGTTCATTGACTCAGAAAGGGCTCAGATTCAAGCGGCAGCAGATATCGGGGCAGAAATGATCGAATTACACACCGGAACATTTGCCTTAACCACTGGCAAGGAACACGAATCCGAAATTAGGCGCTTGCAATCTGGTGCAGACCTAGGGAGTTCGTTAGGATTGCGAGTAAATGCTGGACATGGGATTCATTTGGAGAACATTAAAGACCTTTTTTCTGTAAAAAACTTAAATGAGTTTAACGTTGGTCACACCTTAATTTCTAGGGCTCTTTTTGTTGGGCTCAGATCTGCGGTAAAGGAAATGAAGACTGCCATGCGGGAATATCCGACCGACCGCTCAATAAGATGAGTTTAGTTGGAATCGGCATTGATGTTGTGGAGGTTTCCCGGATTCGCTCGTCGATGGATGAGTTTGGTGTGAGGTTCCTCGCGCGGATCTTTACTGAGAGGGAGCGGGACTACTGCGACCGGCAAAAGATGCCGGAGATGCACTATGCGGCACGATTCGCAGCGAAAGAAGCGATCTCGAAGGCTTTTGGGACTGGGATCGGTAAGGATGTGGGTTGGCTTGATATGGAAATTCTAAGGAAGTCGAGCGGTGAGCCAGAAGTTCAGTTAAGAGGCGCGGCTGCGCTGAAAGCTAAGGAGGTGAACGCTGCCCAGGTTATGGTGAGCTTGACGCACTCTAAGGATTACGCGGCTGCAAACGCAGTGATTATGGCGGTTTGATCCGTTCGTCCTTTTAAGATGAGATTACTTGAGGGAGGGGTTGGGGCGAGGCGTCATCTATTAAAGTTAAATCCACAAGTCAGCATTACATATATTGTGTGAAGTTAGGCTTTGAGCCCAAGCGATATGGGGTAACCGGGAATACTTCCTTAATTTAGGTTTAAATAGGACCTAAAATGAAGAGCCGGTTCTAGACCTCAGCCTTTAACCACGGGCCAGTTGATTCATTGCTGGTTGATTTTCTTTTGAAGATCTGTGATTCAACCAGATGGCGCTTTCCGGTCTCAAGAACTTCCGGCACACTCTTCATGTGTCCGAGGAACTGGCAAAGATTCTTGAGCGAGCTGAAGAAGCTATCGCAAATCGTGATGGCTCGGAGGTTCTTCAGCTTTGTGAAGATTTGCATTATGCTGATCTCGCTGAACTTTTTGAAGATATTGATCAAGATGGCCGCGAGTTTTTAACGGAGACTCTAGGCGCGGAGAAATTTTCAGAAATCCTCGCCGAACTTCCCGACACCCTCGTCGAGAAAACCCTCGATTCCTTTGAGCCTGCAGAGCAACGCGAGATTCTGGATTCTCTTCCAGATGATGATCGGGTTGATATTCTTCAGGATGTCAGTGATTCAAAACGTCGGGATTTTCTTGAGCTTCTTGACGAGGATAAACAGGAGGATACTCGGACCCTTCTTCGTTATGATGAGGAAACGGCTGGCGGTCGCATGACCACTCATATTGGGAAGATTGGTGCACACATGACGGTGAAAGATGCCATCGAGCATCTCCGGGGTGATCAAGAATCTACGATGACTCTTGCCCGGATTTTCGTGGTCAATGATGAAGGGAAATTGGTTGGCAAGATCCGGCTTCGAGACCTTGCTTTCAACGCTTGGAATGTGTCAGTGCAATCACTGGTCCAGGATGTTGAACATTCGATACTCGCGACGGCTGATCAAGAAGACGCCGCCCAAATGATCTCTCGCTACGACATGCTCATTTTGCCTGTGGTAGATGAATCAAACCGCTTGCTGGGAGTGATTACAGCTGATGATGCTTTCGAAATTCTCGAAGAAGAATCCACCGAAGATATTGAAAAAGGTGCTGGTATTTCTGGTGATCAGTCAGAGGAAACTTACCTGAACACCTCTATTAAGTCCCATTTCAAAAGACGATGCGGGTGGCTCGTTATTCTGGCTTTTCTCGCAATTCTATCCGGCTTTGTGATGATGCGATTTGAGCAGACATTGACTGAAATCTATCTCCTAGCGCTTTTTTTACCGATGGTAGTAGCCGCTGGTGGTAATACTGGAGGGCAAGCTTCTACAATGGTGATCCGGGCTATGGCGCTCGGGGAATTGGACCCTGAGGACACGATGAAAGTCGCTTGGAAGGAATTACGACTGGGGCTTCTACTGGGTGGTCTTTTGGCCTTCTTGATTGGTCTGTTCGCCGTCTTTGCCCCACCCGCTCTTCAATTCACTTTGCCCAGCGGGACTAACTTCACACAATTCGGGAGCACGGTCGCAATCGCATTGGGTGCGCAAGTCGCAACATCAACTCTTATTGGCGCTCTTTTGCCAATCGGCGCGAGGGCTGTAAGGATTGATCCAGCGGTGATTGCAGCTCCTGCTATCACAACAATTGTAGATGTTTCAGGAATGGTGATTTATTTCACGGTCGCGCGCAGTATTCTTGGGGTATGAGATTCCCAATTATCCTAGCAACGTTGACAACAGCGGTCTTTGCTCACGAAGGCCATAATCATAATCCGGCTGCTGCTGAAATGAATGAAGCGGCCACCGTTTTCCTAGCTAGTCTCGATGGAGCGCAGCGCAAAGCAGCTTCCTTCGAGTTCAAGGACAAGGAACGTGAAAACTGGCACTTTATCCCGATGGATCGCGAAGGAGTGCGTTTTGACGCTTTAAAGCCACACCAACAGCACCTTGCATTTGGTCTTCTTGGAACAGGATTGACCCAGAAAGGTCTTATGACGGCGACTCAAATCATGACTCTCGAGGAGATCCTCCGGAGCCGTGGGGGCGACCCTAAAGTGCGCAATACCGAGAAATATAACATTGCTATTTTTGGATCCCCCTCCCCGACTAAACCATGGGGATGGCGATTTGAGGGTCATCATCTTTCGCTCAATTTTTCGCTGCTCGGTGAAAAGGTTGTCGGTCTGCCTGCATTCTATGGCACGAACCCAGCTGAACTTAAGAAAGGTCCTTTAAAAGGAATGCGCCCACTGGGAGAAATCGAGGATGCAGGCCGTAAGTTAGCGGAAGACTTAATCAAGGCTGGCATGTCCCCAGTTTTCTCAGAAAAGGCTCCTAAGGAGATTTTGACGGCTCAAGACAGCACGGCCAAGGCGCAGGAAATTATGGGCACGACTTCAGACAAAATGAATGGAGAGCAAGTGAAGCAAATTTTGGCGATCGTCTCTCAAGTAGCCTCAATGCAGCGTGGCGAAATCACCAATGAAAGTTTACGAAAAATTAATACAACGCAGCGCAAGAAGCTTCATTTTGCTTGGGGTGGTTCACTAGAAAGGAATGGGCCCCATTACTTTCGGATCCAAGGTGTTGACTTCATTGTTGAATACGCGAACACCCAAAATGATGCCAATCACGCTCATTTAGTTTGGCGTGATCTTAAAAATGACTTTGCTCGTAATTCTCTCAAAAAACACTATCTTGAGAACCATGATTAGGGAAAAGTCTTAGTCATCCCGAACTAATGCCCGGTCGGATCACCGCCCGGGCATTTCTTTATAATGGGGGTTGATTCAGGAATATAGAATGAGTGAGAAAGTGCGTTTATTTTTCATTTCCAACACATGATTCGCTAACCTTACAGGTCTGAGGGATAGACAAAAAGGTGTTCAATCTAGTCAGCATCTTCAAAGAGCTCAGCCATGTTTCACATGACAATCTCCTCTGTGAAAGGTCTTGACCAAAAATCTCCCAATTATGAATCTCCCCTTCCGTCCTTTCGTTTTCGCCCTCACAACGATCTCCGTATTTGGAATAGCCCAAGCGCAAGAGGATGAGTTAAAGAAGTCACTGGTTCATTGCTGAAACTCGATAAAAATAGTGATGGTGTTCTAACCTCTAGAGAGCTGACCCCAGTATTTGAGAGTGGGTCAAAAGACACGATTCACGATGGAGCCTCCCGAGGAGAAGCTGTCGCAGAAATAACTGAAATTTCAGGTCGTCCAACTCGAGAAATTCTTAAGTTGTTAGGATCTAAAGGGATGCTTGAACCCGGTAAAGACGAGCTTCAAAACTATCGTCAGTTATTTTCTTTCACCGACAAAAATAAAGATGGTAGGCATTCTGCAGTCGAATATGTCGACAACGGGCGCTATCTCACTCCTTCGTCAAGAGCTGGTATTTTTAAAGCGTCTGACTCTAATTTAGATGGATTTGTCTCTGAAAAAGAATACATCGAAAATCGTGTAATCACCGACGAAGCTAAAGCGATATTTTTATCAATAGATTTGAATAGGGATCGAAAGCTGACCGCAAAAGAATTCACCGGAAGTGGAAAGTTTAAGGATGAGAAGCTCGCATTAGCCGTATATTCAGCTTTCGATGCCAACTCAGACGGTGAACTCATTCTCCCTGAGTATCTCAGGGCTTGGGGGAGATGGGCGCGGGAATAGGCCGTCTTGTTTAGTTCCAGTAGAGGCCCCCCCCTTTCACTTGGTCTCAGGTTTTTTAGCCTCCGGTGCTTTTGTGATCTGCTCGAGAAGCTTTTTTGCCTTTTCCCATCCCTCCTTAGATCCGGTAAACTGACCATTCCATGTCTGTGCCCCATCGTTGAACATAAACATCGTCTGGAAAATTTCTAACTTGAGTTCGAAGACGGCTACCTCCCCCTCAACTTCAGCCCCCTTTATTTTTTCAATTTTAACCTTATTTTCTTTTAATTGAAGGTTTGGATTTCCTTTGGCCGTTTCGATAAAGCTGTCTGCCATGAGTTGTATAGAAGAAGCGATTTGTTCTACACCTCCGGGGACTGGCCATGTTGAAATAGTCATTTGTCCATCACCCCCATCTTTTGGATTGAGCTTGAAAGTGAAAAAATCAACCCCTTGGTTATTTGTAAATTCGATCTTCCATTCCAGTTCGGCTTTAATTTTCAGAGGGGGAGTTTTTTCAGCCTCAGCAGCTTGGCACGGTAAAAAACTAATAAGCGCAATCAATATGGGAAGAATGAAAAGGTATTTCACGCTTATGATTATAGAAGGAGATAGAACGTTGTCTATCTCATTGAGGTTTTTTAAAATGGGATTGAGATTAGGTGTAGCATCTCATGCCTGATTTGTGCGAAACTTCTGAGATTGAAGACTTTGTCTCAACCCACGAAACTGTCCCAAGAAAATGGCGGACAGGGTGGGATTCGAACCCACGGTACGCTCACACGCACACACGCTTTCCAAGCGTGCTCATTCGACCACTCTGACACCTGTCCGGTTAAAATCTGCTCTTGGTCGGGGCGGGCGGAACCTATCGCTTCAGTATGAGAGTGGCAATACCGAAATGCTTTTTCTTGTCAATCTGAGCCCTTCTGGTGGGGTGGCGTTTTTGGAGCCATGTCAGACCCCATCATGTCGAGAACTGTCCTAAAGCGGTGTAAATTGCTCTCATCTGCAGTGCAGAGATCTTCGTGGCACTCCAAAACATGGGCCTCCCTGTCGATTTCGCTTTTTTGATCTAGGAGGACGAGATTTTCTCGGGCTTCATCCATTTTTTCTAACCAAGGACCGTCGGTAGGCTCGATAGCCATGAGGTATTGCAGGCCTAACTCTTTGAGTGACGCTCTTGTTTTCTTGGTCGTGCCCACAATTGAAATTTCGCCCTTTTTGTTTTTACGAAACCCAATCCCTAAGCCTGCTAACATTCCCATAAAAGTGGAATCCATTCCCGGGCAAGCCTCGAGGTCGATGATGAAATTGCTTATTCCATCTTCTGCCGAGCTTCCGACCAAATCCTTAATAATTGAGCTTTCAAGGAAAGTTCCTCGCCCCTCAGGTCTGATCCAAATATACGACTCGAATCTCTTAGTGAAAATTGGTGACGCGTCTTTCATTTGACGGGTTGAAACATATCCTTCGTCTCCTTTAGGTCAACGCTAAGAAGAAGTGTTGTGCGCATACAAATAAGATTAGATGAAGCGCTGAGAGCCCAAGTAGACGCGATGAAACACCGTCTGGTTTTAAGAGCTTTGATTCGATCAGTAGGAAGCAAATTGCTAACACGGAAGAAGTGATAAACCAGTGCTGGGAATTCTCGAAGAGCAGGATGAGTGATGAGGGAAGAGCCGTCATAAAGAAAATCAAAAAGCCAACCGGTTTTCGTCCCCACCGAACCACAAGTGTCCGCTTGTCTGCAATCTCATCTTCTTCTTGGTCTCGATAGTTGTTAACCGCTATGAGAACCGCGGAGAGGCATCCGATTTGGAGCCCGAGCACAAAACCTTCCCATGGCCAGAGGCCGGTTTGAATAAAGATCGTGCCCATCACTGCGATAAATCCAAAAAATAAGATTACAAAAACTTCGCCGAGCCCACGGTAGGCTAAAGGGACTGGCCCGCCGGTGTATCCGTAGCTCAAGTAAAGAGATGGAATTCCAATTGCGATAACGGGCCACCCACGCGCATTCAGGAGAAGAACTCCGCATGCTAAAGCGAGGAAAAGCATGAGGCCTGCACCGATATACATCGCCTTGGGGCTTAATAGTCCGCTTGAGGTTGCGCGGGTTGGCCCAACCCTTTCGGTCGTGTCAGCGCCCTTGGCAGCATCGATGACATCATTGAAAAAGTTTGTAGCGATTTGGATAAAGATGGCACCCAGGAGGGTTAAAATTGCAAAGTGATAGGAAACTTCAAACCCAAGGGTTATCGACATTAAACAGCCGGACCATACCGGCACAATTGCGGCTGGAAGAGTCTTTGGCCTGGCTGCTAGTAGCCAAGTTTTCCACAGCGTCACCATCTTTTAAATTTAAGGCACTCGAGGGAACTTTGAAAAGTCGGGTTTGCGTTTTTCGACAAATGCTTGTTTGCCCTCTTTTGCCTCCTCGCTCATGTAGTAAAGTAGCGTTGCGTTACCGGCGAGATCTAACAAGCCCATTTGGCCATCACAATCGGCATTGAGAGCTGACTTCAAACAACGTAAAGCCAACGGTGAATGCTCGAGCATCTCACGACACCACTTGAGAGTTTCGGTTTCGAGAACAGCAAGAGGGACAACTGTGTTTACTAGCCCCATGTCGAGAGCCTGGGTCGCATCATACTGACGGCAGAGGTACCAGATCTCCCTAGCCTTCTTTTGGCCCACGATTCTCGCGAGGTAGCTTGAGCCAAGTCCACCATCGAATGATCCAACCTTGGGGCCGGTCTGGCCAAATCGCGCGTTATCAGCTGCAATCGTGAGATCACAGACAATGTGTAAAACGTGGCCACCACCAATTGCGTAGCCGGCTACCATCGCTACAACAGGCTTTGGCATTCCGCGTATCTTTTTTTGTAGATCGAGTATATTTAAGCGGGGGACCCCATCCTCTCCGACATACCCAGCATGCCCCCTTACCTTCTGGTCTCCTCCTGAACAGAATGCCTTCTCACCCTCTCCTGTTAGGATAATTACGCCGACGCCATCATCTTGATGTGCGAGTTCAAAGGCCGAGAGTAACTCTTTAACCGTTAGCGGCCGGAAGGCATTTCGAACTTCCGGGCGATTAATGGTGATTTTGGCGATCGCACCATCTTCAGTTTTCTCGTAACGAATATCCTCGTAGTCAGCCGCTGTTTTCCACATGCCTGACCTTCAGGCCGGGATGTCTAGGACGCAACGCCCTAATTCAACTTATCACCACACTTTCGGCAAAATGTTGCGTCGGCTAGATGGCCATGGACGCCGCAGCCGGGGCAGGCTTCACTTGTGGGATCGCCTAAATGACTCCGTAATAACTCTGAAGTTACAATTCCTGTTGGGACGGCGATGATGGCATAGCCTGTTAACACATAAATTGCGGTAAGCATTTTCCCTATTGTAGTGAGAGCAACCATATCCCCATAGCCTACCGTCGTGATTGAAACAATCGCGTAGTAAATGCTAATGGGAATATTGGTAAAGTGAGTTCCCTCTACCTCAGATTCGACGAGATACATGAGGGTCCCGGCAAGCACCGAAAAGAGAAAGACGGTGAAAAAGAAGACGAAAATCTTAGCGCGACTTTGCATTAGGCCCCGCATGATTGTTTCACCCCCTCTGACGTGGCCTACCATTTTTAAAACGCGGAACATTCTCAGGAGCCTGAGGATTCGAATTACCATTAGTGAATGTGCCCCGGGAAGTAAGATTGCGAGGTAGGTTGGTAAACATGAAAGGAGATCAACGATCCCGTAAAAGCTGGTGATGTAACGCAGAGGTCGCCTCACCAAGATGATTCGTAAAATATATTCCACGGTAAAAAGAATCGTGAACCCCCATTCCGCAACCTTCAGAAGATCTCCATATTGCCCACGAATGCTGTCGACGCTTTCGAGCGATACGGCTGCTACGCTGAGAACAATCGCCCAGAGTAAGAATACATCAAAAAATTTACCGAGAGGGGTCTCCGCCTCAAACACGATGCGCCACATCCGTTCCTTTAGACTTTCAGGATTTTTCTCTTCCACGCGACCGAGTGTAGTTGTTTCCTCACGGGAGCACCAGAAGTCTCTTATCGTTCAGATTAAACTTTTCACCCCGTGAAAATCCTTATTTTCCTCCTGATCATAGCAAATGCGCTAGCTCTTCCTTCCTTCGAGGAGGCACGTGAGGTTTTGGGGTCACGTGAAACAAATCGGCGGGAGGCTCTCACAAATGAAATCTGGAGAGCTGGTCGAGAAGGGATTCCACTTTTACAGAAGCTTGCCGAGGAGGAAAACCCTGAGGTTTTTAGGCGGGCGCTATTCGTTCTTCAGCGTCTCAGGATGGGGCTGGAGCCAGATTCTCCTGCCGAGCTTCTAAAGTTGGCCGAAGCATTGAACTTGGCCGCACCTGAATTTAGGGCGTCAAAGCTGGGAGAGCTCTTGGATTATTCTGAAGGAGTGAGAGTCGCTCTTGTTTTTTTAGATGGCTGGGCCGCCGATCCACAGATGCCACCAGAGCATATCTTCAAGCTCTCTGAATTGGTCACAACGGTAGTTCTTGAGCGCCGAAGTTCGTGGAAGGTTTTCTTGTCAGCTGATCTGGGCGCTCGATGTCGAGGCGCCCTTGTCGCGGCTTTGTCAGGGCAAGACCACCCCATAAAGCTCCAAATGATCGCGAATTTGGCAAGTAAACAGACGAAGAAGGTTTTTGAGATGTCCGTCACTTGTCCCGATAGAATCGCAAGTGATGCTTACCTCGCAATGGCTCGGATTGCCACGGTGCATGGAGAGGTTCCGGTGGCTCTGCAGATTCTTGCCGCTGGACTTCATCATGACAGTTCTTACGATCTAGCGCGGGCTATCGCTTTCCTAGAGGTCGGGAGTGGTCTTCCGCCCATTCGATATGATGGGAATTGGGTTCATGAATTAGATCTCTTCCGAGCCCGTACTCGGAGAGATTTTGAGGAGACCCTTCGATTGGCTTCCAAGCCTGATCTCAATCCTATACTGGCTTATGAGAGTAATCTCCTATCTGGTTCACTAACTCTTCCGTCAACTGAAGGCGGTGCTGATTTTCCGGCAAGTAGTGCGCTAGCCGCTCTTCATCAATCTTTCAGTGCTCCACCTGGTGAGCCTGATATCGAGGCCCTCACTTCCTCGGTATTGATCGATTGGTCGGAATTGGCGCGCACTCTGATGAATCTTGCTTGTCCCACTGAAGCGGCCGAGAAGTTGTCATCTGAAGGTCAGGTCCTCACAGCGACGAGCCTCCTTTGGCGTGCTAATCTTCGTGAGAAAGCCCTGAGTCTTGGGGGGGAAGTTCTGAATGGTCGTGCTGATTCACTTCAGACTCGCATGAGACTCACTTTGGCATCCCTTCATTTTGAATCAGGCGATAATGAGAAAGCTCGCGATTTTTTTGGAGAGATAATTACGACTGGTATCCAACAAGATACGAGACTTCAGTCGGCCCTGAAATTGGGCTTAAACTTTTTCTCACGAGAAGAGCTTCTGCCACTGGCATCGGGTCTCCTCGCAAATCAAGCCTATCAAAGAGCGCCATCGATTACTGGGCTTCTCCCCTACCACCCCAAGGTTTCAACTTATTGGTATGAATACTTTCGTGAAAAAGATTCAGATCAGTCTCCACTTGCTGTTTTTAAGCAGGTCGAACATTTTCTTGTAAATCAGCACGAACAGGCACAATCGATTATCGCTGAGCAACTCGCGACATCCACAAAGCTTTCTTTACCAACAGATATTCTCTATCAACAAGCTCTGTTTCTCAGGGTTCCAGGAGCCCTAGAAATGATCAAAGGTGCCGCTTGGTATCAGTTATCCATTGATGATCTATTTTCAATCGCTCGCGATAACAGCTGGGATCTTGAAGCACGTAAAGAAGCTCTAACGACCGCGCTCGCGATTGATCCCGCAAATGTCGGTTTACACTGGCTGAATATGAAGCTGAACCAGGTGAATTTACCTGTGAGCTCTCATTTGCCAACTCTGGGGGATCCAGGGCTGGCGTTACAACTTTTTGCCCATACAGGAGAGCTTGGAACAATCGCACTGATTTCTGAGGTGGTGGATCTTCGTGACCATCGAGGTTTACGTTGCTTGGCACTTTTGGGAAATGCTTATCTCAAAAGCGGGCAGCCAGTGCAAGCGGCTCGGGTTTTACAGGCTGCGATTTGCAGTGAAGTAGCGACGGGACCCCAGCCAGCGACCAAAATCCAATCGTCGTTGGACAATCTCGCCGCCTACTTTGAGGCAAGAAAGCTCCTTTCGAGCTCGTCTGCAGAGGAGGAAATATGGATCGAGCGCTTGGACCGGATTGGATATGACTAGCGTCCAAGTAGACTTTTAGCCTGCCCCATCGAGATGCTTCGGTATTCGTCGCTCTCGATGATTTTTAATCTGCGCCAGCCATCACGAGCCTGCTGGTCCACATAAGAACTTGATCCAGTCGATATTTTGCGCCCGCTCTCGGAGGAACTTCCAGTCCGGTAAGAGCCTGTTCCAAACCCCTTCTCTCCTGCGCTCGCAACTATGTTTCCTTGGCTTGCTTTGCGATTGCCAAACCCAGATTTTTGGTCTGACTTACGGAAGCCGCTAGTTTTGTAAGATCCTGTGCTGTAATCCTTCGGCCCGGCCCAAGTCTTCCTATTGTAGGATTTTTTCAGATAGGCCGGAGCCTGAGAGTTAGCATCAGCATAGGCCGCCCCCGCTCTTTGCTCAAACTGGCTGCGCTTACCCCCGGTGATGAGGCCGCTATCACCCTGTTCAACGTCGCTTTTTTTAAACGCAAAGGGGTTGTTATTTCCTTCTTTATCTATGGTCACCATGCGTGCGCCCTGATCCATAGATTCTAGTCCCGTATCTTTGGTGGAACTGGAACAAGAAACGAGCCCAACCGCCAGGATGCCCAAGTAAAAAAAACGCTGCACCCAAGAAAGATAGGGATACAGCGCGGAGAATTCAAGGCTGGAGATTCTGATCTAAAAATCAAGTTTCGTCCAACTCGCATTCTTTTGTGAGGATTCGACACACGCGGCAATGAAGGCGACACCTGCGACACCATCGTCGACAGTTGGGAAGTCGTATCCCTCGTCGGGAGGAGGAGTTCCATCGATTTGATCGCTGATTGCTTTTGCCGCTGCCAAGTAGACGTTCGCGAACGCCTCAATGAACCCCTCTGGGTGGGCGAAAGGAGTCCTCGAGTTATTTTGGGCTGCCGCCCCAAGATAATCGTTACCTCGGCGATAGGTTTTCCTGGGGGCGTTAGCAAACTTAACGATTAATTCGTTTGGATCTTCTTGATGCCACTCAAGCGAGGCCTTCGTTCCATAAACACGAATATTGAGATTATTTTCATCACCGTTAGAAATCTGAGAGGCGTAGATGATTCCCTTTACCCCCTCTGTGAAACGAACAAGACAATTACCGTCGTCATCGAGCTCACGGCCCGGAATGAAAGCTGTCAGCTCGGCAGCCAATTCGTCGATCTCAAGTCCAGTGATATATTTTGTAAGGTTGTGTGCATGGGTCCCGATATCACCCATGCAGTTAGATTTTCCTGCTATTTTTGGATCAGCACGCCAATTGGCAATTGCTCCGGAACCTTCACCCTCAACGTCGCCGACTGCATATCCCTGAGGATACTCTGTTACAATTTTAAGTAAGCGACCCAGTTCGCCGTCTTTGACCATGCGGCGGGCCTCTTTTACCATTGGGTAACCTGTGTAATTATGAGTCAGAGCAAAAATTAGCCCAGAGTCCTCCACAATCCTTTTCAGCTCCTTCGCCTGTTGAAGGTCAACCGTCAGTGGTTTGTCACAGATGACATTAATCCCAGCATCCAAGAAACATTTAGCGACTGCGAAGTGAAGATGGTTCTGCACTACGATTGAAACAAAATCGATTCCATCCTCGCGGGCGGCCTCGGCCTTTGCCATTTCTTCGTAGCTCCCATAAGCACGGTCCGGATCAATGAAAAAGTCTTGCCCTGAAAGCTTGGATTTCTCTGGGTCAGACGAGAAAGCCCCGGCAACCAATTCTATTTTCCCATCTAAATTGGCCGCCATCCGATGAACTTGTCCAATGAAGGCTCCCCGCCCTCCGCCAACCATTCCCATTCTTAATTTACGATTCATACCTTCTTAAAGTGAGATTGCGTTTCCTGTGTTTGACGACTCATAGATGGCATCAATGATCGTCATAAGATGAAGAGCCTGCTCCGGTGTATTAAGTGGCTCAGCTTTACCCTCAAGTGTTTCCACAAAGTTGGCAGCCGAATCAATCCGCCCCATATCCTCGCAGAATGGATGTTCGAGAATTGTATCTACCGCTTCTCCCCCGTCCTGAGTGTAGAGCTCGAAGGTGTCGATGGCTGTTTCATCAACCCCGTCTTCTTCAAAAAGACGCTCAACTTTGCCACCAGCTTTTGTTCCCTGGAATACTACTGAGACCTCTTCCCTTTTGACCATCTCTGCCCAGGAAACCTGAAGAGTAAGAGCTTGTCCTGTTTCGAAGGTCACGAAACCATGTGCGGCGGCCTCGACATCAGTAACCCCATCAGCACGATCAGGGATTCCCCATGGCCCTTTGAAGCGAGTGTCTCCCATGAAGGTGTCAAAGGTCTTGCCAAGCACATTAGTCGGTTTCGGGTAGCCCATGAAGTAAAGAGTTAGGTCTATCATGTGTAATAGATCGATTGTCGCACCACCACCAGCTAAGGACTTGGTGGTAAACCAACCGCCAAATCCAGGGATGCCGGTGCGGCGAATCCATTTTGACTGGGCCGAATTAATTTCACCGATCTCACCTGCGTCGATACGCTTTTTAAGGTCAACCGACTCGGGACGGGCGCGATTGTTGAAGTTAAACATTAAGGTCTTATCGTTCTCCTCGGAAGCTGCGATCATTTCTTTTACTTCATCTGCATTGAGCGCTGGGGGTTTTTCACAAAAGACGTGTTTTCCAGCATTAAGACATTGAATGGCAAGTGGGGCATGAAACTTGTTCGGAACAATAATACTAACCCCATCGAGTGATGGATCGCTAAGCATTTCAGCGACGTCGGTGTAGGTCGTGGATACCCCGTATTTTTCGGCGGCTGCTTTCGCTGCCTCTTCGCTCATGTCGCAAACAGCGACGACTTCAGCGCCGGCTTTCACGAATCCGGCGTGATGATACTGTAGCATTCCGCCCGCTCCGATGACTCCAATTTTGAGTGACATATTCTTCTGATTTTTACTGGTTATCGCCGTCGAAGGCTGAATCAAACATCCCACCTTCGTTACGGGGGAAATCTAGGGACTTGGTAAAGGCGCAACTTTCAGTCGCACCATGGAAACGCTCCATGCGGCCGTCTTCCCATTCAACTGAAAGTGGGCCGCTATATCTTGTGTCGTTTAGCGCGACGATGATCTCCTCGAAATCGATATCGCCGCGTCCAACGGAGCGGAAATCCCAGTAGCGGCGGGCATCGGTGAAATCAGTGTGGCCGCCAAAAACTCCCACAGTGCCGTCACCGTGGCCCCACCAAACATCCTTCATGTGGACGTGGTAAATACGGTCAGAGAACTCGCGGATGAAGCGAACATAATCAACACCTTGGTAACCAAGGTGACTTGGATCATAGTTAAAACCGAAACGTTTATGACCATTTACGGCCTCGATAGCGCGGGCTGCTGAGGCTATATCAAAAGCGATCTCGGTCGGATGCACCTCAAGGGCAAAATTCACATCAGCCGCCTCAAAAGCATCAAGAATTGGATTGAATCGATTTGCAAAATCGTCGAAACCTTTTTGGAGGTAGGCTTGATCGGTCGGTGGGAACGCGTAAAGGGCGTGCCAAATACTGGAGCCGGTAAAACCATTTACAACAGCCCCGATACCAACTTGCTCGCGAGCGGACATATATTCTTTGCCTGCATCAATAAACTTTCGGCAGGCTTTTCCAGTATCGATTAATTCTTGAGCTGCCCGTTGCCGAACGCCTTCGGGATCTCCATCACCGTAAATATGTGCAGGAAGAATAGCAGCGTGACGTTCATCGATATGATCGCAAATGGCTTGCCCTACAAGGTGGGCGGAAATCGCAAAGCATGAGAGATCATTCTGCTTGAGAAGTTCCCAGCGGCCTTCGACATAACCTTCCTCATTGAGAGCGGCTTGCACGTCAAAGTGATCGCCCCAACATGCGAGCTCGACGCCGTCGTAGCCCATCTCTTTAACTTTCGGGAGAAGTTCGGCAAGCGGCAGGTCGGCCCATTGGCCGGTAAATAATGTGACTGGTCTAGACATTGTTTTTTTTGGTTATTTTGGAATGATATTAATCTTTGATCAGGAAGTAAACTGCTCTGCCAAAAACGCTTTGAATTTTGGAAGAACTCCATTGTAGGTATCACAAGAAGTTGGGTCAGGTTCAAGTGTGCGCCCTTCTTTTGGTCTGCTGAACTTGGATTCAAGATCAGCCAAATCTCCCCCCAGCCCAAGGGCGGCTCGCATTCCAGCACCAATCGTAGCTGAACCGGGCACATCCAGACGATCAACTGGAACTCCAAAGACATTCGCGATGACTTGAGCGATTCCGTCGTTCTCGGAAGCACCACCCGTAATGAATATTCTGCTTGGGCTCACGCCGAGCCAATCAGAATGGGTTCGCATGTTAAGAAATTGGCTTTCTAAAACGGCGCGGACGGCCTCGCCCGAGGAATAGTGATGATCCGACGAGAAAATAGGCCCTTCGGTATCAATTGCCGGAGTAATTTCAGGCTCATAAAACGGCAGCATCATTGATCCGTTATTTCCAGCTGGGGTTTGAGATAAAGCATCCTTTTCAAAAGAATCCCAATTGAGTTCGTATTTTTCTTTGATTGCCTCCCGGGCTAAGGAACCATTTTTAAAGCAGATTAGGCTCATATAGCCGCCGGCTGGATTGCCAAAAACATGGCCGAAACCATTTGGGTCAGTTTTAGGGGCAGGCATCGCTGCGAACAAGGTATCACTAGTTCCAAGGCTAATGACAACCTTGCCGGGAGAAGCGGCCCCCATGCCGATGAGGCTGCATGGATTGTCACCCGACCAAATGATCGTTTCGCACGTCGGAGAGAATCCGTATTTTTCCACGAAGTAATGACTAATTGGTCCCGACTTTGTATTTGAAGGAGCGCATGGCGGAAGCTTTTTACCGAGGTCTTCAGCTGTCGCCCTGATCAGGTCTTGATCCCAGTCTAAGTCGGAAAGGTTCATAAGATTCATTCCGGCCCCATCACCATGATCGATTGCAACCGTCTTGCCAGCGAAGATGCTAGCAAAGAAAGAGCTCACCAAATGAATGGTTCCCGTCTCGGAATAGCTATTTGGATCGGTTTTCGCAAACTTACGAATCTGTGGGCCAGTAAATCTCTCGACTGCAACAGATCCTGATTTTGAGCAGACGATCTTGTTGCCACCAACAGCATGGGCGATTTCGGCACATTCTTCCGAGGTGGAACTATCCATCCAAATTGGCGAACTCAACCGTGAGAGACAGTTCGTAAGTTGTGTTTTAAGATCCGACTGCGCCGTGAGCCCTTTAAGGGTATCGTTAAAATTCGCTCTCAGATAAATGCTTCCGTGTTGTTGACCTGAACCGGAAACAGCCTTGATTTGAGAGAGATCGATATTTTCACTAACGAGTTGAGCTAAAAGAAGGTCCAGTGCTTCAAGCCACATCAAAGGGTTGGAGTGAATTTCCCCTCTTGCTCCGGTTTCGTCATAACCATGAGGCTGGTTGTAGTGAGCGAGATTATTCCCAAAATTAACGGAGTGACTTGCCACCACAATCCCCTTCTCCGTATCAAGGATAACCGCCGAAAGACTCTGGGTTGAAGAGTCAAGACCGAGGACGAGAGACATTATTTTCTAAAGGTAGTCGTTTAAGAGGTTTTCAAGACGTTCTTGTCGCCCGCTTGAAAGCTGAGGAGGTTTAATCCCCTGAGCATAACGGTCGAGAGATTCAAGTGTTGCTGCGCCCGATTCGATGTCAGCTCCAATTCCCTCGTCGTAGGAGGAATAGCGAGCCTTTACGAACTCATCAAAGCGTCCGTCTTCGATGATTTTAGCTGCAATCTTGAGACCGCGCGCAAAAGCGTCCATTCCTCCAATGTGTGCGTGAAAAAGATCTTCGGGCTCATGGCTTTCGCGTCGCCGCTTCGCATCAAAATTCAGTCCTCCCGTTGTAAATCCGCCCATTTTCAAGAGCCTTAACATGACGTTGGTTGTCCCGTAAATATTGGTCGGGAATTGGTCGGTATCCCAACCAATGAGTTCATCACCGCGGTTGGCATCGATCGATCCTAAAGCGTCGGCATTCATCGCAACCTCTAGCTCATGTTCCATAGTGTGACCAGCTAGAGTGGCATGATTAGTCTCGATATTCAGTTTGAAGTGTTCGAGTAGGCCATATTCACGAAGGAAATTTAAGCAAGCCGCTGAATCAGAGTCGTATTGATGGGTGGATGGTTCACGCGGCTTGGGTTCGATATAAAACTGGCCAGTGTAACCGATGCTTTTAGCGTAATCGACTGCCATATGAAGAAAGGCCGCCAGGTGATCTACCTCGCGCTTCATATCGGTATTAATGAGTGATCCATAGCCTTCCCGCCCGCCCCAAAAAGTATAGCCGGGGCCGCCAAGCCGATGGGTGGCATCGATCGCATTTTTGACTTGGCTTGCGCTGTAAGCAAAAACATCGGCATTTGGCGAAGTTGAGGCGCCATGTGCATATCGAGGGTGACCGAACAAACAGGCCGTTCCCCAAAGAAGTTTTTTACCGGTCTGGTTTTGAAAAGTTTCCATCTTTTCCACGACCTTATGAAACATCTCGTGAGTCTGGACCAGGGTCTCTCCCTCAGGGGAGATGTCCCTATCGTGGAAGCAGTAGTAGTCGATATCAATCTTAGTGAGAAATTCGAAGAAAACTGGGACTCGATTGAGAGCATTATCTAAGGTTTCCTCGCCATTGTCCCAGGGCATTAAGGCGGTTCCCTCTCCGAAGGGATCTCCAAGGCCGTTTCGCATGCAGTGCCAATAGGCAGCGCCGAAGCGCAAGTGCTCCTTCATCGATTTTCCCGCCACAATCTCTTCTGGATTGTAATGGTGGAAAGCGAATGGGTTATTAGACAGTGGACCCTCATATTTAATTGTAGGGATATTGGGAAAAAATTCAGACATAGATAGATTGTGGATGTGAAGGGCAGGATTAACCCTACCCGGTTAAGAGACTAGCAAATTCTTCTTTCGTAAGTCCATGATCCAAGTCATCGTTTTTTTGTCTTAAATCGTCAAACTGGTATGTCTTCCTTTTCTCGTTTCCAGGATCTTTCCGCCAAAATGCGCCCCGGACAAATCGCAATGGGCCTATTTGAAGCGCTTCCCGATATTATGTTTTGGGTTAAAGATGATGCAGGTGTGATTATTTTTGCGAATCGTGCCTACGCCCAACTTCTTAATCGAACTCCCGAAGATTTGGTGGGTGAAACAGACGAAACACTCTTTCCACCTACAATGGCTAATTTCTTTCGTAGCGATGATGAAAGAATCATTAAGACCTCGGAACCGCTTCAGAATAAACTGGAAATCGTCACTCGGCCCGGCGGAGGGATCGAGTGGCGAATGACCTCAAAAATTCCTCTCTTTGACGAAAATGATAAGGTTCTAGGCACGGCCGGAGTTTCACGGCGACTTGAACATGGTGAGGGCCCGCCACTTCCGACCCCCCAACGGGCAATTTCCAATCTTATTGATCGCATACACGAAAATCTCGGAGAGGACATCACGGTCCGCGATCTCGCCCGGCAAGCTGGAATGTCGGTAAGCAGCTTAGAGCGAAGCTTTCGTAAATACCTTGGGACGACCCCAAAGAAATATTTTGTCCGAGCAAGAATTGCGGCTGCGTGTGATAAACTTCTAAATACAACCTTGAGCGTGGGACAAGTCGCCAACTCGCTTTCTTACCATGAACACGCGTCCTTTACCCGGGCATTCTCATCAGTCATGCACATGAGCCCAAAAGAGTACCGTAATTTTTACCAATCTGCTGATCTTTAGAAGAGAGAATGAGACAGTTACGCCAAAAGAAGGCTAGATAATCTGTGTGGATCAACAAGCCCACTGGATCGTATTTTATTTTGAAGACCCATTCAAGCGGCTAGCTGAGGGACAATTCCACAAGCTGATAGGTCGCATCAAATACCCCACCTGTTGTTTTTAGGCAGCAATCATAGCATGCGACTGCTCCCTTATATCTACGAACTCTCTCGAATGCCTTGCCGCATTTGGGGCACTCGTATTTCCAGCGCCTTTTTAAACTGCGGGTTGGTAAAGCTAATTCATGGGTTGCTGTTTCATCGGGAATTCCGAGATCTGCGCAAGCGCGTTGCCACTCCAAGCCATGGCTCTTAATTGAGCGATAAGGGTTTCTTTCATAAGCAACCAAGTGTGCTAGCTCGTGGAGCACAGTCCTTTTAATTTCGGAGTTGGAAATCTTGCTGAGCTCTGGGTTTAACTGAATGAGTCCAATTGGCCAGAAGGCCCGTCCCGCACAGGAACGCATTCGTGGGTTCCATTCAACCACCACCCTCTTCTCAAGGTCGATCAAGCCAAGGTCACGGGCCAGTTTGCGGCACCAATGGGAGAATGTTTCGTCAGGCCCCCGCTGGGGTAAGGAAGATTCGCTGCCGCCGCGAGCAAGATCAGCAGATGGCTCAGCAAAACTGAACTTCATCTGACGGGCAGAACGGAACACGACCAGAAGTATTTCGGATCTCTTAATAATATCAAGTTCCTAAATAAAAAAGTTGAATTAAAAAAACAGCACTTTTCAGCGAAAAATCATCTTGTCGCTTTCGCGTCGCGCCATGAACGTCCTTCCATGCCCGAGTTAAACCTTCTCGCTATCCTTCTCGTTGTAGCACTCATCGTTCTCTGGAAACTTGATTTCTTGGCAACCCTCCTCACTCTAAAGAATCTTAAGCCTGAGTTACCTGAAGAATTTCGGGGCGTTTGGGATGACGAAAAATATCTAAAATCTCAATCCTACGAGAAGGCTCAGGCTCAATTTGGGGTTGTTTCCTCAATTTCATCTCTCACCATCCTCCTGGCCTTTTGGTTTTTTGGAGGATTTGGCTGGGTGGATGGTCTAGTAGGTGAATTGGGCTATGGCAAAATTGGGACAGGCCTGTCTTTCATTGGCCTCGTTTACCTTGGGTTTTGGCTCAGTTCTCTTCCGTTCGACCTCTATCACACCTTTGTTTTGGAAGAGCGATTCGGTTTCAACAAAACCACAGCAAAGACTTACATCATTGATCAAATTAAATCTCATTTTCTCACTGCTATCCTCGGTGGCGGGATTGTGGCGCTTATTCTTTGGATTTTCGATTCGGTGCCCAATGCATGGGTCTGGGCTTGGCTGAGTTTTACGGCAATCTCGCTAGCGCTGACTTATCTCGCTCCGTCATTCCTTCTACCTCTTTTTAATAAATTCACACCATTAGAAGACCAAGAATTGAACGAAGCAATCCAATCGATGGCTGTGAAGTGTGAGTTCCCCCTAACTGAAATTTCGGTGATGGATGGATCCCGACGCTCCTCTAAGTCGAATGCTTTTTTTACGGGGTTTGGAAAGCGCAAAAAAATCGCACTTTTCGACACCTTGATTGAAAGTCAGACGACCGACGAATTGGTTGGTGTGCTTGCTCATGAGATCGGCCACTTTAAACGTAAGCATATCGTGCAGCGTCTCGTCATTTCGATTATCCAAACCGCCCTTATTTTCTTTTTGCTGGGAATGGCGACTAATCCAGAAAGCTCTTTGGGAAGCCAACTCTATGCCGCGTTTGGAATTTCAGCGGAGTCCAATGGGTCCATTGCAGCAGGGCTCGTTTTATTCATGATTGTCTTCAAGCCGGTGTCCCGTGCTCTTTCAGTGGTTATGAATATGCTTTCTCGAAAACATGAATTCGAAGCCGATGAATATGCTGCCTCGAACCAAGGCACACCAAATCATTTGATTTCAGCACTCAAGAAACTTTCAGCAAATAATCTTTCCAATTTGACGCCCCACCCGCTTGAGGTGTTCCTTGATCATTCCCATCCACCTGTTTTGGTCAGGATTCAAGCCCTCAAAAAATTAGGCTAGCGGCTTGGTTTTTGGAGCGATTGGTCGGCCTTTGTAGCCGAAAGCGAAGAGGGTCAGAGCGAGGCAATTCATCCCGGTGAGGACGGCCCAATAACCTGACCATCCCCATGAAGGTGATAGTAAGTGGTAAAGTCTATCAACCGTTAAAATCCCCAGGACTGTCCCAAGCCCTCCGGTAAAGAAACCCAAGAGAGCCTGCGCTTGGGTCCGCATCCCCTCATCGACCCGACGATGGACAAAAACTCGTCCTGCCTCGAAGAAGAAGGTCCAGCAGAATCCATGTAGGGTGATCCCAATAACTAACCAAGTGACCTCATCAAAAGCGTAAAAGCTGTAGCGCAGCACTCCGCTTCCAATTGCAAGAAGAAGGATGGTTTTGACTCGGAATCGTGCGATCACCCAGCCCATTAAAAGCATGGCTATGGTTTCCATAACCTGAGCTGTCGCCATAAAAGCGCTGACCGATTCGACTCCTAGTTCCTTAAGGTGTTTAGGTGTATGTAGATAGTAAGCACCGAGTGGGATGCTGAATAGAAGTGCGGTAGAAAAATAGACAAATAAATCCCGATCACGGAGTAATTTGAGCGCTCCTAGACCAAGATTATCCGTCCACTTCTTGGGCTTATCGCCCTTCGGTAAAGTCACTGGAAGAAGAAAGCAGGCAATTCCTGCAAATACCCTAACGCCTGCGCCAAGTTTCCCGGTCTCTGCAGAAAAATCGAGACCCCATAAACTTACGAGTAGGCTAGAGGCCATCCACCCGAGGGTCCCCCACACTCGAAAAAGTCCGAAGGTCTTCCCTGGATCAGCTAGACTTGACAGCGTGATTGTCGTCAAAAGTGACCAAGCTGGTGCCGATATGAGGGCGTTAACAATGAAGAACGAAAGAAACCAACCCCCTCCCCAATTTTGCTCAAGTGAGTGGAATGCCATGTAAAGGAAACCGGCTCCTAAAAGCATAATCCAGCCAAGAACTTTTTGCGCTTCAAGTCTTTGATCAACTTGAGCCCCAAAAATGAGTGGGGAAATCATGCCGGCAAGAGGCGGGGCCAAAAATGCCCATACCGCCCAGCTGCCCAAACCATAATTTTCTAGGACATTGGCGAGAGCTGGAAACCAAAACCCTGGGGCAGAGGCGAGGAGGAAGAAAACCACCGCCAGCCAATAACGGTGGCCTTTCATAGATCTATTTCTTGGAACCCCAGGAATCTCTTAGAGTAGAAATTCTATTGAAGACCGGCCTCTCCAAAGTGTGGTCTTCAGTATCGGTGCAAAAGTATCCAATGCGCTCAAACTGGCACCGTTCCCCTGCTGCCATTGCTGCTAGACTTGGTTCCACTTGAGCGTTGGTCACTACGGACAGGCTATCTGGGTTTAAGCAGGATAAGTAACCACCTTCTGCGCTGTCGGGCACTTCTTCCGTAAAGAGCCGATCGTAAAGGCGGACCTCGGCATTGACCGCTTCTTGGCAAGAAACCCAATGGATCGCTGTGCGACATTGTACCCCTTCAGGCGCTGATTGGCCGATGGTGTTTGGCAGGAAATGACAATGGATTTCCAAGACCTCTCCATCATCGTCGAGAAGGTGCTCGGTATGTTGAATGATATAGGCACCCCGAAGCCTCACTGCCCCTCCAGGTTTGAGTCGGAAGTATTTTTTCGGAGCATCGATCATGAAATCTTCACGCTCGATCCAAAACTCTCGTGTGAAAGTAAGCTCCCGCGTTCCATCGTCTTTATTTTCGGGGTTATTGGGTACGGTTACCTTTTCGCAATCACCTTCTGGGTAATTCGTGACAATGACTTTAATGGGGTCTAGGACCGCCATTTTTCGAAAGGCAACTTTGTTGAGATGGTTTCTCACTTCAAATTCAAGTAGCGCAAAATCAGAAAGTGAATTCTGTTTTGTTAAACCGACTCTATCAACAAATGCGCGAATTGCCTCGGGCGGATAACCTCGGCGGCGCATTCCGCTGAGTGTCGACATGCGTGGGTCATTCCAGCCCCCGACATGCTTCTCATCAACGAGCTGGATGAACTTACGCTTGCTCATGATAGTGTATCCAATATTGAGCCGCGCAAATTCGATCTGACGTGGTTTTGATGGAACCGGGCAATTTTCCACAACCCAGTTGTAAAGTGGGCGATGGTTCTCGAATTCAAGTGAACAGAGCGAGTGTGTGATGTGCTCTTTTGCGTCTTCAAGTGGATGAGCGAAATCATACATTGGATAAATACACCACTTGTCACCTGTGTGATGATGCTGAGTGTGCACAACTCGGTAAAGCACTGGGTCCCGCATATTCATATTAAAGGATTCCATGTCGATGTTGGCTCGGAGGACGGCTCCGCCATCTTTGAATACTCCTTCGCGCATTTGCCTGAAAAGATCTAAATTTTCATCCACAGAGCGGTCCCGATGAGGAGAAGGAGTTCCGACGATGTTGACATTCCCTCTTTGGGATCGGATCTCTTCCGGTTTTTGAGTGTCAACATATGCCAGCCCCTTCTTGATTAAAGAAACTGCGCAATCGTAGAAGAAATCGAAGTAGTCGCTCGCGAAAAAAAGATGATCACCCCAATCGTATCCGAGCCATTCGATATCTCGTTTAATCGATTCGACATATTCGGTATCCTCCTTAACCGGATTGGTGTCGTCAAAGCGTAGGTGGCACCGGGATCCTGACCCGGCGTATTCGTTCGCGATTCCAAAGTTCAATCCAATCGCTTTGGCATGTCCAATGTGAAGGTAGCCATTTGGCTCGGGGGGGAAACGGGTGATCGGAGCAGTATGTTTTCCACTCTCCAGATCGTTGGCGATGATCTCGCGAATAAAGTCTTTTTTTTCGTCGCTCATGACCTCTTAAAGTTTTGAAAGTTCTTTGAGTAATTCGCAGCTCATTTCGATCCCTTTTTCAAAGTTTTCAACTGAGTAATTTTCGTTTGGGGCGTGAATTTGGCAATCTGGCAAAGCTAGCCCGAGCATCAGGCTGTCTGCGTCAAGGATCTCCTTCATGTCTTGTATGATTGGGATGCTTCCACCCTCACGGATAAGGACTGGATCTCGTCCGAAAGCGGTTGTAAGAGCCGCCTGGGCAGCTTTTCCAAACTTTGAATGGGGATCGTTGTGGTAAGCCTTGCCGGAGTGACCATTGTGAATCTCGATCGTCACACCTTTGGGTTTGTGTTTACGAAGATGTTCTTCGACTTGTTGTTGTATCTTGGCTGGATCTTGGCCGGGAACGAGTCGACATGAGAGCTTAAATGTCGCTTCGGCAGGTAAAACGGTCTTCGAGCCCTCGCCTTGATAACCACTTCCAAAGCCATTTACTTCGACAGTGGGTCTTGCCCAGAGGCGTTCCGCCATGGAGTAGCCCGGCTCCCCAAACGACTCAGGAGAACCTGTGGTTTTTAAAAAATCTTCATCACTAGTGCCAGGGACTTTTGACCACATTTCACGTTCCCAGTCTTCTAGAGGAACGACATCCTCGTAAAATCCTGCGATCGCGATCCTGCCGTCATCGTCATGCAAACTAGCAATCATCCGAGCTGCCGCTGTCGCTGGATTGGCAATGCATCCACCATAAACCCCTGAGTGAAGATCGCCAGTTGGCCCTTTTACTTTAACTTCAAGGCAAGTGATCCCCCGTAAGCCGTAGCCAAGAGTTGGCACGCCGGGAGCAACCATTCCAGTGTCAGACACCGCGATGATATCACAAGCAAGTGAGTCCTTATGCTCATTTAAAAATGGAACAAGATTTGGCGATCCGATCTCCTCTTCTCCTTCAATAAGAAAAATAACATTAAGTGGGAGTTCGCCGTTTAGCTTTATCGTTTTCTCGGCACCGAGGATATGGACAAAGTGCTGTCCCTTGTTGTCTGCTCCGCCCCTACCCCAGATTTTCCCATCGCGGATCTCTGGTTCAAATGGCGCCGAATCCCAAAGCTCCAAAGGGTCGACAGGTTGAACATCGTAGTGACCATAGATCAAGACGGTCGGACGTCCCTCTACTCTTTCATTGCGAGCTACGATCACCGGGTTTCCAGGAGTTTCGTGGAGTCCAGTCTCCAGCCCCAAGTCCTCGAGTTGACCTTTCAACCACTCGGCGTTGGCTCGGACGTCTTCGACGTGGCGGGAATCGGTGGAGATGCTGGGGAATCGCAAGTGTTGAAAAAGGCGCTCAAGCTCTGAAGTCATGTCAGAGGGATGAGGCTGGTCCGCCAAACTCGCAAGTCACAAATCTAATCCTGCAATGATTCTTCGTTTTTAGACGATTTCGTTAGACCGAGTTTTCGCTTCTCTTCACCAATGACAGCCAAAGCATCAAAGAGAGCCATAAGGATCATGAATAGACACATCAATCCAAGAAATCCCCAGAAAATCAACATTCTCCAGAGTCCTCGCGAGAGCCACGAATCGAGCGGCCAATTTCCTAGTGAAAAATAGGCCACAATCAGCATCAGTAATCCGGTGATAAACCGACGGCGCTTGCCTCGGTCGCTGAGAGTGACAGTGGCGATTGCGAGCGACATTTGCCACCAACCGGATCTTTTCATGGGCAAAGCATAGCGAATCCCGTTTGCTATCGCAACGCTATCATGCAAGCTCACGTTTTCCAGTAGCATGAAAATTCTGATCATTCACTACCATCTTCGTGCCGGAGGCGTCACACGGGTGATCGAATCACAAACGCAAATTCTTCGAGCGCAAGGTCATGAGGTCCAGATTGCTTCTAGTGGTCCACTAGAAGAATGGGCTAAGCCAGGGGTGATTCTAGCGGAGTTGGATTATAGAACTGAGGGGACAATCCCGGTTGAGCGACTCCTTGAGCAAAAGGCTGACCTTTGGATTATTCATAATCCAACTCTTGGGCTTAATATTAATTTTCCAGAGATGATCGAAATCGCGGCACGGACCGGAGTGCCCATGCTAATGCAAATCCACGATTTCGTGGAAGATGGACGGCCTGAAAATTACCAGCTTGTTATCGGGAATCAACGACTCTACCCCAATGCCCAGCACGTTCATTATGCCACTATTAATCGGCGTGACCTTGGAATTCTTAAGGCCGCAGGTGTTCCCGAATCTCGTGTTCACTTCCTTCCTAACGCTGTCAATCCGCCTCTTATCAAAAAAAGGGCCTTAAAAGATCCCTTTGTTTTTTATCCTGTCCGTGGGATTCGCCGAAAAAATCTTGGGGAACTCTGTCTTTTGGCGGCTCACGCTCCGCCCAAGACTCGCTTCGCGGTCGCTTTGCGATCTGGTTCGGAGGAACCCGCTTTCATTCATGATGATTGGGTTAGCTTTGCCGAAAAAGAGGAACTCCCGATTGACTTCGATGTCGTCAGCCATGATTCCGGCTCCTTTGTGGAATTACTGGAGAGAGCAACTCATCTTGTTACGACCTCAATCAGCGAAGGCTTTGGGCTTACTTTTCTGGATCCTGCTTTCTTAAATAAACCGCTTATCGGCCGTGATCTGCCGCAAATCACCTGTGACTTCGTCGGCTATGGCACCCTTTATCAATCTATTCCCGTCTCTCTTGATGTCCTGCCAAGCTTAGAGAGAGAATATCGTGAGCAACTCACAACAACCATGCTGGCTTACGGCCGAACTATGGACGTCTCAGAGCTGGATTATGCGTGGTCCCAATTCTCGGCTGGCGGAACCATCGACTTTGGGAATCTTCCAGAGAGACTTCAGCGCAAAGTGATTTCAAATGTCACTCTTCCAGAGCTATCGGCTTGGCTAGAGGGCGCCCTCCGTCAAGAGGCCAAGGAAGTGGACACATCTCCTTGGACTTTAAAGAGCTACTCCGAAAATCTGGACAAGATTGTAAAAGCTATCGGTGCACCCGGCGATCTTGGTTGGATTTCTCCCGAGCGGATTCTCACCCAATTTATCGTGCCCGAAAAATTCCACTTCCTACGGTCGAGGCTCAGTTATTTTGATACTCCGCCCACCAACGATTGATCGCTTCTTTATTGGGCTTTCCGTCTGAGATGACGATCCGATATCTCCACGTTACCAACTCATTTGGTTGAATCACCAATGGTTTTTCCTGAATTGGGGTCCAGCAGAGAAAGACTTTACCGTCTGGCCAAGTTCGCAAGCGTTGGGGAGCATCAAAGTTATTTGGATGCCCCATCATCGTGATAGTGGCATCGCCTTTGTTGGTCGGCCCAAAAATAGCACACCAATCTGCACGAGTGGCGTGACTGTCTTCTCGCTTTTTTCCAGCAGAGGTAAGGTAATTGCTGTTCTTCGAATTCCACGAGTGGGGGCCACGATAGGCGAGAGGTCCGCCATATCGATAGACAGGTAAGTCTAACCTTTCATTAGAAACGTTTTTCTGAGTGAGATGATAGTCGATAAAGTTTCCCTCTTTCGTTGCTTTAACCGAGATTGAGAGTGCCTCTCTGAGAATGATGGTCTCTTCCCTCTCGCCCCCTTTGAACGCAATTTGTTCCTGTTCCACGGTGAATCCAGTCGCGTTTCTTTTGTGCAATTTTAAAAAACGGACTCTCCCGCTTTCTTTTCCCAAATTCCAAAAATCCGGCTGGTCCTTACCGTGTTTGCTCTTCACCCATGCATGCCACAATCCCAAATGATGAAGGTGGTCGCTTGGGTGAATCCCAGTAACAACTCCCCCTTTGGGGCTTTTGAGGGGGTGGATGAATCCACTCCGACGATAAGTTTCCTTGGCTCCTTCTGGCGGTGCAACTTCAGTTTTGTGATAAGTCAGGATGTCGGTATTACCTCGGAGGATAACAATATCTTTCTCTGAGTCGATAACCCTGATCTCTTGGGCTGAGACTAATAGACAACTCAAAATGAAAGCGCTAAATCTTAGAGCCATGACTTTAAAACTTTAACATCTCGCGTGATATTGGCGACGGCCTTCATCACGATTTTCTTAGGGTAAATTGGAGCTTCTCCCCATTCCATGTGTAAAGACAAAGGCATCGATGAATGCCCGTTACTTACGTCATCAAAAGTCTTTTTATTAACGATCCCTGTATCGAGCGGGACATTTCTAAGGCTTGCTGTCCGCTTGCCGCTCCAACTGGCGTCTTTCACAAAAATTGATCGGACGTGCTTTCCCATCGCGGCTAGAGCCGTTGGGAAGGATAAGCCTGACCCCGCCTTAACATGACGAAGATCGAAGGCGATCGCAGCATGAGCTGGATCGATGTTTTTAAACATCATGGCGGCGTCCCAAGCGAGCGAGCCAGCATACTTAGGCCCGGCGTGAATTTGATAAAGAGCCTGCACTCCAATTTCGCGGTTCATTGCCTCGATCTCTTTCAGCTTCGTCGTATTCTCTGCAACCTGCTTGAGAAGATCTTTCGTTAAGTCGTAGCGAAAATAATCCATTCGATAGCGGGTGATGCCATTAGCTTTGAGGATACGCAGGAAATTGGCATTTTTTGCACTCGCGGAGTCTACATTGCACGTTGCGATTAAGGCTTTCTGACCATTCTTCTCGAGAGATTTAACCATCTTAGGGACTTCAACCTCGGCGTTTTTGGGCTCAATGTGCCCTCCCCGCCGAATCGTCGCTTCGATCCCTTGGACCCCCATTTTTGCCAACTCTTCACCCATACGATCATAATCGAGGGTTTGGATAGGCTTTTCAAAAACCACAATCGGCCATGATCCAAATCTAGTGGATTGGGCTGCAGCCATTCTTGCTCCAATCGCTGTGAGTCCGGCTTGTGCGATAAAATGACTTCGGTTCATACTTGGAAGATAAAGCCTAGCCCGAGCCCTGATGACAATCCGAAATCTCAAAAACAAATCAAACCGCTTTCCCCGCTTTCTTTCCAGACCGACTAGCCTATGTTCCCCCCATCCATGAAATTAGTGCTTCTATTCGTAACCGCGTTTGCCCTCCCGCTTTCCGCTAATCCGGTAGCTGGCGAAGGGTCTGACCTTAAGCCAGACGCCAAAGCCATTTTCGGCTCAATGGATAATGGGTTCAGATACATTATCTATCCAAACTCGGAGCCTCCTGGTAAATTTTCGGTCCGTCTTCATATTGGAGCAGGTTCTCTGATGGAAGCTGATAATCAACGTGGGGTGGCTCACTTTTTGGAGCACATGGTCTTCAATGGTTCAAAAAACTTCACGCCTGCCGAGCTCATCCCACGGATGCAACGACTCGGTATTCAATTTGGAGCCCATGCTAATGCCTACACCTCATTCGATGAGACTGTCTACATGCTTGATTTGCCGAATATGGATGAGAAAACGGTGGATCTAACTTTTACTGTCATGAGGGACTTCGCGGATGGGGCTCTTCTGACCGAGGAGGAAATTGATAGCGAGCGTGGAGTTATCATTTCGGAAAAAACTTCCCGTGATTCTGTGGGTTATCGAATGATGCTGAAGCAATTTGAATACCTGATTCCGGGATCACGTTTGATGAAACGAGTTCCGATTGGAACCGAAGAGGTAATTAGAACCGCTCCTCGCGAGCGCTTTACTGACTTTTATACCCGCTACTACACTCCCAAACGGATGACCTTCGTCGTCGTTGGCGATTTTGATTCAAAGGAAATCGAAAGGCGGATCCGCGAAACTTTTATTTCCATGCAGAATCCCCAAAATCCAGGCCAGAATCCCCCAAAGGATATTCCCCCTTCCGGTTTCGGGCTCCGGTCTGAAGTTTTCACGGACAAGGAACTCCCTTCGACTGACATCTCGCTTTACTCTTTGCGCACCTACACTCAGAAACCAGATACGAGCAGCAACCGTACTAATCAATACCCCCTCGCCATCGCGAATGGGATCTTGAGTAGACGTTTTGGAATTCTCGCGAAAGAGGAAGGCTCGTTAATCCTATCTGGTTCGGCAAGCCGAAGTGCCTATTTTAAGATGATCGAACAGGGCGGTATTGAAGTGACCCCCGCTGAGGGGAAATGGAAGGAAGCGGTCCCTATTCTCGAACAAGAACTCCGCAAGGCCGTTCAATTTGGATTTACTGAAGAGGAGCTCAAGGAGGTGAAAGCGAATCTCATCAATAGTGCGGAAGAGGCTGTGAAGCGCAAAGATACCCGGCGCTCAAATGGAATTGCTATGCAGTTCATAGAGGCTATTGGCGAAAGGAATGTTTTCACCACTCCAGAGACAAACCTAGAACTTGCTAAATCTGCCCTTGGGAGAATCACAACTGAAGATTGCCAGAAAGCGTTTAACGAGTTCTGGGATACCAAGGACCTTTCCCTAGTTCTCACGACACCTGCGGCACCCGACTCAGCGGCTGAAGAACTCAAGACGATCTTTCTCAAAAGCGGTGCCACGGAGGTTACCGCTCCCACCGAAAAGACTTTGACTCCCTTTGCTTATACTAACTTTGGGGAGCCGGGAGTCGTTGTGCAAGAGACTGAAATTGAAGATCTGAGTGCGACCCAATTGATGCTTTCTAACAATATTCGCGTCAACTATAAGCAAACCGAATTCCAGAAAAATTCGATTAGTATAAATGCCCGCTTTGGATCGGGTCAACTGAGTCAGCCGAGTGGGATATCGGGGCTCAATCGATTCGCAAGTGCCATCTTCGAGGCCGGTGGTCTGGGAAAACATTCTGCTGACGATCTTCAACGTCTTCTTGCTGGTAAGAATGTCAGTGTTGGTTTCGGGGTTGGTGAAGGGAGTTTTTCCCTCTCCGGACGGACCACTCCAGAAGATCTAGAGCTTCAGCTGCAGCTAATGTGTGCCTACCTAACTGATCCGGGATTTCGCCCCGAGGGCGAGCGGATGTTTAAGATGGCTCTACCTATGCTCTACAATCAGCTCGAACATTCGATGCAAGGAGCTATGATTAAAGTGGCGAGTCATATGCACGGTGGAGATTTTCGTTTTGGATTCCCGACTCAGGAGAAGGCGATGTCGTTTGATAGTAAAATGGTTAAAGACTGGGTCATGCCCTCATTCAGAGACGCACCACTGGAACTTACCATGGTTGGTGATCTCGATCCAGCTGTCGCAATACCCCTGATTCAAAAAACCTTCGGGGCCTTGCCAGAACGAAAGACCGCGAAGCCGAATTACGAGAAGCGCCGCAAAATCAATGTTCCGGCGCGTCCGGCCAACAAGAAATTTACATTCGATTCCAAGATTCCAAACGCCGCAGCCATGGTCGTTTGGAAAATTCCTGCTACTGGAACCAACGTGAGGCGAGCTAGACGATTCAATATTCTCGCCTCAATTCTCAGCGATCGGCTTCGTGAAGAAATTCGCGAGAAGCTCGGTGGTTCATACAGTCCGCGTGCTGGGGCTTCTCCCAGCCAAGAGCTTGATATGGGAGTGTTGCAAGCGATGGCCCAAGTGAAGCCCGAAGAAACTAAGAAGTACGGTGATCTTATGATTTCACTTGCTCATAAAATGGCAGAAAACGGAGTCACTCAGGACGAGCTTGAGCGCTCGCTTAAGCCGATTCAGTCGGGACTCAAAGAAAGTCTTCGTGATAATGGATATTGGCTGGGGACGGTCCTCGGAAGTAGTCAAGAGAAGCCATATAAGCTCGATTGGGCGCGGACCCGCGATCAAGATTATGGCAAGGTGACGATTGAAGAACTCAATGTCCTAGCAAAACAGTTTCTCAAAAAAAGCAATGCCCTTCTCTATGAGCTCGTGCCCGATCCGAAGGAGGAGTAATTTTTGACGAAGATCGACCGAATTATTGGCCAGATTTGAGGGCCCGCCTCACTAAGTCGAGTGCCCGCTGGCTGACTTGTTGTTTGAAATCGCGTCTACTGCGTGGGTGCATTTCACGCAAAGTCTCTGTCCCTTTTGGCCCGGCAATTCCAAAGCACACTGTCCCTATGGGTTTATCCTTGGTGCCACCGGTTGGTCCGGCGATTCCCGTAATTGAAATGCTGTAGTCAGAACCGCTTGCCAGCCGGGCACCTTTTGCCATTTCGCTCGCCACCTCTTCGCTCACTGCGCCGTGCGCTGCAAGAGTGTCCTTCGAGACGCCGATGAGCTGTGCCTTCGCCTCATTCGAGTAACTGACGAAACCATGTGTGAACACAGAGCTGGCTCCTGAGATATCGGTGAGACGACTCGCGACCAAGCCTCCAGTGCAGCTTTCAGCCGTCGTAAGGGTTTTTCCAAGTCTACTTAATTCGCGAACGACTACTGACTCTAGGTTTGCCCCATCATCTGAAATTAGAAATTCCTTAAATTTAGATACCGTTAAATTGCGTCCCTGAGCGATGACGGCGTCGGATCCGATAAGTCGAAGGTCCACTTCTCCAAGCCGAGCGCAATACCCAACTTCAAGACCATCAATATTCGCCAATTCGTCGTCGAGTTGATCGTGAAAATCACTTTCGCCTATTCCTACAAATTTCAACTCCTGCACGTTATCGATCTCATCGACGCCAGCGAGTGCCCTAAGTCGAGGGACTACCTCCTCGTGAAACATCGGATAAAGTTCCCTTGGAGGACCAGGGAGAAGAAAAACAGCACATTTTGGATCGCCCCCAAGTCGTGGCGGGGCATAAATCCCGGGTGCAGTTCCATTATTATTTGGTAGGATATCCGCACCTACTAAGTTTTGCGCTTGTTTGAGATTTGCCTCTACCATCGGTTTGTTGCGCTTCTCAAAAAATTCATGCAGCGACCGCAAAGCCGCTTCATCTTCAATCATCTCAACCCCTAGCACCTCGGCTAGGGCTTCTCGAGTGATATCGTCGCTAGTCGGTCCAAGCCCGCCAGTTACCAGCACTACGTCGGAGCGCCGGCTCGTTTCTCTAAGGGAATCAAGGATGGCATGGCCATCTGGGACGGTCATCTGACGTTGGACTCTAAGTCCAAGCTTTACCAATTCCTGCCCCAACCATGTCCCGTGTGTATTGGTGGTTGATCCAAGCAGTAACTCAGTTCCGGTGTTAAGTATTTCAATCCTCATTTTGGTCATTCCAGACCACTTCCTTGGCATCGCCCCACAAAGATTCAAGGGCATAATGCTCACGGAACTCTTCGTCGAGCACGTGAACCATGACATCAATGAAATCGATTACAACCCACCGGCTTGCCGCTTTCCCCTCGGTGTGAAGGGCTGGATCAGATCCTTTTTCCCTAACGCTTCCTTCGACTTCTCGGACAATCGCCTTTAAGTGGGGAAGCGAGTTGCCGGAACAAACCACCATAAAGTCCGTGAGTGTCGAGATGCCTCGTAGGTCAAAAATCCGAATGTCTTCGGCTTTTAAATCATCAGCCGCTTCTGCGCAAGCAAGGGCAAGGTCGTGTCCGGTTAACATAGGATTGGGTAGGAGATTGACAAAACCTTAGGCCGGTCATCGTCCGTGAAATGGTGGAGCGTAGCGGATTCGAACCGCTGACCCTCTGCATGCCATGCAGATGCTCTACCAACTGAGCTAACGCCCCCCAACTTTCTCAGGACGCGCGAAGGGATAGGCCGCCCCCTCTTCGGTGGCAAGAGAAAAAGCTCAGAACTTACCATTGTTCTCAGGCGTCTTTAGGACTAGCGGTTCGGGCAAATCACCTCTGAGATTCGATTTATTGAGTGGCTTTCTCTCGGAACTAAATGTCCGGGTGTAGCGAAAATTCCACGGGCGAGGTTAAAACTGTGGAACATTGACACGTTTGAAGGAGCGTCGTCTTCTGATAAATGGCTACTTTCCGGCTGACCTGCAGTGTAAGGATTGAGGTGGAGATCTTGGGTCAGGGTCCAGTTTGAATACATTGGGGATTGCCGCCGATCCCTATCGATTTGGGAATGAGGATCTAAGTATTAATTGAGCGTCTTTCGACTCATTCCCTCTTCTGGAAAATCACATCTCTTATTTTTGACGAGACGTTTTCGGTTTTTGGCGACCCACTGATAAACCCAATCCCGAAAGGCGATAGGCAGTGCCATAATTAAGCAGGCAAGAAAAATACCCCCACCCCCTGCATTCCAAAACGCACGTCTCGCCGCTTCGCTTGCTCGATAGATTTTTCCTCGTTCTGCAAATGCCATTGAATCATCAGACAAATCGATCCTATATCTCTTTGCTGTCTCGCCCTGCAAAGGAGAAAACTTTAAGCGATCATTGCCATCGATCCGATTTAACCATTTCACCGCGCCCTGGCAGAGTAAGCAATCTCCATCGAAAAAGACGATTAGTTCCTCATCCACATCAGAAGCTTGCCACACCTGCTTGAAAAATCGAAGATTCGTTTTCATGGACGATCATCAGCGTATCCACGATCTCCCTTCCGAGCAAAAACCCCGGGAGAAAATGGCTAAACTCGGAGCTGAAGCTCTTTCAAACGAAGAACTCCTCGCTATTTTTCTCCGTAGCGGGACCAAAAACGCAAGCGCGATTGAAATTGGGCGACGACTCATCAGAAAACATGGAGGGATCGTCCCGCTCGCTAGGATCGATCTTAAGGAACTTTGTAAAGAACATGGTTTGGGCCTAGCTAAGGCTTGTCAGCTCCAGGCTGCTTTTGAGCTCGGTTCCCGTGCTGCTCGCGATAGTGGCTCAGCTGTTAGTCTTTCTAGTAGTTTGGCGATTCACCAATTTTTGGCCCCTCAAATGGCACATCTCTCCAACGAGAAATTATTCGTCTTAACTCTCCACCCCAATGGCAGATTGATTCGGATGCGCGAACTCTCGAGTGGCTCGATAAGTCAGACTGTTGCCTCAATCTCTGAAATTCTCCGGCCTGTTCTTATCGACCAAGCTCCCAATTTCGTGATTGCCCATAATCATCCTTCTGGTGAACCTAGCCCCAGCGAGCCGGATCGATTATTGACCAAGAATTTAGCGGAAGCAGCGCGTATAATGGGTCTCTATTTTATCGATCATCTGATCATTGGTCGCCCTACCGATAGTTGCCAAGGCTACTATTCATTCGCCGAGGAAAACCTACTTTAACTTTTTTTAATTCAAAGGAGATGCAATCTAGCTTAGCGTTTCAAAGTATAAGTCCCTTCATGCCACAGCTTTTAGGAGCGCTCAAAACTTCCTCATCTCTAAAATTGAAAAGCACTCAGTTGCCCCGCAGTCTTTTGAAGTCGTTTCATGAGTAAAATTTGCGACTCCCAGCTTCCCCCTTTTTTTCAAATGCCAAAAATTCATTCTCAGTCCATCGTCTCGGAATCTGCGCAACTTGCGGATGATGTAGACGTTGGTCCTTTTGTAATTATCGAAGCTGGGGTCTCAATCGCTGCAGGTTGCCGGATCGCATCTCATGCCAAAATTTGTCGTGGGGTCAAAATGGGGAGAAATAACATGGTCGATCATGGCGCCGTTATTGGTGGTTCTCCTCAAGACCTTTCCTTTGATCCTCAAATAGACTCAGGCGTAATTATTGGAGACGATAATAACTTTCGAGAGCATGTTACGATCAGCCGCAGCACTGAAGTTAACGGAAATACCATCATCGGTCACAGGAATTTCTTTATGGCGGTGTCTCATATTGCTCACGACGTCATCGTCGGGGATGATAATATTCTCGCTAACAACGTCATGATTGCGGGACACGTTCAAATCGGAAATAAGGTCTTCCTTGGGGGTGGTACTGCCATTCATCAATTCACTCACGTTGGAGATTTTGCTATGAGCCAAGGAAATAGCACACTAACCCAAGACGTGCCTCCTTATTGCGTCGCGCACAAGATCAACCAGCTTTCTGGGCTCAACGTCATTGGTTTGCGACGTGGTGGATTCACCCCCGAAGATCGTAAGGAAATTAAGCAGGCCTATTCTCTTGTTCTTAGATCTAAATCTACTCGGGAAGAGGCTCTTAAAGAGGTAGATAGCCAAGATTTTGGGCCGGTAGCGACAAGGTTAATCGAAGCCGTGCGATCTCCTTCTTCTAGAGGGATTCTTACTCGCTAGTTTCGTTTTGATTGCAAAAATTTGGATTCTCCACTAGCAAGCTGTAACACAAGTTTATCTCTTGAAATTATGAGCAAACGCGTTCTTCTCACCACCACCTCCTTTCAGGACACCCCGGGGACCCACCAAGATCTTTTAAACTCCCAAGACTGGGAAGTCATCCGTGCCCGTGGCCCGCTATCGGAGGCCGAAATGCTCGATTTGTCCGGTGATTTCGACGCCTTTCTCTGCGGTGACGATTCCATTACCCAAGCTGTAATCGATAAATCACTTCCCCGACTCCAAATCATTTCAAAATATGGAATTGGGCTCGACAAAATTAACGTCGATTATGCGACGAAAAAGGGACTTCCTGTTCTTTTCACTCCCGGTGTTAATCATACAACGGTAGCCGAGCATACTTTCGGACTCCTTCTCGGGATAACTAAAGATATTCAATCAAACGCCGTTGCTGTTCAGAATGGCGAGTGGGTTGCTGGCTGGAAAAAGCCTGTTGGAAATGAGATTATGGGAAAGACGATTGGGATTCTTGGTCTCGGGCGCATTGGTAAAGAGGTCGCAATCCGAGCCCGCGCATTTGGGATGAGCATCATTGCTTTTGATCCCTACTTCGATGATTCCTTCGCGTCAGAGAATGGTGTGAAGCGATGTTCTTCAATGAACGAAGTCCTAAACAATTCTGATGTTGTTTCACTTCACTGTTTTCTTAACGATGAAACAGAAGACATGATCAATGCTGCCAAAATTGCTGAGATGCGTGACCAAGTGATCGTCCTCAACTGCGCCCGCGGAGAACTCGTGAACACTAAGGATATGGCTGACGCTCTCAAGTCTGGTAAGGTTGGAGGATATGGAGCCGATGTCCTCGACGCGGAGCCGCCTGCCCCTGGTCACGTTCTCATCGGTGCTCCGAATTGTATCATCACGAGTCATATCGGCTCACGCACGCATGAATCGGTGCAACGTCAGGCTAACCGCTGTTTAAATAATGCAATCAACTTTTTCTCGGGAGCTGAGGATGTCCTCTGCGCGAATGGTGTTCTTTAATTTTCAAATTAGCCCCCTAAAAATCTCATGAGTCTCGAAATTAAACTAGCCTCCGAATGTGCCTACGATATTCTTTCGATGGGCGAAATCATGCTCCGCCTCGACCCGGGTGACGGTCGAGTGCGCACCACTCGTCAGTTCCAAGCTTGGGAAGGTGGCGGCGAATATAATGTCGCTCGCGGACTCCGCCGTTGCTTTGGGAAGCGTGCGGCCGTCCTTACCGGATTTGTTGATAATGAAGTTGGGCGCCTTCTGGAAGATCTTGTCCTTCAAGGCGGGGTCGACACCCAGTTTATTAAGTGGGCTGACTTTGATGGACTCGGTGTTGCCGCTCGGAATGGGCTTAATTTCACTGAGCGTGGTTTTGGAGTTCGTGCTGCTAAAGGGACCTCGGACCGTGGCAATACTGCAGCTTCCCAACTCACGATTAATGATTTTAATTTCGAGCATATTTTTGGAACCCTCGGTGTTCGATGGTTCCACACAGGTGGGATTTTCGCCGCTCTCTCAGAGGGTAACGCTGCGCTTACGATCGAGGCTTGTAAGATCGCCAAAAAATACGGGACCGTTGTTTCTTATGACCTCAACTATCGGCCTAGCCTTTGGAGGTCGATCGGAGGGCAAGCTAAGGCGCAGGAGGTGAATCGTGAAATCGCCAAGTATGTCGACGTTATGATCGGTAACGAAGAAGATTTCACAGCTTGCCTTGGATTTGAGGTCGAGGGAGTTGACGAAGAGAATATTACCGGAATCGATATCTCAAATTTCAAGGGAATGATCGAAAAGGCTGTGAGTGAGTTTCCCAATTTTAAGGCTACCGCTACGACTCTTCGAGAGGTTCACACCGCCTCTGATAACGATTGGTCCGCATTAGCTTGGCACGATGGCGAGTTCTATAGTTCCACCAATCGTGGACACCTCGAAATTTTCGACCGCGTTGGTGGTGGTGATTCTTTTGCTTCCGGACTTATCTATGGCTTTCTTGAGTTTAACGATGCGGCGAAAGCTGTCGAATGGGGCGCTGCCCACGGTGCTCTTGCAATGACTACCCCTGGTGACACTACCATGGTAACCAAAGAGGAGGTCGGCAAACTTGTTGGCGGAGGATCAGCCCGCGTTGATCGCTAACTTAAAGTCATCCTTTAAAGTCCGGAGTTGCCCAGCCCACTCCGGGCTTTTTTCATCTGAATCCTACCCTAACATTCAACCATGTGGCGTTGGCTAATTTCACTCTCCTTCTTTGTGGTTGTTTCCTGCACCTCGAAAAACCCCGCTGCCGCCAGTAGTCTTAGCCTGCCCCCGGTGGGAGGCTCGCCTAACATATTTAAGCGCTATTCGATTAGAGGTGATGCAGAAATGATGACCGGCTGGTCACGAAGTTTTGATATGTCGGGAGTCTCATTCAATGAGAAAATGACGTTGACTCTAGTTACGCGTCGTCACGTCATCATGGCGTCCCATTATCGTCGTAAACCAGGAGATAAAGTGGTGTTTCATAACCGAATGGGGATGCGAGTTGAGCGCACTTTGGTAGGTGTTATTGGGGTGGTTGGAGATGTCGCGGTGGGGCTTCTCGATTCAGATGTTCCACCCGATCTAAAAGTTTACGCCCTCCCTGCACCTCGTGAGGATTTTTCTCTTCTCAAAGGAACGACCGCCGCGGTTACTGGTCAGAATCGACGTATTTTTTTTCATGAGATTGATCGAGTGGGATCTACATCGATTGCCTTCCGTCACCCCAAGGTTACAAAACATGGGTGGGGCAAGAATCTCGTGAAGGGTGATAGTGGAAACCCCTCATTTTTCATTAGTAAAGGTGAACTCGTCCTTATCGAAACCCACACTTCCGGGGGGGCTGGATCTGGCCCATTTTATGGCAGTCCTCTTATTCAAGAAAAGCTTTCAGCAGCGATCACAACCTTAGCGCCCGGATACCGGCTCCGCCTCAAGTCGCTCTAGTGGCAACACATTCACTTGCGACATTCCCAAGTGAAACTAAAGTCGGGGTATGGAATTTTCACCAAAGCCAGACGCGGCTTTGCTCATCGTGGGTCACGGTTCAACTGAAAACCCGGATTCGTCTACACCCTACTTTGATCATGCCAAGGAAATTAGGGACAGAAATGTCTTCGGCGAGGTTCATTGCTGTTTTTGGAAAGAGGAACCATCCATGCGGGAAGCAGTCTATATGATCGACGCTGATGAAATTTATGTTGTGCCGGATTTTATAAGCGAGGGATATTTTACTCAGGAGGTTATCCCTCGTGAATTTGGTCTTACCGGTCCCACCACCGTGGTTAATAACAAGACTTTTCACTACTGCGATCCGGTCGGAATACATCCTTCAATGACTTCACTTATTCTCCAGCGCACAGATGAAGTGGCTCCTGGTGTTCCACAGGAAGAATCTACACTCTTTATCGTGGGGCATGGCACTGGACTTAATAAAAACTCGACTAAAGCGATTAAGGATCAAGTCGACCACATTAAAACTCTGCCTAACTGCCGCTTCTTTGATGTCATTGACACCTACATGGAAGAGCCACCATTTATCGCTGACTGGGGCAAATTAGCAAAAACCCCCAATGCCATCGTAGTTCCCTTTTTTATCGCTGACGGGCTTCACAGTTACCAAGATATTCCGATGATGCTCGGTTTTGAAAAGGAAGAAGGACTTGCTGCAAGCCAGAAAGAGATTTTTCGCCGCAATCCTTATCATCTTCAGGAGAAGACACTCTACTACTCTGCTGCGATTGGCACCGAGCCTAAGATGGCGGATGTCATCCTTGATCAGATCTCAACCTTTGATGCCCAAAATGATGCTCACTAAAGTTCTTTCCGACGCGCTAGATTCCGGAATTAATCAAATCGGACAACTGCGTATTCTCCGACATCCTTTTCGTCTCCATCATATTGATGATGTTAACCTCGATTCACTAGAGCTTCACACCAATCCAGATGATGCTAGGGAAATTGGGTTGTATACATCGGGTGGCGAATATCGCTTCACGAAAGGTGAGCTGTCTCTTAGAACCGGTTGGATTTTTGAGTTTGAATCAGTTGAGGAACTTAGGCGGGCTATCGATTTGTTTTATCCAGCATCGCTTGGTTTGTGGAATGCCACAAATCAGGGTAAGGCTCGAGTTCAGAACCTGAGAGATAAACTGAACCGACAGACTGGAATGTATCGGCATGCCCGTAATGTTTCAGATGAGGGCGCCCAAGAATTGGTGAGGTCCCTCTGCGGTCCCTCTAATAAATGCGTTAAGAAAATACTCTGGAAAATTGACGAAACAACCGCTTTGGAGGACTCCGAAGCTTCCCGCTTCAATGGTATCATTGGAGATGAAGAGACGGTCGCGGCAATCCCGATGGTTTGTCAGGAAGCGTGCAATTTCTTTGTGGCCCAGGCTCGGAAAAGAGCTAAAAAAGAATTTGAGGCTAGCGAACAATAGTTTTCAGCATTGCTTCAAGCACGCGTGGAGGTCATACTCTGGGCTTAACAACCAGATAGGCCGTGAAATTCTTGATCTTTATCTCTTTACCATTTTTCCTTCTCTCTTGTGCTAATCTAGCTGAGAACCGATGGGATGACGAAGATAAGGAAGAGGAGCTCAAGGGCAGCACGACAAAGGCTAAAACGTCTGTGAAGACCCCTAGCAGTTCTGCGGACCTCCTTCCTGCCGAAGAAACTGGTGACAACCTCCAACTGGTTGATCCTGATACCACTTCCGAGCTCCTGAGGGATGAAAATAAAAAAACTGTCAGTGGTCCTATTCCAGCAGAAGTTACCGCTCCTGGATCTGACAGCGCCATTGACATTAAGCCTAGTCGCCCTGCTCCGGCGGAAGAATAACGCAGAGCATCCTTAACCATGGCTCAACAGCGCCCCCGTAAATTCAAAGCGGAACCCTACGAGTGGCACGAAGTTGTCGAACTCAAAATTGAGACCCTCTCAAATCTAGGAGCTGGGATTGCCAAACCTGACAGTTGGGTCGTTTTCGTTCCTTTCGCTCTGCCGGGAGAAAGAATTCGCGCTAAGGTTTGGCGAAATGAGGCAAATTGTTCTCACGCTGATCTAGTTGAGATTCTGGAACCATCGCCCGACCGGATAGAACCTCACTGCCGCCATTTCACGACTTGTGGTGGTTGCCAGTATCAGCATCTGCCATACGAAAAGCAGCTTGAATGGAAAACTAGACAGGTTCGGGAGCTCCTTTTGCACATGGTCGGAATCGAGGAAGAGGTCAATCCAACGATCCCCTCGCCAAAACAATGGGGCTATCGCTCAAAGATCACACCACACTTCCAGCGCCCTAAACCTGGTGAGGATTTTCCAATCGGCTTTCTAGAGTTTAACCGGCGAACTCGCCTCGTTGATGTTTACAATTGCCCGATTGCGATGGATGAGATCAATGAAGCCCTCCAGCCAATCCGTGACGATGTTAAACGCCGGGCCGCGGAGTATAAAAAGGGAGCCACACTTCTCCTTCGGGCAACCGAGGATCGCGTCGAGACAGATCACCGTGCTCCCGTTTCCGAAAAAGTCGGCGATCTAAAGTTTAACTTTCTTGCCGGTGACTTTTTCCAAAACAATCCTTTCATTCTGGAATCTTTCACTGGACATGCTGCCGAACAAGCGAAGGGCCCGAATCAAAAATACCTTCTCGATGCTTATTGTGGATCTGGGCTGTTTGGCCTGACCTTGGCGAAAAACTTTGAACAAGTGGTTGGAATCGAACTCTCAGAAACTTCAGCCGACTGGGCCCGTCGTAATGCAAAAACAAATGGTATTGAGAACGCCAGTTTCATTGCATCATCGGCTGAGGCGCTTTTTGCCGATATCACCTTTCCATCTGAACAAACCTCCGTTCTTATCGATCCCCCAAGAAAAGGCTGTAGTATGGATTTTCTTAATCAACTTTTCACCTTCGGCCCTAGCCGCGTCGTTTATGTCTCCTGTAATCCAGCAACGCAGATGCGGGATCTGAAGAGTTTTTTGGAACAGGGTTATAAAATCGAAAGTATCCAGCCTTTTGATCTATTTCCGCAGACTCGTCACCTCGAGTGCGTAATCGCATTAAGCCGGTAGGATTGGACGAGCCTATCCAAGCACGCCACTAGTCATTGACTTGGCGTTTTTGATCATACGTTACCTCAGAACTCCTCGGAGCTTTGCGATCATTTTTCTCGAGCGATACCGATTGATATGAACCCGCTCTCTTAGGTTGCTGAGGTTCCATGGTTCCAGTTTAAGAGAGATTCGTAAGACACTCCGGTTCCTCCGAAAAGATCAAGTGAACTTCCGACCGTAGCATCCAAACGGCCTTCACTTGCTTCGTTAATTAAGTTCAAATCATCAAGCCCCCTAACCCCTCCAGCGTAGGTGATCGGACAACCGGTCCACTGCCCAAGCAAATTCACCAGAGGCACGTCGACACCAGCACATTGGCCTTCTACATCTGCTGCGTGGATCAAAAATTCACCGCAGTATTTGGAAAGATACCCGATTGTTTCTAAGTTGACTTCCATCTCCGTCAGAGTCTGCCAACGGTTCATTGCAACGGTCCATCCGGCCCCCACTTGTCGGCAACTGAGATCGATAATGATTTTTTCTGTTCCAATCTTATCAGCCAAGAGCGAAGCCCGATCCTCTAGGAATTTCCCCTGAGAATCGAAAAGCCATGAAGTTACAATTACACCACTCGCTCCTGCTTCAAGCCAAGCTATGGCATTGTCACACGAAATCGCCCCTCCAATTTGAAGTCCCCCTGGCCAGGTGGCAAGGGCCTCCCGAGCAGCTTCATCATTCCCTGGCCCTAATTTAATCACATGGCCTCCTCGTAATAGATCCTTCGCAAAGCGCGCAGCATACCAAGACGGCGACTTCTCTGAGACAAAGTTCTCAACTGCTCCGCTGTCATTGAGTGTGCCTCCAACGATCTGCTTCACTTTTCCTTCGTGAAGATCAATACAAGGGCGAAACATAGTAGTAGCCATACCCGTAGATAAATTGTCCTCTTTTGGAATCCAAGCCTCATGAATCGACTTCTTTGCATCATCCCGACCATTTCACTCCTGCATGCCATTCCCGAGTCAAAGGAAATCACCAGCAAAGGGAACCCTCCCAAAGGAATGGTGTGGATTAAAGGCACCACCTACACCCGCGGAACCAAAGAAAATCCAAATATTCCCTTCAACGATGAAGAGCGCCCTGTTCATAAGGTGACTGTCAGCGGATTCTATCTTGACGAACACGAGGTCACGAACGCGCAGTTTGGAGATTTCGTCGATGCCACCGGCTATAAAACTCAGGCCGAGAAAGGCTGGTCAAAAATAGATTTCCCGAAGGCTCCTCCAGAGGCTCTGAAGCCTGGAGGTATTGTTTTTTCAGGCCCCCCTAAGGCGGTTAAGCTTCGCGGACAGGGTGCTGAATGGCAATGGTGGCGATTCCAAGAAGGTGCTTCTTGGAGACATCCGACGGGTCCTGAATCCAATCTCAAGGGTATGGAAAATTATCCTGTTGTTTGTATCACGTGGGAAGATGCCAATGCTTATTGTAAGTGGGCCGGTAAAAGGCTGCCAACGGAAGCGGAATGGGAGCTCGCTGCCCGTGGGGGAAACGAAGGATTCGATTACATTTGGGGCAATAGTCCAAAACCAGGGGGAAAGTGGTTAGCCAACGTCTTCACCGGAGAGTTTCCCCACAAGGATACTGGTGAAGATGGCTTCAAGGGTGCTGCTCCTATTAAATCTTTTCCGCCCAATAAATTTGGGCTTTATGATATGGCGGGAAATGCTTGGGAACATTGTTCCGATCTCTATCGGCCGGACGCATATTCGCTCTTTATCAAATCCCCGAAGAAAGATCCAAAGGGACCACGTGGAGGTGTGAGTCAGATTGAGGTGAATTGGTTCCTGCAGAATGGCGAGTGGCCCTCACCTTTGATCTTCGGGAAACAGCACGCGCTGAGCCTTCTCCATGTTACAAAGGGCGGCTCTTTCCTCTGCCACACTTCTTATTGCCTGCGTTACCGTCCCGGAGCGCGGCATTATTCAGAATCTCTTGCCCCTACCAACCACACCGGCTTTCGTTGTGCCAAGTCAAAGTAAGGGAAGCTGAAATATTTCTTACTTTCGCATAATGCCAGGAGAGAGTGACAAAGGGGTGGCGGCCGCTCCCCTGTAAGCCGGATTCTGTTCCATCCATCCTGTATGGACTTCGGCAGTCATTTATCTCTGCGACTATTACCCGGGGATTGGACGGACGAGCAGCCCTTCCCCTGTTCTGTCTTGCACTGTGAGAGGTTTACCATGCCACCTAAGTTACCCTCGGCGCGGTGGGCTCTTACCCCACCTTTTCACCCTTACCTTCCGAAAAAGGCGGTTTGTTTTCTGTGGTACTATCTGTCCAGCGGTCCTCTCGGACCCCTGTCCCCCCCTTTCAGGAGGCACACTGCTCTGTAGTGTCCGGACTTTCCTCCAATTTTCATTCGAAAACCAGCGACTGCCCGGGGAGCGGTAAAGAAAGCTATAAAATGATGAGCAATTTAGCGAGCCTGAAAAATCCTCTGACAAACCCGGTTGACCACTGGCGTAGAAAGGTCACTGTATTAACGATTTATGAAACGATTAGCCCTCCTTCCATTACTCCTCAGCCCGCTAAGTGCTAAGGAATCCTACAATGTCCTCCCTGAAGCCGCTTCCGATTGGAAGATGGCAGGTCCTGGTTCTTTCGAGCAAAAGAACGGTGTTTCCACTGCTAAAGGAGGAATGGGCCTCTGGTGGTATGGTAAAAAAGAATTCACTAACGCGTGCTTTACGGTTGAGTTTTTGGCCCCAGAAGATGCCGACAACTCGGGTGTCTTTGTTAGGTTCCCCAACCCAGGCAATGATCCTTGGGTCGCCGTCAAAAAAGGATATGAAATCCAGATCTGCGGCAACGAGGCCCACAAAAATAAGACTGGTGCGATTTATGACATTCAGCCCGCGATCGATCCAGGCATGAAGGTTGGCGAATGGAATAAGTATGATATTATCACAGTCGGCGATCAAATTGCCATCATCCTCAATGGGAAGCTCATCAACATTTACGAATGTCAGGAAGGCCGAGGTGACGTTAGTGGCTACTTTGGGCTACAGAATCATGACGACGGATCTCCAGTCCAATTTCGCGGTGTTAAAGTCCGGGAGCTGGCCTCCGGCTCACTTCTTGCGGCGATGGGCGAGCTTGGTATACCGCGTTCTGCGCTGATTGCTTACAACTCTGCCTCCAACACCAAGGAGAAGTGGTATCACTTAGCTGATCACGGGCCTGCTTTTTTTCAAACCTACGGCGATTATTTTAAAGGTAAGTTGCGCCGCGAATCGGCATTGAAGGGAATTGCTCTCAACTACTCTGCGCTGCCTGGCCGAGTTGCTCTCTTTAATACCGAAAACCTCTCTCTTGTATCTGCGACAGATAAGGGTCTTAACCTTATCAACACCCCTTGGGGTGGTGGTCACCAAAAGGTTAATGAGTTTAACAATAAGGATTCCTACCTCTTCACTGCAGCTGAAGGCCCAGTTTGGGCAGACGATTCAGGCGCATTTAAAGATAATCGCCCCCTCAAAGGTTACGGGAATTTCTCACACCTCGAATTTAATGGATACTTCCGCAGCGGCAACCAGGTTGTCCTTGATTATTCTGTCAACGGGACCCGGATTCTCGACGCCGTCAGCGATCATAATCAAGGTGTGGCTCGCTATCTAGACGTTGCCCCCCACGACAAGCCTCTTACGGTTCGGCTTCTTGACGATTCGAGCGAAAAGGGCTTTGCTCTCAAAGTAAAATCCATCAATGGAGGCACCAAAACTACCTCGAAAAATGGTAGCTATTTCCTTCGCCTTGATGCCTCGTCTAAGCAGACCAGGGTCGCCCTTCTTTACACTGGAAATTCTAAGGCTGAAGCCCTTACCCCGGTTTCCCTTACTCCTCTCACCGAGGGGGGGGCTGGTATCTCGCCCGAGGTTTTCGAGGTTGAGGCAAAAATAGACAGTTCTAAAAAAGCTTGGGTGGTTGATCAGGTTCCCCTTCCTCCAGCTCTCAAGGCATCACCCTATAAGGGTAAGGTGCGGATGTCAGATGTCGATTTCTTCTCAGATGGGAATCGGGCCCTTCTCTCAACTTGGGATGGGGACATTTGGATGCTCACTGGGTTGAAAGACTTCAAAAAGCTGACTTGGAAACGTTACGCTACGGGATTCTTCGAGCCACTCGGCCTTAAGATTGTTAATGATGTTCCACATATCGCCGGTCGGGATGGTATCTATGCAACTTACGATCTCAATAACGACGGAGAAGCCGACAAGTTTAAGGTCTTCAACAATGATGTTTACCTTTCTAATAACTTTCACGAATTCCAATTCGGCCTCGAAACTGATAAGGAAGGAAACTTCTATTTTGCCAAGGCTTCACCGGTTCGGGGTGGAGGGCGTGGTTTCGAAAAGATTCTTCCCCACAACGGTGCTTTCGTTAAAATTAGTTCAGATGGTAACCGTCTTTACACGATTGGCACTGGGCTCCGTGCTCCCGGCGGTATTGGAGTTGGACCAAACGGTGAAATCACCTCAGGGGAAAATGAAGGAACTTGGCAGCCCCGCTGCAAGATCAACTATTATGAGCCGGAAAACGGGACTCCATTCTTCGGCGTAGAAGATGCTCGTCAGGGGAATAAATCAAATTTCACAGAGCCTCTCTGCTACCTCCCAATGTCGGTCGATAACTCCGGTGGCGGGCAAATCTGGGTTCCTGAAAACGCCAAGATTGGTATTGCGTCGGGCGAGCTTATTCACCTGTCCTATGGCCAATCTGCGATCTACCACGTTCTTCGTCAGAAAGTTGGCAATGGACTTTATCAAGGCGGTGTCGCAAAGCTACCTGTCAAACTTTCTTCTTCGGCTCAGCGGGCTGTCTTCCACCCGGATGGTTCAATGTATGTTGTCGGATTCCGGGGTTGGCAGACTAACGCGGCCAATGAAGCTGGTCTCCAGCGGATTCGTCGAAATTACAAAAAGGTCAATCCCCTCCCAACTGCGATGGTCGTGACCAAGGAAGGCATCAAGCTGACTTTTGATGTCGAACTCGACGACGAGCTAGCGACCGATCCGACTTCCTTTACTGCTCAACGCTGGAAGTATATTCGCGGCCCTCAATACGGTTCAGGCGACTTTTCGGTAGACAATCCTGACAAAGCAGCTGAGGCGAGAGCAATCAAAAAGGAATCAAAGGGGCATCGGAAGCGTGATACTGTGAAGATTACCGCTGCTAGACTTGGAGGAGATAAGAAATCGATTCTGCTGACTGTCGCAGGGCACAAGCCCAGCCAGCAGTTCAAGCTTGAATACGATCTCGAGTCCTCCGATGGTGATGAGTTGATTGGGACGATTCATAGCACCATTCACAAGGTTCCTAGTAGTTAGACTAGACCTCTGAAAAACTTAAAAACGCTCTTGAGTTTACTCGGGAGCGTTTTTCTTTTTGCCCTCTTCCAATAGACGTTTAACATTCTCCCAATGAAGTTCACTTCGCTTCCATTTCTTCTGATAAGCTTGATGATCCCAGCTAATGCTGAGTTAAACGCCTCTTTTACATCATCAGGTAAGTCCAAGACCAAACAAGTTGCCGTTCCAGCACTCTTCGTTGACAAGGGTGAATCACCAGCGGCGGGACTTCCAGTCGGCCCTTTTATTGCGAGCTACACTGGGAAACTTTCTATCCCGAAACGCTTTCGTATCTCCTTTTCCGTCGAATCAGAGGGCAAGGTCGAACTCAAGGTTAACGAGGAAGAAGTTACTTTTAGTGAGGGCAAATCGGATCGTATTCGCCTTAATCCCGGGGAAGTCCCGATTGAAATCACCTTCACCTCTCCCGACAGCGGGGCTGGTTACTTCCGCCTTTACTGGGAAGAACGTCGCGAATTTCCTCGCGAACCCATACCCGCATCGGTCTTCACCTCGTTAAATGAGGCTCCGATCAATGCTGCTCACCTCTTTGCTGATCACAACTGCATCCAGTGTCATAAGGCTAACCTCGGGTCTTCTGCCATGCCGGAGCTGAAGTATGCTGGTCCGAATTTAACTGGCATCGGTTCTCGAGCAAACCAATCTTGGCTTACTCGCTGGATTGCCCAACCCGATAAATTAAAGCCAACGACTACCATGCCTGCGATGGTCGATCATACAAAACCGGAAGGCGCTCAGGCTGCTGCCGATATCGGGGCCTATCTCGCTTCACTCATCACTGAGGAAAAAGCCACTAGCGGCCCTGACCTGTCTCTTGCTCAAAAAGGTGGAGAGCATTTCCACAAACTCGGTTGTATCGCCTGCCACTCAAAGCCAGACGCAGATGAGCCGGATTTCGAAAATGGCCGCATTCCACTCAATAATGTTGCGGCTAAATTTAAGGGAGGATCTCTAGTCAGCTTCCTTAAGAACCCACAAAAACACCACGAGGCGATTAAAATGCCCAATTTTCGCTTCTCCGACGATGAGGCTACTTCACTCGCTGCCTACCTCACCAAAACATCCACTGGTGAGCACACACCGGACCCCTCTGAGTTTCCTCCCGGTGATACGGTTCGCGGAAAAAGTCTTGTGGCGTCTCTAAATTGCTCTAGCTGTCACGAAGGCCTTGAACCATCCCGGACTTCTGCCCCGAATCTTGCAGATCTCAAGGACTGGACGAAAGGCTGTCTAGGCCCTGACGATCAACTCGGGAAATCACCTCGGCTGATACTCACTGATGAGGAAAAAAAGGCAATTATCCCGGCTATTCTACCTAGTTTACGTTACGACACCGTTGAGGACTATGCCAGCCGACAGATCGAGGCCCTCAATTGCACGTCATGCCATGATTATAACGGTCGGGATGCACTCCTTACTAAAGTCCATGGGGAGACCAAGTCACTGCTCGATCACATCAAAACAGCAGACGAACGACTCATTCAATCCCGTCCGCCCTTAACTCACATGGGTGCAATGTTACATACTGGATATGTAGAGAAAATGCTTCTCGGTGCCGCAAATCCTCGCCCACGTCCATGGCTTGAAATGCGCATGCCCGCCTTCCCTCTCCACGCGAAATATTTAGCTCATGGGCTTGGCCAGCACCATGGTCTTCCGGCGTCAGAACCATCAAAAGAGAGCCCCGCGCCTGACCAAGTTAAAATTGGAGAGCAGCTTGTTGGTCTAACTGGGTATGCTTGCGTAACGTGCCACGCCATCAACGAAAAGCCTGCTGTTGCTGCCTTTGAAATTAAGGGCATAAATTTTGGAATTACACACGAGCGGCTCCGCCCGGGATACTTTCATCAATGGATGTTTAATCCAGCTCGGCTCGTAGCCGACACCAAAATGCCCCGTTACACTAACCCCGACGATGGAACAGGACTTAGGCCTGATATTCTCGATGGAGATGCGTATAAGCAATTTGAGGCGGTCCGCCAATACATTCAATCGGTCAGCGCTTCTACGAAGTAATTCGAGATCAATTAGGTGCAAAAACTACTGTCATAAGAGGTTTGCGAGGCCCTTCTAACCATCTTGCTATAGCCAGTGAAAAGCCCATGAACCCAACCCCAATTTCCTTAGCGTTTTTTTTGATCTCCTTCCTATGTTTCACTCAGGCAAAGGAACCAAAACGCCAAGTCCTCGCCTGCGTTGGAGATAGTATTACTCAGGGAGTAGGAGCGGAACGCGGACAGTCTTGGCCGGCGCAGGCCCAAAGGACACTCGGTGAAAAATGGCAGGTTCAAAACTTTGGCCTCAGCGGAACCACCTTGATGAACAGTGGGAACAAGCCTTACCAAAAATCCAAGCAATTTAAGGCCGCTCTATCCTCAAATCCAGATATCGTCGTAATCATGCTTGGCACAAACGATACCAAGCCAGCAAATTGGAGGAATTCTGCTAAGGATTACGAAGTCGACTACCGTGACTTAATCTCTGATTTTGAAAAGCTCCCTTCTAAACCTAAGATTTACCTTTGTCTCCCTCCATATATTGCAAAAGAGGGCCGGTGGGGAATTAATAACCAAGATACCCTGGCGCAAATCCCCATGATCAAGAAAATAGCGAAAGATCTCAAGCTTGAGGTTATTGACGTTTATGCGGCTCTTGAGGGACAAGACGACCTGATCCCTGACACGGTCCACCCAAATACGGGTGGGGCTGCCCTCATCGCAAAGGCTGTGGCGGCTTCTCTGACAACCCGATAGATCCAGCAAGAGTAGGAAAGCGAGCAGAGTGTTAGCCTATTGATTCTGGGCGCTTAAGCAGGAAATTCCTTGCCAATTCGGTCTTTCCCACGTAGATCCCCCTCACTTCCCAAGAGCTGCATTATCAACAACGAGAAACCGGGAAGTTCCATTGCAGCAATTTCTTACTAAAAGCGCCTTCGTGCTTTAACGAAGGACCAAAGATAATGATTAACGAACTCATCAAAGATATGGTCGAAGCTGGCGTCCACTATGGGCACCAGACTAAGAAGTGGAATCCGAAAATGAAACCTTACCTTATGAAGGATAAAGGTGGAATTTACATCATCGACCTTGTGAAAACGGTTCAGTGTCTTGATAAGGCATCGGACTTCCTCGCTAAGATTGCGGGCAAAAATAAGAAAATTCTTTTCGTCGGCTGTAAGCGGCAGGCCCAAGACGCAGTTCGCGAAGCGGCTGAAGCAACCGGCCAGTATTATGTCAACTACCGTTGGCTAGGCGGAACCCTCACGAACCTTACCACTATTCGAAACTCGGTAAAGCGCCTCAAGTATCTTGAGGACATTGAGCGTGCCCCCGAATACAAATCTATGTCAAAGAAGGAGCTTTCTGCTTTGAATCGTGAGAAAGATAAGCTTCACCGTAACCTCAACGGTGTTCGTGACATGGAGAAGCACCCAGATGCTGTCGTAATCGTCGATACCGCCCGTGAATCCATTGCTGTAGCTGAGGCGAGGCGCTTAAAGATCCCAATCATCGGAATCGTTGATACCAATGGAGATCCATCCAAACTTGAGTATCCAGTTCCAGCAAATGACGATGCAATGCGTTCAATACGAATCGTTCTTCAGAACCTTGTTGACGGGATCGTTGTGGGCGCTAAAGGCTAAACTTACAAACTGAGCAAGAAATAGACATTATGATCACCGCATCTCTCGTTAAAGAGCTCCGTGAAAAGACCGGAGTAGCCATGATGGAATGCAAGAACGCCCTTAAAGAAACTGAGGGTGATATTGATGCTGCTATCAAGATTCTCCGTGAGCGGGGCGAAGCAAAGGCCGAGAAAAAGGCTTCCCGCGACGCTAATGAAGGAATCATCGTTGCCGCCCTGGCCGAATCTGGAAAATCTGGAGTTCTCGTGGAGATTAACTGCGAAACAGATTTCGTAGCCAAGAACGAAAATTTTCAGGCATTTGTCGGCGAGGTAGCCGCAACTGTCCTTGCTGGCAACGTTACTGACCTCGAGGCAGCCAAGGCCCTTCCAAAGGGCGATGAAACTCTCGAGGGTTTCATTAAGACGAAAGTCCTTGAAATGGGCGAAAATCTTCAGTTCCGCCGGTTCGACCGCCTCACCCTGAATGGTGAGGGTGCCGTTGCTTCCTACATCCACCTCGGTGGCAAGGTGGGTGTCCTCATCGAAGTGAGTTCTGAAAAAGCTGAGACTGCCTCATCAGAGATCTTCAAGGACCTTGTTAAGGATCTTACTCTTCATATCGCTGCGACCTCACCCGCGGGACTCAAGCGCGAAGATATTCCAGCTGAGCTCGTTGAGTCGGAAAAAGATATCTTTCGGAAGCAAATGGAGGGTGCAGGAAAGCCTGCTGATATCCTTGAGAAGATTATTGAAGGGAAACTCGGGAAATTTTATTCTGAGCGGTGTCTTCTCGAGCAGGGCTTTGTGAAGGAGCCAGATACCGCTATTAAAAGCTTACTTGAAGCCAAGGGTAAAGAGCTCGGTGACACAATCACCGTGAATAGTTTCCTCCGCTTCGGACTCGGCGAATAGCTTCAACTGAAAATCCGAATTTTTAAAGCCCGGCACCCATAGGGTCGCCGGGTTTTTTTAGCCAAAAACCGGATGGTGTAGACTCCATCCGGCCCCAAAATTTAATTAGGATTCTAGGACCTAAAGTTCCCGAATTTTGAGGTTCTTCCAAGCCACATCAAATGGCCCTCGGTTGCCTACCCCGTGGACCTGGAGGCCGATAAAGCCTTTTGGATAAGATTTATACTTGGGGGCGTCGGTAAGATCCGAAATCTGAACATTATTGATCCAGACCTGAATCCTCGGACCCTTGGCGAGAATGCGGTATTTGTTCCATTCGCCATCTTTAAAATGTTTGTGAGGCTTCAAAAGATTCTTTGGAGTCATCCAGCCTCCACAAGCTTCACCGTAAATATAACCTGATTCAGCCCCCTTCGCGCCACTGGCTTCAATCTCAACTTGGGGACCATTCACTCGCCCTTCGGGAGTATTCCCCTTGGTCTGGGACCTTATCATGACCCCAGAATTTAGATTATTGTGAACCTTAACTTCGAAGGTTAGCTCGAAATCTCCATAGAGTTTATCAGTGCAAAGAAATGAATTAGGGCTCCCTTTAGCCGTTGTTCCAACGATCGAACCTGCCTTGGCTTCAAAAGTTGCACTGCCATTTTTTTGTGAGAACCCAGTAAGGTTCTTACCATTAAAGAGATCGGTCCATTCCTTTGTCTCCTTGTGGTGGTTGGAAAAAGCCGGAGAGACTATTGAAATTGCGAGGCAAACAGCTTTGATCGAGTATTTCTTCATAATTGTGTTGTTCATGTTACGGGTGAAAGACCTCGAAGCTATCCAATAATCATCCTTCAACTTAAGGGATTCACCAAAACAGCAAATGGATGGCTAAACCGGTCAAAGCTCCGGCAAAAAGGAGATCGATTGCTCGGCTAAATCTTTGATATCCGCTCCGAACCTTGGGTATTTGCAAAAGCCAAACCCAGAGGCACCAAAAAAAAAGAGCTTCACCGACCACAATGAGCCAAAGCGCAAAAGGCCACCAATCAGGGTAAGGTCTGGTTAAAAAGGTTGCGACTACGCTGGCAAAAAATACTAAGGCTTTAGGATTCAGCAAATTACAGAAGAGTCCGCGCAGGTACGGACTTCGTTTTGGGGTATGAAATTCTCCCGTAGGCTTCGGTTTCTTAAGCAACCCGAATGCTAACCAGAGAAGGTATAGGGCCGCAAGCCCCTCTAATCCGATTGCAATGGCCCCTCCCCTGGCAAGGACAACCGCAATACCGCCAATCGCAAGGGTGGCGTGTAACGTGAGCCCCGTGCTAATTCCAAGCACCATCATCCAACCCGATCGCAAGCCCTCTGCGAGAGAAGTGCGTGTTAGCAAAAGCATGTCTGGACCTGGGCTGAATTGCCCGATCAGCATAATCAATGCAAAAGCCCAAAGCTCAGCGATCATTGATCGAAATAGTGCTTCATCACTTCCATTACCCCGATACTTCCTGGATTGGCAGCCACTTTACCACCTCGCTCAGTTACATAGTCCCTCACCTCTTGGATGGCATTTGCAGGGCACCCACAGGCTTCACAAATTTCCGGCTGAAGCATACTCAGGTCATTATGATTATCCCCGATCGCGAGAATTTTATCACATTCAAGTCCCCACCGTTTCGCAGCCTCTTGAAGGCAGGACCCTTTGCGATAGGCCCGATGACTGAAGCGAAGGTAGATAGAATTACGCTCAAAAGTAAGATCACTGTGCAAAGTGAGATTTTCAATTATCCTGAGGATGTCATCCATCTCCTCCTCGGTTGATGAGACGATACCTGCAGCGTCCCCCTCGACCGAAACCCAGCGGGCATTGGTATTTGCCTCAACGTGATCCTTGATTTTAGCAAGCGCTCGTTTGCACTTACGGAAAAGCCGATTGTGATCCTTTTCACACCTTTTATTCCAATTCTCATCAGGAACCCAACGCCCAAATTGACCGGGAAAGAAAATCTCTCGCTCTCGGACAATTACAAAATCTGGAAGGAAGGGAAAATCAGCATCGTTGAGCCCCTCAATTAGCTGATATAAGGATCGGCCAGTGGCTATTCCCCAAGCAGCACCGTAGGTGGATCGAACCCACTTCAGGCACTCAAAGAATCGCTCGTCTACCTGTGACGTGCTTTCTTTCATCACCAAAGTGTCATCGAAATCAAATCCGAGAACGGCCTTCCAGACTGGGGGTTCGGTGAGAATCTTCAGCACGGCACCAATGAACTAGACTTCAGCCCCTACGACAAGCTCGACTATTCACCTACGGGAATTGCGTTTGGCACCTTCTCGTCGTCTGGCACTAGAATTGCCCTTGGGATCGCTTCCCCTTCATCATCTTCAACGGGAATCCCTCGTGGGATTACCTCCGGGGGCTTGCCGGGCCTGACCAATACTCTTTCACCAGTATTATTAGGCGGTATTTTACGCATCTTGATGTCAACTCTTCGATTCGCGGCCTGTGCATTTTGATCGCCTTGTGTCACGACTAGTTCGGTTTTTCCGAGAGCGCGAACCACAATAAATTCTGAATCAAGTTGAAGTGACTTTACTAACCAATTCTTCACCGCCTCACCACGCTTCAAGGAAAGCTGAAAGTTAAATTCCTCGCCGCCGAAAGTATCAGTGTGCCCTTCCACCCAGCAAAACATGCCCGGATTTCTATCGATAAGCTGGGCAACAGTAAGTAGCGTGATACGGGCATCATCTTTTAAAGTATTACTGTTGAACTCAAAAAGGAGATCGCTTCCAATCGAAGCCTTGTTCTGTTCTAGCTCACCCGGAGACATATTGGCATAGGCAAAAAGACCGGTGTAACCTTTGATTTCACCCGCTGCGTCACTTCCATTACCCCCTTTTAACTTGCCTAAATCCTGAACGACCTTGTCAGGATCAAGGACATCAGCAAGCTGAGTTCCCTCATCGACAATAATCTTTCCTCTCTTTGCCTCTGGAAAATCGATGCGAATTTTTCCAGGATCAGGAATATCAGAGTTTTCTTGCTCTCCCACCGTGGGCTTGAGTAAATCACCAATATTAGTCCCTGCTAAAATGGGCTTTTCAATCCTCATTTCAGGAAATGACACGTCCGCCACTTTCGTATCGATATCGATCTCTATTTCTTGAAGCTCGGCAATCGCCGACTCCGGATCATCCACCAATTCGCTATCATCAACCGGTCTCTCGAGTTCCTCCTCTGGAGGAACTTCCGCAATATCCTCCAGCTCGGTTTCCGCCATGTTTACCCGGACCGGTTGAGAAACCCAATCAGTCGCCTCGGACATTTGGGCTTCGTAAAAGGTATTACCGGCTCTTACAAGAGCAGCGACGTGGATGATTAAAGCCAAGATGACCGCCACGAGAACATACCAGCCGAGACCCTCACGACGGGGAGGAGAGTAGGTGCTGGCAGTTTCCCATGGGTATTCGCGCTTCATCTGTTGCTAGTATAACAGCACTAAGAACGGGTGCAATTCAAGGTTCATTCACAATTTTACTGTTTTTGCTCACCGAACACTCATAGAAAACCACTGTGAGTTGCTCAGTTTCAGGAATTGGTTTGGCCGGATTTGGCACTGTCGGGTCGGGAGTTTGGAAAATCCTTAGGGAACACGGGGGGCTTATCGTGTTACGCTCACAAGGATCTACGGCCATGGAAATTCGCAAAATTGCGGTTCAAGATTTGTCAAAAAAACGTGAAGGAGGTGCTCCCGCCGAACTCTTCACGACGAACCTAATGGAAGTGGTTGAGGATCCTTCGGTCGAGATTGTGGTGGAATTGATTGGAGGAACAGAAGCTGCGTTCAATCTCGTCGCAGAAGCTTTGAAGGCTGGAAAACCCGTGGTAACGGGAAACAAGGCGCTTCTAGCGGAAAGAGGGACCGAGCTTTTTGCTATTTCGAAAGAAACGAATACCCCAATTTATTTCGAAGCAGCTGTTGCCGGAGGAATCCCGATCATAAAAGCGGTGCAACAATCACTTGTGGGCAACCAAATTGAATCAATCGCTGGTATTATTAACGGAACTTCTAACTACATTTTGCAGCGTATGACCGAAGCTGGCTTAGGTTACCAGGGAGCTCTCAAAGAAGCTAAAGATCTTGGCTATGCAGAGGCAGACGAGACTCTCGACGTGAATGGATGGGACGCTGCTCACAAGGCTATCCTTCTTGGATCAATAGCGCATGGATTCCTGATCAACTACAAAAACGTTTATGTTCGTGGTATCGAGAAGGTTACGCCTCTTGATATTAAATTCGCCTCAGATCTTGGCTACGTCGTCAAACTTCTCTCCCTTGTTATTGCAAATAAAGATGGCGGGATCGAAATCCGAACCCAACCTTCTTTTCTTTCAAAAACTCACATCCTAGCCTCGGTCCATGGCGTCTTTAATGCCGTAGCAATCAAGGGCGATCATTTGGGTGAATCGCTTTTCTACGGCAGGGGTGCTGGACAGGGCCCCACAGCTTCTTCCGTAGTCTCCGATTTAGTCGAGGCTGCTCGCGGTTCGGGAACCAATATGGGATTCCTCCCTTATAAGGAGAGTGGGAACTTGGTGGATATTGATGATACCGCGACTTCTTACTACGTCCGATTTTCGGTGACCGACCGACCCGGTGTGATCGCAGATATTGCTAGCGTGCTCGCGAGGCATAAAATCGGAATTTCAGGGACTCACTCACCCGTTGATGCAGATAATCCCGACGCTGAATTCGTTGAGATGGTCTTCCTTCTCCATACCTGCCCGTTTGGAAGGCTGAAGCAAGCTCTTGCTGAGGTTGAAAATCTTGACTGCCTAACCAGTAGGCCCGTGGTGTTTCGAATTGAATCACTCTGAAGAAATTGAAAGATCTAAATCCCCATCAAAAAAACATTTGTAACTGGCGGTGACTTTTGATTTTTTTGAGATTTTCGATTTTTTCACCCCACATCCAGTTTTTTACTCCTGCTCTTGCTTGCCATCGTTCCCTTCAAGCCTTAAAGGACTGTTCTCTATGGCACTCATTGTCCAAAAATACGGCGGGACCTCGGTTGGGTCCATTGATCGTATTAAAAATGTGGCCAGCCGTATCAAGGCTGAGCGTGAAAAAGGTAACCAGGTGGTTGCTGTCATTTCAGCTATGGGGGGTGAAACCGATAAGCTCATCGCTCTTGCGAGTGAACTTTCCCAGTCCCCCAAGGAACGTGAGCTTGATGTGCTTCTCTCCTCTGGCGAACAACAATCTATCGCTCTTCTTACCATCGCGCTTAATGAAATGGGTATTGAGGCTGTCTCGGCGACTGGTCGTCAAGCTGGGATCCTAACCAGCGGGTCGCACACCCGCGGAAGAATCGAGCGAATTGACCCTACTTTAATCAACCAATATCTTGCGGCTGATCAAACCGTCGTGATTGCTGGATTTCAAGGAATCACTGAGGAAGGTATGATTCATACTCTTGGACGCGGGGGCTCTGATCTTTCAGCCATCGCGGTCGCTTCTTCTGTTAAAGCCGATCTGTGTCAGATCCTAACTGATGTAGATGGAGTCTACACTGCGGATCCCAGAGTGGTCGGAAAAGCACGAAAGCTTCCGGAAATCTCATACGACGAACTTCTCGAGCTCGCCTCTGTTGGAACAAAGGTTATGCAATCTCGTTCTGTCGAATTCGCCAAAAAATATGGTGTGAAATTTGAAGTTAAATCATCACTCAATAATAACCCGGGGACCATTGTCACCGAAGAACACGAAGCTATGGAATCAGTTGTCATTCGCGGAGTCTCAATCGAGCGCTCCCAAGCCAGAGTTACCATTACCGATATTCCTGATACACCAGGAATGTCCGGTCGCATTCTTGGCGCACTTGCTGAAGCTGAGGTGAATATCGATATGATCGTCTCAAACATTGCTAGCGATAAGTTGGCACGGCACTCCTTCACTATGCACACAAACGATCTAGGTCGGGCCCAGAGTGCTCTCAAGCCAGTCCTTGCCGAGCTTTCTGGAGAGGCCGCTATCCAAACCGAAGCCGGTATCGCCAAACTTTCATGTGTAGGTATTGGTATGCGGAGCCATTCTGGAGTCGCTGCTCAGATGTTTGATGCGTTAGGTAAAGCTGGAGTCAACATTGGAATGATTTCGACATCAGAAATCAAGATCTCGGTCACCGTTGAAGAGGATCAGATTGAGAAAGCCGCAAAAGTTGTCCACACCGCCTTTGGGCTAGATGCATAAGACGACAAAGAAAAAAATCTGAGATCTAGTCTGAAAGTGCGCCAATTGAATCGGGCGAAATTGCTTTTCAATATTGAAAACCCTAGCGCCCCCGGCGCTTGGGTTTATCAAATTCAAGATAGGTGATGCCTTGCACTTTTCGTTGTTCATCAAACATACTGACTTTCATCGTTTCGATTGTGAAGACTCCGTTCACCTTCATTACATCAATGATTTCAAATTGCTTCAGTGGCCGGCGACCTGGTCTTGGGCCGTATCCGACCACTCTGGCAAGAGCTCTATGTTTTTTAGTGACCCAAATGCTTACTTCGCGGTAACTCCCAGTTTTTTCAGGATTAACGACGTGGATTCTCCAGCAATTCTCGAGCCCAATTTTTTGACTTCCCGCATGTTGAGGGTTGGGCCAGTAGAGAAATTTCAAAGCAAGATCTTCGTAGGTCACATCAGTGTTCGCGATTGATGCCCCGATTTTGTTGGCTGGAAATCGTTTGGCCTTACCATCATTGATATCCCAAAACTCTTGGTCGTTTTCTTTCAATCTAAGATGAAAGCCTTCAACTCCCCCATTTAGAGTGAACTGAATATCTTTACCCCGAAGAAATAAGTTGAGGGGAACCTTGTTTGCCCCTTTGCGCAAAACCCCGGTAAGAGTCTGCTCCTTCTGAAGAACGGTTACTTGGCGAACAGACCCTATAATCTCGCTCGCAGTTTGTGCTGATGCAAGAGATGATAAAGTTATCATCAAAACGATTCTGAAAAGCCCCTCCATATCTCTTTTGTTAACAGTTCGTTAATTGAGACCGCAAGCCGAAACAATTTATTCAATGAATATTTTAGAAGTCTAAATATTCTTTTTGGAATTATATTGTTTTTTTTGGGTTTTGATCGACTTGGGGCTTGCCCAAACCACACTTCATCCCGTTGCATCTAGCGTCCGACCACATCTTTGTAAAAAAATTGTCTCATGAGTCTCCGCAATCAACTTTCTGATCTTCTTGCCGAGATCCTTCCCTCTAATCCGAAGGACTCGATCAAAGGGACTGAATTAATTCGCCTGCTTCGGATGACCCTTGATGGAGAATATTCCGACGCTTCGCTGCGGTATCATTTCTCGGTGATGTCATGCGATCCAAAATCGCCTATTGCAAAGGTGGAAAAAGGCCAAGGTTACTACAAACGAGGAGCGGCAATTCCTGCCCTTTCCAGTGCCAAAGGTTTGCTCGCGATGACTCAGGGTAGACTCGATGATCTTGATGATAGCTCCTCAGTCGATACGGCAATGCTACGTCTCAGTAAGTTTCGGGCAATTGTTCAAAAATATGCAGAGACGAAAAGTGTTTTTACTTTCGAATTTCGTGAGTCTCTTTCGGTCGAGGCTCCCCTTGGAAATCTTTGGAAATTCCCTGAAATCGTACTCATCGACTGGGAGCATGGTGAGTTTGATGAAGATGGCCTTGCCCTTGATCCTGCTCACCTCGCGCTCAAGCAGACTCTTGGACTTCCACCTTATCATCTCAGTTCCATTCGGATGCGCGTAGAAACTAGCCATGACAATTTTCGCGAAGATTTGTTTCAGACTATGAGTGGTTCGATGTGGGCCAACGAAGGTATCCTTTATTTGGCTGATAGTATATCAGATGAGTCATTGGGCGATCAGGTCCGGGCTCTTGCTAGTGAACTGGGAATCGGCGTGGTTAGCTTCGGTTTGTCGCCAAACGATCTAGATGACCTTCCACACCCAGCACAGATCCAAAATGCCATTGATCGCGAAACAGAAGCGTTAATGGGAAGACTTCATGTCGAAAAAATTGCCCCTGCGAAGTGTCGCACACACTGCGGCTGGGAATCGCTTCAGTCCCTACGTAACGATCATCTTGAAATGAACCAGTTGCTTGCTTGGTTAGGGGGGAGCTTGGAAAACGGTAAGGTTAAGCCGTTCCAATCTCTCCGCTAAATTACTCACTATAGGAAGCGAGTAAATTCCTGAACTGTGTCCTCATTGAGTTGGTTCACCATGGCGATAGCTAGCTCTACCATAGCATGATAATCAGCGGCGCAGATGATCGCGTTATGAGAATGAATATATCTTGCTGGTGTTCCTAGAACGACACTGGGAATTCCTTCGTTAGCTAAGGTGAACGAGCCTGCGTCTGTCCCACCACTCGAACGAACGGTAATTTGATGTGAAATCCCCTCGCGACGGGCAGTCTCAATGGCAAACCGAGCTAAGCGTGGGTTCATGATCGCGCTAGGATCGTGTAGGCGAATCTGTACACCCTTTCCTAGGATGCCTTGGGACTCACCGAGAGGCATTCCTGGCGTGTCATCGGCTGGAGGCCCTTCTAAGACAATTGCAACATCTGGAGTAGCTATGTTTGCGAGGGTCTTTGCCCCTCTAAGTCCGAGCTCCTCCTGAACGGAACCTGCGCTGATCAACTGGCACCCCGAAGCTTCGGCAGATTGCCCTACCTGAATTGCTCCTGCCATTCCGACCCGATTATCAAAAGCTTTCGTCATATACCAATCTGCCTGATGCATCGGTGTCCATGGGCTCCATGGCGCAATAGGATCCCCAAGCTGGATCCCCCAATCTGCCACTTCAGCTCGTGATCGAGCCCCGATATCAACGAACATATTGGGCACCCCGATCACCCGATTTCGCTCTGCTTCCCCTAAAAAATGTGGGGGTTTAGATGCGATCGTTCCGATGATCTTAATACCCTCATGGTTCCTGACTTCAACTCGCTGAGATAAAAGCGTGTGTCCCCACCAACCCCCAACGGTCACCATTTTTAAATAGCCATTCGGAAGAATGTTTTGAACTCGGAACCCAACTTCGTCCATGTGCCCCTCTACCATCACTTTTGGCCCAGCAGAATCTCGGACGCAATAAACCGAGCCATTCTTGTCAGCTCCGAACGCACCGTGGCCATCCAGCTCATCAAGGAAGATTTTCCTAACTTCATCTTCGTAGCCGGGAACACTGTGAGCTTGGGTGAGAGATTCGAGTAGTTGGAGACCCTTAGTTTGCATGAATTTCAGTATCAAAAATGACCTGATAATTAAACCTGAAATCTCACTAGCTTTCTTCCCTACAGAGGTAGGTAAGCACAACCAAGATGTATTGATTCTATTCAATTTCTGTCAACCCAATCTAAACAGAGAAAAATTCAGGAAATTAATGACAATCATTACAATCTAATCAGAAATTATAATGGTCTCTAAGTCTCGTAATCTATAATTACTTAAATCTAGGATCTTGAGATTTTCCTGTCTCCGTATTTCGAGTTCTCCTAGTCCAAATCACAACCATCAAAAAATATGAATAAATCCCTGAATACCTCGTGGTTCTATGCAGAAGGAAATACAAATAAAGGGCCTTTCAGTTTTAGAATACTCCAACAACTTCTAAAGGACGAGCTTCCTGAGAGCACCCTTGTCTGGACGGAAGGTATGAATGAGTGGGCACCTGCTAGCAACGTGCCCGGGTTGTGCTCTAGTGGAAACTCGCATCCTTACGAGCCACCCGTTCTCTATGTAGATGATATTCCAGCTTCCGATGGAGTCAGTCTTGAAATCCCAAGCCAATCTATACCTCTTGATGTTGGGTATTGCATTAAGCAGGCTTGGAGACATACATGTGCGAACTTTGGTGATCTATTCCTTTTAGGGCTTGTCTACTTTTTTGCCTATGTGATTAGCGCGGGTGTTCTGAGTTCTATCGCTGTGGCGATAGATGGCGATCTTCGGACTAGTTCTAGCATTGGGTTAGCTACGCTGTTCACCGATTTGCTCCTTAAAGTTTTTTCGGTTTTCTTATCACTTGGAGCAACTCGCTATGGACACCGACTATTAAACGGTGAAAAGCCAGAAATAACTGTTTTATTCTCCCAAGGAAATAAGCTTGTCAGTGCGATTGGCGCGAACATTCTTTATTTTTTGATGGTAATACTCGGATTCCTATTTCTCATAATTCCAGGGATAATTCTGGCTATTCGGTTTAGTTTTTTCCAGCAGGCGATCGTTGAAAAAAGATTGGGGCCGATTGAATCTTTAAAATACAGCTGGAATTTAACCCGTGGAAACGGTCTTAGTCTCTTTGGCTTGGGTATTCTTTCCTTCTTTGTTCTCTTAGCAGGTGGATTGGCGTTACTTTTTGGATTGTTGTGGGCGATTCCAACATGGTGGCTCTCAATTTTAATTGCATTCCGATTCCTACATTGTGGGGGAAATACCTTAGAGGCCTCCCCTCGAGAGCAATAAGCGCGCGAGAATGATTTTCGCTTCAATCGAGCGATTTCTTGCTATTACCATGTTTCTGAGGCAAGGAGCGCACGTCTGCCTCACCAAGGCCCGGCATAATTTCATCCGCCACCACCATGTCTCAGTTTCGTAATCTAGCAATCATAGCCCACGTTGACCACGGTAAGACCACCCTTGTCGATGAACTTTTAAAAGCCGGTGGCGCATACCGAGAAAACCAAGCCGTCACCGAACGCGCGATGGATTCAATGGATTTAGAACGGGAAAAAGGAATTACGATCAAAGCGAAAAACACCGCCGTTCACTGGGGCAATCATATCATTAATATTGTCGACACCCCGGGCCACGCTGACTTCGGCGGCGAAGTTGAGCGAGTTATGAAAATGGTCGATGGTGTCATTCTCGTTGTCGACGCATTCGGTGGCCCTCAGGCCCAGACCCGTTTTGTTCTCCGAAAGGCTCTGCAGGAGGGGCTGAAGCCCATCATCGTCGTCAATAAGATCGACAGGCCCAACTCAGACCCACTTGGAGTCCATGATCAGGTCCTTGAACTCTTTCTCGAACTTGAAGCGACGGATGATCAGTTCAACGCCCCAACCCTTTATGGGTCCGCTAAAAACGGGTTCTTTTCTAATTCATATGATGCTACCGAGGGCGATTGTATACCCCTTCTCGAAGCGATCATCGAAAATATCCCGGCTCCAAAAGTTCTGGCAGATGAAAACTTCAAAATGTTGGTCTCCAACATCGACTGGGATGACTACGTTGGCCGAATTGCGATCGGTAAAGTTCTCTCTGGATCAATTAGAAAAGGTGACAACGTTTTCCGCTTTCTTAAAGACGGAACAAAGGTGCGCTCTAAGATTGGTAAGGTTTTTGAATACACGAATCTCGGTATCCAAGAAGTTTCCGATGGTGTCGCTGGAAATATCGTGGGAATCGCAGGATTCGAAGATGCCGACATCGGCGAAACCCTCGCAGCTGAAGAGGAAGCCGAGCCCCTTCCTCCAGTTAATATTGACCCTCCCTCGGTCCAAATGCAGTTTTCTATCAACGATGGTCCTTTCGCCGGCAGAGACGGTAAGCACGTGCAATCCCGTGTGATACGTGACCGGCTTTATCGTGAAATGAAAACTAATGTTTCCATCCATGTCGAAGATTCGGAGATGGCTGGGGTGTTTAACGTTTCAGCCCGCGGCGCGATGCAAATTGCGGTTCTCGTTGAAACGATGAGGCGTGAGGGTTTTGAAATTCTCGTTTCTCGACCGACCGTGATCATCAAGCGCGACGAAAATGATAAACGTCTTGAGCCATGGGAGATCCTTTATCTAGAACTCCCCTCAGAATATGCCAACCCTCTCCTCAAGATCCTTAATGATCGCAAAGGGATGCTTCAGGACATGACAACTAACGATGGCTCTGGTCGGACCTTGATCACCGCAAGTATTCCCACTCGTGGGATCATTGGCCTCGAGTTTGAGCTCGTAAATATTACTTCTGGTCATGGGATAATGTCCCACCTCTTCGATGAATACAAGGCGTGGGCCGGAACTATCCAAACCCGCCAGGCTGGAACTCTCGTTTCGATGGATACGGGTCCGGCTACCGCTTATTCGCTTCTCGCGCTTGAGGGTCGAGGCACCCTCTTCGTTAACCCGACCGAGGAGGTTTACACTGGT
>Ga0208973_1000024_pt1 | contig 82691 bp, 71 predicted proteins | sample AOAMet_66_BLW_10_2_FD_188233 | JGI IMG/M metagenome (GOLD analysis project Ga0208973, IMG submission 188233) | Ammonia-oxidizing marine microbial communities from Monterey Bay, California, USA - CAN11_66_BLW_10 (SPAdes) | ecosystem: Environmental > Aquatic > Marine > Intertidal zone | place...
ACGCCGTAACGCCCTCGGTGAAGGCGCTTTTAGAAGCAACAGATAACATCCGCAACCCCCTTTCGATAACTATTTATATCTTTTTTTACTTTCATGGAAAATTCTTGATCCAAGACGAACCCGCAAAGCACAATTTCCCATAAAACACTGCGTTTTTGGGGGGTTCACTGCTTTGCAGACCCCTTAACGACTTTTAAAGCGTTGGCGCTTTGGGCTTTCTATCCGCTGCGAAAACACGCCATTTTCCAATATCGACCCGCGCCAAAAGTAAAAACAGAATCGATCCTAAGTAAAGAAGCGGTTCGATCTGGAGACCTTTGCGCAGCATCACAAAATGCAGCCCCCCCAAGATACAGATCCCATAGGTTAGCCGATGCAATTGACGCCATCTTGAACCCAGCCGGCGTTGCGCAACATTATTTGACGTGAGCGCCAAAGGAATCAGCCCCAACAGCGCCAGCATCCCAATCGTTATATAAGGGCGTTTCATTATATCCGCCCAAACCCGATTGAGATCCCCAAGATCGAGCAAGGCCCAGGTCAGAACATGCAGGAGCACGTAGCCAAACGCAATCAATCCAATCGCCCGCCGAAACTTAAACAGGTTGATCCCAAAGATACGGCGCAGCGGTGTAATCGCCAACCCAAAAACCAACATTTGCAGCGCAAATTCGCCCAGCAAATGTTCTAATTTCGCAATCGGCTCTGGACCCAGCTCGTTGCGAACACCGAGCATGATAAAATAAACACCGGGCGCCGCCCCGATTAAGTATATAAGCCAAACAGGAAGTTTGCGGCTTAAATGATTTATGTGCTCCACCACGCGCAGATCACCCCTCAACTTTCAGGCTTATTAGATAAACTTTGTCAGATCCATGTCCTTATACAGTTCTGCAACATCCTCTTGATAGCCATTGAACATCAATGTGGGCTGGCGTTTGGCAAACAGGCCTCCTCCGATGCGCCGCTCTGTTGCCTGCGACCAACGCGGGTGATCAACCTGTGGGTTCACATTGCTGTAAAACCCGTATTCCCGCGCATTCGCCAAAGACCAACTGGTGGGGGGCATCGTATCGGTCAGGGTAATCTTTACGATCGATTTAATTGATTTAAAACCATATTTCCATGGCACCACCAGACGCAGCGGCGCGCCGTTTTGATTGGGAATTTGTTTCCCGTAAATACCATTTGCCATCAGCGTCAGCGGATGCATTGCCTCATCAAGCCGCAGCCCCTCTACATATGGCCAATCAAGCACTGGATAATTTTGTCCGCGCATCTCTTCGGGCCGGTATAAGGTTTGAAAGGCCACATATTTCGCCTGCGATTGAACCCCTGCCATATTCAAAAGATCCGCCAGTTCGAACCCGTTCCACGGCACCACCATTGACCATGCCTCGACGCAGCGAAACCGGTAAATGCGTTCTTCAATCGTCATCTTTTGGAGAATATCTTCAAGGTGATATACCGCAGGGCGATCCACCAACCCATTGATTTCCACGCTCCACGGAGTGGTGCTTAAAGCGCCTGCATATTTGGCGGGATCACTTTTTCCCGTACCGAATTCATAGTAATTGTTATAGTTGGTAATATCTTCCCATTCATTCGGCACCAGCTCTTCAGCGCGTTGCGCTGCGCTTGACGCAGAGGCCAAACCACCCGCCAACCCAATCCCCGCTAGACCGGCGAGCAAATGCCTTCTGTTTACAAAAACCTGCTCATCGGTCACCTCCGACGGTTTCAGATCAGATCTCCAACGATGCCCCATGACAAATCCCTTTTACACAATTCCCACCGTGAACTTAGCGCGTTCCGCAGCATCTTCAAAAAACAACCTTTTTCACAAAAACGTGTTGTTTTAGTGAAGCACCGCATCCTGCGGCGTCACCGCCATGGGTTTCGCTAGCTGTCCAGCAATCACGAGCCCCGCATCCTCTGCGGAAATAGGCACCTGCTGATCCTCAGCGATTTCACCAGAGAGCAACAGCTCTGCCAAAGCATCTTGAACATGGCGTTGAAGAACCCGTTTCAGCGGCCGCGCGCCAAAGCTGGCATCATAGCCATGCTGCGCCAACCAACTTTTGGCCTTCGCATCAACCTCAAGCGAAATATTGCGGCCAGAAAGTCGCGCCTGTAGCCGCGCAAGCTGAATATCAACGATTGCCCCCATATGCGCAGGCTGCAAGCGGTTGAAGACCACCATTTCATCAAGGCGATTCAAGAATTCAGGCCGAAAATGACCACGCACGGCCGCCATCACATCTTCATTCGTCGCAAAGCGATCCTGAGACTCGGGCGCGGCATTCAAGGGTTGCGAGCCCAGATTTGACGTGAGAATGATCAGCGTTTGCTTAAAATCAACGTGATGGCCCTGACTATCGGTGAGCATCCCCTCATCCATAACCTGCAATAACAGATTAAACACATCCGGATGCGCTTTTTCCACCTCATCAAACAGCACCACTTGATAGGGCCGTCGGCGCACCGCTTCTGTTAAGACACCGCCCTCTTCATAACCGACATAGCCCGGAGGCGCCCCGATAAGGCGCGCAACGGAATGCTTTTCCATATATTCCGACATATCGATGCGCACCATCGCGGCATCATCATCAAATAAGAATTGCGCAACGGCTTTCGTCAATTCGGTTTTGCCAACCCCCGTCGGGCCCAGAAACAAAAAGGACCCCAAGGGCCGGTTTTCATCATTCAATCCGGCGCGCGCCCGCCGCACCGCGTTTGCGACAGCGGCTAAAGCAACATCCTGACCGATCACCCGCTGGCTCAGCGCTGCCTCCATGCGCAGCAACTTATCACGCTCTCCCTCAAGCATCTTGCTGGTGGGGATGCCCGTCCAACGCTCGACCACCGTGGCGATATGTTCGGGGCGTACCGCCTCTGTGATCAGCGCGCCTGCAGAATCAACGTGCTCGGCATCGGAAAGTTGCTTTTCCAATTGCGGAATAACCCCGTATGACAATTCACCCGCCCGCGCCAAATCGCTTTGGCGCGTTGCCTGATCCAATTCCGCCCGCGCCCGATCCAATTGTTCTTTAATGCTACGCCTGCCAGCCATTTTATCGCGCTCTGCCTGCCATTGCGCGGTAAAAACAGCGCTTTCATCCTGCAGCATCCCCAAAGCTTTCTCAATATCTGCAAGCCGCGCAAGGGATGCGGCATCATCTTCGCGGCGCAGCGCTTCCACCTCGATTTGCTTTTGCAAAATTTCGCGATCAAGCGCGTCTAAGTTTTCCGGCTTGCTGTCAACTTGCATCCGCAACCGGCTGGCCGCCTCATCCATCAAATCAATGGCTTTATCAGGTAAAAACCGATCTGTGATATACCGGCTAGACAAAGTGGCGGCTGCAACCAGCGCCGAATCGGAAATACGCACGCCATGATGCAACTCATATTTCTCCTTGATTCCGCGCAAAATGCTAACGGTGTCTTCCAAGGTTGGTTCGCTGACCATAAGCGGCTGAAAACGCCGCGCCAGCGCGGCATCTTTTTCAACATATTGCCGGTATTCATTCAATGTGGTGGCGCCAATGCAATGCAACTCACCGCGCGCCAGCGCTGGCTTAATCATATTCGCCGCATCCATGGCGCCATCCGCCTTACCAGCCCCGATTAAAGTGTGCATTTCATCGATGAACAAAATGATCTCGCCCGCTGCGGCGGTGATTTCCTTTAAAATTGCAGTCAGGCGCTCTTCAAATTCGCCGCGATATTTGGCACCTGCAATCAAAGCCCCCAAATCCAACGCCATCAGACGTTTATTCTGCAAAGATTCGGGCACATCACCGTTCACAATGCGCAAGGCCAAGCCTTCGGCGATGGCAGTTTTGCCAACGCCGGGATCGCCGATCAAAACCGGGTTGTTTTTGGTGCGCCGCGACAGCACTTGCATCGCGCGCCGAATCTCTTCATCGCGCCCAATGATGGGATCGATGCCGCCAGAGCGGGCGCGCTCGGTCAGATCCAACGCATATTTATCCAAAGCTTCAAAACCATCTTCGGCATGCGCGGTTTCTGCAGTGCGCCCTTGACGCATCTCTGCAACCGCGCGGGTCAGGCTTTGAGCCGTCACGCCCCCTGCCACCAACACGGCCTGCGCCGGTGATTTCACCAAAGCCAAACCCACAAGAAGGCGCTCAACAGTGACAAAGCGATCCTGGGCTTTTTGTGCCTGATTCTGCGCCTCTGAAAGCACTTTTACAACGCTGCCATCCAGTTTTAACTGCCCCGACTCGCCCGAAACTTTTGGTAATTTTCTGAGTTCAGCCTCGACAGCAGTGGCGATAGCCGCAGGGCGCCCTTGCGCCCGCTCGATCAGATTGCGCGTCAATCCTTCGGGGTCATCCATCAAAGCTTTCAATAAATGTACCGGCATAAACCGTTGATGATCTTGCACCGTCGCTAGGGTTTGCGCATTTTGAATAACCCCGCGTGCGCGTTCCGTGAACTTGCTTAAGTCCATCGCACTCTCCTTTACTAAAGCGCCTATTACGTCAAACACCCGGCTTTCGGCATATTTACACATCAGGCCTTTCTGAGATGTGATATGGGCAATCGACCAATTGGTTTCAAGAAAACTCAGTTTATTTTACTGATGAGGCGTTGCAAGCGATGCCGATCACGGGTCAATGGCTTGACGGCAAGCCCATGCCAAGCTTAGACCCGCAACAACCCAAAAAGGACCAAAATAATGCCAGATTCCAGATTAATTGTTGCCCTTGATGTTCCCGATGCGCTTGCCGGATTGGCCTTGGCGCAAAAACTTGGCGATCAGGTGGGATTTTATAAAATTGGGCTGGGCATGTTGACAGGGGGCGGTTTGGCGCTGGCCAATGAATTGAAACAAGAGCACGGCAAACAGATCTTCCTTGATATGAAGCTGTTCGATATTTCAGCAACGATCGAACATGCCACGCGCGGATTGGCGCAATATGATATTGATTTTTTGACCGTTCATGGGGATCCGCATGTGGTCAGAGCGGCAAAAGCAGGGGCCGCGGGCAAGAATTTGAAGATTCTTGCCGTGACAATCCTTACATCGCTTGATCGCGCAGATTTAGATGCTTGTATGATAAAAGGCGGCGCCATTTCCGATCTTGTCATCGAACGGGCCACCCGCGCATTCGACGCTGGCGCCGATGGGGTTATTGCCTCTCCGCAAGAAGCTGCTTTGATCCGCAGCCTTCCGATCAGCGCTGGTAAATTAATCGTCACGCCAGGCGTGCGCCCAACTGGCGCTGCTCTGGGGGATCAAAAGCGCGTCATGACACCCGCTGAGGCGATTGCCGGCGGCGCCGATCATCTGGTGATTGGCCGGCCGATTACCGCAGCCAACGATCCCGCAGCGGCCGCAGCGGCAATTCTCGCTGAAATCGAAGGCATAAAATGAAAAACCCCGCCAAGATGGCGGGGCGTTTCGAAAGCTTACTGACCCTGTGGGTTCAGCCCTGACGGGCTTTGAACCGAGGTTGCGTCTTGTTAATGACGTATACGCGGCCTTTGCGGCGCACGACACGACAGTCGCGGTGACGCTGCTTCAGCGAGCGGAGTGAGTTTTTGACCTTCATGGCCTTCTCCTTCAATCGCGGCGCGTCTTTGCGCCAGTTGCTGTTGACCCCATAATGAGGGGCCGTGAAACCCGTGGTGGGCGGTACTGGGATCGAACCAGTGACCCCTACGATGTCAACGTAGTGCTCTACCGCTGAGCTAACCGCCCGTCTTGGCGATGCGCGCAGCACCAAAAAACGGAGCGCGGAAAGCCGCGCCGGTGGAGGGTCTATAAAAGGTTGGTTGCGCGGGATCAAGGGCTTTTGCAATTCTCTATTTTTAAGCTATCCTGAACCCATGGAAAACCTGCCCTTGGACCATTGCGCCTATAAAATTGTTGAACCCGAGGCTTTAACATCCTCTGTGGTGTTTGCCTCCCCCCATAGCGGGCGCGCGTATCAGGGCAGCTTTTTGAAAAGCTCTATTCTCGATGACTTAACGATTCGCAGTTCGGAGGATGCTTATGTCGATCAACTGATCGCCTGCGTCCCCGGTTTTGGCGCGCCGCTTTTAACCGCCAAAGCGCCCCGATCCTTTTTGGATCTTAACCGCGCTGAGGATGAGCTGGATCCAGCCCTAATTACCGGCGTTCCGAGCGCCAAGCAAAATCCACGGATTGCCTCAGGGCTGGGGATCATCCCGCGCGTCGTTGCAAATGGGCGCGCGATCTACCGCGGGAAAATGTCTAAAGAAACCGCCCAAGCGCGCATAGACACCTATTGGACGCCCTATCATAAGGCTTTAAAAGCGCTTCTGGCGCGCGCGCAGACCAAATTTGGGCGCGCAATTTTGATCGATGTGCATTCAATGCCCCACGAAGCCGTTGCGCCAACCGGCCGCGTACACCAAACCACCGAGATCGTTATCGGGGATCGCTTTGGGGCCTCTGCCGAGTCGCGACTGGCGGAGAATGTGCTTGATATTTTTAGCAGCCACGGATTTCGCGTGGCGCGCAACGCGCCTTTTGCCGGTGCTTATATCACCCAGCGCTATGGCCGCCCCCATTTCAATCAACATGTTTTGCAAATCGAAATTGACCGCGCGCTTTATCTGAATGAGGCCAATATCACCCCCTCTGAGCAATTTGAGTTTTTTCGTCAACGATTGCGCAAAGTGCTGGCCGAGATCGCAAAAACCGGCGCAGCAGAAAGAAGCCTCGCCGCCGAATAGCCACTAGCGCAGCGCCCGGCCTTTAAGAATCGCATCCTCGCCAAATTTTTTGCGGATTTTATCCGTGGCACGCTCTGCAGCGCCGCGCTGATGGGCCTGTGGGTCCAAAAGATCCCCAGATCGCTCCGCCTGGCTGGCCTCGCATAAATCTGACAGACCCGCTCCGATCAGCCGGTAGGCTTGCCCTGCTGGAATTTGCGACAGCATGGCCCGCGATACGCGGTAGACACGATCGGCCAATTGCGTCGCATCCTCCAACGTTTGACGTTTGGTAATAATTTTATGGCCAGCGGTTTTAAGCTTCAGCGTTACCACACGCCCCGCCAACTCTTTTGCCTTTGCCCGATCCGATACTTTTTCGCACATCCGCCATAAATGACCGTCCAATAAATCAGGATCGGCGGTATCTTCAAAAAATGTGGTTTCATTAGAAATCGATTTCACCGGTGTGTTCCGGCTAATCCGGCGATGATCTTGGCCCCGCGCAAGATGCCAAAGCCTGTCGCCCATCGACCCAAATTTTTGCGTCAAGTCATCGCGTTGCCACCGCAACAAATCGGTAAAACTGCGAATGCCGGCCTGCGCCAAAGCGGCTTGCGTGGCGCTGCCTACCCCCCAGATCATCCGCACAGGCTTATCCTGCAAAAACGCCGCCGTATCGTCTTTTCCGATCACAGAAAACCCACGGGGTTTGTTTAAATCAGAGGCCACTTTTGCCAGAAACTTATTATGCGACAACCCGATCGATCCGGTCAGACCCAACTCTTGGCGCATCCGATACACCAGGCGCGCCAACATCACTGCGGGGGGCGCTCCATGCAATTTTTCTGTCCCGCGTAAATCGAGAAAAGCTTCATCTAAAGAAAGGGGCTCAATGGCCGGCGTCAGATCTTCCATCATCTGCCGGATTGCGCGGCTGACCTCTGCATAAACCGCCATTCTAGGCTTTATAATCACCGCGTCGGGGCAAAGCTTTAAGGCTTGGAACATCGGCATGGCGGATTTCACGCCCCGAATCCGAGCCACATAGCAGGCGGTGGACACCACACCGCGCCGCCCACCGCCAATAATCACCGGCTTATCTGCCAAATCAGGATGATCGCGCTTTTCCACGCTGGCGTAAAAGGCATCGCAATCCATATGCGCGATACTCAGCGTAAAAAGCTCTGGATGCGTTACGATATTGGGCGCATGGCAACGCGGGCAGCGCCGGCCCGTTTCAAACGGCTGGCAGCATTCTTGGCACAGGCTAGGCATTAACCTGCCTTGCAGCTGCCCATGGCGCCCGATATTGCGGCGCTTGTTTCAGGAAGAAGCTCACACTCATGTCCATCGGCCCAACGATTGGCGTATTTTAAATCTTGCCGACGATAACAAAAAACGCCGCGCAGGCAAAATGCAAAATCAACCCTTTTCGCGCCATGCATTCACGATAGGGTAGCGCCGATCCAGCCAAAAACCCCGCGCCGATAGCCGCGTTCCGGGCGCCGCTTGGAAGCGTTTATATTCGCTTGCGTATAACAGGTTTTGCACGCGCAACGCCTCCTGTCGTGAAAACCCTTGCGCCACACATTCATCAATTGATTGATCCTCATCCACCAATAGCGTCAAAATCGCATCCAGAACGGGATAATCGGGCAAGCTATCGCTGTCTTTTTGATCGGGACGCAATTCGGCACTGGGGGGCTTATCAAGGATAGTTTGGGGAATAATAGCACCGGGTGGGCCCTGCATCCACTCGCGATGATGCGCATTGCGCCACTGACAAATTTCAAAAACGCGGGTTTTATAAAGATCTTTGATCGGGTTATAGCCACCGGCCATATCGCCATAAATTGTGGCATATCCCACGGCCACTTCTGATTTATTTCCCGTTGTCAGCAGCATTTCCCCAAATTTATTTGAGAGCGCCATTAAGAACAGGCCCCGCAAACGCGATTGTATGTTTTCTTCCGTTAAATCGGGCTGTGTGCCCTCAAAAAGCGGGGCAAGGCTATCATGTATGGCCGCTTGGCCCTGCGAAATCGGCAGAAAATCATACCGGCATTTCAGATTTTCAGCCAAATCTTTGGCATCCTGCAAAGAGCCTTCAGACGTATAATCTGAAGGTAACATAACAGCGCGCAGATTCTCAGCGCCCAGCGCATCGGCGGCAATTGCCGCCACCAAAGCGCTGTCAACACCCCCGGACAGGCCCAGCAGAACCCGCGGAAACCCGCTTTTTGCGCAATAATCACGCAAGCCTGACACCATCGCATGATAATCCGCCTCTAGGCTGCTGGGCAAAGGCGCCAAAGCGCCTTGCATCGCGCTCCAACCCGAGCCCTGCTTTATCAGAACCACATGCGCAAGCGCCGATTCAAACATCGGCATCTGCACGGCCAATGCCCCGCCGGGATTCAGCACAAAGCTGCCCCCGTCAAACACCTGATCATCTTGGCCACCCACCATATTTAGGTAAATCAACGGCAAGCCCGTTTCGATCACACGCGCCACCATAACATTCTGCCGCTCTTCAGATTTCTGGCGGTGATAGGGGGACCCGTTGGGCACCAATAAAAACTCGGCGCCGGTTTCCTGCAAGGTTTCGGCCACATCCGGATGCCATGCATCTTCACAAATCGGGCTGCCAATCCGCGTATTCCCCACCGAATAGGGCCCCGCAATTTCACCAGAGGAGAAAATACGTACCTCATCAAATACGGATTGATTGGGCAAATGATGCTTTTCAACCACAGACACAATACGGCCATCATTCAAGATAAAATACGCGTTAAATAAAGCGCCCGCTTCCACCCAAGGCCCGCCGATCGCCAAAGCTGGACCTTCTTTGCACGCCTGCGCCAACCCTTCAATTTCAGCAATTGCCGCACGCTGAAAGGCCGGTTTCATCACAAGATCCTGCGCGTTATAGCCAGTGATAAACATTTCGGGAAAGGCGACCAGATCACTGCCCGCCGCTTTTGCCTGGCCCCAAGCCTCTTTGGCCAATCTGGCATTGCCCTGCAAATCCCCAACCGTAGGGTTTATTTGGGCCAGCGTTATTTGAAATCTATCGCTCATCGCTTCGCTTTGCTCTTAACCTTTATCCTGTGTGACTTAGCAGAATACGACTAAAGGGAAAGTACCCAGACAGGGTTCAGCGTAAAAAACCGCCTAAAGCTCTTCTACCTGCAACACACCACCCAAACTTTTGATCGCACCTTTGATTTGCGGTGTAACGGGAAATTCCTGACCAATGTCAATTTCAACTTCGCCGGGCAAATCCGCATTCAACAAGCAAAAATAAATCGGCCCTTTGCCGCCGCGTTTGCTGGTGCCCGCCGCCTGCTGCAACACCGAAGCCACAGAGGGCACACTGTCCAAATTATCGATAAAAATACGCAAACCCGTCGCCCCCGCATCCGCAATCGCCCCATCTAACGGTACGACCGAACGCGCCAAAAGCTTCAACTGGTCCGATTCAAGACTGGCTTCAACCCCCACAAGGACCTGCGCGCCCGCTTCTAAAAACTCTCTGCTTTTTTCCAGCGCATCAGAAAATAACGTCACCTCATAGGCGCCGCTCACATCGCTCAGTTGCGCAAAGGCAAAGCGATTGCCTTTTGCTGATTTGCGCTCCTGCCGGCCCGCAACAACGCCTGCCAGTTTTGCAACCAGCGGACCATTTTGGGCTTTTTTCTGAAGCTCTTCCAATGTCATCACGCCTTTGCGCCGCAACGGCGCCATGTAATCATCCAGCGGATGCCCCGATAGATAAAAGCCGATTGCAGAAAATTCTTCAGACAAACGTTCTGCGGGCAGCCAATCTTCCATTGAGATCAGTCGCGGTTCGGGCAAATCCTCACCCGCCTCGCCGAATAAAGAGACCTGGTTAGAGGCTTTTTGTTCATGAATTGCGGCTGAATAGCCGACCAAAGCATCTAGGCTGGAAAAGACTCTGCGCCGATTGCCGTCCAGTTGGTCAAACGCCCCCGCCCGGGCCAGCATCTCCAATGGCCGCTTGCCAACGCGCTTCAGATCCACCCGCCGCGCCACATCAAACAAGGTTACAAAAGGCCGCTCAACGCCCTCTACATGACGCGCCTGCGTAAACAGCCGCATCGCCTCCACGCCCACATTCTTTAATGCCCCAAGCGCATAGACCAGCGCGCCCTCATGCACGTCAAACGTCGCTTGTGAGCGGTTGATGCAGGGCGGCACGAACGGCAATGACAGACCTTTGCGTACCTCTTCAAAATAAACCGCCAGCTTATCTGTTAAGTGCAGGTCACAATTCATCACCCCGGCCATGAATTCGACCGGATGGTTGGCTTTGAGCCACGCGGTTTGATAGCTGACCACGGCATAAGCGGCGGCATGCGATTTGTTAAACCCGTAATTGGCGAATTTCTCCAACAAATCGAAAACTTCAGAGGCTTTTTTTGCGTCTACTCCATTTTCCGCCGCACCCGTTTCAAATTTAGGGCGCTCGGCATCCATCGCCTCTTTGATCTTTTTTCCCATCGCGCGGCGTAAAAGATCGGCCCCGCCAAGGCTATAATTCGCCATCACCTGCGCGATCTGCATCACTTGTTCCTGATAGACGATAATGCCTTGGGTTTCTTCCAAGATATCATCGATAAGGGGGTGGATAGAGGCCCGGTCTTTCAAGCCGTTTTTCACTTCGCAATAGGTTGGAATATTTTCCATCGGACCCGGGCGGTACAAAGCTACAAGCGCCACAATATCTTCAATACAAGTCGGCTTCATCCGCTTTAGCGCATCCATCATACCGCTGGATTCCACCTGAAACACCGCGATTGTTTTTGCCGCCGCATAGAGCGCGTATGATTTTTCATCATCAAGCGGGATCGCCGCAATATCATCCTGCGTACCCGTCGCTGGCTCATATAAACTGCTGCCATCCGCCGCGATATGCAGCGCCCGGCCGGATTTAATCACCAAATCAACCGCGTTTTGAATCACGGTTAGGGTTTTCAATCCCAGAAAGTCGAATTTCACCAGACCGGCTTGTTCTACCCATTTCATATTGAACTGCGTGGCGGGCATATCCGATCTGGGATCCTGATATAGGGGCACCAGCGCATCCAGCGGCCGATCGCCGATCACCACCCCGGCCGCATGGGTCGACGCATTGCGCAACAACCCCTCGACCTGTTGCCCGTAAGTCAGCAAACGGTCCACAACCTCTTCATTTTGCGCCTCTTCGCGCAAACGTGGCTCATCAGCCAAAGCTTTTTCAATGCTGACGGGCTTCACCCCTTCCACCGGAATCATTTTGGAAAGGCGGTCGACCTGACCATAGGGCATTTGCAAAACCCGGCCGATATCTCGAACAGCCGCTTTTGATAACAGCGCCCCAAAGGTGATGATCTGGCCCACTTTGTCACGGCCATATTTTTCTTGCACATATTGGATCACTTCATCGCGGCGATCCATACAGAAATCGATATCAAAATCCGGCATGCTCACGCGTTCTGGATTTAAAAACCGTTCAAACAAAAGCGAATAGCGCAACGGATCCAAATCGGTAATGGTCAGCGAATACGCCACCAAACTGCCCGCTCCAGATCCACGCCCGGGACCAACCGGTATGTTCTTTTCTTTCGCCCATTTGATAAAGTCTGCCACGATTAGAAAATATCCTGGAAAGCCCATGCCTTCGATAATCTTCAGCTCAAATTCAAGCCGCTTTTCATAGGCCTCCACCGTATCCGCATGCGGAATAATCGCCAAACGCGCGGCCAATCCCTCTTGCGCCTGGCGGCGTAATTCCTGAACCTCATCGGTTGCAAATTTTGGCAAAATCGGATCCCGCCGATAAGCCATGAAGGCGCAACGGCGCGCGATTTCTAGCGTATTGGCAACGGCTTCGGGAAGATCGGCAAAGAGCGTCACCATTTCTTGGGGCGTTTTGAAATAATGCTGCGCGCTGAGCCGGCGGCGCGGTGCTTGCTGATCCACATAAGCCCCTTCGGCGATGCAAATCAACGCATCATGCGCCTCATACATGTCGGATTTGGGGAAATATACGTCATTGGTGGCCACCAAAGGCAAATCCATGCGATACGCAAACTCGATAAATCCGGCCTCTGTCAGCCGTTCGGCCTCGGGAAGCCCCGTCTCCCCGGGATGGCGCTGTAACTCAACATAAAGGCGATCCCCATAAATTTCGGAAAATTGCTGCATCAACGCTTCTGCTGCTGGCGCTTGGCCCGCTCTGAGCAGGCAGCCCACAGGACCATCTGCGCCCCCCGTTAAGCAAATCAGATCTTTATGAAAACGCTTCAAATCCTCTAAGCTGACTTGCGGCAGCTCGCCATCCGCCTTGAGGTATAAGCAAGAGTTCAATTTGAGTAAGTTTTCATAACCCGTTTCCGATTGCGCCAGCAGCACGATCGGCGCTGGTGGTGGTTTGCGCCCACCCAGCGGCACAGGCGCATAAGCCAGATCAATCTGACAGCCCAGAATGGGTTGCACACCGGCCGCGCTGGCAGAAACCGAAAATTCAAGCGCCGCGAATAAATTATTACTATCCGTCACTGCAACGGCCGGCATCGCCATGTTTTGGCATAAATCTGGAAGCTTTTTCAGCCGCATCGCCCCTTCAAGAAGGGAATACTCGCTGTGCAATCTCAGATGGATGAATTGGGCATTTTTTGTCATAATTTTAGAATAGACCAGCCGCGGCACGACCCCAATGCCTTATTTCAAAATTTGCCCTAAAAATCGCCAAATTTGAAATAAAGAGCCCTCTGGCACGCTTGCATGAAAATAAATCTTGCCAGAATGGTAAATCGGCGGCTAGCCTTAGCGCAATCGCACCTCACATCTTCTACGCCGCATCGAAGGTTTTGAGACAGGGAAATATGGTAAGGCGGCAGGTTTAACCCGATGAACATATCGTTTCTTCTAAATGGAGAGACCGTGGCCCTGACGGAGATCAGCGCTACGACAAGCTTTTTGGATTGGCTGCGCGAAACGCGTGGACTGACGGGAACCAAAGAAGGCTGCAATGAAGGAGATTGCGGGGCCTGCACGGTGGTGGTGATAACCCCAGAGGCTGTCCAGGCGCTGAATGCCTGTATTCTCTTATTGCCGCAATTACATGGAAAAGCCGTGCGCACCGTGGAGGCGTTGGGGCAAGGCGGCGCGTTACACCCGGTGCAAAGCGCGATGATCGACGCGCATGGAAGCCAATGTGGCTTCTGCACACCGGGGTTTATCGCCTCAATGGCCGCCGCGCAGATCAATCAAGATGAAGATCATGCAACCACGCTGGCAGGTAATTTATGCCGCTGCACGGGCTATGCGCCTATTTTACGCGCTGCTGAAGCCAGCGCGCGTTTGCCACAGCCCGACTGGCTGCGCGGCGACCGACAAAAATTGGCCACAATGGATCTGCAGCACGAACAAGCCTATCTGCCAAGCTCGAGCGATGCCCTGGCCAGCCTATTGCTTGCGGCGCCGGAAACGGTTTTGGTCGCCGGCGCAACCGATCTGGCATTATGGATCACAAAAGATCTGCGCAACCCCGCCCCATTGGCGTTTTTACATCAGGCAAAAGATCTAGCACAAATTGAAGAAAATGACGATCATACCCGCATCGGCGCTATGGTGTCTATCGAAGCCCTGCGCCTATGGGCGCAAACGCCTTTGCCGCATTACAGCGAGATGTTGCGACGTTATGGATCAACGCAAGTGCGCATGGCGGCCACATTGGGTGGTAATATCGCCAATGGATCGCCCATTGGAGACAACGCGCCCGCCCTGATCGCACTTGGTGCCAAACTGGTGCTGCGCCGCGGTGCAAATCGCCGCGAAATTGATTTGGAAACATTTTTCCTGAGCTATGGCAAACAGGATCTGCAAAAGGCAGAATTTGTTGAGGCTATTTTGCTGCCAAAGCTGGGCGCATCTCTATATTGCTACAAGCTTTCAAAACGCTTTGATCAAGATATTTCTGCGGTATGCGGGTGTTTTAATATTGGGATCAAAGAAGGTTATGTAGACAGCGCGCGGATTTGCTTTGGCGGTATGGCTGGCACGCCGCAGCGCGCGCATAAAACAGAGGCTGCTCTGCTTGGCCAGCCATGGCAAGAAAGCAGTCTTGAAACCTGTCGCGCAGCTTTAACAGCTGACTTTCAACCCCTCAGCGATATGCGCGCCTCTGCCGCCTATCGCCAAGACGCTGCCTATGGGCTATTGCTCCGTTGTTATCTTGAAAGCCAAGGGCGTGCCGTGAATCTGAGAGGTGTAAACGCATGAGCCATGGCCACCCGCTTCCCCATGATGCCGCGCATCTGCACGTGACCGGCGCCGCGCGCTACGTTGATGATCTGCCTTGCCCTGCCAATTGCCTTCACCTGGCGTTTGGGCTTTCCAGCATTGCCTCGGGACAGATCACCGATCTCAGCTTAGATCGGGTGCGCGCCCATGAAGGCGTGATCGCCGTCTTAACGGCCGACGATGTGCCATTTTCAAACGATGTCTCGCCGGCAGCAGGCGATGAGCCGCTTTTAAGCGAGGGCCGCGTTCATTATATTGGTCAACCCATTTTTTTGGTGATTGCGACCAGCCATTTGAGCGCGCGCAAAGCCGCGCGCTTGGCACAGGTTACCTATGCTGAACACGAAGCGATCCTGTCGATCGACCAAGCCCTCGCCGCCAATAGCCATTTTGAGGATGGCCCCCGTATCTACCAAAAAGGTGACCCTAGCGCGGCCATCGCGCAAGCCACGCATAAAATCCAAGGTGAGATTGTGATTGGGGGGCAAGAACATTTTTACCTTGAAGGCCAAGCCGCGCTGGCCCTTCCGCAGGATGATCAGGAAATGGTCGTTCACAGCTCGACGCAACACCCCAGCGAAATACAGCATAAGGTTGCCGATGCTTTGGGTCTTCACATGCAAGATGTCCGCGTTGAAGTGCGGCGGATGGGCGGTGCGTTTGGGGGCAAGGAAAGCCAAGGCAACGCATTGGCCGTTGCCTGCGCCATCGCTGCCCGACATACCGGACGCCCCTGCAAAATGCGTTATGATCGCGATGACGATATGATGATCACTGGCAAACGCCATGATTTTCGCATTTCTTATCAAGCAGGTTTTGACGCAGAGGGGCGTATTTCCGGGGTCACATTCGTGCAATATGCGCGCTGCGGCTGGGCCCAAGACCTTTCGCTGCCCGTGGCGGATCGGGCGATGTTACATGCCGATAACGCCTATCATCTGCATCATTGCCGCATCGAAAGCCATCGTTTGAAAACCAATACGCAAAGCGCTACGGCCTTTCGCGGATTTGGTGGCCCGCAAGGCATGTTGGGAATCGAGCGCGTGCTCGACCATATTGCGCATTATTTAAAGGAAGATGCGCTGGATATCCGGCGTCGTAATTTTTACGCTGATATGGCGGCAGCGCCGCGCTCATCTGCTCGGTCTGAAAACGCTCAAACCACACCCTATGGTATGCCGGTTACCGATTTTATTCTGCATCAATTGACCGATCAGTTGGCACAAACAAGCCAATATACAGACCGCAAGGCCGCAATTAAAACCTGGAATACGCAAAATCCCATTTTAAAACGCGGAATCGCGCTAACCCCTGTTAAATTTGGTATTTCCTTTACCTTAAGTCACCTTAATCAAGCGGGCGCTTTGGTGCATCTCTACCAAGATGGCAGCATCAGAATCAATCATGGCGGAACCGAGATGGGCCAAGGTCTGTTTCAAAAACTTGCCCAAGTGGCGGCTTTTGAATTTGGCGTTGATATGCAACAGATCAAAATCACGGCAACAGACACCGCAAAAGTGCCCAATACTTCTGCCACTGCGGCCAGTTCGGGAAGCGATTTGAACGGCATGGCAATCAAACGGGCTTGCGAACAGATCACCGCGCGCATCAGCGATTTTGTGAAACACTATTTTCAAAAACCCAACGCCATAGTGGGCTTTGAGAACAATCATATAAGCGTCGATTCGCTGCGCGTGCCATTCCAAGAAATTGCTAAATTATGTTACGAAAACAGGATTAATTTATCGGCAAACGGGTTTTACAAAACACCCGGCCTTAAATGGGATCGCATCAAAGGCGAGGGGCGACCCTTCTTCTATTTCGCGTATGGCGCCGCTGTCAGCGAGGTTGTGATCGATCGTCTCACGGGTGAAAATCGCATTTTGCGCTGCGATATACTGCACGATGTGGGGGCCAGCCTTAATCCGGCGCTGGATATTGGCCAAATCGAGGGTGGATATGTGCAAGGCGCGGGCTGGTTAACCACCGAAGAATTGGTTTGGGATCAAAGCGGTCATTTGCGCACCCACGCGCCCTCAACCTATAAAATCCCAACCATTGGCGACAAACCGGATATTTTCAACGTTGCACTTTGGAACGGCCAAAACACGGAAAACACAATTTACCGCTCAAAAGCCGTAGGAGAGCCACCCTTTATGCTGGGCAACTCGGTCTTTATGGCGCTGAATCATGCGATTTCAGCATGCGGCGGTGCCTATCCCGACTTGCAAGCACCGGCAACGCCCGAACAAGTGCTTCGCTCTGTGCAGAGAGCGCAAGCGCATGGGGTTTGATTTAGACGCGCTGACCCAAGCGGCCCGCCAACACGGGCCCATCGCCCGCGTGGTCGTGGCGGATGTTGTAGGATCCACCCCGCGCGATACCGGCGCCTCAATGCTGGTTTGGAAAACCGGACAAAGCGGTACGATCGGGGGCGGTGCGCTTGAATACCAAGCCGCCCGCGCCGCGCGTAAAGCAATAGAGCAGGGGAAATCAAGCGCGCTGTTTAGCCGCCATCCGCTGGGGCCTGACTTGGGCCAATGCTGCGGCGGCTCAGTCGCGTTGGTAACCGAGTTTTTTTCAACGCAATCCATGCCCAAAGCCGATGGAAATTTGCTGATAAGGCGCATCACCGGCGCGCCGACGCTGCCCTTATCGGCCAAACGCATTCTGGCAGATCAGCGCGGACAAGGGGTTGTGCCAAAACCCGGTCTCTATGATGGCTGGATGATCGAACCTGTTTTTGCGCCCAGCGCGCAGCTTTGGATCTGGGGGGCCGGTCATGTCGGACGCGCCTTGGTGCATATGTTTGCCACGCTGCCCGATTTAGAGATCACTTGGGTCGATACGGATCTTTCACGCTTTCCAGATCGCGCTCCGGAACGGGTAACCGTGCTGCCTGCAAAAGCCCCAGCCGCGCTGATCAAGCATGCACCCCAAACGGCGCAGCATCTTATCCTGACATTTTCGCACAGTTTGGATTTAGAATTGTGCAATGGGTTGCTGCGGCACGGGTTTGACTGGACAGGGCTGATAGGATCTGCCACCAAATGGGCGCGTTTTAAAAAGCGTCTGCAAGCTCTTGGGCATAATCCGGCCAGCATCAACCGGATCACCTGTCCCATCGGATCACGCGATTTTGGCAAGCATCCAGCCGAAATCGCCATCGGGGTTAGCGCAGCGTTTTTGGCAAGGCGCGTTGAGAACCGTGCCTTAACAAGGAAGAAAGCGTGACAGACGTTCTGATGGAAATCCGCGGGCTCAGCAAAAGCTACCCGGGCGTGGTTGCGAATGACGAGGTATCATTTGATATCAGGCAGCATGAAATCCATGCGCTTTTGGGGGAAAATGGTGCGGGAAAATCAACGCTTGTAAAAATGATTTATGGGTTGGTCCGCCCGGATCAAGGCGCCATGAAGCTGAGCGGCCAAGCTTTTGCTCCTGGCGAGCCAAAGGTTGCGCGAAGCCAAGGCGTTGGAATGGTGTTTCAGCATTTTTCCCTTTTTGATGCGCTGAATGTGGGGGAAAACATCGCCTTAGGCATGGAAAACGTATTGCCTCAACGCGATTTGGCGCAGCGCATTCGAGAAGTTTCTCAGGCCTATGGGCTGCCGCTTGATCCAAACCGCATCGTTGGCAGCTTATCCGCAGGAGAGCGCCAGCGCGTTGAAATCATCCGTTGCCTGTTGCAAAATCCGAAATTGCTGATCATGGATGAGCCCACATCGGTGCTGACACCGCAGGAAGTGCAAACCCTGTTTGCGACCCTGCGAAAGCTCAAATCAGAGGGTACTTCAATCCTTTATATCAGCCATAAGCTGGAAGAGATCCGCAGCCTGTGTGACACGGCAACCATCCTGCGACGTGGCAAGAAAGTGGCGGGCTGCACGCCCTCGGACACCTCGGCCGCAGCTTTGGCCGAAATGATGGTTGGCGCAAGCTTTAAAGCCCCTCAGAAAAAACAGCACGAGCTGGGGAAAACCCGGCTTTCACTGAAAGCACTTACGCTTGCAGGCAAGGGTAGCGGAAAATCACCGATCAGCGACCTCAGCTTTGAAATCGCAGCAGGGGAAATTCTTGGGATCGGTGGCATCGCCGGAAATGGCCAAGAAGAATTATTGGCCGCTCTCTCGGGAGAGGCGCTTTCTGCGCCGCAAATGTGCCAGCTTAACGGAGAGAATATTGGTCATCTGGGCCCGAATGCGCGGCGAACGCTTGGTTTGCTCTGCGCCCCCGAAGAACGGTTGGGCCACGCAGCCGCGCCAAATATGAGCCTGATTGAAAATGCACTGCTTACCGGTGCGCTGCGCAAAAAGCTGGTTAAAAACGGATTTTTGAACTGGGGTCGCGCAGAAAACTTTGCCAAAACCATCATTCATGAATTTGATGTCAGAACCCCCGGCACCGCGAATACTGCGGCCTCTTTATCGGGGGGAAATTTACAAAAATTTGTTATTGGGCGCGAGGTTTTACAAGATCCTGATGTTTTGGTGGTCAACCAGCCGACATGGGGCGTTGATGCCGCCGCCGCTGCCGCCATTCGCCAATCGCTTTTGGATCTGGCCGCCAAAGGCGCTGCAATTTTGATTATTTCGCAGGATTTGGATGAACTTATCGAGATTTCAGATCGCTTTGGTGCGCTTTATGAAGGCCGCCTATCGCAGATCAAAAAAACAGCTGGGTTAACGATTGAGGATATTGGCTTGATGATGGGCAGCGCAACCGCAGAGGCAACCCCATGATCCATATGGAAAAACGGCTTAACCCCTCGGCGCTGCTCACAACCATCACGCCCGTGCTGGCGGTACTTTTGACGATGGTGATGGGGGGCGCAATGTTTGCCATTTTGGGCAAGCCCCCGCTCGAAGCGATTCGGATTATTTTTTGGGATCCTTTGTTCGACCCAACATTTGCGTCTTATTCACGCCCACAACTTTTGGTAAAAGCCGGCCCGCTTATTTTAATCGCGATCGGGCTTTCATTCGGCTTTCGCGCGGGCATATGGAATATCGGCGCGGAAGGGCAATATATTATCGGGGCGATTTGCGGAGCCGCTGTGGGTTTGGCGCTTTATCCACTGGAAAGCCGCCTAATTTTTCCGCTGATGGTTCTTGCCGGTGCTTTGGGCGGCTGGATCTGGGCCATGATACCCGCGTTGTTGCGCACCCGCTTCAACACCAATGAAATATTGGTTTCGCTGATGCTGGTCTATGTCGCGGAATCCTTTCTGGCCTCTGTGTCGCAAGGCCTGTTGAAAAATCCAGAAGGGATGGGGTTTCCCGGTTCGCGAAACCTACGCCAATATGACAGCACGCATAATGCAGAATTGATCAGCGGCTCGGGGATGCATTGGGGCGTCGTGGTAGCGTTTATCAGCGTTATCTTCGCCTATATCCTACTCACCCAACATCTACGCGGATTTCAAATTCGTTTGACCGGCGAAGCGCCGAAGGCGGCAGAATTTGCGGGGATTAAACCCTCAAGACTGGTGTTATTTTGCCTTGGTTTTTCAGGTATTTTGGCAGGTATGGCCGGACTATTTGAAGTCAGTGGTCCAGCTGGGCAGATCACCACTGATTTCAATTCGGGCTATGGGTTTACCGCGATTATTGTCGCCTTTTTGGGGCGGCTGAACCCTTGGGGAATTCTGGCAGCAGGGCTGTTGATGGCGCTGACCTATATCGGTGGCGAGTTGGCGCAGTTGATGCTGGGGGTTCCGGGGGCCTCGATCCAGTTATTTCAAGGCATGTTATTATTCTTTTTGCTCGCGACTGATTTATTTATCAATTACCGCATTCGTTTTGGAAGGGGAAAGTAATGGACCTTTCATCCATTAACCCAATTTTGCTTTTGGCCTCCCTTATGGTATCGGCCACGCCTATTTTATTGGCCGCCATTGGCGAAGTTGTGGTGGAACGCTCCGGCGTGCTCAATTTGGGCGTTGAAGGCCTTATGATCACGGGGGCTGTGATTGGCTTTGCAGTTGCGATCAACACGTCGAGCCCGGGAATAGGGTTTATATGCGCCGCCCTCGCGGCGGCCCTCTTATCACTAAGCTTTGCCGTGTTAACCCAGATTTTCCTGTCCAATCAGGTGGCAACGGGCTTGGGCTTAACCTTGGTTGGGCTTGGATTATCCGCGCTGATTGGCAAGCCGTATGAAGGCATGAAATCCCCCAGCCTTGATAAACTGGATTTCCCTTTGCTGTCTGATTTACCGGTTTTGGGGCCCTTATTATTTTCACATGACGCGATGGTATATGTTTCAGTGATTATCGTGATCCTGGTGGCCTACACATTAAAACGCACGCGGGTTGGCTTGATTTTACGGGCGGTGGGTGAAAACCACCACGCCGCCCACGCGCTTGGCTATAAGGTGATCCGGATTCGAATTTTGGCCATCATGTTTGGTGGCGCCTGCAGCGGGTTGGGCGGCGCTTATCTGAGCTTGGTGCGGGTGCCGCAATGGACCGAGGGCATGACAGCCGGCGCCGGATGGATCGCCTTGGCCATTGTGGTCTTTGGCAGTTGGCGCCCCTGGCGGGTGTTGATTGGTGCCTATTTATTTGGCGGCGTAACCGTTTTGCAGCTTAACTTGCAAGCTGCCGGGGCCGCGATTCCGGTCGAGTACTTGTCCATGTCACCATATCTGATAACTATTGCTGTGTTGGTTTTCATTTCGGCCAAAGGCAACCAAGGGGCACCTGGATCTTTGGGCCGGGCGTTCCATGCCTCATCTTGAGGCACTCATAATCTGAAAAGGAGTAGTTTATGACGATAAAATCTATCTTAGCAGGGGCCGCGGTGGCTCTTGGCCTATCCACAGCCGCCTTCGCGGCCGATGTAAAAGTTGGCTTCGTCTATGTTGGGCCAACCGGCGATCATGGTTGGACCTATCGCCATGATATTGGCCGTCAGCAGGTTGAAGAGGCCTTTGGCGATCGCGTCGAAACCACGTTTATAGAATCAGTGGGCGAAGGCGCCGATGCAGAGCGCGTGTTTACGCAGATGGCGCTGCAAGGCCACGATATTATTTTCGGCACATCCTTTGGCTATATGGACCCAATGGAAAACGTTGCAAAGAAATTTCCAGACGTGAAATTCGAGCATGCAACAGGTTTTAAGCAAGGGCCCAACTTTGCCAATTACGGTCTCCGCTTGTACCAAGCTCGGCACGTGCAGGGCGTGATCGCGGGCATGATGACCAAAACAAATAAAATTTGTTACGTCGCGGCTTATCCGATCCCAGAAGTTATTCGTGAAATTAACACCTATTATCTGGGTGCAAAAACTACAAACCCAGACGTAACAATCGATATCGTATGGGTGTATACTTGGTATAATCCACAAAAAGAACAGGACGCTGCTGTGGCGCTGATGCAGCAAGGCTGTGACGTGATCGCCCAGCACACAGATTCGCCTGCACCTTTACAAGCCGCTGAGAAAGAAGGCCGGTTTGGGTTTGGGCAAGCCTCAGATCAAATCAAATTTGCACCTAAGGCGCAATTGACTGCAACGATCGATAACTGGGGGCCATATTACATCAAAAAAGTCGGTCAGGTTCTGGATGGCACCTGGACCACAGGCGATTACTTTGGCCATATGGATGATGGATCCGTGGAAATGGCGCCTTTCACAAACATGCCGGCCGATGTTGCCGCCAAAGCCCAAGAGGTCAAGGATGCGATCCGTGATGGCAAATACTTTGCGTTCACCGGCCCGCTGAATGACAATGAAGGCAACCAAGTCTTAGCTGACGGAGAAGTCGCGGACCGTCAGCATCTTGATACAATGATGTATTACGTTGAAGGAATCGACGCAACCGTTCCGAATTAAGAAAAACGACTGCATAATCTCACAAGGCGCTTAGCGCTTTATGATAAGCTGATGGGGCCTGCAAATATGCAGGCCCCATTATTTTATGACCCTTAAAATACCCATGTTTAACAGTCTGGACAATGCACCTTATAAGAAGCAGGATGACAGCCAGCCCATTTGGCAAAAACGCTTCCCTGCGCCAAGCCGCATGATCAAAACACGCTTTGAAACCGAAGCGGCTTTTGGTTATAAGAAAGCGATACGCAATCTCTTCGGATATGCGGCTCTTAAGACAATGCGGAGACCCGATGGAACCAATTTTAGAGCTTACAGAACCACATGCCATCGCTCTTTGTGATAGTATCCAGCCCGGCGGCGTTCATCCAATACAGCTGCAAGATGTCGAACTGGTTTTGTGGCGTGACTATGCCGGTCAGGCGCATGTTTGGCATGACCGCTGCCCCCATCGCGGCATGCGTTTGAGTTTTGGTTTCGTAAAAGAAAACCGCCTGACATGTCTGTATCATGGCTGGGAATATGGCTCTGATGGAGGCTGCCGAAAAATACCAGCGCATCCAGAGGTCACCCCGCCAAAGACATTATGCGCCGATATTTTGAACGTAAGCGAATGTTATGGGATGGTGTTTGTTAGTGCTGGCAAAAATACCGCCAAACCAAATACTGAATGGGTTTCGGTACGCAGCATATTTTTAGAATGCGATAGAGCTCAGGCGCTTGTGGAGATTGCCGAGTTTGTAGAGATTGCAGAGGCACAAGAAAACCAAGTCTATTTGAACAAAAGCAACACGGTAGCCGTTGCGGTGCAAACCTGCAGCCGCAAAAGCTGCGCCATTCATCTGAGCACAAGATCGACAGATCCAACGGAAAGGCTTGCCTTGGCCAAACGGATGGTTGCCTTGCGCCGAAAGATCAATCAAGGACTACGCGCATGACAGTAACTTCAGATATAGTCGCCTTAAATCAATGGCTGCCAGTTGCATATCCGGGGCAAGTGACCCCCACAAAACCCCATGAAACATTGCTTTTGGGGCAGCTCATTCGCCTGACAGCGGCAAGCGATGGAACCGTGACTGCGGTTGCCCTGAACGCAAGCGGCGCGCCAGAGCGTGATCTGCCAATTATCGAGCAATTCGCAGTTATCTTCACAACCCTTGGAGACAATCCAAGGCCAATGCCGATCATTCAGGCCTTCGACGAACCCGATCGCCGGATTGTCAATTGTGGGTCAGTGGGTGTGCATGCAAGCCCGTTTCGAATTGTTGAAAATTTTTTAGATATGGCCCATTTCTGCTTTGTGCATACCGATATCTTAGGTGCGGAAAACGAAACTGAAGTGCTCAGTTATAAAACCGAACATCGCCAAGATGTTGATGAAATCTGGGCAACAGGGTGCCAGTTCTTTCAACCCGCCGCCTCGCCCGCCGCGGCAGAGGCCGGTGAAGGTCAAATGACCGATTACACCTATCGCGTTTTATCGCCATTCGGGGTGATGCTGTATAAATCGGCCCTTGGCTATGCGGATCGTTTGGATGCGATTTGCCTCTTCATCCAACCTAAGACAGAGACAGAGTGCATCGGATATATGCCGATGGCGCTGCTTGATGATACGTCATCCAACACTGGCATGATCGATTTTCAACAAACCATTTTTTTACAAGACCGAATAATTCTTGAAAATCAACGCCCTAAATTGCTGCCTCTGACACCGCGCTCGGAAATGCCAACAAGAGCGGATCTCAGTTCGGTTGCCTTCCGCCGCTGGCTCAAAGACAGCGGTATGAGATTTGGTTTGTTGCATGAAGAGGCCGCATAAATGGCCCTGACGCTGCATAATTATACCTTATCCGGAAGCTGCTATAAAGTGCGGCTGTTGCTTGAATTCCTGCAAATCGATTATCACACAATATCGGTAGATTTCTTCCCGGGAAAAGAACATAAAACACCCGAGTTTCTAGCGCTTAATCCACTGGGCCAAATACCAGTGCTTGAAGATGGCGCGCTGCAGCTGCGCGATGCGCAAGCCATCCTATGTTATCTGGCGCGCAAATATGATCCCTCGGCGCAATATTTACCGGATGATCCGGCCGCATTTGGGCAAGTCATGATGTGGCTTGCCTTTGCCGGAAATGAGTTGATGGCCGCCTCGGCTGCGCGGTTGCATGATGTGTTGGGCTATGCGTTGAATGTTGCGAGTGCTCGCGCGGAGGCGCAAAGCGCCTTTGCCATCCTTGATGATCATCTGGCAGAACGGGCAATCCTTGGAAAAACATGGATCGTTGGAGATGCACCAACGATCGCAGATATCGCCTGTTTTCCCTATATTGCGCTCTCGGGTGATGGCGGTATCGGGCATGAGCCCTACCCATATTTGCGCAATTGGATGCGGGCCTTTCGCAAACTGCCAAGGTTTCATGCCATGTCTGGCATTCCAGAGTTTGCATGATGCCTTTGCGGCATAAATCACGCGCGGCTTACCCGCAGGTTCGGCGCGAGCGATCCACCAATCTCTGCGTTCAAAAGGCCGTTTTTAAGATCTGCGCAGGCGGCAGCCGGTTTGACCACAGCAAATCGAACTTAGACGGTGCATAGGTCCGTTCAATCCGGTGGGTTTGGCCGCGGCGGCAATGATTTTATGCATGTCAAAATGACCTTCCATGGGCAGTTCTCGCGTTCGTTCATAGCCTTCATTGAAGATAAAGCTGCTCAGCTTTCAATCAGCGTGACCGTGACCCTAAACGCGGCGCAGGCAACGGTGGAGGCGCAGGGCTGCTCCGCATTGATCGGAGCACTGGAAATGGCTGCTTGCATTGCCCCGGATGATTGCCGGGTGGACAGCTGGGAACTTGACTAGAAAAAGGCAATTTTTTTAAAAGCCCTTCTGAAAAACCCACCAGACTGAATAATATTAAAAAAACAGCTATTAAACCGGTACACATACTGTCTTAAAACGCTTTTTAGGATCCCAAAGCCAGCCAAAACGGGCCGGTAACGGCCTGTATCAGCCCTGATATTATTCCCTATTTTCTCAATGCAATGAAGGAATAACTGGCTGCGAGAAAGGGGCCGGAATGAAGCTTATGCCTGCGCCTCTTGGCTTAAACTCTTTTGGTGCGAGCGCCTCAACCATTTAGGCTCTTTCCTAATATCTAATACATCACTGGTTTAAATTGCGCCCTGTATACTGCGCTGCATGCAAACGCGCTTGAAAATTCGCCCTGACTAAAACGCAGAAAATGTGTCAGAGATTGTATTTTTTACCGATTTTGCACCAAACCTGACACAAGCTAACTGTGGCTTAAAGCGCATAGCAGATTATTCTGGTCATTATTACACGGCGCCGCAAGTAGGCGCGGATTAACTTTTATTTGAACAACAGATTATAGAGAAAGGGAGACCCATGCCTTCAACGGATAAAATTAAAGACCGCTTAGAAAAGCTTGATTTAGAAAAGGCTGAACTGAAGGGTCAGCTTGATCGCGATCGCTTAATGGCCGCAACAAACACTGTGATTGAAACCATTACCTCTCCAGAGTTTGTAGAAAAAATGCGCCAAGCTCGGGAGGAAGCCGAAAAAGATGGAGGTTACGAAGCCGTTGCGAAGATACTGAGCCTGGAAGGGCTTCGCGCCGCAGGCGCAAAAATTCCAGAAGATTTCAGGCTGACCAGCCGTATCTTCGAAGATAAAGTAAGGGGCGAACGCTTTGAGATTTCTCCGATCAATGATCCCGATGGCCCGCTTCAGCCATATGACCCATTAGGATGGGGCGCCTGCGCTGGCGGGGGAGCCGCTACCATCTGTGGCTGCGGTGGCTTTTCAACCTAACAGGTGGGTAGTTGCAGCCTACCACCCGTTAAAAAACCTCTGAAAACTTCTTTGCAAATTCAGGAGAAGAAAATGCAGCCTGCCAAAAAACCACACGGATACCAAGGCTTAAGCTATGAACGCCCAGCGCTACAAGCGGCGATGCGAAATGCCTATAACAGCTTGATTGATTTCATTACCACCGACGCATTCAAAACCCTGATGGACGACCTAGGGGCCTTGCATCCAAGCCATCGCCCCAAATTCGTTTTTGACGTGTTGCTAAGTGATGACGCCTTAGCTGCCCGCGGTATTAAACGGCCCAAGAACATTCTTATCCAAAGGTCCGCGTTTGGGGATCGACGCCCCACAATTTTTGTAGTGAAGCGTTTTCTTCCAGAAGAGTTTTCGAATGTTTGGCAAAACGTAAACATTACCTTTGATAACCAATTTATAGATTCAACGGTAAAGCGCGACCCCGATATCAGTTGGCGCAAACCCCTGCCTATCTCAGACCAGGCGGGGGCTATGGCGCGGGGGGACGCCCTCGAGCATCTGGCTTAAACGCACCACACGGAAAGACCCGCCGGGAAAAATCGAAAAGAACTGTACCGCCCCGGTATATTTTGCCAATATTCCACAATGGAGTATGATTTAAAATTATCGCCGCGGGTCACAGACTTCCGGCATATTTGCTTTTTTGGGCCCGATCAAACGCTCAAATCTAAAGCGCCTGCCCTACCCATCTGGCAGATTAAAACGCGCATCATAATCATCCGCCGTTTTACTGATTTTATCTATGCATGTGCCGCATTCAGAGAATTACCCTATGCGTCGCATTGGCAATTTTGCGCTGTTTTCTTAAACCTCGCCTTTCCAACAAGCCCGCCTTTTTCAGCCTTCCAAACATGAGCGATATAATCATCATCGGTGGCGGTATTGCCGGTATTTCCGCAGCCGCACGTCTGTCAGAACAAGCAGATGTAACGGTGCTTGAGGCAGAAGACCAGCTTGCCTACCATGCCTCTGGGCGATCCGCAGCGGTTTTTATCAAAGATTACGGCAACCCCACAATCCGGGCCTTAAACATCGCCAGCTTACCGTACCTAAGGGCCGAAAACGGAGGTTTTTTAAGCCCAAGAGGTATGATGCTCTTGGCAAAACCTGACGATCGGGCCGCCTTCAGCGATGAGGCGGTTGAGTTTGGGCTTCAACCCATTTCTGTTTCTGAAGCGATAGAAAAAGTTCCCCTAATTAACCAATCTATGCTGGGATATGCTGCATACCGCTCAGATGTTTACGACATTGATACAGATAGATTGCTGCAAGATTTTCTGCGTAAAGCACGCAATCAGGGCACAAAGATTCATGTTTCTCACCCTGTTAAGGCGCTGAATTTCTGTGGCGGGAAATGGCAAGTCAAAACCCAAAAAGGCGATTTTCAAGCCAATATTTTGATCAATGCAGCGGGGGCCTGGGCTGATCATATTGCAAAAATGGCATCAGTGCCGCCCCTAGATCTGATTGGGTATAGACGTTCAATAGCAAGACTGCCCGTGCCAGGGGGCTACGATCCGACCTATTGGCCCGTTATCGATGAAATTGGCGAAGCATGGTATGCAAAACCAGACGCAGGGCAGTTGATCGTTTCGCCTGCGGATGAAGATCCATTGCCTGCACAAGATGCTTGGGCGGATGATATGATACTGGCCCAGGGCTTGGCCCGTTTCGAAACCATGATCAAGCATCCCATAACGCGGCCCAGCGCAAACTGGGCAGGTTTACGCACCTTCGCGCCAGATCGCGCCTTAGTGATCGGCTCTGATCCAAAGCTTCCAAGTTTTTTCTGGCTTGCCGGTCAAGGGGGATATGGGTTTCAAACAGCTGCGGCCTCTAGCCAATTAATCGCGGATCTGGTGCTTGATCAGAGGTCAGATTTGCCAAAGGATATTCAAAATCAGCTTAGTCCAAGCCGGTTTCACCAAAAGGCATAAAACAAAGATTGTAGAACATAGAAACTTTTATTGCAGATTGCCGTCACGAGGAGGGAAGATCCGCTATGGCTTTCCGCACGGTCTCAACCCGCGCCTGATTGGGCGGATGGGTGCCCAAAAGCTGGTCAGCCGGATCCGACATGCGCATAAAAAAGGCAGCGCCGCGCAAAGCATCATACCCCGCGATCGTAGCAATCCAAGTGCCCAGCCGATCCGCTTCCAGCTCATACTTTTTAGAAAATTTACGCCCCCCCAAGCGCGCGCCAAGGCGCTCTGCATTCCGAACCAAACGATCCGAGGCACCGACAAGCGAAATTAGCCCACCAAACCTCTCGGCGCCGCTGCGAGCGGTATGATATTGCTGATACAAATGCCCCTCAAGATGATGCGCCATCTCATGCCCTAAAACAAAGGCCAATTCATCCTCATTGCGGGCATGCTCAATCAATCCCTGCGAAAACACAACCAATGGGCGCCCATTAGATCTTATCGTTTGAAACGCATTCACCAAATTTGGGTTTTTCTTGTAAACAACCACTTCAAAATCGCAGTTCAATTGGGGTCTAAAACGGCGGCATAAATCTTCTCCCACCGGCTCGACCTCAGCGACAACAGAGGCAAAGGCCCCGCTTGGTGGAATAAAATTTGGCTCCATCTTCTGGGGCTCATTCGAGGTTTCTGCTGATGCGCGGTCAAAATCTTTAATTGCGGGGGCGCTTGCACAGGCAGAAAGCAGCAGAACGCATAGCAAACCCACCAGTTTCCCCCCGTTCAAAGCCAACTCCCCCTTTTTATCAGAAATAAACCGACCGCAGCGAATTGCATTACAGCGCAAGCCGTTTACACTGTGCCTATGTTTACTATTGAACACGATTTCGATGCAACTGTCGTCACTTTGGTTGATGAAGGACAAACACCCCTTCAAGAGGATGTGATCGTCAATAACTTTGCGGAATGTATTACGGTAGAGCAATATGATCCCAGAACCGATCGACTTCAAAAAATCACGCTTTCGATCACGCAAATGCGCGATCTTGCCGCGGCAATTTCGCTGCCAGAAGGGGCCTATTCCCGGGTTCATCACCAGAAATAACGCAATTGCGCATTTAAATGGCCACTTCTGCAGGTCTGATCGATAAGGTTTTTACGATTGCATAACAGGCAAGATCGGGCTGCAAGCACAAGCGCTTTGCAGAGCGTGCTGTGATGCGCGCGAGCAATCGATCATTGCCCGAGTTTAGTTCAACAATCATTCCGGGCCCATCCCCAGGGCGCAAGGATATGATATGACAGGGCAAGATATTCAACGCCGAAATTTGTTCTGGCTTTTGCACCGAAATCATCACGTCTTGTGCCAAGATCCGTACCCGCACGCGGCTGCCCAATGGCGCTTCTATTCGGGGCAAAAAAAGCTGGCCGGCTGAGGTGTTCAAGGTGCTCAGCCCATCCTCTGACTGCGCCGTTAAACGCGCAAGTACGCTTGCACCCGCCGCCGCCAGCCCCAATTGTGGCACCAAACTCGGATCAGACAAAAGATCAGAGGCTGGCCCGCAGGCAACCAGTTTGCCCGCATCCATAACCACAATATCAGTTGCCAAGCGGGCAAGTTCGGGCACCGAGTGGCTGACATAGAGCATCGGCAAGCGCAATTCATCGCGCAACCGCTCAAGATAGCTTAAAATTTCTAACTTACGCGCCCTATCTAAGGCTGCCAATGGTTCATCAAGCAGCAGCAAATCAGGGTTTGATAACAAAGCACGGGCAATCGCGACCCGCTGTTTTTCTCCGCCAGATAATGTATCCGGGCGTCGGTCTAACAATTTTTCAAGGCCCAAAATATCAACAATTAAATTTGCATCTATCTCAAAAGAGCGCGCCGGGCGGCGCCCATAATTCAAATTGCGCTGCACGCTCATATGAGGAAATAATCGGGGGTCTTGAAAAACATAGCCGATGCCACGCTGATGCGGGGGAATGTTTAGACCCCGCCCAGCATCAAAAACCGCGCGTCCCGCGATTTCAATGCGCCCTTTCTGCGGAGTAATCAAACCTGCAACCGCATTCACAAGCGTGGTTTTGCCCGCACCCGAGCGGCCGAATAGAGCACTAACGCCGTTGGGAACCTGAAATTTGAGCGCAAGATTGAAATCGCCGACGGAATGATTGAGATCTAAAAAAAGCGTCATTGGCCTGTGCCATGCACAACGCGCCGCGCCATCCATTCGGACAGCGCCAGCGCAAGAACAGAGATAAAAACAGACAGGACCAAAAGCCGAACCGCAGAAGCATCCCCCCCTGGCACCTGTAAGAAAGCGTAAATCGCCGATGGCAGCGTTTGCGTCTGGCCCGGTATATTTGCCACAAAGGTGATTGTTGCCCCAAATTCTCCCATCGCTTTGGCGAAGGCCAAAACCACCCCTGCCACCAAGCCGGGCGCCATCATGGGCACCGTAATGGTTAGGAAAACCCGGATTGGTCCGGCGCCAAGCGTGGTGGCCGCCTGTTCTAATTTGGGATCCACCGCCTCGATCGCCAAACGGATCGCGCGCACCATAAGCGGAAACGCCATGACCGCAGCCGCCAGCACAGCGCCCGTCCAACGAAATGCCAAAACGATACCAAAGGTATCATTCAGGAAACGTCCCACAGGGGCCGTCTGCCCGAAGACAAGCAGCAAAACATACCCGGTGACAACCGGTGGCAGAATGAGTGGCAAGTGAACGCAAATATTCAGCAGCTGACGGCCCCAAAATTGCCAGCGCGCCAAAGCATATGCCACCAAAACAGCCAGGGGCAGGCTGAGCAAACTGGCCCAAAACGCAACCAGAAGCGACAGCTGCACGGCCTGCCATTCTGTAGGGGCTAATCCAAACAAAGGCATACCATCTGTTTTGAAATAATCAAAAGTATCATCTTTTCTGTTTTTTCACACTGAGGGCAAAAGGCAAGCCCGTTCAAACCCTCATCGGCCGCGCCTGTTTTCAGCTGAGAACTTTTTGTCAGATCAATACCCCTGTCAGCTATGCGCATAAACGAGAGAAATTCACCCCAATAAAAGATGTTTGCGGGTGGACCAAATCGCGTAATCCGCTATCACCATTCAGCGGTAGCCCCAAATAAAAAGAGGGCTTGCAGCAAATCGAAAAACCTCTTAAAAGCCTGATCAACAGCGGCGCGTTGGTTTCAATGCTCCACCGGAAGTTCATACGGGCCGCGGGCCCGTTTTTTTATGTTTGGATCCATGATCAACGATTTGATAGCAAAAGCTGCCATTGACCAACGTTTGGCTGAAATCATCACCCCGGTGATTGAGGATCTGGGCTTTGAATTGGTGCGCGTGCGCTTGATGAGCGGCAAAGAAACCACTTTGCAGGTGATGGCGGATAACGCAGATGGCGGCATTGATGTGGATAATTTGGCCGAAATCTCAACGGCGATTAGCGCGGTTTTAGACGTGGAAGATCCGATTCTAGATATGTATACGCTGGAAGTGTCGAGCCCGGGCATTGACCGCCCATTGACCAGGCTAAAAGATTTCGAGCTCTTCGAAGGCTATGAAGCAAAAATTGAGACCCATGACTTGATCGATGGTCGGCGGCGCTTCAAGGGCGTTTTGGCCGGAATTGAGGGCGATGATGTGCTGATTAACATCGAAGAGGGCACAATTGGGCTTAATTTTGAATGGATGTCTGACGCAAAACTGGTCCTAACGGATGAGTTGATTAAAGAAATGCTGCGCCAACGCAAAGCCTCTGGCGCATTAAGTGAAGATAAATTTGACGATATCGAGACCGAAGGGTCGCAGGAGGACTAACAATGGCTATTACCTCTGCAAATCAGCTTGAGCTGTTGCAAACCGCCGAAGCCGTGGCACGCGAAAAAATGATCGATCCCACTCTGGTGATTGAAGCTATGGAAGAAAGTTTGGCGCGGGCTGCCAAATCCCGCTATGGCAGCGAAATGGATATTCGCGTTGCTATCGATCGCAAAACCGGCCGCGCAAAATTCACCCGTGTGCGTACGGTTGTGGAAGAGGCCGAGCTTGAAAATTATCAGGCGGAAATGACCGTTGAACAAGGCAAGCAATATCTTGAAAATCCAAGCGTTGGTGATCAATTTATCGAAGAAATCCCACCGGTGGATATGGGACGAATCGCTGCGCAATCCGCCAAACAAGTGATTCTTCAAAAAGTACGCGAGGCCGAGCGCGACAGACAATTCGAAGAATTCCAAGATCGTGCCGGAACCATTATCAACGGCCAAGTTAAACGCGAAGAATACGGCAATGTGATCGTTGATGTCGGTCGTGGAGAGGCTGTTTTGCGGCGCAATGAAAAAATTGGCCGCGAAAGCTATCGCCCCAATGATCGCATACGCTGTTATATCAAGGAGGTGCGCCGCGAAAGCCGCGGTCCGCAGATTTTCTTAAGCCGCACAGATCCACAATTCATGGCCGAATTGTTTAAAATGGAAGTGCCGGAAATTTATGAAGGCATTATCGAAATCAAAGCTGTCGCCCGTGATCCCGGATCACGCGCCAAAATAGCAGTGCTCAGCAATGATGGATCTATTGATCCGGTTGGCGCATGCGTTGGGATGCGCGGCAGCCGCGTTCAAGCCGTCGTGAATGAGCTTCAGGGCGAGAAAATCGATATAATCCCGTGGAACGAAGACCAACCCACCTTCTTGGTGAATGCCCTGCAACCGGCCGAAGTTAGCAAAGTGGTGCTTGATGAAGAAGCAGAACGCATCGAAGTGGTTGTGCCAGAAGAGCAGCTGAGCTTGGCGATTGGCCGCCGCGGCCAAAACGTACGCTTGGCAAGCCAGCTGACCAATCTTGATATTGATATCATGACGGAAGAGGAAGAAAGCGCGCGTCGTCAAAAAGAGTTTGAAGAACGCACGCAACTGTTCATGGAAACGCTCGATCTGGATGAATTCTTCGCACAGCTCTTGGTATCTGAGGGCTTCACCTCGCTTGAAGAAGTGGCCTATGTCGAAGTTGACGAATTGCTCGTGATCGACGGCGTTGACGAAGATACCGCAAAAGAGCTGCAGGTGCGCGCGCAGGAGTATCTTGAAGAAGCGGCGCGCAAAGCGCTTGAGCGGGCCCGCGAATTGGGCGTGGAAGACAGCCTTGTCTCTTTTGAGGGTTTGACGCCTAAAATGATCGAGGCATTGGCCGAAGATGGCATCAAAACGTTGGAAGATTTTGCCACTTGTGCGGATTGGGAATTGGCCGGCGGCTGGACAACCGTTGATGGCGAGCGGGTGAAAGACGATGGCTTACTGGAAAGTTTTGACGTGAGTCTGGAAGAGGCACAAGACCTCGTAATGACCGCGCGGATCGTTCTAGGCTGGGTGGATCCGAACGACCTTATCACCGAAGGTGATGATGAGGATGACGCTACCGAAACAGAAGAAGAAAGCTAAGCATCTGATTTATGTCGCGCAACCGATCATATGACACAGCCGGCCAGGCCCAAGAGCGAAAATGCATCGCAACGGGCGCGCTATGCCCAACGCATGACATGATGCGCTTTGTGGTCAGCCCCGATGGTCATCTGGTTGCCGATGTCTTGGGCAAACTGCCGGGGCGCGGCATCTGGGTGTCTAGCAATCAGCAGGCCTTGCAAAAAGCGGTGAAAAAACGCTTGTTTGCGCATAGTGCAAAGCAGCCTGTTCAGGTTTCTGAAACGCTTTTGCAGGATCTTGAGGCCCAGCTATCGCGGCGGGTTATTGATTTGTTAAGCTTAGCGCGCAAGTCAGGGCGTGCGATCGCCGGGTATGAGAAAGTGAAAGATTGGCTAAGTAAAGAGCAGGCCAAAGTGTTGGTGCAATCCAGCGATGGATCAGAACGTGGCAAATCAAAGCTGAGTACGCCCTATGGAGGGCGCTTCATAGGCTGGCTGCGCTCAGATGAGCTAGGGATGGCATTTGGGCGACAGACTGTAATTCATTGCGCACTTGCGTCTAGCGGAATTACGCAACGTGTAGTAGAGGAAGCGCATCGGCTGAAAGGCCTGCGCATAACGGAGGGTGCAAAATCACCCCTCCAGAAGGAAAAGACAGCTAGATGAGCGATAGTGACGGCAAAAAAACTTTGGGCTTACGCGGCACGCCCCGTTCGGGAAACGTGAAACAAAGCTTTAGCCATGGCAGAACCAAAAATGTTCTGGTTGAAACCAAGCGCAAGCGCGTGGTTGTGCCAAAGGCGGGTACACCAGTGCAGCCGGGCACAAACCCTGCGAAGACACAATCCAGCAATCGGCCCGCGGGCATCTCAGATACAGAAATGGCGCGCCGCTTAAAAGCTGTGCAAGCCGCCAAAGCCCGCGAAGCCGAAGATACGGCAACCCGCGCCGCGGAAGAAGAGAACCGCCAAAAAGAACGCGAGCGCCGTCGCGCAGAGCAAGCAGAGAAAGAGCGCGAGCAACGCGAAGCTGAAGAAATCGCGCGTAAGAAAACTGAAGAAGAGACCCGTCTGCGCAAAGAACGCGAAGACTCTGCGAAGAAAGCCGCCGCTGATGCAAAATCAGCCGTGGCAGCGCCCGCGGTCAAGAATGAAGGCGAGGTCAAACGCCCCACGTTGAAATCGGCCGCGCCGACCTCGCGCAAGAAAGAACGCGAAACCGAACAAGACCGGCGCAACAATAAAGGCCGTGATGATGGCCGGCGCTCTGGTAAGCTTACCCTATCACAAGCTTTGGAAGGCGAAGGCGGCCGGCAAAAATCAATGGCCGCAATGCGCCGCAAACAAGAGCGGGCGCGGCAAAAAGCTATGGGCACCAGCGCCGAGCGGGAAAAAATTGTGCGCGAAGTGCAACTTCCCGAAGCGATCACAGTGTCTGAATTGGCCAACCGCATGGCCGAACGCTCGGCCGAAGTCGTGAAATCCCTGATGAAAATGGGAATGATGGTCACGCAAAACCAAACGATTGATGCCGATACGGCGGAACTGATCATCGAAGAATTCGGGCATAAAGTTGTTCGGGTTTCTGATTCGGATGTTGAAGATGTGATCAACGAAATCGAAGATGATACGGAAACATTAAAACCACGGCCGCCAGTGATTACGATCATGGGCCATGTCGATCATGGTAAAACGTCGCTGCTGGATGCTATTCGCAAAACCAAAGTGGTGTCAGGGGAAGCGGGCGGAATCACGCAGCATATCGGGGCCTATCAAGTGTCAACCGATAGCGGCGCGGTGCTAAGCTTCTTAGACACGCCCGGTCACGCGGCCTTTACCTCAATGCGATCACGCGGGGCGCAAGTCACCGATATTGTGGTTCTGGTTGTGGCGGCAGATGATGCGGTCATGCCGCAAACAATCGAAGCCATTAACCATGCCCAAGCGGCCAAAGTACCCATGATCGTTGCGATCAACAAAATGGACAAACCTGATGCCACCCCGGATAAGGTGCGCACTGACTTGCTTCAGCATGAAGTGATTGTTGAAAAAATGTCGGGCGAGGTCCAAGATGTTGAAGTCTCCGCGATCAGCGGGATGGGGCTGGATGATTTGCTGGAAGCCATCGCGCTGCAAGCCGAGATTTTAGAATTGACCGCCAACCCTGACCGCGCCGCGCAAGGCGCTGTGATTGAAGCGCAGCTGGATGTGGGCCGCGGGCCCGTTGCAACGGTTTTGGTGCAAAAAGGCACCTTGAACCAAGGCGATATTTTCGTCGTTGGTGAGCAGTGGGGAAAAGTGCGCGCCTTGATAAATGATAAGGGCGAGCGCATCAAAACCGCGGGCCCATCAGTACCGGTTGAGGTGCTCGGCATCAATGGAACGCCCGAAGCGGGCGATGTTCTAAACGTGGTGGAAACAGAAGCTCAAGCCCGCGAAATTGCGGATTACCGCGCCAATTTAGCCAAAGAAAAGCGCGCGGCAGCGGGGGCAGCCACAACCCTTGAACAATTGATGGCAAAAGCCAAAGAGGATGAAAATATCTCGGAACTGCCCGTTTTGGTGAAAGCTGATGTGCAAGGCTCTGCCGAAGCTATCGTTCAGGCGATGGATAAAATTGGCAATGAGGAAGTGCGCGTGCGCGTTCTGCATTCGGGTGTTGGTGCGATCACCGAAAGCGATATTGGGCTGGCCGAAGCATCCGGCGCGCCCGTGATCGGCTTTAACGTGCGAGCCAACGCGCCTGCGCGCAATTCAGCCAATCAAAAAGGCGTTGAAATCCGTTATTACTCGGTGATTTATGATCTTGTTGATGATGTAAAAGCCGCAGCCAGCGGCTTGCTCAGCGCCGAAATTCGCGAAAACTTCATCGGCTATGCGCAGATCAAAGAAGTGTTTAAAGTCTCTGGGGTTGGTCGGGTTGCCGGCTGTTTGATCACCGAAGGTGTGGCGCGGCGCAGCGCTGGCGTGCGCCTGCTGCGTGACAACGTGGTGATCCATGAAGGCACGTTGAAAACGCTTAAGCGCTTCAAAGACGAAGTACCAGAGGTTCAATCTGGTCAAGAATGCGGCATGGCGTTTGAAAATTATGAAGATATTCGCGCTAATGATGTGATCGAAATCTTTGAGCGTCAAGAGATTGAGCGGGTTCTCAGCTAAACCGCGACATCTAGACGAATAAAAAAAGCCGCCCCACGCTGGGGCGGCTTTTTTATGCGGAACTGCTTGAGCTTGGTGTGTATCGCAGGCCAGGTGATACGCAGGCTGCTATAGCCAATCGCGCAAGATGGGAATCAGCGGTATATCCGCAGCCGGCATTGGATAATCGCGCAGCTCTTTGGCGTATACCCATTTCAATTTCTGCCCCTCTTTGGGCGCCACAATGCCCTGCCATTTCCGGCAAATAAACAAGGGCATGAGCAAATGGAAATCTTCATAACTGTGGCTGGCAAAGGTCAGGGGCGCCAAACAACTATCCCAGGTTTCTATGCCCAACTCTTCTTTCAATTCGCGCACAAGCGCCACTTCGGGCGTTTCACCTGGCTCAATCTTACCACCGGGAAATTCCCACAACCCAGCCATGGCTTTGCCCTCAGGGCGCTGTGCAATCAGCACGCGCCCATCGGCATCAACCAGCGCAACCGCTGAAACCAAAACCGTTTTCACGAGCGATAATCCGCGTTAATTGAAATATAATCATGGGTCAAATCACAGGTCCAAACGGTGGCCGCACCATTGCCTATACCCAAATCAACCGCGATTACCAATTCCGCGTTTTTCATATAGGCCGCGCCCCGTTCCTCGCTATAGCTGGCAGCCACCCAGCCCTGCTCGGCAACCAAGATATCGCCCAACCAAATCTTGATCAAATCCCGCTCAGCAGCAGCTCCGGATTTTCCAAGAGCCATAACAATCCGCCCCCAATTGGGATCCTCACCCGCCAGCGCGGTTTTCACTAAAGGCGAGTTTGCGATCGCTTTAGCATGTTGTTTGGCATCCTGATCGCTGGCGGCGCCCGTCAGCCTTACTTCAACAAATTTACGCGCGCCTTCGCCATCGCGGACCACCTGATGCGCAAGATCGCGCATCACCTGATGTAAGCCTTCCGCAAAGGCCGTATTCTGCGCAGACACGCAGTGCCCCGAAGCTCCGGTGGCTGCCAAAATCAACGTGTCTGAGGTTGAGGTATCGCTATCGACGGTGATGGCGTTAAACGTCACCTCGTTTAACAACGATAAAAGACCCTGCAACTCAGCCTGTTCTATCTGCGCATCGGTAAAAATATAGGCCAGCATTGTGGCCATATCGGGTGCGATCATGCCGGACCCCTTTGCAATGCCAACAATATTGACCGGTCCAGACGGGGTTTCCACCTGCGCGCTTGCGCCCTTGGGATAGGTATCCGTGGTCATAATCGCTTGCGCGGCCATGGCGATGCCTTCTGCGTCAAGATCGGCAATCAACTCTGGCATTCGTGTTGAAATTTTTTCATGCGGCAGAGGCTCACCGATCACGCCAGTCGAGGCGGTGAAAACCCGCGTTTCAGACAGCTTAAGCTGATCAGCAAGCGCCTTTGTCAAAGCCTCAACAGAGGCCATACCACGATGGCCGGTAAAGGCATTCGCGTTGCCAGAATTCACCAAAATAGCAGCGCCCTCAGCCGCTGGCAGGCCCAGCTTTTTTTGGCAATCCAATACCGCTGCAGAGCGGGTGGCCGATTGTGTAAACACGCCCGCGATGCTGGTGCCAGGCGCCAATTCTGCCAACATCACATCCGAGCGGTTTTGGTATTTAATGCCAGCCGCCAGGGTGCCAAAGCGCACCCCTGCCACATTGGGCAGCGTGGGAAACTGCGCTGGAGCCAAGGGGGACTTTGCCATATTCAGGCTCCTTTACTGGGATAACAGCTCAAAGTTTTTCACGGCGCCAGGATCGATTTGTGGATCTTCAATCAGTTTAATATCGGCTTGGCTTCTTAAAATAGCCATCTCAGCCTCAACCGCGGCGCGGCGCAGATCCTCAACGAGCATCTCGCGCACATCCTCTAGGGCGGGGCTTTCCACGGCGCGCGTTTCATTCAAAAGAATAACATGCCATCCAAAATCTGTTTTCACCGGCTTTGACACTTCGCCCACTTCAAGTTCTATAACCGCCTGCTCAAATGGTGGCACCATCATACCCTTACCAAACCAGCCAAGGTCGCCGCCCCCCGGGCCAGATGGCCCAGTCGAGAAGTCACGGGCCAAAGCCGCAAACTCTTCTCCGGCGTTCACCTTCTCGATCAACTCAAGCGCTGCCGCTTCCGTTTCCACCAAAATATGCGCGGCTTTATATTCCAAGCCTTGATCAACGCCTGAATAGGCTGCTTCATAAGCGTCTTGTATAGCGCCTTCACTGATCGGCTGTTCTGACCATTGTTCAATCATCCGCGCAGCCCGCATCAAACGACGATCATTTTCAAGCGTTAACCTGATTTGCAAAGAATCGGGGGCCGAACTTTTTTGCGACAGAATAGTCTGCTGCACCAATTGCTCTAAGATCCCATCAAACAATTGGCGATCGGGCAAAGATTTATATTCATTCGGCAAGCTTTCCCGCACCAAGAGCATATGCCCAAGCGTGATTGCTTCGCCATTCACGCGGGCCACAACCGTTTCAGCCGAAACCGCCTCTTGCGCCCAAGCACCACTGCCAAATGCGCAGCACGTCGCTGCGAGCAGAACCAATTTATGAAAACCCATCGCCTTTTTCCTTTATTTATAACCCGCCGCCTCTGGCTGGCGTTGACACTCACTATCGGGGCCCTTACATCGCTTATGGTGTTAAGGCTGCCTGCTTTACACCTATTCAGACTTGCCCATCAGAGCAAGGCCGACATGCAGATAGTTGCGTGATTATTGATTGGAGAGACCATGTTAGGGTTCGGAAAACTGGCGAAAAAAGTATTCGGTTCCCCGAATGACCGCGTGATGAAATCAACCATGCCGATGGTTGAAAAAATCAATGCCTTAGAGGCTGATTATCAGGCCCTCTCTGATGAGGCTATCATTGCCAAAACCCAAGAGTTCAAAACCCGCTTAAACAGCGGCACAACATTGGATGAGTTGTTGCCCGAAGCGTTTGCCAATTGCCGAGAAGCCGCCAAGCGCACTTTGGGTTTGCGCGCGTTTGACGTGCAATTGCTGGGGGGGATTTTTCTGCATCAAGGTAATATTTCAGAAATGAAAACCGGTGAAGGCAAAACCTTGGTGGCGACATTTCCCGCCTATTTGAACGCGCTGACGGGCAAGGGCGTTCATGTTGTTACCGTAAATGACTATCTTGCCAAACGTGACAGCGAATGGATGTCAAACGTTTATGGGGCGCTGGGTCTTACCACGGGCGTGGTCTATCCCAATCAAGATGAAGGTGAAAAACAAAAAGCCTATGCCTGCGATATAACTTATGCCACCAACAATGAACTCGGATTCGATTATCTACGCGATAATATGAAAACAGAACTCTCGCAAATGTATCAAAAGCAACATCATTTTGCGATTGTGGATGAGGTTGATAGCATCCTGATCGATGAAGCCCGCACGCCCCTGATCATCTCAGGGCAAGCGCAGGACCGCTCGGACTTATATCAAGCGATCGACGCTGTGATCCCAGAGCTGACCGAAGAGCATTACACGCTGGATGAAAAATCCAGAAACGCGAACTTTACGGATGAAGGCAATGATTTCTTAGAAGACCTATTGCGGCAAAAAGAGATCCTGCCCGAAACCCAAAGTCTGTATGATCCGGAAAGCACAACCCTTGTACATCACGTCAATCAAGGCCTGCGCGCGCACAAGCTTTTCACCCGCGATAAGGATTATATCGTGCGCAACAGTGAAGTTGTGTTAATCGATGAGTTCACCGGGCGTATGATGGCGGGGCGGCGCCTGTCGGACGGGCTACACCAAGCCATCGAAGCCAAAGAGAATTGTACGATTCAGGCAGAAAACGTTACCTTGGCCAGCGTGACGTTTCAAAATTATTTCCGGCTTTATGATAAATTGGCAGGCATGACCGGTACCGCCAATACCGAAGCTGAAGAATTCATGGAAATCTATAAGCTGGGCGTCGTAGAAGTGCCAACGAACCGCCCGATCTCGCGCATTGATGAAGATGACCGCGTGTATCGGACCGCAGATGAAAAATATACCGCGATCGTCGAAGAAATCCAAACAGCGCATGATAAAGGTCAGCCAATTTTGGTTGGCACCACTTCGATTGAGAAATCTGAAGCCCTGTCTCAAATGCTGAAAAAAGCCAAAATCCAACATAATGTGTTGAATGCGCGTCAACATGAGCAAGAGGCGCAAATCGTCGGAGATGCCGGAAAATTTGGCGCGGTGACGATTGCCACCAATATGGCTGGTCGGGGAACGGACATTCAACTGGGCGGCAATGTTGAGATGAAAATGTTCACCGCCTTGGCCGAAACCCCTGAAGCAAATCCAGAGGATTTGCGCCGTACGATTGAAGCAGAAACCAGCGCAGAAAAGCAGCGGGTTCTGGAGGCGGGCGGTTTATTCGTTTTGGCCACCGAGCGTCATGAAAGCCGGCGGATTGACAACCAATTGCGTGGCCGTTCGGGCCGCCAAGGCGACCCGGGTCGATCTTCGTTTTTTCTCAGCCTTGATGATGACTTGATGCGGATCTTCGGCTCTGAGCGCTTGGATAAAGTCTTGTCAAAATTCGGAATGGAAAAAGGCGAAGCCATTACCCATTCTTGGGTTAACAAATCTTTAGAACGCGCTCAGTCAAAGGTTGAGGGCCGCAATTTTGATATACGAAAACAATTGCTTAAATTCGACGATGTGATGAATGATCAACGCCGCGCAATTTTTGAGCAACGCTTGGATATTTTGCAATCAGAAGACTTGTCGGATGTGACGCAAGATATGCGTCATGATGTGATTGACGATCTTGTCACCACCTATATGCCACCAAAATCCTATGCCGAACAATGGGAAAGCGAAGCCTTACAGACGGCTGTTGCAGAGCAGCTGAATATGGATTTGCCGATCACAGATTGGGCAGATGAGGAAGGCGTGGATGACGAAAGCATTCGTGAGCGCCTTGAGGATGCTTCAGATAAAATGATGGCGGAGAAAGCCATAGCTTTTGGGCCCACAACGATGCGGCAAGTCGAAAAGCAGGTACTTTTGCAAACGATTGACAGCAAATGGCGCGAGCATCTGATAACGCTTGAGCATTTACGCAGCGTGGTTGGCTTTCGCGGATATGCCCAGCGCGACCCATTGAATGAATATAAATCTGAGGCTTTTCAATTGTTTGAAAGCCTGTTGGCCAGCTTACGCACCGATGTAAGCAAACAATTATCATTGGTGCGGCCAATGACAGAGGCCGAACAGCAAGCGATGATGCAGCAGATGGTTGCGCAGCAAAAGCAATCCCAAGCAGAGATGCAAACATCGCAAACAGCCCCGGCAGAAAATGGATTTGTTGAAGACGATCCCTCAACTTGGGGAAATCCAGGGCGCAATGATCCCTGCCCCTGCGGCTCTGAAAAGAAATTTAAACATTGCCATGGCCGTTTGAGCTAAGCGCAGTTCACCAACTAGAAGCTGCTCAAAGCCGTTGAGCGTTTGACATGACGCCAGCGGCAAAATAAGACGGTGTGAGAGTCGATGCTCACGTCGCGGGTCCCTTAGCTCAACTGGATAGAGCAACTGCCTTCTAAGCAGTAGGTTGCAGGTTCGAGTCCTGCAGGGATCGCCATATTTTCAGCGCAACTTATTGGAATTCCTTCGAATTTGATCATCGAGGGAGACAGTCGTGTTGCACATTCCGTACACAATATGCCGTTCAGGCACCTATTATTATAACCGCCATGTACCTAAACACGCAGTGGAAGCTTACGGTGCGTTCATCAGGCAAGCCTTATCCAAATGCCCGGAAGAGGCTGAGGCTTATGTAAAACGTCTGGGTAATGTATTGGAGGGATCTTGGAGTAATACGACCTCAATACAGCCTGTTGATATTCCAACTATTTTATTCAGCTTCAAACCAAGATCCTTTGTTCTGTCAGGGATAGCTGAAGAGTATTTGTCATTGCGAGCTATCGATGAGAAGCCACCTCGAGTGGCTCTGTCAGGCTTTATCTCCCTTGCTGGTGATAGAGATGTAAGCCAGCACACACGAGAGGATGCCAAGCTGTTTGTCCGTCATCTGGAAATCAAAGGGAACAAGACCGCCACGATTAGAAGACGTATCAACAGTCTGTCTGCTATTCTGAACTATGCCTATGCAGAGCTGGACTTGGATAAGCGCAATCCATTCTCAAGGCTCTTTATCAAAGAAGCAGCCAGAGAATGAAAAGAATGTGAACGAAGGTAACGATAGGAGCGTCTTCTTCTAGAGGGGCCACCCTACACACCCGACACCGAGGTTGCTTGCCGCACAAATGTTGTTAGTTTTTGGCCACCCAAATGTTACCTTCGTAATCTATTGCATTAAACGTATTGAGCGGTACCTGCTTCATCGACTTCATCATCTGAACGTTCTCTGGAGGCATATCCTCCGGAAGCCCATCACACCATTTTTGAACACCACCGTCCTTGGTGCAATATGAAGTGCCATGGAACGGGCAGGTTATGTGGCCATTTTCGTCTATTTCCCCACCAGATAGGGGTAAATTCATATGAGTACAGGTATTTTGAACGGCCCTTACATCACCGTTGAATCTAAACAACAATACGTCATCACCGTCCAATTCGAATTCAATTTTATTTTCTTTTGACAGATCTTTGCTGGCACCTGCACGTGTCCATTTTATTCCATCCTTCACCAGTGCATCATGCTTTTTAGCGACTAGGCTTTCGCCTTTTACCGACTTAATTTCATACAAAGTAATTCTCTCACTAGTACCTTTAAGTTTCGTTCTAATGAAATCTTCCACCTCAACTCTATCTTGGATTTGGTTATAGGCGTTTTCTGTAATAAGCATTGTCGTATCTGCTTCTTTGTTGGCACTTTCTGCTCTAGCAGCCATATTCACGGTATCACCAATGACGCTTAATCTTTCCGTGCCCCTGCAACCTAGCATTCCGATTATGGCTTCTCCAAAATGAATTCCAATTCGAATTTTGAATTCTTCATCAAAGTTTTCTTCGACGGTACTGGCAAAGTTTTTCAGGTCTGACTGCAATTCTAATCCAGCTTTTACAGCCCGAAATGTTTCATCGCCTTCACCATCAAGCCCAAATATTGCCAGAAATGCATCACCAATATAATTATTAATTTCACCGCCATTTTTCATGACGATATTACCCGCAAAATCAAAATACTTGTTTAATAGATACATCACGTCAAACGACGCTAGTCTCTCACTTAGTGGCGTAAAGTCCTCAATATCCGCAAATAAAATCGCAACTTGTTTGTTAGATCCAATTGAGCCAGATGATTGCATTGCTGCCTGTGCAAACTTTATATCTGCTTGGTTCTTAAATAACTTCCGTATTTTTGCGTCCCCACTTAATAGCGTTTGGCAAGCCAGGCGTACATCATCTGGGAAATCAAGCTTGTCAGCTATAAGCTGTTCTTTCTGAGACCGCTCGGAACAATTTTCTAAGCCATTCAGGATTTGTACTCGACAGGTAGAGCATCGTCCGAGACCGCCGCAGACATGCAAGTGTTCAACTTGGTTTTCATTTGAAATTTCAAGAATGCTTTGGGCCTCTGAAAATTCAACTTCACGTTTTTCATCGGCATAAGTTAACTTTGGCATATTTTTCAAAGGCTCCATTTTTTATTATTATGGAACGCTCAGAAAGCATCGTAAAGACAAACTAACGTCTAACCTGTGCTCAACTCCGCCGAATGCTTACCGGAAATTTAATATTTTCATTAATTCTTACGATTTTCAAAAACTCATGTTAATCTTTCTGAGTTGTTAACCAGAAATAGGAGAGAGTAACATGTCGTCAATTGAGACAAAAGCATGGTCAAACCCTGATGAAGCGATGACACCCGACAAAACACATGCTGCAACTATTAAATTTGGACCAGTTAATATCACGAAAGCAAATATGCAGCCGGGATGGAAATGGTCTGAGTGCATTAAACCTCATGTTGGAACTGACTCCTGTCAGGCCGGCCATATCGGCGTGCTTATGCAGGGGAAAATTCACGTAGTTTGCGACGATGGTTCCGAAGAGACAATCTCTGCGGGTAGCGCTTATAGAATTGCACCAGGTCATGATGCATGGGTTATAGGCGATGAGCCTGCTCTCGGCATTGAATTTTCAACTACAGAAAAAGAGTTTGCAGCTTGGACAAAGGGCTGAAGCAGTAAGATGCTATTTAATCAAGTGATGCTCAGCGCTTACAAATGCTGAGCGTTACTAAAATTCTATCAAAAACAAAAGGAGGGAAAATACGATGAATGATTTTGCCGAATTGAAAGAGAAAGCAAAAAAAACATGGTCTGATTTTGCCTCTATGGAGAATTTCACCGGTGTCGCTGCACCGAAGCTCGTGCGGTTTGCAGGAGTTTTATCAGATAGCCGAGTTCTAGATGTTGCCTGCGGTACCGGAGTAGCGGCTCTAACCGCAGCAAGGTCAGGCGCAAAAGTGACGGGAGCTGACTTAACGCCTGACTTGATAGCCCGAGCAAATGAAAACAACAAAATCCTAGGGCTAGATATAGATTTTCATGAGGCAGACGTAGAAGACTTACCATTCCAAAATGAAAGCTTCGATATTGTTCTTAGTCAGTTTGGGCATATGTTTGCGCCTCGACCCAATGTCGCAATAAAAGAAATGTTACGAGTGCTGAGGCCTGGCGGAACAATAGCATTTTCAAGCTGGCCTCCAGAGTTGTTCATGGGGCAATTCTTTCAGATTAATGCTAAATATGGACCGCCGTTACCCGATGGTGCTGCAGCGCCAGTACAATGGGGGTCTGTCGAAACAATCAAAGAGAGACTTCAAAATTTGGTTCATGATTTAACATTTGATCGTGATAAGCTTGAGATGCCGGGACTAAGCGTTGCACATATTCGTGCTAATTTTGAAAAGGGCGCAGGTCCTCTTAAGAGAATGGTAGAAGCTTTTGCTGAGGAACCAGAGAAGCTTTCAAGTCTACGAAATGAGATCGATGAGGCCATTTCTGAATATTTTGAAGATAACCTTTTACGCATGGACTTTCTAATGGCGAAGGGCAAAAAGTTAAATGAGTAAATATTTGACGAAGAACAAATCTGGTTGACACACACAGCTCCCCTCACTGTCAAAGTTTAAGTATATATAATGGCCACAAGGGCGTGGGCCATGCGGCGCCAACTACTGTTGACCAGTGAGGGCGTCACCTGCGTAGCCTGAAAACAAAGTTTTTATAAATTTTTTTGTAAAAACGTTTGGTTTTACCTGACACACCCGACACCGATTACCCAACTTCTTATATGATTCATTTACTCTTGTGCTTTGATAAACTTTATCAAGCGACCTGACCTGCCATCCTCCAAGGCCCAGATGGCACCATCGCTTCCAAGCTCCACGTCACGTACTCGTTGCGACCAACTGAATCGCTCCGCTTCAACTGGTAGATCATTTTTGAACTCTATCCTTACGAGTGCTCTGCCCTTTAATCCTCCAAGGAAAGCATCCCCGTTCCAATCCGGGAATTCATCCCCTTGATAAAAAAATAGGCCGGAAGGAGCTACTGTTGGAACCCAAAATAATTTTGGCTTTTGAAATTCTGGTCGAGTATCGTGCGTTGGGATAACTGCACCACTATAGTGGTTACCTTCCGACACTATCGGCCACCCATAGTTTGCTCCAGGAAGGATTAGATTCAGCTCATCGCCATGCTTCGGCCCCATTTCATGAGCCCAAAGTTCATTCTTATGATTAAATGCAATTCCTAACGAATTTCTGTGACCAATCGACCAAAATGTTTTTGCTAATTCTCCCTTGTCTTGGAAAGGATTATCGCCGGGTACGGATCCATCATCATTTAAACGAATAATCTTTCCTAATGCTTTATCCCAGTGTTGAGCGGGCGTTTGCTCTTGCCTATCGCCGGAAGTTATGAAGATTTTGCCTTCATGTTTACTTCCCTGTTGTCCCAAGGTGATTTTATGTGAGAAGTGACCTTTTCCAGATCTCGCCGGGGTTTGGTTCCAAACTGTTGTAATGTTTTCTAACTTTGGTGAATGTTTTATATTTAATTCTGCCCTAACCACAGTGGCGTATCGTGTATCGCCTGCGGTATCTGAGGAAATATAAGATATATAAATAAATTTATTTTGTTTGAAATTTGGGTGAGGAACAACGTCGCCTAAACCGCCTTGACCACCATAAAAGACTTTGGGAACGCTGGCGACTAAAGACTTTTCACCATTTGTATTAACCAGCCAAAGATCACCAGATTTTGTCGTAACTAGTAGTCGGTCAGGCGAAATAAAGGACATGGCCCAGGGGTTTTGAAACCGTTCAACTACACTCCCCTTTATTTTTGAGCCCTGATTTCCTTCAATAATGTTATTCGCCAGCGCATGTGTGGCTAAGCTCATCAAAGCAACATAAATTAGCAGCCGCATTTGTACTCCAATTTCAATATATCTACTTTAATTTGAAACTTAGATGCTTTTACGATCAACCCTAAATCCAAAAAGAATTAATATGAAACTCAAATGAAAATCCCTATTGATTAATATTTTTATTATGCTTCGCCTAAAAAAGGCGATTTGAAGAGTTTTGTCGGTCTCATTTATTTAACTTTGATGAAATGACTTTGAGGTCTAGCCTAGTGATGTAGAATTTTGTGACCCAAAGTGTCACAAAGTGACCATACACAAAAAGGGAGGAAACGTTATGGGTGAACCAAATTTTATTGTGATAACCGGAGCGACAAGCGACACCAACGATAGAGCAGGCTTAATGGGTGCAATGGGTGATTTCGCCCAAGAATGCAAAGACAATGGCGCCATGCGTATTACATACGGCAGCGTTCTAAGTGGCAAGCATCCAAACGCCTTAATATTTATTCAATTCTTTGAAAGCCTAGCAGGGTTTGAGAATGTGATGAAGGCCATTCCAAACTCAAAACCGTATGAGAGCATGATTAAGGATCATGCAACAAAACCTTTTGTTCGCAATGTTATGCAGAGCAAAGCAATACCCTTTGAACCTACGCTATCACCCATGCCAAACTATTTAGTTCTTACTCGGGCAAGGCCAAAGACTTTAAATGAGGCCGAAGTGATTAACTTATTATCGTCCACCACTTCAACGTTTAAAGATCATGGGGCTCAAACATTAAGGTTTGGCCATACCGTGACAGGAAACGATATTGGGACTTATCTACTGGGCGTCACATATCCCTCAATGGCTGCAATTGAAGCAACATACACTGAGCTTGCAACCAATCAGGCCTTTGCCAAACTTTCTGCAGGTATTGATATTGATATGAGATCGATAGTGAAAATTGCAGGTATACTTTAAAAAGTTTCCAGGTTACGCGCTGACCATACAAATGGTTAACACACCCCCAGCTCACCTCACTGTCAAAGCTCAAGGATATATAACGGGCATAGAGGGGGTGTGGCGTATGCGTACCCCCTTTGTGGTAACCACTTATTGTAGCGAAACAGGCTGCTTACCATTTGGAGTGAGTTTTACGAAATCGCGACATTGAAGGGTCTTCTATCGTCCCACCTCTTGAACATCTTTTGTCACACATTTGGTCCACATTGGCACGTCATTATGGATGGATCATGTGTTGACAGGCTGTCCTCACCGTGTGACTCCATATGCAGGAATTGATTTAGGTATCTGAAATTAAATAAGTACTTCTTTAGCGTTTTTTATTGCGGCCGGTTTTTATATCTCGGCATTTGTGAAAACCTACAGACGAAATCGGCCTCCTCTTCACGAATGCCCAAAAGCTTCCAGGCTCCAGTTATCTTTTACTGCAAAAATTACGGACGACATTTTTGTAAATAACGCGGCCATAGCAATTTCCTTAACAGGCTGTTGAACAGATCAGTGACCAAAATTTGCTAAAAGGGTAAACCGGGCAGGAGATTACTCGTTCTCAGCGCGCGCCGCCGCCGATCTTTTGAACCATTATTATAATTTTGTGTTGTTCGAAGGCTTAGGTGAGGTCTACGCAGATTACTAAGATGACGCGGGTTTGATGCCATTTTAGAGCGGGTCAAGCTGATCTTTTTGGCCACAATGTGTTTGCATTGAGCACCAGCCAAAGCTCACAGAGGCTGAACCTCTGTACGCCTCACATATGCGATTTATTTTCACAGATGCGTCTTAGTAAAATGCATTTTTGATAGCGGCGCTTACAAGTTTAAGAAGTTTAGGGCTGCGACTAAGACGGCCTGCTTATGATTAAAATACATATCCTTTCACCTCGAGCTTAACCGCTGAAAAATCACAAACCGGGCCCTTTTAACAGTAAACCACATTTTGTTCTAAGGCGCGCAATGCGCCTTAACGGCATAATTTACGCTCTGGATTGAGACATGCGAAATTTTGCAAAGTTCTGACGGTTTTCGATAGGTCAGATGAAATACCTAGGCTCGCTTACTCCCGTTAAGGGCAATATGCGTTCTAAAATTGCTTTATTTTTTGAATTTGGTCGGGCTAGCAGGACTTGAACCTGCGACCTTCCGTCCCCCAGACGGACGCGCTACCAGACTGCGCCATAGCCCGCCAATACCGTTCTTCTTAGTGATTTTCTTCGGCAGGGCAAGCGAAAAAGACGAGATTTAAGGGGTGTTGTGCCTTTTACTATAGCTGCCCCATATCGCCGCCATGCGCTGCATCAATGGCGCTAAATCTGTTTTTTGCGTTTTGCTTAAAGGGGGCATCTGCCGGATGTGATGTTTTATAGCGCCAAAATTGGGTGCGATATTAAACGGCGCTGTCACTGGCTCAGATCTCGGTGGATTGTCAGCTTCTGTATCCGCCCAAAAGTTTGAGCTTGGTTCATAATCATCGAAAAGCGAAGCCTGTCTCGCATCGCCGCTGGGGAAGGGGGGCGTTTTGCGCCCCACAGATTTCTTTTGCGGTGGGGATAGCGGCGAAGGCTCGATTTCTGGCGAGGGCTCAGTTTTTGGCAAGGGCAATGGGATCACTTTTGTGCTGGTATCGATCAAACGTTCGGCAGAGACGTTCACATCTTCAATCGCGGCAATATTGGGCGCGTCATCACTTGGACGGGCAGCCGCCTGATCGTTTCGATCTTTCATAAAACTAGGGGTCTCAGATAATGCGGCAACATATTTCACCCCGCGTTTGTTCAGAATTTTTTTTGCTGCTTTGATGCTTTCGCCATCTTCATGTAGTAGTTTTTTTATGCCGCCGATCAGCAGCATATCTTTGGGGCGATAATACCGGCGCCCGCCTGCGCGTTTCACGGGTTTGATTTGACTGAACTGGCTTTCCCAAAACCGCAATACATGCGTGGGTACTTCAAGCCAATCCGCAACTTCGCTAATCGTCCTGAACGCTTCGGCGGTTTTTTCCATTGCCCAGCGCCGCCTTAACTTTTATTTCCCAATGCGACTTTTTCTTTCATCAGATGCGACGGACGGAACGTGAGCACGCGCCTTGGTGTTATCGGAACTTCCTCCCCGGTTTTCGGGTTGCGCCCAACCCGCGCGGTTTTATCGCGCACGCTGAACGTTCCAAAAGATGAGATTTTGACCTGTTCGCCTTTTGTCAAAGCGTCGGACATGTGGTTGAGCAAGCTTTCTACAAGCTCAGCGCTTTCATTTCTGGACAGGCCCACTTCTTTAAAAACAGCTTCGCTCAGATCCATTCTGGTCAATGTTTTATCGCTCATTGTCGCTCCCAGTTTTACGTGAGTGTAAAGGCGAGTGAATTTGCGAGTCAATATCACAGCTTCAACAGATCACCGATTTACGTGGTTTTTTAACGTTTTGGGGCTCGGGTGCTCAACTCTACCACCTTAAGACGACCGCACCCCAAGCCAGTCCACCTCCGATGGCTTCGGTGACGATCACGTCATTCTTTTTGATTTGACCGCGTTCTTTGGCAACCGAGAGCGCCAGGGGAATCGATGCTGCAGAAGTATTGCCATGGTCTTGAACGGTTGTCACAACGCGCTCGGGGTCGATCCCCATTTTCTTAGCAGTCCCTTGGATAATGCGAATGTTGGCCTGATGTGGAACAACCCAGTCGATCTCATCGGCAATAAGCTGGGCTTTTTTCATTGCCGCTTCGGCGGTTTGGGCCAGCTTTTCCACAGCGTGTCGGAACACTTCTTTGCCATGCATTCTCAAATGTCCGGTCGTTTGATGCGAAACACCGCCATCAACGTACAGAATATCGCGGTAAGCGCCATCAGAGTTCAAATCAACAGCAAGCACTCCGCGATCGCCTTTATCGCCCCTGCCGTCTTCGGCCTCAAGAACCAACGCGCCTGCGCCATCGCCAAATAAGACGCATGTGCCGCGATCCGTCCAATCCATCAATTTGCTGAAACTTTCGGCGCCAATCACCAAGATGCGTTTGGCCTGCCCGGCGATGATTTGCGCATTGGCATTTGCCAATGCATAGATAAATCCGGCGCATACCGCCTGCACATCATAGGCAAAGCCGGTTTTCATTCCGAGACCTGCTTGCACCATGGTTGCCACGGAAGGAAAGGTAAGGTCTGCGGTTGAAGTTGCCACGATTACCGCGTCGATATCATTGCTTTGCAAATCGCTGTCTTTAAGGGCGGCTTTGGCGGCTTCAATCGCCATATCAGATGTGGTTTGTCCATCTGCCACGAAATGCCGCTGTTTGATCCCAGAGCGCGCTTGTATCCAGGCGTCGCTGGTGTCCAATTGCGCTTCAAATTCTGAGTTCGGCACCACTCTTTCGGGCAGGTAATGGCCAACGCCCCGCACAACGGCTCTTACTGTCATTCTTATTCCGTTTCTTGCTCTGTGGTTGGGACATCGTGGGGTATTGTGTCAACAGATGCAAGCCGCGCGGCCAGATTTTGAGAAAACTGCGATTGCGCGAGATCTACAGCCAGTTTCACAGCGGCAGATATCCCCAGCGCATCTGCGGATCCATGCGATTTTACAACCGTGCCGTTCAGACCAAGAAACACGCCGCCATTTACCTGTCTTGGATCAATGCGTTTTCGCAGCCGTTGCAGGGAGGTGATGGCCAATATTTGGGCCAACCGAGATAGGGGCGAAAACTTAAACGCCTCGCGCAGCAATAGACCGATCAGGCTGGCCGTGCCTTCGCCGGTTTTTAAGGCGACATTGCCGGTGAACCCGTCGGTTATAATCACATCCGCTTTGATGCCAGGAATATCACCGCCTTCGACAAAACCCACGAAGCTAAAATCGTGATCCTCGGCATTTCGGCTGATCAGCGCATGCGCTTCGCGCAGCTCTGGGCGGCCTTTATTATCTTCGGTACCAACGTTTAAAAGGCCAACGCGCGGGCGCGCAAGAGCCAAACCGGTGCGGGCGTAAGAGGCGCCCATAAGCGCGTATTGCAAAAGATCCCGAGCATCGGCCCGGATATCGGCGCCAACATCCAGCATAACGTTAAATCCTTGCGGGTTGTTGGACGGCCATAGGATCGCGATCGCGGGGCGGTTCACGCCTGGCAACTTGCGCAAACGGATCACGCTGAGCGCCATTAACGCACCGGTATTGCCACAGGAAACGCAGACCTCTGCTTCGCCGTTGCGCACCGAATCGATGGCAGACCACATCGAGGTATTTTTTCCCGATCTTAATACCTGGCTAGGTTTATCATCCATTGAAACAACATCGCTGGTGTCGCGTATGTCAACGCGGCCCCACAGAGCCCGGCGCTTGGCTACTTGCAGGTCCAGCACCGATTTCTTGCCGTGAATGATGAAATGCAGATGCGCATTCTGTTTTGCGGCTCGGGCAACGCCTGCCACAACCGCGGCAGGGCCTCGATCGCCCCCCATCGCATCAATGCTGAGTACAATTTTGTCGGCCGCCCCCTTCGTATTTTCAATCGAAGTGGTCATTTGCGCCCGCCTTCGGCCGTTTAGGCCGCGTCTTCGTCCAGATCGATCTCATCTACCAGAGCAATGACTTCACGCTCTGCGTAATGCCCGCATGATGCGCAGACGTGATGCGGCCGCTTGAGTTCGCCGCAATTTGGGCACTCATTTGGATTGGCCGCAGAAAGGGCGTCATGGGCGCGACGATTGTTCCGGCGCGATTTGGATACTTTATTCTGTTGGACGGCCATGCCTGAACCTCGTTTGCTCGGAACCCAGTCCCGCGTTAGTGTAAAATTATCCGCCGCGCATACATCTAATTGTGGGTGCGTTACAACCTTCTTTTTGCAACTATCGACAAAAAACCCGGCTATTTCGCAGTTTATCCGGCTTGGATATCCATAATTATTGCTCTTTGTCCATTTTCGCACGCAGGGCAGCCAGCCCCGCGAAAGGTTTAGGAGGGTCTTCTGGAAAGGCTGTTGTGCCGGCAGGGGCAGCTTTCACGCTGCCTAATTCAGCGCCCGCAGCGCGTGGGTATTCCGGAACCTCTAAAGCCAAAGCTTCTTGCAATATCTCCATCAGCTCAAAGCTTTCTGGCAGCGGCTCAAGCGAATCGTCAGGATTCGAGATCAGTTCGGCCTCTTCGCTCTCTTCCAAGGGTATAAGTTGATCTTGTGGAACAAAATGGCGCAAAACTTTTGTATCGATACGGGTCACCACAGGGGCAAGCGTCACGACACATTCCTGCTGTATGGTTGCCCCTAGAGCGCCCTGAAGCACCCATTCAAGCGCTCCGGTTGCGCTGAGCGTGCCCGTTAGCCGTAGTTTTTTGAGGCCTTTAACCGATAAGGTCGCAGCCATGAGCGCGCAATCCGTTTCATTCGGGCGTAGATCGAAAGCCTGCGGTTTTTGACCATTCAGCTCGCTTCGGCGGATTATTGCGTCTGGTGTAGTGAATTCGGGCATGTTTATAACAACATCCTTTAGAGAAACATTTACTTGCGCTAGGGTTTGGGCATAAAGATCAAATCACAGCGAAACAAGAGGCGAGATATCATTCGATGCGTAGGGCAGGGTTTCAGATCATATCCGCACTGGTTTTGGTGACGTTGAGCGCCTGCGCCGGACAAATCCGCAATCACGGTTACATGCCGGCACCCGATCAAGTGGCCGATGTTTTGGTCGGCGTCGATACGCGCGCCAGCGTAGAAGAGCAATTGGGGCTGCCCACCACAGAAGGTTTGATCGAACAAGACGCATATTTTTATGTGCGCAGTCGATTGCAAAATAAAGGCTTACGGGGCGCTGAAGAAATTGAACGGAATATTTTGGTGGTCAGCTTTGACAAAAATGATGTGGTGAAAAACATCCAACGATTCAGCTTGTCGGATGGTCAAATCGTGGCGTTGCAACCGCGCGTCACGCTTCCTCCAAGGGAAGAGAAGGGGATGTTCAGCCGTATCCTTTTATCGATAGGATCCCCGGATGCCGCTTCGGTCATCAACGAATAAACCCGATTGCAAGGAAAAGGCCAGCACTGTGGCAGAGACCGAGCGGTTTTTGCTGTGCTGCGCGCGCGCGAATGATCCACGATTTGTCAGGCATGTGGTTGGGCTATCATGTTGAAAAAAGCTAAATATGCCGCCAGACTTGCTGAAAACCTTCAAGATGTTCACTCTGCACAAGCGTTGCGGTGTTTGGCGTTTAATTTGCGATCTGAAACTGGTCTTGATCAAGACCGGTTCGATGATATTTGCGCGCATATGCTGATCGAAGAGGTTGCAACAGGTGCGCTTGTATGTTGTTTCAGGCTGCTTCATCTAAATGGCGGCAGCGATATCGAAAAAAGCTATTCTGCGCAGTTTTATGAGCTATCAGCTTTGCAAAGCTTTGACGGAAAACTGGTTGAAATGGGGCGTTTTTGCATCCATCCGCAAAATCAAGACCCCGATATCCTGCGGGTGGCTTGGGGTGCGTTAACCCAGTTTGTTGATGCGCAAAAGGTAGATTTTCTGTTTGGATGCACGTCGTTTCGCGGCACTGACACGAAAGCCTATCTGGATGCGTTTGCGATGCTGCGCGACAAGCATCTGGCGCCAAAGCGGTGGTTGCCGCGGGTGAAGGCGCCCAATGTGTTTGAATTTGCGGCGCGCTTGCGGCGAAAGCCTGATGTTCGGTTGGCGATGCGTCATATGCCGCCTTTGCTGCGCAGCTATTTGTTAATGGGCGGTTGGGTCAGCGATCATGCTGTTGTAGATAAACATATGAACACGCTCCATGTATTTACCGGGGTTGAGGTCGGCCGAATCCCGCCAGCGCGCAAACGGCTTTTGCGGGCGCTCTCTTGACCTTTTAGAGTAAGCCGCATAGCTGGCGGGCTATGGCACGTACTCCGCTTTTGCAGTTAAAAGATATTTCCCTGACCTTTGGGGGCAATCCGATTTTTGACGGGATGGATCTGATCGTTCAACCGGGCGACCGTGTGGCGCTTGTGGGGCGCAATGGATCTGGAAAATCGACCTTGATGAAAGTGATGAGCGGTCTGGTCGATGCCGATCGAGGCAACCGTGTTTTGGCGCCGGCAAGCTCGGTGGGCTATATGGAACAAGATCCGCAAATGACTGGGTTTGACACTTTGGGCGATTTTGCGATGAGCGGTTTGGAGCCGGGTGATTATTATCGCGTGGAGCGCGCCGCAGAGGGGCTTAAGTTTCAACCGGACCGCCCGGTAGCGACGGCGTCAGGTGGCGAGCGTCGACGCGCAGCGCTGGCCAAGCTGATGGCAGAAGCGCCCGAATTGATGCTGCTCGATGAACCGACCAACCATTTGGATATTGAGGCGATCTCATGGCTTGAAGAAGAGCTGCGCAGCACCCGCGCGGCGTTTGTTCTGATCAGCCATGACCGGCGGTTTCTCGAACGTCTGACGCGGGCAATCCTATGGATTGACCGTGGCGCGGTGCGCCGCAATGAAGTTGGCTTTTCTGGGTTTGAGGCCTGGCGCGATAAATTGTGGGAAGAAGAAGACATCCAGCGCCATAAATTGGATCGGAAGATTAAATCGGAAGCGCGCTGGGCTGTTGAGGGCATCAGCGCGCGGCGTAAGCGCAACCAGGGCAGGGTGCGCGCCCTACAAGATTTGCGCAGCGAGCGATCGTCAATGATCAAACGGCAGGATCGCGCGGCGATGGCACTGGAGGCGGGGCGCAAATCGGGCCGCAAAGTGATCGAAGCAGAAGCAATCGGCAAGCGTTTCGGGGATCAAGAGCTGTTCAAAGATTTTTCCATCAAAATTCAACGGGGTGATCGTGTTGCTTTTGTTGGCCCTAATGGGGTGGGGAAAACAACGCTTCTGAAAATTTTATTGGGTGAATTACCCGCCGATAAAGGCAGCGTCGTCTTGGGAACCAATCTGCTGGTCTCTGTGTTTGATCAAACCCGCGCGCAGTTAGACCCTGAGATGAGCCTTTGGGACAGTCTGACCGGCGATCCAGAGATGCGCGTCTCAGGAAAAGCCGACCAAATTCTGGTACGCGGTCAACCCAAACATGTGGTGGGATATCTCAAAGAGTTTTTATTTGATGAAGCGCGCGCGCGCGCGCCCGTGAAATCGCTTTCTGGGGGCGAAAAAGCCCGCTTGCTCTTGGCCAAAATCATGGCGCGGCAAAGCAATCTTTTGGTGTTGGATGAACCAACCAATGATTTGGACGTGGAAACGTTGGATTTGCTGCAGGAGCTCTTGGCGGATTATGACGGGACCGTCTTGCTGGTCAGTCACGATCGCGATTTTTTGGATCGCACGGTCAATATGACGGTTGCGCTGGAAGGGGATGGCCAGGCAACGCTTTATGCAGGGGGCTGGTCGGATTATCAATCACAGCGCAAGCCGCAAACCGAGCCTCTCGAGATCGCTGAAAAAAGAAAGATGAAAGATACAGCGCAAGACGTTGATAAAAATCATGAAAATTCTTTATCGTTTACCGAGAAACACCGCTTAAAAAGTCTTCCAGACTTGATCGCCCGCCTTGAGGCCGAGATTGTAAAGCTTGAAACGTATCTATCAGAGCCTGATCTGTACTCGGCTGCGCCGTTAAAGTTTGAAAAGGCAACGCAAGCATTGCTCGAGCGTCAAAACGCCCTTTCTGAGGCTGAAGAAGACTGGCTAATGCTCGAAGAGCGCTCACAGGGGTGACTTGCCGCGTTTGCGTTCATCTTAGAAGGCGCGCGGCGCCCAATAAGCGCGTTTGAGCTTGACCTTTATTGCTTTGCCGCTGCAGAACAAACCATCCATGCGCGGATATCACGGATGATGCGAAGAAATTGCAAGGAGCCTGCAATGGTGAATATGCCCGCCCCCAAAGGCCAGTTGACGGCCAATCGTCCTTTGGCCGATTTAACTTGGATGCGCGTTGGTGGCCCCGCCGATTACTTTTTTCTTCCAGAAAGCAAAGAAGATTTATCGCATTTTATCAAAGATTTATGCAGCCATATTGATGTTTTTCCGATGGGGGTTGGAAGCAATGTGATTGTGCGTGATGGTGGGGTGCGCGCTGTTGTCATACGGTTGGGGCGCGCGTTTAATCACATTGAAATTTCGGGCAATCAAATCAGGGTTGGCGCGGCCGTTCTGGATGCGCATCTTGCCAAACAGGCGGCACAAGCTGGGCTAGATCTGACGTTCTTGCGCACCATACCCGGTGCGGTTGGCGGCGCTGTGAAAATGAATGCGGGCTGTTATGGCACCTATGTGGCCGATGTTTTGGAAACCGTTGAGGTGGTGTTGCGCTCTGGTGCGTCCAAAACCTTACCCGCTAAAGATCTTAATTTGCGGTATCGCGCTAGCGATCTTCCCGCGGGTTGCGTTATTACGGCCGCCACGTTTCGCGCCAAGGCAGGTCATCCAAAGGATTTGGCCGCGCGCATGCAAGATCAGCTGCTCAGGCGGGATCAATCGCAACCGACAAAGCTGCGCAGCGCGGGCAGCACGTTTCGCAATCCGGCCGGGTTCTCCAGCACGGGGCAGCCTGATGATGATCACAGCTTAAAGGCATGGAAAGTGATTGATGAGGCGGGCTTGCGCGGCGCGCGCATCGGCGGCGCGCAAATCAGCCCGCAGCACGCAAATTTTATGATCAATACCGGAGATGCCAGCGCCAAAGATTTAGAAGATTTGGGCGAAATGGTGCGAAAAAAGGTTTTCCAATCCAGCGGAATACAGCTAGAGTGGGAGATTATGCGGGTTGGTGATCATCAACCGGAATGACGCCTGAAAACAGGCGCGAATAAATCGGCTCACAGGGCCGGGTAAAGGCGAAGCGGGTATGTCGAGCAGGGCAACCCAAAAAGTGGCAATGTTAATGGGGGGGCTTTCCGCCGAGCGCGAAGTCTCTCTTGTCAGCGGGCGCGAATGCGCTGCCGCTTTGCGGGGCGAAGGATTTGAGGTAATTGAGCTGGACGCTGGCGCAGATCTTGCCCAGCGGCTTGAGGATCTGCGCCCCGATGTTGCGTTCAATGCGCTGCATGGTCGCTGGGGTGAGGATGGCGCGGTTCAAGGCCTTCTTGAATGGTTGAAAATCCCCTACACGCATTCGGGTGTTTTGGCCTCTGCTTTGGGAATGGATAAGCAGCGCTCAAAAAAAGCGTTTGTTGAGGCGGGGCTGCCCGTGGTCGACAGTAAAATCGTAGCAAAATCAGATGCCGCCAGCCAGTTTTTGCTGCCCGCTCCTTACGTGATCAAGCCCAATAATGAAGGCTCGTCTGTTGGGATATATTTCGTTCAAGACGGGGCTAACGTTTTGCCGGATCTTGGCGATGACTTGCCCGATCTAGTTATGATAGAGCGGTTCGTGCCGGGGCGTGAATTAACCACCACCGTGCTAGATGATCAAGCCTTGGCTGTCACGGATATTATCACCGAAAAATGGTATGATTATGCCGCCAAATATCATCCGGGGGGGTCCCGCCATGTGGTGCCAGCGGATGTGCCGGCTGAGATCACTGCCGCCTGTTTGGAGTATGCGCTGCGCGCGCATCAAGCGTTGGGGTGCCGCGGTTTGAGCCGAACCGATTTTCGCTGGGATGAAACGAAAGGGCTAGAAGGGTTGATCTTGCTCGAAACAAATACGCAACCGGGCATGACCCCCACCTCGCTAAGCCCCGAACAAGCTGCCAGCGTTGGCATTGGCTTTGGGGCGCTGTGTCGGCGTATCGTGGAGGATGCTGGATGCGATCGCTGATTGGCAGGCCGAAGCGGCAAGAGGATCCTGCACCCTCGCGGCTGGCCTATCGTCTGCACAGGATTATGCTGCGGCCGGTCTTTAGATTTGCAGTGATTTACGGGCTGCCCGTCGGTCTAATGCTGGCCGCGCTTGGGGTTTATTTTGGCGATCAGCAGCGCCGGGATGCGGTGCGTTTGATTTACAATCAGGCGGCTACGCTGTTTGTCGAGCGACCCGAATTCATGATTGATTTAATGTCGATCAGCGGCGCCAGCGATGATGTGGCGCAAGATATTCGCGAGGTTTTGAATATTGATTTTCCGATCAGTTCTTTTGATTTGGACTCTGCGCAGATGCGCGAAACGATCTTGGGGCTCGATCCTGTAAAAGAAGCACGGGTGAATGTACACTGGGGCGAGATGGTCCAGATCGAGATAGAAGAGCGGCGTCCGGCTATTATTTGGCGCCGCCGCGAGGCGCTTGAATTGCTGGATGAAACTGGCGCCTACGTTCGCACTGCGTCCTCGCGGCTGGATTACCCGCAGCTGAATTTGATCGCGGGCGCCGGGGCGGATCAACATGTGGCCCAAGCCTTGGCACTTTACGCTGCGGCGCGCCCCTTAGCCGAGCGGTTGCGGGGTATGGTTTACGTGGGGCAGAGACGCTGGGATGTTGCCTTGGATCGCGATCAACGCTTGATGTTGCCCGAACGCGATCCTGTGCAAGCCTTAGAGCGCATCATTGGCTTGGATCAGGCGCAAGATCTTTTGGCCCGCGATATTGAAGTGGTGGATATGCGCCTTGAAAGCCGAATGACCTTGCGCCTTGGAGAAGAGGCGCTTTTGGGATCTCAGGACGTGATACAGATGAAGACTGGAGACTAAAGATGGCAGGGCTATATGAATCTCAACGTGCTATGCGGGCGATGCGCAAAGCAGCATTGCAGCGTGGAGTGATCGCTGTTTTGGATATGGGCACTGCGAAAATTGGATGTTTTATCCTGCGCTTTGAAGGCAGCGGGGCCTCTGAGGGCTTTGATGGGGTCGGCTCGTTGGCGGGGCAATCCGAGTTTCGCGTGGTGGGCGCGGCAACCACCCAGTCTCGCGGTGTGGAATTTGGCGAGATTATATCGATGCCGCAAGCCGAGCGCGCCATTCGTACGGTTTTACAATCCGCGCAGAAAATGGCGCGGTTGCATGTGGATCACGTGATTGCCTGCTTTTCAGGCGGCGCCCCGCGGTCTTATGGCGTGACGGGCGAGGTCAACGTGGAAAGTCAAATCGTTCAAGATCAAGATGTGGCCCGCGTTTTAGCAGCGTGTGATATCCCTGAATTTGGAGAGGGGCGCGAGGTTTTGCACGCGCAGCCGGTTAATTTCGTTTTGGATCAACGCAGCGGCCTGTCAGATCCGCGCGATCAAATTGGCAACGTGTTGGGGGCGGATATGCATATGCTGACCGTTTCTGAAAAAGCCATTCATGATTTGGCCTATTGCGTGAAGCGCTGCGACCTTGAATTGGCGGGCGTCGCTTCTTCTGCTTATGTGTCTGGGGTTTCGTCTTTGGTCGAAGATGAGCAAGAGCTTGGCGGGGCCTGTATTGATATCGGCGGCGGGACGTCAAGCGTATCGATTTTTATGAAAAAGCACATGATTTACGCCGATACGGTCAGGCTAGGCGGTGACCATATTACGCGGGATATCTCGATGGGCTTGCAAGTTCCTATGGCGCTGGCAGAGCGGATTAAAACCATGCATGGAGGGCTGATTGCCACCGGTATGGATGACCGGGATATGATCGAAATGGGCGGCGATACCGGCGATTGGGAACGGGATCGACGGATGGTCAGCCGCGCCGAGTTGATCGGTATTATACGGCCAAGAATGGAAGAAATTTTTGAAGATATAAGAGCCTGCTTGGATGCTGCCGGGTTTGATCATCTGCCCGCGCAGCAAATCGTGCTGACGGGCGGTGGCAGCCAGATCCCGGGTATAGATGATTTAGCCAGCCGGTTGTTGGGCCAACAAGTGCGCTTGGGCAGACCGTTGCGCATCCACGGATTGCCGCCAGCATACGCGGGCGCCAATTGCGCCGGTTTGGTCGGATTAAGTCTTTTTGCCGCCCATCCGCAAGATGAATGGTGGGATTTTGAGATGACAACCGCGCGCTATCCGACTCGCTCTTTGAAACGAGCAATGCGCTGGTTTAAAGATAATTGGTAGAGCTTAGCGGAAGGCTGGCGCCTAGATCGGGTGTTATGGGCACAAAATCGCCCATATTTAGCGGGTAGATCGTAATTTTGCGTGACCTTTTGAATTTATTTAGCTACCATTCACGTAATAATTAAAAATGTTCCCAAAATGGGACAAATCACAGGCGGATTAACCATGACATTGAAACTTTCAGTGCCCCAATATGATGAACTAAAACCCAGAATTACCGTTTTTGGCGTTGGTGGCGCTGGCGGTAATGCGGTGAATAACATGATCAGCAAAGAGCTGGATGGCGTTGAATTTGTCGTTGCGAACACCGATGCACAGGCGCTGCAGCAAAGCCAATCAAGCACGCGTATCCAGTTGGGTGTGAAAGTGACCGAGGGTTTGGGCGCGGGCGCACGGGCGTCGGTTGGATCTGCCGCTGCTGAAGAAAGCATCGAACAAATCGTCGATAATTTGGCGGGATCGCATATGTGTTTTATCACGGCCGGAATGGGGGGGGGAACGGGCACGGGCGCGGCACCGATCATCGCGCAAGCCGCGCGCGAACTTGGGGTGCTTACAGTTGGGGTTGTTACCAAGCCGTTTCAGTTCGAAGGTGCCAAGCGGATGCGTCAGGCTGAAGAGGGCGTCGAGGCACTGCAAAAGATGGTTGATACGCTGATCATCATCCCGAACCAGAATTTATTCCGTCTGGCGAATGAAAAAACCACCTTTACAGATGCGTTCAGCATGGCGGATGACGTCTTGTATCAGGGCGTCAAAGGCGTCACCGATCTGATGGTGCGCCCCGGCTTGATCAATTTGGACTTTGCCGATGTCCGCGCCGTAATGGATGAAATGGGCAAGGCGATGATGGGCACAGGCGAAGCGGAGGGCGAAGACCGCGCTATTCAGGCGGCTGAAAAAGCAATTGCCAATCCACTGCTCGATGAAATCAGTCTGAACGGCGCACGCGGCGTTTTGATCAACATCACCGGTGGCCAAGATTTAACCTTGTTTGAGTTGGATGAGGCGGCCAATCGGGTGCGCGAGGAAGTGGATGCGGATGCCAATATCATCGTCGGTTCAACGTTGGACACGGAGATGGCGGGTAAAATGCGGGTTTCAGTCGTTGCCACTGGCATTGACGTGAGCGAAAGCAGCAATGAAATTCCCCAACCACGCCGGAGAATGGCTGAGCCCTTGGTCGCTGCTGAGCAGGCTGCCGAGCTTACTTTGGCGCAGGAGCGCGAGCCAGAGCTGACGGTGCCCGCTGCGCCCGAGGCGGATTTATTCGCGGATGCCGGAAGCGCACATGATTTGGATGAGGCGCTTGCGCCGCATGACGAGAGATTGGGGGGACAGGATGACAGCCTGCCGCCTCCTGCCTATCAAGGGCAACCGGCCGCGCCGCTTCAATTGGGCGAAGATACGGCGGTGCGCGTCTCTGCGGCCGGTGTGCCAACCGACGAAGCGATGGCGCGCCTTCGGGCTGCGGTGAAAACCACCCCCGCCTCGGCGCAACCTCAAAGTCAGGTTGAAGAAGAACCTGCGGCTTCCGAGCGTCCGCGGTTTGGAATTGGATCTCTTATCAACCGCATGTCGGGTGCAGAAAGTGATCGTTCGAGCGTGGCCACAGCCCCTGCAGCGCCGCAAGAAACACCCGTTTCGCGCGCTCCAACAGCAGAAGCGGCAGAGCCGCCTTTAGAACAAGAGCGGATCGAAGTGCCCGCCTTTTTGCGCCGTCAGGCGAACTAAATCCATCGATATGTCAAGCATTGCATCCCCTCTTTTGATGGGGATGCGCTCGCGCAATAAATAATTGGGCAAATTCGTGCTGGTTTTGAGCGACCATGTTTCAGTGCGTAACAAAGTTTGAATTGTGATTGTTGGCCCATTTAAGGTAGAAGCGTTGCAAATCATAAAAGAGTTTTGGGGTTAAATTGCAAACCACTGTTTCTAAGGTTCTGGTCTTTCGCGGCATTGGGTTGCATTCCGGTGAGGAGGTCGAGCTTAAACTTTGCCCGGCCCCCGCGAATTTCGGCCTCTGTTTTTTCCGCAGCGATGTAGAAATTGGGGATTGCGCTATTCCGGCCCGCTGGGACAGGGTTGAGCAATCTCCATTATGCACAAAGCTGGTGAATGAAGCGGGTATATCTGTTTCAACCGTAGAGCATCTGCTCTCGGCGCTGGCGGGCTGCGGTGTGCATAACGCACGGATTGAAATTAACGGCCCTGAAGTGCCCATTCTTGATGGCAGCGCGGTTCCGTTTGTGCGCCAGATATTGGCAGACCCGCTGACGCAATTGGATCAGCCTGTCGAGGCGATCCGGATTTTGAAAGACATTGAATTTAAAACCGATCAGGGTTGGGCGCGTTTGGTTCCCAGTGATGTTCCCAAGATGAGCTTTCATATCGATTTTAAAGACGCTGCGATCGGCGTGCAAAGCAAATCGATTAATATGTCAAACGGTTCTTTTGTGCGCGAGTTATGCGACAGCCGTACCTTTTGCCGCAGCGTGGATGTTGAGACGATGCGCGCGAATGGGTTGGCGCGGGGCGGCAGTTTGGAAAATGCCGTGGTGGTTGACGGCGCAAAAGTGCTAAGCCCCGGTGGTTTACGGCACGCCGATGAAGCCGTGCGGCATAAAATGCTTGATGCTTTGGGTGATTTAACCTTAAGCGGTGCTCCGATCATTGGGCATTATATCGGGCATCGTGCCGGGCATGCGATCACCAATAACCTCTTATGCGTTTTGTTCGCCACGCCTGGAAGTTTTGAACGCGTGTCTTGCAGCGATGATGTGTTGCAAATATTGCCCGGTATCGGGGCTTGTTTAGAAGAATATCGCGCAGCGTCTTAAAGATCGCTCTTTTTGATCCCCTTGTTTTTATGTTACAACAACGCCATGAGGCCAAGTAGGATGCGGCTTTGTGATTTGTACAAAAGGGATGTTCGCGAATGAAGGCATATGGGTTTCGCCACGGGATCGCCGCAGCGCTGTTGGGCGTTTTTTTATTGGCCGGATGTGAGGATGCTTTTAAAAGCCAAGAGCCTGAAAATCTTGAAAATTTCAGCCCTGAAGAGATTTTTAAGAAGGCTGAAATAGAGCTGAACAAGAAACGCTATGATCAAGGCGCGCAATATTTCAGTGAAATAGAGCGGCTCTATCCCTATTCTGAATGGGCCAAACGCGGCTTGATCATGCAAGCATTCGTTTATCATCAAGGCAAGAAATATGATGAAAGCCGCGCCGCAGCCCAGCGATATGTCGATTTTTTCCCAGCAGATGAAGATGCCGCTTATGCGCAATATCTTTTGGCGTTAAGCTATTACGATCAAATTTCGGATATTGGCCGCGATCAGGGGCTGACATTGCAGGCGCTTGAAGCGTTCCGCGTTGTGATTGAGCAATATCCCGAAAGCGATTATGCTGAACCCTCAAAATTGAAATTTGATCTGGCGTTTAGCCATTTGGCCGCCAAGGAAATGGAAGTTGGGCGCTATTATTTGAAATCTGGGCATTATGGCGCGGCGGTGAATAGGTTTAGAGTGGTCGTTGAAGATTTTCAAACCACATCGCAAACCCCCGAGGCTTTGCATCGATTGGTGGAGGCCTATCTCTCGCTTGGTTTGGTGGATGAGGCCCAATCTGCGGCGGCGATTTTAGGGCATAATTATCAGTCAAGCGAATGGTATCGCGCCAGTTTCGCGCTGCTTAAATCGAAGGGCTATTCTCCAAAAGTATCGGGTACGGGATGGCTGAGCAAAGTCTACCGACAAGTTGTAAAAGGCGAATGGCTGTGATGAAGCAGACGGGCTAAGGCGATGCTCAAAGGATTAGATATTCGCGATATTTTGATTATTGATCATCTTGAGCTTTCGTTGAGGGCTGGCTTGAACGTGCTGACTGGAGAAACCGGGGCGGGAAAGTCTATTTTGCTTGATAGTTTGGGCTTCGTACTTGGCTGGCGCGGACCATCTGATTTGGTGCGCCAAGGGGCCGAGCAAGGTGAAGTAAGCGCGTGGTTTGATTTGCCCGATGACCACCCGGTTTTGGATTTACTCGAGCAGCATGGATTGCCTGTTTCGCAAGAGTTGATATTGCGGCGTATCAACGGGCGAGAGGGGCGTAAAACCGCCTGGATCAATGACCGCCGGGTGTCAGGTGAATTGCTGCGCAAACTGTCCGAGCATTTGGTTGAACTACATGGCCAGCATGATGATCGGGGCTTGTTAAACGCCAAAGGGCACCGCAATTTATTAGACGAATATGGCCAATATGGCGCTTTGAAAGCGGCGGTCGCCAAAGCTTGGGGCGAAAAAGAGCGCGCTCGCAAAGCGGTTGAACTGGAAAGCGAAGCGGTCACAGAGTTGCGCCGCGAAGAAGAGTTTCTGCGCCATGCGGTGGCTGAATTAAGCGCGCTGGATCCAAAACCTGGCGAGGCGGATGCGTTGGATGCGAAGCGGCGGTTGATGCAGGCCTCGACGCGGGTGCGCGCAGATGTGTCTAAAGCCCATCACGCACTGGGGCGCGAGGGCGCCGAAGCTTTGCTGGATGATGCCCAGCGCTGGCTGCAAGAGGCTGCTGCACAGTTAAACGATGAATTAGACGCGCCGCTCGACAGTTTGTCGCGCGTGATGAATGACTTGCAAGATACGCTGAATGAGGTTGAAGCCTGTTTAGACGCAATCGGGTTTAACCCACATGAGCTTGAAACGCTTGAAGAGCGCTTGTTTGCGATGCGCGGCTTGGCGCGTAAGCATGATGTCCATGCCGATGCATTGGCTGACTTAGCCGGCGATTTAGAAGCGCGTTTGCTGCGTTTGGACGCCGGCGCAGACAATTTGAACGCCCTGCGGGCAGCGCAAGCTGAAGCCGAAAACGTCTATGCTGCGCGGGCAGCAGAGTTGCAGCTTGCGCGCAGCGCTGCCGCCGAAAAGCTGGATCAAGCGATGGCCTTAGAATTGGCACCTCTGAAAATGGAGCGGGCAGTGTTTGAAACCAGACTGACCGCGGCCGCCGCAGGCCCTGAGGGGATTGATCAAATCGATTTTTGCGTGGCCACCAATCCAGGCGCGCCGGCGGGGCCTTTGGGGAAAATTGCCTCTGGTGGTGAATTAAGCCGATTTTTATTGGCGCTGAAAGTGTGCCTCAATGCGGGTAATTCGCACGCAACTTTGATTTTTGATGAGATTGACCGCGGGGTCGGGGGGGCCACTGCCGATGCGGTGGGCCGACGTTTGGCAGAGCTGGCGCAATCCGGGCAAGTGCTGGTGGTCACGCATTCTGCACAGGTTGCCGCATTAGGTGATGCACAATTCCAAGTCAGCAAACATCAAACAGATAGCCATACTGTCTCGCGGATCAAACAGCTTGATCGCGAAGAGCGCGTGGATGAGATTGCGCGTATGATTTCAGGAACGCAGGTTACGGATGCCGCGCGTGTGGCGGCTCAGACTCTGATCGCAGGGCGTTGATCTGCACTGCGATCCGGCGCCTTAATTCTGCCTTAACAATTTACCTGGATTTAAGATGTTCAAGGGATCCATTTGGCGTTTCAAGCCGCGCATAACCTCCCAGGCTAGACCATGCTCTTGCTCCATAAATTTCAGCTTGCCCATGCCAATCCCATGCTCGCCGGTACAGGTGCCGCCCAAGGCCAGTGCGCGTTCGGCCATACGGTCGGAAATCTGCATTGCAGCTCTGTATTCGGATGCATTGTCAGGATCGATCAGCAGAATCGCGTGGAAATTTCCATCCCCCATATGCCCTAAAATAGGCCCGCTGATCGCGCTTCGGGCAATATCTGCATGGGTTTCTTCTACCGCGTGCGCCAGAGCAGAGATTGGCACACAAATATCAGTTACGATTGCACGCGCGCCAGGGCGGCTTGCAAGAACGGCGTAATAGCCATTATGGCGCATCGTCCAAAGCGCGGTTCTTTCTTCGGGCAGCGCGGACCATTGGAACCCGGCACCGCCATATTCTTGACAGATATCACAAAATAATTCGGCATTTTCAGCAACGCTGGCATCGCTGCCATGCAGCTCAAACAACAGATGTGGTTGAATGCGCATTTCAGCGCCAGCATATTCGTTAAAGGCTTGAGCGGTTGCGCCATCAACGAATTCTATACGCGCCATGGGCAAGCCCATTTGTATTGTTGCGATCACGGCCTTTACCGCTTGCTGCATGCTGTCAAAAGCTACGATGCCGGCGCTTATAGCTTCTGGCTGTGGATGCAGCTGCAAGGTAAGCTTTGTGATCAGCCCCAGCGTGCCTTCGGATCCCACCAAAAGCGACGTGAGATCATAGCCGGCAGAAGATTTACGCGCCCGGTTGCCCGTCTGTATCACTTGGCCATCCGCAAGAACAACTTCTAATGCTTTTACATTTTCCCGCATGCCACCATAGCGCACCGTGGTTGTACCGCTGGCGCGCGTTGCGGCCATGCCGCCCAATGAGGCATTGGCCCCTGGGTCAACGGGGAAGAACAGCCCGCTGGCCCGCAATTCGATATTCAGCGCTTCGCGGGTGAGCCCGGGCTGCACAAGAACATCCATATCTTCAGCATTAAGTTGTAATAGTTTGTTCATCCGCGAAAAATCGACGCTGATCCCACCACGTGGAGCCGAGGTATGCCCCTCGAGCGATGTGCCGGTGCCCCATCCAATCACGGGGCATTCAAATTGCGAACAAATCTTGAGCAGGTTTTGAACCTCTTGCGTGGTTTCCACATAGGCCACAGCGTCCGGCGGCATGAGATCAAAATAACTTTCTGAGCGGCCATGAAGGTTGCGATCCGACTTTGATGTGCTAAGGCGGCCGGGCAAAAGCTGCGACAGGGCTTCTAGGGTTTTGGCATGGCGCATAGCGCTGCCTCCTTACTGGGTTCGCCTTAGCTTAGCCCAAAGTTCCATTCTCCGAAAAGACTGCCAGCGATCAAAGTTAACAAAATTTCAGAACGCTGTGGTTCAGCCCCATAGCCTGCGGTTTTAGAAAAACATATTTATGGTGAGGGAAATCACATCATCATCGGCAATGCCCGAGAAAGCCAAACCGCTTTTTTTGGCGTCATAGAATTGGCTGCGCAGTTCCAAACTGGACCAATCGTTCAGCCGCCGCGATGCTTCAAAAGCAATCAAAGATTGCTCTTGCTTTTGGTCCTGTGACATCAATGCCAAGAAGCTTGTATCTTTGGCATCATTCAAAACAAGGCGTAAGCCTGCACTGTAAAAGTGTTCGGCCGCTGCTTGTGGACGGGTGTCATATTGGCCCTCAGCGATAAGTCCAAGATCCCAGACCTGCCCGAAGGCTCCATAAAGCGTATATTCCAAACCGGCAACCGCGGCGTCGAAGCCTGCCCCCGATTGTGTTCCATGCAGGCTTTCCCATTTCAAAAGCGTTGGATCGCCGGTAAATTGCGCTTCAAACCCGATTGTTTCCTGCAGCATGTAGGTCGCGTTCAGCGCGCTACTGTCTTGGGTTGGTGTTATAAGTGGCTCGCGGGCTGTGCCTTGGAAACCGCTAACTGCAAAATCCCAATCGCCCGAAAAGGTAGAAAACCGCGCCGCAATATCATCTGCCTCTTTGCCTTCAGAGCGTTCATAGAGGCTTGTGGTCACATTTAAGCCACTGCTTGGATGGCCGTTGCCGTCGTTGAATGTGCGCTCACGAAAACGCGAAATATACCATAATTGTAGATCACCGAAATCGAAATAGCCATCAAGCGACAGCGATGGGGCGCCTAATTTTGCCTCGCTCCCCTGATTTGCAGCCGCGTCGCTTTGGTTGATAACATCAACAACGTTTCTGCTTTCTGCTTTGCCCCAAAAGGTTTGGCGCTGCCCGATATAAAGATCAAAATTGCTAAAGGACCGGCGCAGATAGGCTTGGCGCGCCTCAACCAATCTACGGCCCTTATCATCGGCATCTGCGCGCGCGATCAATTCAAGCTCTGCGCGATAGGCGTCAAAATCATGATACGCGTCGAGCTTTAATTCAACCGATTTACCATATTCAATCGTTCCTTCAGCATGGCTTGGGAAATAGCTGACTTGGGGGGATATGGTCAGGTTGACTTCACCCGAGACGGCGGGCCCACAGGTCAGTAATATGGCTGTGGGCCAAGATAAACTAAGCGGCTTCATTTGATACGTTTAAGCGCGTTTTTCTGAAAATCTTTTTCGGTCATGCCGGTTTGAAAGGCCCAGTCCGAAAATTGTAATTGGGTTTTCTTGCCCGTCTGATGATTTTCCATACTCAGGGTATCTGCCCGCCAATATTTTCCGAGAAACTTATTATAATCTGCGTAGGAGAGTGTTTTTAATAGGCTGTTTTTCCGATCGTAAAATTCGATCTTTTGCAGCCGGTATTCTTTTTTATCGATCCATACCAATTGGCGGGAATAGCCGCTTTTCCGGTCAACCGGATCATATTCCACCAAAAAGCAATCGAGCCCATTTACCTTTTCATCGCGCAGATAATTATAGGTGTATTTCTCGACTTCTTGGCTCGAAATATCCTCATAGGCAAATTCGCTGCCCATGAAAGGCCCGGCTTTGTTCGATGAGGCAATGCGTTTCACCCGCTTTAACGCAGGCAAAAACAGCCATTGATCATCCGAGCCTGCCTTTTTTGTATGTGATAAAAAGGCGGTTCCGCGCACGTCCCCGGGCGAGTCAAATATAACCAGCGATAAATCGCCCTCGCTGGACCCTTCTAAAGTTCGGTTTCTGATCGCGCGTTGGGTGGATTGGCCATGTTGGTCAGATAGAACCATAACCATTGTAGAGGTTGAATCTTTGAAACCCGTGTCACGTTTGTCAAGTTCTGTGGCAATCTCCAATCCCTTTTCAGGAGAGGCGGCCGCGGTTGAGGGAAGGCTAAGGCCTGTTAGGCCTGCAATCAAAATCAGGGGTAAAAATTTCATCTCTTTCTCCTTAAGATGTTGGCTGCATTGCCGGTGTGTCTGGGCCATCATTGGCTGCGTGCTCTGCAGCTTCTGAAGGTGTGTCTTTATCTAAAGCAATCAACAGCGCCGGCAGTAAAGTCAAGTCTGCGATCAGCGCCATGATCAACGCGATGGCGGTGAGACTGGCCATATAGCTGTTTAAGCCAAAGCTGGATTGCGCCAGAATAAAAAAGCCCGCCGCTAAAATGATGGTCGTAACCAAAAGCGCGGTTCCAACCCCCGTAAACGCAAAGATAACCGCGTCTTTAGGTGAAAGCTTTTCATCGCGCCGCGCAATTTGATATTTGCTTAAAAAATGCACGCTATCATCGACCACAACGCCCAAAGCCATTCCCGCAACCACGGCAACAGCCATATTGACCTGCCCGACAAGTAAGCCCCAAAGGCCGAATGCAAGGCCCGCTGGCAAGAGATTTGGCACGAGGCTGATGACGCCGAGGCGCACGTTTTTAAGCGCAATCAAAATCACACCGCTGATCAGCAATACCGCAAAGAAAGTACCCGATAGCATGCTTTTGATATTGCGCTCGGCGATATAGGCAAACATCACCGTGGGACCGACCGCATAGGTGTTGATGCCCAGATCATTGGCGAGGAAATCTTCAGCGCGTTGCAACCAGGCCCTGACTTCATTCGTGGTCATATCTTCAATTGTAATCACAATCTGCGTTGACGATTTATTGATGTCCAATTGGTTGTTCAAATCCAGCCCATAGGGCAGGGACAGTTCATATAGCAGCAAATATTGCGCGGCCAATTCGCGGCTTTCGGGTATTTTGTAAAAAGCCGGATCGCCGCCGTTTAGATCACGGTTCAAACGTTTGAACGTGTCAGAGATCGATTGCACGTGGGTAACGGGTTCTTCATTCATCGCCCAATCGGTAAAGGCTGCGATTTTCTTGATGAAATCGGGCGAGCTGATCCCGTTTGGTTCACCGGAACTTAGATCAAACTGAATTTGATTGATGCCAGTTAAATTCTGTCCAATCCATTCCGAATCTTCGCGGAACTGGATTGATTCATCGAAATATTTCAAGAAGTCATCATTGATTTCATTCAAAGGGATCAAGGCTAATAATCCAAGTGACGCCGCGATGCTGAGCGTCATCACGGTTTTGTAGCGATCGGCAATGAATACGCCCAATTTGCCCATAACACCGTCGAGCTTCTCGATCGTGGCTTTGGGCTTTAATGTAACAAAACTGATCAAAATTGGCAGCAAGGTGACCGCGTAGATCCAAGCGGCAATCACGCCAACCGCTGTGATATTTCCCAAATCGTGGAAGGGGGGCGAGTCTGAAAAGTTAAGAGACAGGAACCCTAAAGCAGTGGTTACACTGGTCAGGAAAATGGGTTTTCCGTTTACTTTCAAACTGTAGATGATGCTGTCGCGTTGGTTATGGCCGGCGCGCATTCGGTTCATTAATGTGACCAAAAAGTGGATCGAATCTGCCACCGCCAAGGTGGTGATGATGGTCGGCGCGCTTGCTGAGGGCGGCGTTAATCCAACCCCCATCCAGCCACCAATACCCATCGCAACCAGAATACTTGGGACGATGATCACCAAAACCATTGCCGTGGCATAGAGCGAGCGGAGCAATATGTAAGACACCGCTAGAATGACCAAATACATCGCCGGGATCAGCGAGGCCATATCATTCATCGAGGCTTCTAGAAACGCATTATTGAAGAAAATAATGCCCCCGGTACGGATTTTAACATCATGCTTTGCTTCGATTTCGGCAACTATTTCACGCGCAACAACGGCAACTTCTGCCACTTCATCGGCGTTTTTGCCGGGCAATTGGATCGTAACGTTTACGGATGTGCTGCGATGCTGTGCATCGTGAATTTTACCCGCCAGCGTTGGCTCGGTTGAGCTGATTTGATCAACGAGTTTCTGTTCATCAGCGCTCATATTCGCGGCGTCAAAATACAAATCTCTCACGATCAGATCATCGCCCTCGACTTCGGTGTGCTGATAGTTCGAAAGGCTGTCAACGCGAATGGAATAGGGAATTTGCCATGACATATCCGTCAGCTCTTCAATGGCGGCCAACACTTTGGGAGAGTTCGCTTTCCCCGATTGAGGATCAATCGCGAATTGAACGTTGTCAATTTTTGTATAGGTGCGTTGGAGTTTTTCAAAGGCTTCCAATTGGGGATTGGTTTCACCAAAAAAACTGCGGTAATCATTGTCAAAATACAGGTTTTTCGCCCCAAAAGTGCCAGCAAGCGTGAGGGTCAACAAGGCAACCAGAACGATAAGCCGATTGTTTAGGAGGAACTCTCCATAGGATGTTTTTTGGGGTGCCATTTTGAATATACCTTTGAAATCGCAAGCAAGATCACTGCAGGGTTAAATGTCATATCTATTGTTGCAAGAACCATTTAAAACACTTGCAAAATGCAAGCTATCTGATTATAAAGCGACCTGCAATGCTTTTAATCTCATTGTCATACAATTTTACGAAAACGTAAGTTTTCAAGCGTGTTAAGGCCATGAAGCGAAAAAACTGTTGTCCAATTGCACAAGCATTAGGCGTTTTAGGGGATAAATGGTCCTTAATCGTGTTGCGGGATGTAATCTTTGGCAAAAAGCGGCATTTTAATGACCTGCTCGCCTCTCCAGAAAAAATTTCGACCAATATATTGTCAAATCGGTTGAAAACCCTGCAAGAGGAAAGCCTGCTCTGTTGTTCTGTGGATTTAGAGAATAGACGGTCAAAAATTTATACACCTACAGAAAAAGCTCAAGATTTAGTGCCGGTTCTGGTCGAATTGTATAAATGGGGCGAAAAATACAATGATAGGGCCGATACGGCAGAAAATCCGCTGCAGGAATAGCCTTTTTAAGCGTTCTGGCTGGGCTTTTGGCTTGGCAAAGACTGATATCGCGGCAACACTGATGCGGTGAAATTGCAAAAAAGATGACATTATGACCTACCGCCCAATCCCGCTTCCAGACCGAAGCCTTTTGACGGCGCAAGAAGCCGAAGAGGTGTCGGCTACATATTTAGCGCAGATGCGCCGGCGGCATTCTGTACGGCATTTTGACACCGCCCCTATCTCAGACGTTTTACTGTCTAACGCGATTTCTGTTGCCGCATCTGCGCCCTCTGGTGCCAATCAACAACCTTGGCATTTCGTGATTGTCAAAAACCCGGCCATGAAAATGAAAATCCGCTTGGCCGCCGAAGCAGAAGAACAAAAATTCTATGCCGGAATGGCAGGAGATGCTTGGATTTCTGCCTTAGAACCGATTGGCACGCATTCTGTAAAAGCTCATTTATCCGAGGCCCCTGCGCTGATTGTTGTGTTCGCGCAGCGCTATGGGCTAACCGAAGATGGCGCGCGTTTTAAGCATTATTATGTGACTGAGAGCGTTGGTATCGCAATTGGGTTTTTAATTTCAGCGCTGCACCAAAGTGGGTTGGTTTGTTTGGAGCATACTCCTAATCCAATGGCCTTTTTAAATCAGCTCTGTAATCGCCCGGCGAATGAAAAACCAATGATGATCTTACCGGTCGGCTATGCTGCAAAAAACGCTGAAATCCCTGCTGCCGCCAAGGTTAAAAAGCCCCTTGGTGAGGTGTTATCAGTTTTTTAAAATCGCAAACGCGAAATTTTACGTTAGGGCATTTTTAGCAGTGGCCAGTGCGCTCGGGCGCAGCGCCCCTTATGCTGACATTTGATTTTATTATCACGGATGGATGCTGTTTTAGGTGTTAGTCAATAAGTGCTGTCTTCGTACAGCCAGCGCAGCTTGTGCCGATTGTTTTCAAGCCTTGCGCTTAAAGGCCCCTTTTTACCAGCGCCGCTTCCTTAAACAAATTGCCAAATGCGCCGTATTCATTTGTGAAGCGATCAGTGAGCGGAGGGTCAGAATGCAGGTTACTCATCCATCTTCCACCTTTCAATGGGCGGCTTATCAAGCCGCTATTGCACGGCCAGCACCGCTTAAAACGCGCCGCATTTCAAAACAAAGCCGCGATGCGCAGAAAAAAACACCCGCTCGGATGGGAAATACGGATTGCCAACGCTCGGGCAAAGATTTTTCGATATCCTTAAATCAAAAGCTAACCAGCGAAACCTTCTAAGTTTTATAAAGCCAGATTGGGTGGCATGGCGCTGGAAAATTGGGGCGAATTGCTACTGCATCCTTATGCTAAGTTTGAGACTTAAGCGCGTGATTTCGCTGGGTGAAGCTGGATTTTTGGTGGCTGGCATTCGGCGCTTTGGCTGATATGCTGGCACTGGAGAAAGCACCCGGCGTATGAACTCAACCTTTGAAAACACACTCAGTCAGATCTATTGGAAGCGTTTTCAACAATTTGGGTCCACGCCACAAGGCAGCTTTTGGGCGACAGAGGCGCGGCAAGCCCTTCGGTTTGAAATCATTCTGTGCGAAATTGACAAGCTGTCGGGGGCAGAGGGGTTTAGCTTGGCGGATATTGGCTGCGGCTATGGCGCCTTGGTTGATCATCTTCTCAAACGGCCTGCTAGCTTTGTTACATCGTATATTGGCTATGATATTTCAGATCAATTGATTGCGGCCTGTAAGCGCAGATTTGAACAAAGGTGGGCGAGCTTCATATGCAGCCCCGCGCCGCGTCAAGAACAAGACTTCTCCGTCATGTCCGGACCTTTTAATTTGGCCGCTACCCGCGATGTCGTGCTCTGGCAAAACTATGTGTTCGATGCTTTACAGGCCTGTTGGTCGCACACCCGGGTGGCAATGATTTTCAATCTTCAAGTGGCCCCGAGCGCGCGAATTTCGCCGCAGAGCCATATTTATTATGCAAATTCAGATCAGGTTTTAGAGCATTGCGTGGCGCGGTTTGGCCCGACGAAAAGGCTTGTTCACCCTGATCTGCCGCAGGATGCAACTTTCGTGGTTTTAAAGCCGCTCTGATCCGAAATCTACCGCCAGTGCTTTGGGGCTGCGCGGCCATGATGCAGAGCAAATACCTGTCTTTTATACAGCGCTACGCAAATATTTACTGGCCGGTTTGCTTTTTGTTTTCGGGGCTGGGTTGGCTAAACCGTGAAGAGATCAGCCGCAGGGTTTGTCTGATCACATTTTGCGGTAGGTTGCTGGAGACACCGCAGGGGGGGGGGTTAGGCTTGACTGTGCTGGGCAAGGATTGCCCCCGAATAGGCGCGGCAGACATTTTCCTCATCATATCGCAGGCAGAGATGTTCAATCAATTCGATCATATTATGCGGCCCATTCACGTAATCCATAAACGCATCCAACGAGGCCCATTGATTTACAATAACCAACTCGTCGTCTCGGGTGTGGACAATGCTATAGACGTCTAAACCGGCGACGCCGTCCTTGCGACTTTCTGTGATCAGCGCTGCAATTTCATCTATGGCGTCTTCTTTGGGTGTCACCGCGACGATGCTCATCATTTTCATTTTATTGGTCCTTTGGGCTTTGTTCTGGGGTTGAATAAAGGCCTAATTTTTCCAGAAAAGACAATCAAGTTAAATTTCACGCTGGTGTGATTTGGGTCTATGAAGAATTATCGAGGGCTAGTGCTTTGCGCAAGCTGCGCAGTGTTTGCGCGGTAAGATAGAGCCTGCCAGGTTTATTGCGTTACCCTTGGCCTTGGTGATGAGGCCGGTTTTTGGTTGCAATTGCATGCAAACTGGAAGATGCAACATTCATTACCCTATGCTGCATCTGCCCTGTTAGATGCTGGAAGCACGGCCACTGAGTGAGAGCATCATGAACAGCAAACACGCCTATTCTGATTCATTTCTGCGCAAGATTTTGGCGCGCAACAAGGTCATCGTTTCGGTAGGCGTCAGTCTTAACGCCATTCGCCCTAGCTATTTCGTGGCCCGTTATTTAAGCCGGCGTGGTTACACGATTATCCCGGTCAATCCTGGATATGAGGGCGAGCTGCTGTTTGGGCAACGGGTGTATGCGCGCATGGATCAAATTGAGCAACCGATCGATATGGTACAGGTTTTTCGAAAATCGGATGCGGTGCCTGCCATTTATGAAGATGCGTTGGCCTGCTGGCCCGCGTTCAAAACCATTTGGATGCAAATTGGCGTGGAACATGAAGCAACTGCTTGCAAAGCGCAGGCAAGCGGCATTGACGTGGTTCAGGATCTCTGCCCAAAAATGGAGCACCAAAGGTTAAGCGGCGAATTGGGCAAATATGGCGTGAATACAGGGCTGGTGCGCGCGCGCTTGGCGGATGTGATCTAAGCCTCAAAAGAACGGATGAGCGTCGTTTAGAAAGCGATGGCACGGTTAGAATGAGAAAACCGGGCTGCGCCTATTGCAGTGCGGCATTGGCCGCTCTGATCCGCCTGCGCAGGGCGCCGGCCGAGCGGAAGTGAAAAGGCGCAACTGGGGCTTGCTCTGGTTTTGGAACAATCGCAATATAGCATTGAAACAATTGCGGTAGCTGTGATGCCTTTACATGATCCCAATATTCTGCTTCCCGCTGATCCTACGCGTCGCGCCATTGCCCGCGCGCTTTATGATGGCGTGCGTGATCTGCCGATCATTAGCCCGCACGGCCATGTTGATCCCGCCTGGTTTGCAAAGAATGAACCTTTTAAAAATCCAACTGATCTTTTTGTAAGCCCGGATCATTATGTGCTGCGGATGCTGGTCTCGCAAGGTACTTCGCTGGCGGAGTTGGGGCTTGTCGATCAGGACGGGCATCAACACGCGGATAAGCGGGCGATTTGGCGCCGGTTTTGCGCCGGCTATCACTTGTTTCGCGCGACGCCAAGCCGCGTATGGTTAGAATATGCATTCGAAAAACTGTTCGACCTGACCGAACGCCCATCGGCTGAAAATGCCGATGCGCTTTATGATGCAATTTCTCAGAAGCTGGCTGAGCCGGCGTTTTTGCCGCGGGCGTTGTTTGATCGCTTTAATATTGAGGTTTTGGCCACCACAGAGGATCCGCTGGATGATCTGTCGTATCATCAGAGCATTCATAGCAGCGGTTGGACGGGCCGCGTTATCACCACCTACCGCCCCGATAATGTGATTGATCCAGAACATAAGGGATTTGTCCAAAATGTAGAGCGTCTGGGCATTTTAACCGAATGTGACACCCGGAATTGGCAGGGATATTTGCAAGCCCATCGCCTGCGCCGCGCTTATTTCCGCGGTTTTGGGGCAACGGCAACCGATCATGGGCATCCGTCCGCGCGCACCGAAAATCTTTCTTGCCAGGATGCTGCAGATTTGTTTGATAAAGTTGTGCGGGGCCAGGCTTCATCGCAAGAGGCCGAGCGCTTCCGTGGGCAAATGCTGACGGAGATGGCGCGGATGAGCCTAGAAGATGGTATGGTGATGCAGTTGCACCCGGGATCATGGCGCAACCATTCTCCGACTGTTTTCAGCGCTTACGGGCGTGATAAAGGGTTTGATATTCCCAAACCAGCCGATTTTGTGGGGGGGCTAAAGCCTTTGCTGGATCGCTTTGGCCATGAAAAAAACTTCACGCTTATCCTTTTCACCTTGGATGAAACCACGCTGTCGCGCGAACTGGCGCCTTTGGCTGGGGCCTATCCATGCTTAAAATTGGGGCCGGCTTGGTGGTTTTATGACAGCCCGGAAGGAATGCGGCGCTATCGCGAACTGGTTACGGAAACGGCGGGGTTTTACAACACGGTTGGATTTAACGATGATACCCGGGCTTTATGCACGATCCCGGCGCGCCATGATATGGCGCGTCGGATCGATTGCGGTTTCCTAGCCGGCCTGGTTGCCACGCATATGCTGGAGGAAGACGAAGCGCATCAGGTGGCCTATGACCTGGCGTATTCTTTGGCCCAGAAGGCCTATCGTTTATGAGTGATCTTACCAAGGATTTTGATCGCGTTGGCGTCGTTCATCTTGGGCTGGGCGCGTTTTTTCGCGCTTTTGGGCTGCCGCAACTGCAAAGGATGCAGGCGCAACTTGGCGCAGATCACGCGATTGGTTGGGATGTGATTGGTATCAGTTTGCGCAGCGCAGGGGTGCGCGATCTCTTGGCGCAAAACGGGTTTCGATATCACGCGGTTGAGATGGATGCAGCGCGCCGTTTGGTTGAAGAAATCACCATTTTAAAAGCTGTCTATTTTCTTGAAGATGAACGCCGCGAGGTGCTGAACGCGCTGCTGCTGCCGCATTTGAATATGGTGACGCTGACGATTACGGAAAAAGGATATTGTTATTCACCGGCGCTAAGCGGGCTTGACTGGGAGCACCCTCAAATTCGGCAGGATCTAATCACGCCTGAAACGCCGTCTTCCGTTCCTGGTTTGTTGGTTCAGGCATTGCGACACAGGCGCGCATTAGGTCTAAACGCCTTTACCTGCCTGAGCTGCGATAATCTGTCTGAAAACGGGCGCGTTTTGCAAACAGTTGTGCTGGAATTTGCACAAAAAATTGACCCGGATCTTGCGCAATGGATCAAAGAAAACGTACGATTTCCTGCCACCATGGTGGATCGTATCGTTCCGGCCGTGACGGCGCAGGATGTTGAAGATATTGCGGCATTGACTTGCTGGCCCGATCCCGCACCGGTCTTGCATGAGCCGTTTTGGCAATGGGTGATTGAAGAGGATTTTGCCGACCTGCCGCGCCCGCCCCTTGAACTGGTTGGGGTAGAGTTTACCAGTTCGGTTCGCTCTTTTGAAGAAATGAAGCTGCGTTTGCTAAATGCAACCCATTCTTCCATTGCGTATCTTGGTGTTTTGACAGGGCATGAAACCGTTTTTGATGCGATGCAAAACACGGCATTGGCGGCGTTTATTAAGCGCTTATGGGAGCATGAATTGCGGCCCAGTTTTACGCCGCCCCCGGGCCAAGATTTAAAAGCCTATACGCAGGCGCTCGAGCGACGGTATCGTAATTCAGCCATCGCGCATGCGACTTTACAAATTGCCATGGATGGATCCCAAAAGCTGCCGCAGCGCGTGCTGGCGCCGCTGCGCGCTAATTTAGCTGCCAACCGGCGGATTGACGGGCTTTGTTTGGTTGTTGCGGCTTGGATATTGTTTTTGAACGGGCAGAGCGAGGCAGGCGTGCATTATGTGATAAACGATCCTTTGCAGCCCCGCCTGAGCAGCGCCTGCGCGCAAAAGCAGGATCCTGTCGGGGCGGTTCTTTCAATTGCTGAAATATTTGGCTCTGATTTGAAGCAAGATGCCCGATTTGAACAGGGGGTGCGTCAGGCCTATGCCCGGCTTCGCATTTCTGGTGTGCTGGCAAGCGTTGAGCTGGCCTGCCAGCACGCGGGCAAAGCCAATTGAGAGGGGCAGAGGAAGCACAAAAATACGCCGGCGCGCTCGGTGAAAACGATATTAAACGCACTCAAGAAAGGCAGACGCGCCTTCTGCACTGGGCTTTTATCCCCCTAAAAACGCGCTGTGCGATATGATGGCGCGGCCTTTGAAATATTACATGCCGGTTTGCGGCTTGGGCCTCACCCAGATTATGGGTTATGGCACGTTGCTTTATTCTTATGCCGTGCTCTTGCCCATAATGGCGGATGAGCTTGGCCTTGGCCTGTCGGATGTGTTCGGGCTGCTCTCGATTGGCTTTTTTTTTGGTGGCCTGAGCGCGATACTGGCCGGGTTTGCGGTGGATCGCATCGGCGGGCGTTGGGTGATGAGCCTTGGCTCGGTAGCCTCGGCTGGCGGGCTTTGGGGGTTAAGCCAAGTGACAGGGCCGATTGGATTAACCGTTGCGATATTGCTCACCCAAATGGCGGCAATGTTTGTGCTTTACGATGTGGCTTTTGCATCAATTGCAAAACTTCGCCCCGGGCCGGCGGCGCAATCGGCAATTTCGGGGATCACGCTGTTTGGAGGTGTGGCATCAACCATTTACTGGCCACTGACTTTGACGCTTTCAAATCTTTATGGGTGGCAAGTGACATGGCAAATCCATGCTGCCAGCGTATTGCTTATTTGCGTGCCGGCGCATTGGTTCAGCCTAAGAACGGAAAATGGAACCTGCGCGCCCCCAGAGAAGCGCAAAGAAGGGTCAGAGACTTGGCCGCCATTACAAGGCCCGGCCCGCCGTCAGGCAATGATTTGGATGGTGCTGTCTTTTACCTTTTCGGGATATATTATGGGGGCTTTGATGTCGCTTTGGGTGAGCAATGTGGAAGCATTGGGGCACAGCGCTGCCGTCGCCGTGAGCGCGGGCGCGTTGATTGGGCCAGCCAAAACGGCGGGGCGGTTTTTTGAATTGATCTTTGGCCGCGCGCTGCATCCTTTGATTACAAGTTTTATTTCTTTGGGTTTGATGATGATCGGATTTTCTATCTTATTGGGCTTTGGCGCGACCTTTGCCGGTTTGATGGTTTTTGCTGTGCTTTACGGGATGGGCGATGGAATTAAAACGATTACCATGGGCACGTTGCCTTTGGCGCTATTTGGCCCAGAAGGGTTTGGGGCAAGATTGGGGTGGATCGCGTTTATCCGTATGTCCGTGAATTCCTCAAGCCCTTTTCTATTCGCTTGGATCACCGAGGCCTATGGCGGTTGGACATCATTTTCGGCCATGGCATTGTTTATACTCATGGGGCTTGGTGCGCTGTTCTTTGTAAAGCGGCATTCTCAGTAACCGGGCTTCGCGCCATCCGATTATCAGAACTTGAAGCTCATAATTTTTTACCACTTAGATATTTATTTAGAAGGTATTAGGTTTTCCTGTGGTCTGAGCCTTTTAGAAAAGTATTTAAGTGAAGCAAAATGCAATCTCATTGTGGCATATAATTTGCTGTGTACCCTCTAGCACTATGATATTTGCGAGGAAGATTATGAAGCAAGACGTCGAAATTGTACGCCCAAAAGAGTGGTTGGAAGAGGCTTTGATTACACTTGAGAAAATCAAAGCGGGTGCAAAATCGGCTGAGGAAGCCTTAACCTTCAATAAGTTTGTGTTCACACATTATGTTGTTGAGGCGTTCGAGGCTATTTTGGCTGCAAAAGCGATCACGACCGAGCAGGCTGAACTGGTTCATAAAGTTGTGACAGAGTATTTAAGCGATGAATTGCTTGCCGCCCTGAGCGATTATGATCAAGAAGTTATTCAAAATCTTCTTGTGCCGTTTTCTCAAACTGAGGCTGCGCCTCAGGAAGATCCGACAGAAGCCGTAACATTGGTTAATCCTGTTGAATGGATGCATGAGGCGATTGAAACGCTTTATCGCGTAGACCGCAGCTGTAAAGACCCCTTGAAAGCCGCGAAATTGAAACATTTCACATTTTCCACTTATGTCGCGGAAGCCTTTCTGGCGATTGTTTACCGCAAGGCAATTTTTGAATCTGAAGTCGTTTTGGTTAATGAGATTATGTGTAAATATTTTGATCAAAACGTTTATGATCTTATGTCCGAGCAAGAGAAGTTGATTTTAGAACATCTGATGATGCCATTCGCAACCGAGCACGGCGTCGACGAAACATTCTATAAGCTTGTCGCTTAAGGGAGGTTGAAATGGCATTAAATATCGCAACCGATACAGCTTTTCTACTGGCGTCTAAAAGTTCTGATAGAAATACCGTTACGCTCAATCAGTCTATGGAGCGTTTGACCTCTGGATTACGCATCAATTCAGCCTCGGATGATGCAGCTGGCGTCGCTGTGGCAACAAGAATTAATTCTGACGTTCAAGGTATGCGTATGGCCATTCGTAACGCCACGGATGGGCAGTCTATGATCAATACGGCTGAGGGTGCTATGGTTGAAATTACCAATATCCTTCAGCGTATGCGCGAATTGGCAATTCAAGCGGCGAATGGTACCAATAGTCCAACTGACAGAGAAATGATTCAATTGGAAATTGATCAATTGACGATGGAAGTCGACCGGATTGCCCAAAGTACACAATGGGCAGGGCAAAGCATTTTCAACGGCGCTCGAGGTGCCAATGAATTGGCAACATCGCATACAGAGGCGTATACAACCAACTTTCAGATTGGCTCGACGCCAAATGATGGCGATAACATCACAGTGAACTTTTATGCGATCACCTCGGAGGCTTTAGATATTGAGGGAACTGGAACGGTTCCAACAATCGCAACCACATATGCTACAGGTGGCAGTGGCGCCGTTGCGATAAATCCAACCGATGGAAAAGTAACTTTAAGTGGTGCTTTTGACGCGGATGATAAAATTACCATGATCATTAATGGACAGTCGATTCAAACAACGCTTACA
>Ga0208973_1000027_pt1 | contig 80798 bp, 59 predicted proteins | sample AOAMet_66_BLW_10_2_FD_188233 | JGI IMG/M metagenome (GOLD analysis project Ga0208973, IMG submission 188233) | Ammonia-oxidizing marine microbial communities from Monterey Bay, California, USA - CAN11_66_BLW_10 (SPAdes) | ecosystem: Environmental > Aquatic > Marine > Intertidal zone | place...
TCAAGCGGTGTGAATCGCATGGCCCAATGTGGCCAAGACACCTTCATGGGTCATCTCGGTCATGGTTGGGTGTGCATGGATGGTGCCTGCAATGTCTTCGAGCAGGGCACCCATCTCAAGGGCAAGGGTCCATTCGCCAACAAGTTCACTGATATGGGTTCCAACACCTTGGATTCCAAGGATTCGATGATCGTCTTCTCGTGCACAGATTCGGATGAATCCTGCAGACTTTTCAGCTTCTTGTGTGAGGGCTCGACCGTTTGCTCCAAGTGGGAACTTCCCAATGATCACTGGGTGGCCAGCTGCCTTGGCTTCTTCTGGTGAAAGTCCAACAGAGACAATCTCTGGTTCGGTGAAGACAATCGCAGGAACGGCTACAGGGTCGTAGGCTCGCTTCTTGCCAGCAATGATTTCTGCAACCATTTCGCCTTGGAAGGATGCGACGTGAGCGAGCATTTCGCCAGAGTTGCACACATCGCCAATGGCATACACGCCTTTCATGTTGGTTTCGCATCGGTCGTTGACCTTCACGAAACCACGCTCGTCAAGAGCAACGCCTGTTGGTGCGAGGGCTGCAGAGTTTGGCTTGCGGCCAACAGTAACGAGGACTTTGTCCACGATGACGTTCTGCATCTTTTTCTCATCCTTTTCGTTCTTATCGATGAAGTTGAGTTGAACCCGTCCATCCTTTGTGGCTTCTGCACCTTTGGCAAATACGCCAAGATGGGTCTTGATCTTCTGTTTCTTGATTGAAATTTCGAGGGGGCGTCGAATCTCCTTATCGAAGATTGGTAGGACGCTGTCCATTGCTTCGACCACGGTCACTTCGGAGCCAAGCATGCGGAAGGTAATGCCGAGTTCGAGTCCGATGTAGCCGCCGCCAACAATGGCCACGTGCTTTGGTAGGGTCTCGAGGGAGAGCGCCTCTCGAGATGAGATGACATGCTCGTCGTAGGGCATGAACGGCAATTCGATTGGCACAGAGCCGTTGGCAAGAATGACGTGCTCAGCCTGAACGATGATGGCATCCTTGCCTTCACCGATCTTAACGGTCTTTGCGTCTTGGAATTCTGCCCATCCTGTGATGAGTTCTGCTCCGGCGTTCTTGAGCAGGTGCTCGACACCTTTGTTGAGTCGGGTGACGATGTTTTCTTTCCAGCCAACCAAGTCGGCCATGTTGAGTTCGGCAGGTCCAGGGATGGAAATTCCCATGTGGCCGTCTTTCTTTGCGTGCTTGGCAAGGTCATGGAACCTGTGGGCTGCGTGAATCATAGCTTTCGAAGGAATGCATCCTCGAATGAGGCATGTACCGCCTGCTCGCTCACCTTCAACGATGATGGTTGAGAGGCCGAGTTGACCTGCACGGATGGCAGCGACATAGCCACCAGGGCCAGCGCCGATGATGAGAACTTGACACTTTTTGGTTTCCATATTAATCAGGCCTCACATGAAAATTGTTGCTGGGTTTTCGAGGTATGTCTTGACCAACTGAACCAAAGTGGCTCCGTCGTGCCCGTCGACCACTCGGTGGTCCCAAGATGAAGAGAGGTTCATCATTCGGCGAATCACAACAGCACCGTCGCGAACAACCGCTCGGTCCTTTGCGTTGTGGACGCCAAGAATCCCAACTTCCGGTTTGTTGATGATCGGTGTTGCTCCAAGGCCACCGAGGCGACCAAGGCTTGTGATGGTGAAGGTGGAACCAGTAAGGTCCTCGACACCGGCTTTTCCGTCCCGAGTAGCGCCAGTGACGCGGCCCATTTCAGTCGCTGATTGCCAGATGTCCATGGCTTCGACGTGCTTCACGACTGGGACAAACAGTCCACGGTCGGTCTGGGTGGCGATGCCGAGGTTGATCGCTTCGTGACGAGTGACCACGTTTGCTTCATCATCGTAGAGTGCGTTGCATTCTGGCCGCTGTGCAAGTGCTTTGACGAGTGCTTGCATGATGAACGGTAAGTACGTCAGCTTTGGAGCGCCTTCAGGCCGAGTGGCGTTGAGGTGTTGGCGGAGTTCTTCCAATGCCGTGACATCAACTTCTTCGAAGTATGAGAAGTGAGGGATGCTGGAGTAGGATGCAATCATTGAATCTGCAATCTTTCGTCGCAGTCCAATGACCTTCATTGCCTCAGTTCCATTGAGTTCGGTTCGTGCACGGCCACCCATCGGTGCGGCTCGGCTTGCGCCAGATGCTCCACCTGCGATGTGAGCGTCCAAGTCAGCGTGGCTGATTCGACCAGCAGGGCCGGATCCAGCGACATGGTCGAGGCTGATGTTTGCTTCACGGGCTCGCTGTCGAACAGCAGGGCTTGCGAGTGCTTTGGTGCCGGGTGCACGGGCGACAGGTGCCGCTGCGGGTGCAGGGGTTGCTGCTGCCTTTGGTGCTGGCGTTGGAGCAGGCGCAACCTCAGGGGTTGGTTCTGGCTTCGATTCCTTTGCCGCAGGGGCTGGTGCTTCCTTTGCTGCCGGGGCATCATCAGATGCGGATGCGTTGCCTGCACCATCGACTTCGAATTCAATGCACACGACGCCAACAGGGAGAATGTCACCTGCTTCACCGACCACCTTGGTCACGGTTCCATCGACAGGTGATGGGATTTCCACGGTCGCTTTGTCGGTCATCACTGAGAGAATTGGATCGTCTTCTTTGACGGTGTCACCAACGGCGACCATCCATTCTACAACTTCGCCTTCGACGACGCCTTCTCCGATATCTGGCATTTTAAATGCAAATGTTCCCATATTCATTCCTCCTGTGTTTTCTTTATTGCTTCAGCAATTCGTGCTGGACTGGGAAGGTAATCCCATTCCGTTGTGTGAGGGAAGGGTGTGTCCCATCCGGTCACTCGAGTGATTGGTGCTTCAAGGTGATAGAAGCAGCGTTCTTGGATTGATGCGCTCATCTCTGCGCCAAATCCACTTGTCTTTGGTGCTTCGTGAACAATGACACATCGGCCTGTTTTCTTGATTGAATTAACGACCGTGTCTCTGTCCCATGGAACGAGCGTTTGGAGGTCAATCAATTCACAATCGATGCCAGAATCCTTGATCGCTTGTTCAGCGACGTGAACCATTGTGCCCCATGCGATGACGGTGCATGCTTCACCTTCTCGAACAATACGAGCTTCTTCGAGCGGTACGATGTAGTGGCCTTCAGGGACTTCGCCGTCAGGGTGGTTGGCCCAGGTTGGCACATTGTGAGGGTCGCCATAGAACGGTCCACGGTAGCACCGCTTTGGTTCAAAGAAGATGACGGGGTCGTTGCATTCGATGGCTGCGGTTAGCAATCCCTTTGCGTTGTAGGGGTTGGAACAGTAGACCACTTTCAGTCCAGGAGTGTGGGTGAATTGTGCTTCAGGCGACTGCGAGTGGTGGTGGCCGCCTTTGATGCCGCCACCAGCAGGTGTGCGGAAGGTGAGTGGTGCGGTGAATTCGCCACCAGAGCGGTGTCGGACCTTGGCAATCTCGTTAACGATTTGGTCATATGCAGGGAAGATGTAGTCCGCAAACTGAATTTCAGCAACAGGTCGGAGTCCATTCAAGCCCATGCCCATGGCGATGGCGGCGATTCCACCTTCTGCAAGTGGCGAATCGAACACACGGTGTTCACCAAATTTCTTTTGCAAGCCGTCAGTGACTCGGAAGACACCTCCGAAGAAGCCAACGTCTTCACCAAAGATGACGATGTTTGGGTCTTTTTCGAGTTGAACCTCGAGTGCTGAATTAAGCGCTTTGATCATGTTCATTTCTGTCATCATGGTCACCTCACTTGCCGAGTTCCTCGCGCTGTTCTTGTACGTGCCAAGGCACGGTTTCGTAGACTTCGGTAAAGATGGTCGACGCTGGTGGATATGGTCCACTGGCAAGATCACCGAATTCGCATGCTGCTTTGTAAGAGGTCATGACTTCATCATCTATTTTCTGAGCCAATGCCGCATCTCGCTTCTCATCCCACATGCCGCTTTTGATGAGGTAGGACTTGAGGCGTTCAATTGGATCGCCACCGGGCCAGCATTTGAATTCATCATTTGGTCGGTATGCGGACGGGTCGTCGGACGACGAGTGACCGCCTGCTCTGTAGGTGTAGACTTCGATGTGGGTTGCACCGAGTCCGGCTGCGCCTCTGTCCCGTGCCCACTTGGTGACACTGTACAATGCAAGGAAATCGTTTCCATCCACTCGGATTGAGGGGATGTCGTACGCAAGTCCACGCTCTGCAAAGGTACGTCCACCTGTGGCAAGGTTTGCGTGGGTGGAAATCGCCCATTGGTTGTTCACCACATTGAGGATTACTGGAGGTTTGAAGGTTGATGCGAAATTGAGGGCGTAGTGGTAGTCGCCTTGGGCCGAAGTACCGTCACCTAGCCACGAGATGCAGACTTCATCGTCGCCTTTGTAGGCGCTGGCCATTGCCACGCCGACGGCTTGGGAGAATTGAGTGCCGACGGGGGAGGAAATCGAAATGAATCGTCCTTCCTTCCATGTGTAGTGGACAGGCATCTGGCGTCCTTTCACATTGTCTTCAGTGTTGCCAATGCAGTGACAAATCATGCTGACCATGTCCCTTCCTCGGACAAATTGTGCGCCAGGTTGTCGGTAGGATGGGAAAATCCAGTCTTGAGTTTCGAGGGCCATTGTTTGAGCAATAGCGATGGCTTCTTCGCCGAGGGATTGCATGTAGAATGACAATTTTCCAGTGCGCTGCATCTTGATCATTCGGTCGTCAAAGATTCGAAGTCGCATCATGTATTCAAGGCCCTGAATCATTGTTTCAGCGTCCAAATGAGGGTTCCATTCGCCGAGTGCTTCGCCCTCATCGTTGAGAACTCGAACGAGGCCAACAGCGTGAGCCACGGTGTCTTGGGCTGTGCACGAGAGCGGATCTGGGCGGTTCAAATCGCCGGGTTGCTCTTTGAATTTGCCGCCAAAATCGGCTTCTTCACCCGGCCTGAAAGGTGGCCGACCGATGGTGTACGGCGATGTCGTGGCTGTCACTCTCTCGGTCATTGAATCGCCTCATTCCATCCCGCTCTTAAGGTGTACCGGTGCTTGGTTTCCTTGGTTGGCCACGTAGACATATGCTCCGGGCATTGATTCTGAGTTGTTTGGATCATGTGTTTTTCTCAACAACAGACCTGCCTTGAATGAGGAGCGAACCAGTGGGCCGCTTGCGATTCCTGAAAACCCAATGCCGATGGCGTGCTGGGCCCATTCGTCATACATGTGCGGTTCAGGGAACCGATCGACGGCGAGGTGCTTGTGGGAAGGTGCGAGGTACTGGCCGATGGTGACAAGGTCAACTCCAGCTTCCTTGAGCATGCCAAGCGTTTCGGTGATTTCCTCGTCCGTTTCGCCAACGCCAACCATGATGGAAGATTTCGTGAGAATGTCGGGGCGAAGTTGTTTCGCAGCACGCAGAATCTCAAGCGATTGGCTGAATGAAGCCCGATGGTCCCGAACCGTCGCATCGAGCCGGGGAACACATTCGACGTTGTGGGCGAACACGGAAAGGGGGCTTCCCTCGAGCAAATGAGCAAGGGCCTCATGGTCGCCCGCAAGGTCAGAACAGAGGAGTTCCAAGGTGACCTGAGGTTGGCGTTTGTGCACTGCTTCGATGCATTGTTTGTAATGATCAGCACCACTGTCGGCAAGGTCGTCCCTGTTGACGACAGTGATGACGGCGTGTCGAAGGTTCATCGATTCGACGGCATTGGCTAAATTTGTAGGTTCATCAACGTCCAATGGAGGTGGAGTTTTGATGGTGCCAACCGCACAGAAACGACAGCCCCTGGTGCATTCTTGGCCTGCAATCATAAATGTTGCATCGCCACTTGCCCAGCAATCGTGGATGTTCGGGCAACGGGCTTCTTGGCAGACTGTGTGAAGCGTGTTGTCTTTCACTGCTGCTTTTGTGGTGTTGAAGATGGCCTGTTGTTCACCCGATGGGAGGGCTGTTTTGAACCACGGAGGGAGACGCTCACGCTTTGGTTTTGGCCGAGAAGCCGGGGGTGTTCGCTCGGCCATTGGAAGTGGTTTGCCCGACATCGCCTCATCCCCCTATGAACTCCCCACGGCTTGCCTCTCAAAAAGGTGCGCTGTGGTGTTCTTATCGCCTTCAAATGGTGCTTTTGGTGTGTGAGGATTCAATTTCGACGGTGAACGAGCATTGATGAGCAATGAACCTCACGGCCAGCCATGACCAAAGGTGTTGCTCTGGTGACCGGCGGGGGACGACGTATCGGTGCCCAAATCTGCGCCACGCTCATCGAGGAAGGATGGTATGTGATCGTCCACGCTCGCACCTCGGTCGACGAGGCGCAAGCTTTGCTTGACGAGGCATCACAGAAGGCCAATGGTGAAGCCTGCGGGGAAGTGGTGAAGGCCGATCTATCGAGCGACGAAGGTTTGGCTTTTCTTATCGATGCAACCAAGTCCATTATTGAGGCTCAAAACGCAGCCGGACTCGGGGTGCTTGTCCACAATGCTTCAATCTATAATTCGAAAGACTACGCATCAGTTTCGCTCGAAGAACTGCGCCTAAATAATCGGATTCATATCGAGGTTCCTTTTCTTCTCACACAATCGCTTTCACCCGTTTTGAAGGCGGCTTCGGGTTGCGTCATTGGCATGGTTGATACATCGCTTGGGCGAGCTTGGGAAGGACTTGCTCACTACACGGCTTCCAAAGCAGGGTTGCGTCAATTGATGATGAACCTCGCCGGTGACTTGGCACCCCATATTCGGGTGAATTGTGTGGCGCCAGGCGCCATCATGGCCGCACCTTGGGAGGCTGAACATTTCGCATCGGTCATCGAGAAGGTGCCGCTTGGCAGAGGCGGAGCACCAGAAGATGTGGCGAATGCAGTGTCGTTTTTGGTACGTTCAACCTATCTCTCAGGCCAAGTCATCGAAGTCGATGGCGGTTGGTCGGTCGCACCTTGAGTCAACATTGACAGGGGTTTTCTTCAAATCATGTGGTCCGGTGGGCCAAAGTGCAGGGGTGGCTGAGGTGGTCAAAGGCGCCGGGCTTAAGATCCGGTCCCGTATGGGTTCGTGGGTTCGTATCCCACCCCCTGCACTTCTTTCTCACATGTTTTCCCCCCTCGTAGAGGGGGCTTTGCCCGAACAAACAATGCAAAACCGTTTAACAGTCGGTTGAACAGGCGGGTACGGTGAACACCTTCATGACTTCGATTTCATCATCAAACGGCCGGTTTTTGGCAGTCTTGCTTGTTTTTCTTATGTTGGGCGGCGTGGCGCCGTTGAATGGCACGGTTGATCAGGACTTCCAAAAGGCAGAAGTGCTCGTTGAACCAACGGTTCCAATGAACTCTGCATCCTCGTGCTCAACATGTCAATCTTACAACCTGTACCTCGACGAAGCAACGAGTGAAAGCGGTGGCGAAGGCTCCATCACAACACTCGAGCCGACGGGTGCTCATCAAGAAGCGAGCGCCTTTGGTGGGGTTGAATTCCGCAGCGCTGAAATGATTTCCGATCTTCTCGTTTACGGCCGTGACAACACAGACAAAGTGACCCTCACCCTTTTCCTGCAATTCACAGGTTCTCAAGGTTCGACCGCTGATATCACCTTCTCGCTCAAGGCCGGTGATTCTGAAGTGGACTCCGTTTCTGAAACGCTTGATGACCCGTGCACAGGTGGTACATTCGGTACCAGCTCCTGCTCTTGGACCTCTTCCATTGTCGATTTCGATGTTCCCTCTGACGGTTTTACTGTCGCCAATGGTAAACAACTGAAACTCAATGTTGACGCCCAAGCAACATGTGAAAGCAGCGGTGGCGGCGGCATTGGCGGCCCTAACTGCGAAGTCAACGTCGCTTTCGGCGATGTCGAACAAACAAACGGGTATTCCAAACTTGAGATGAAAGCAAATGCATTGGCGAACTCAGTGGTCAAGGTACACCGCCCAGGTGGCGGCTTCCTCGATCCAGAGGTCACAGAGTGGTCGCCCGCTCATCGACCTGAGTTCCGCAACATGCAGTTCTCAGTTGATGTTCGAGACGCCTTTGGTCGCGATGACATCCAAGGTGTCGACCTCGTGATGGCCACACCCAACGATGCGGGGACTGTCTTCTCAAAGTCCTTTGACGACGATGATTTGAAACTCGACAACAATGGACTGGTCGGCAACTACACCTTCCAATACGAGACTGGCATTACCTCCGGCGAATACCCACTGCGACTCGAAATTAGCGATGTTCAAGGTCACACACTGGTTTTCGAACACAGCGGTATTGAGTTTGTTGAACACGATGTTTACCTCACCCTGCCTGAAAGTCAGCCCGATGTTGTTTTGATTGCCCCGGGTCAAACATCGAGCATTGAATTCCTCATTGAACACACGGGCGCCAGTTCCTCTCAACTTGACGTCGTGTTCTCGTTGTCCCGCTCATTGCCTTCAACTTGGTCCGACCCAGTTTGGGATCAACCCGGCGGCTACAGCCTCTCTGGCGGTGGCACATTCGCACGACCAATTCTCAGCATCGAAGTGCCTGATGGTGACTTGACTTCCGCTCCAAATACATTGGAGATTGAAGCTCGAGCCTATGCAGAGAACACCGAAGGGCAAACGGTTGAGGTCGCCGTCGAAACCATTGTCCTCGATGTCGAAGAGTCCGATGTCTTATCGCCACCTCGAATCTCAGTGTTCGAAGACGATGAGCATCAGAAGCAGATTGCAGATTCAACCCGCCCTGAAGCCTATGATGAGATGCTTTCCCACTATGTTGATTCAGGGGATGTAAGCGGTGATTTCTTCATTGATGTGTTCAACTCCGGATTCATTACCGATGCGTTCAAGCTCCGAGTTACCGAACTTCCAGATGCTTGGCAATACAAGTTCTATGACAACGAAACGGGACTCGAATTGGCAGAAGAGGGCATCTACTCCGTCACACCAGACATTGGATCTCATCAAATTCTCACGGTGCGCATGGAGGTCTTCCCGCCCTCAGAGCGTGACGCACAAGACATCGGCCTCGTCACAGTAAGCGTGGCCAGTCAAGGCGATTCGGAACTCAGCACATCCGTTTCGTTCACCGTTCACAGAACCTTTGGCGTCCTTGTCGAAGTGACAGCCGATTCCGATAGCGGTACCTTGGGCACCGTTGGACCAGTTTCGCCAGGTTCATCCCTATGGTACCAGATGCGCATCACAGACTCCAGTGACACCGTTGGCCAAACCACATGGCGCATCATCAACCCTGAAGACCTTGATCGCAACCTCGAAGATGATTCTCCTTACGGTTCGTGGGATTATTCCATCTCAAATGGTTCCCAATCCGACATCGTAGTTGTGTACCTTGAATCAGACCAGTACGCTGACATGAAATTGAGCATGACCATTGGCGAGAAAGTCGAAGCAGGCAACCACACTGTGTACGTCCGTGTTGTCGAGGAAGGCGTGGACGCCCAAGACGCTCGCTACTTCGACCTCCCAGTGACGGTACAAGTGAAAGAAGATGTCCAACCTGGGCGCCTCGAAATAACAGACACCAGCAGCTCAGTTGTGCGCTTTGCATCCGGTGAGTTCCAAACGGTGGAATACAGCATCGACAATCAAAACAACATCCCTCTCGAAGTGGTGATCACGCTCGAGAACGAACCACAAGGCTGGGATGTCCTCATCCGTGCATCATCGGACCAAACGGGTGGTCGTTTCCTTCTTTTGACCCTTCCTGCCTACTCCAGTAAGGATTTCACCCTCGCTATTACGCCACCTACGAACCTCAAAAATGGAGAAACTATTGACTTCGACCTCAAGGTGACGCCAATGGACGAGGAAGTGCCATACGATAGCGATTACACGCAAACCAGCACACAGGTCTATGGTACGACCTGTGAAGGGGCCTCGTGCTTCTTCAACGAAATTGTGGACCCTGAACCTCAAACGCTCGTGTTGGGTCTTGGATTGTGCGCTGCGTTCGTCTTTGCTGTCTACCGCCGTGGTCAAGCATCAACTTCTGGCTTTGAGGACGAAGTGTTCCTCTATGAAGATGACAAGGAACTTGAGCCCTTGGAATCCACGCTTCCTGAGCCAGTGATGGAAGAGGAAATCGACGACGATCTCGAACTTTTGGATGAACTTGAAGCTCTTTGAGCAATAGAGCGTTCCTGCAGGGCCTTATTCGGGGGGCTGCGAGCCTTTCGTTTGGTCTTTCCAGTGCAATTCAAAGATTGTTAAATCGAGCATTGTATGAACATCGTACCATTTCCCTTATGAGGCATCAAAACAGCCGAGTTCTTGTGACAACCATGCGTACGCCTTCATCCTCCTCGAAGCCGCGCTCTCAATGGCAAATTCTTCAGCACCGAGACACGGTCAAATCCGTGGCGCTCGTTGCGTTAATGGTGCTCTCCACATTCGCCACCATTCAGTACGGATCCTTTGAGGCGCTTGCTGCCACTGACCAAGATGGAGATGGTCTCACATACGGTTTAGAGTACCTCATGAACACCGCACCAAACGATCCTGATTCCGATAACGATGGCCTCCCTGATGGATGGGAGTGGCAATATGGCCTCGACCCACTTTCGAGCACCGGCGGCGATGGAGCTGTTGGCGACCCTGATGGCGATGGAATGTCAAACTTACAGGAATATTCCTACCTCCAACCGACCAACTGGGACCTTTCAAGCACCAGTGGTGTGCTTGACAATGGTGTCTGGTGGAACGGTACCGTGCCGGTCAACAACTGGGACGAAGAAAACGCCCTCCAGTACAACCGTCCAGGTTGTGGCGACAGCGGTTCGGATGGAACCGGCACTGTGATTCTTTGCGACGAAGACCCGGTTGGCAACATTTGTACAAACGGCTTCGACGATGACCAAGACGGCTTTGTTGACTCTGCAGATCCGGACAATGACGGTGATGCAGATTGTTCATCGAACGATGATGACGGTGACGGCATCGAAGACGAAGACGTGGCTGGATGGGACACTGACGGTGACGGTATGGACGATGGCTGGGAAGCAGCGAACGGCCTCAACGCAACCAACCCCTCCAACGCTGATGGTCCAAATGGCGACCCAGACGGTGATGGACTCAACAACTTGCTCGAATACATCAACCCAACATGGACCACAATGTGTGGCGCATCGCCTTGTTTCCGCCCCGGGCCGAACGGCTTGGCGACTGAAACTACCTCGCCATGTGACCCGGTCAGTGGCATCGGGCCAGGTGGTTGTGCGACCTTCACTGCGGAAGTTGATGGCATCACCTCGACCAATCCTCAACGCGCCGATACCGATGGTGACGGCCTCAGTGATTCGTACGAAGCATTGACCCTGTTAACGGATCCAACTTCGTCTGACACGGATGGGGACGGAATTACCGATGGTGTCGAAGTGGGTGGCCAATACGGCAGCCCTGCTCAACCCAGTGACCCACGAAACAACAACACTGATGGAGACGCCTTTGACGACGGAGAAGAAGATGTGAATGGAAACGGTGTGGTCGATGCTGGTGAAACAGATCCGACTCGCCGAGAAGATTCTGGTGATGAAGACAACGATGGCATCCAAAACTGGGAAGAAAACCTCTCCTGTACCCTGTGGGATGTTGCAGACACTGACTTTGGTGGCATCAACGACGGTGATGAACAAAACGTGTCCCATGGAACAGACCCATGTGATTCATTGATTAATTTCGAAACCACGATTGTCACATGGAACAACGGAAACGGGCAGATGGAAGTCGCCGATGGAAGCGGGTTCAACCCTGCAGGAGGTGTTGGCTGGTTCAATGTCTCTGGAACGTGGACGCCGTTTGCGTATGCGACGGTTGTCAATGATGTCATTCAAGGTGTTTCCATTGCACCCGGTACGGCCACTCAAGTTGCGAACCGAAACGGTTCGTTCTGCCACACAGATGCGTCAACTGACGGAACCATTTCCACAACCCGTACGTACTGCGACGATGACTACACTGACAGCGATGGCGATGGTCTTGCTGACTGGCAGGAATTGTTGGGCACCTTTGGATGGTTCTCCAACCCAACGCTTGTCGATTCAGACGGCGACGGAGCGAATGACTTCGAGGAAGTCTTCGCCAACACAGATCCAAACGAACCATGTACGAACCTGTTGGATGATGACCAAGATGGTCTCAACAACTACTTCGAAACAAGCACGGGTTGCGACCTCATTTACATCGGAATCACCAACGGTTCAACCGACGTTTGGGTCACCGATGATGCCTCGATTGACACCGACTCCGGTGGTGTAGGGGACCGAGATGAGTACTTTGATGGAACCAATCCGGAAAACAATCCTTCAGATGACTTGCTTCCGTCTGACTTTGATGGTGACACGATTCCAGATGCAGTTGAGAATCAAACTGGCACAGACTGGACGAACCCCGATACTGATGGCGGCGGTATGATTGATGGATTGGAATGCACACAAGAATTCTGGATCATCAACTGCCTCGGCTCACCTTTCGATCCATTTGACCCAACAGACGACCTTATTGCATCTGAAGTGGTATTTTGGGCCAACAACACAAGCGGTGTTGTCGACCTCGACGCCACCCAACGATGGCGCCAATACACCAATGATTTCTACACAGGAACGGCTTATGCTCACATTGCGGAAACCCATCCATCTGAAACCATTATTCTCCCCTCCTCAAACTTCACCCACCTTGCAGACATGGCTTTTGCCAATGACACCGTTGAGTGGCTCATGACCTTCAACAGCCCTCCGATTACGGGTGGTTTACCACTGCCGGCGAGTTGGTCAAACATGTCCTTCTATGTTGATTCAGGTGCCGAACTGGAACGTTCCAATGATTCACACAACGTCAACATCGTGGCCGGACCAATTCAAGAAGTGTTCATTCAACAACCTGAGTTCTACTTCGATTGGGCCTCCTTGGCATCAACAACTGTCCCAGGCCAAGGGTTTGCCTACGAACTTCAGACACCTGATGAACTCACCAACCTAAGTAGCCCACGAAGCTCTTTGCTCAACACCACTGACACAATCGTGACCGAAGCAGGTGCAACCAATGCTTACGATACGGCTGTAGCCATCCAATCGTTCCTTGCTGAAGGGAACGCTACGACCGAATTCAAGCGAAACTACAACGGCTCAGGAATTCCAAACACTGAAGATTTGAGTGTCACCTTCGTTGAGGCTATCCAAGAGGGTACTTGCAATGAATTCAACACTGCCTTCGTCACCATGGCTCGGCTCGCTGGCTTGCCCGCTCGATATGTGAGCGGCTTTGCCGGAGGTACATGGAACGGCGATGGTTACGCAGTCTTCCCCCAAGACCGCACCACATGGGGCGAAGTTCGGCTTCAACAAAACAGCGCCAACGGCGGTACCGAACTTGGCTGGATCCCATTCGACGCCTGCCCTGCAGCAGAAGAGATTGAGATTGTCAACCAAACCATCTCTTCGCTTGTATGGGACCGAGATGGGACTTCAACGTTGAACGTCACGGGGCAACTTCGCTTCGCTGAGAACTCGACACCAATCCCTGAACTGCCAATGGTTGGTTACCTTGTGCCACTTGCAGAAGCAGCAGGTGTCCCAGGTCCAGCAGCCATTCCAAACTATGAGATTGGCGCGCTCATTACCGATGCAAACGGAACGTTCGAGTTCACTGGAAGTCCATTGGAACCTGGTGCACCAGGTATCCACCGAATTGTCATCAAGCACCTTCAATCCGGCTATGTCTCTGAAGACGGCGTGATTTACGACGGTTTCATCAATGTCACCGATGATTCTGTCATCAACCATACCGGGCCGAACGCGATCAACGCACCAATTGTTGGTGCTGGTGCAACAACCATCCTCACCGGGCAACTTTCACTAGAAAACGCTCCGCTCAATGTGATCAGTTCCATCGCATCAAGCGCAGATGTCCCAGAAATCTGGCTCACGTTCACTTCCTCGGTGAATGGTTCCATCAACCTCTCCTCACCAATCGGATTTGATGGTTCATGGAGCATCGAAGTGGAATTGGATCCGTTTGAGACCAAAACAAACCTTTCTGCAACACTCGGCTTCTCTGGTTGGCAAGACACCTCCGAGCCAAGCATTACGCCCGTGCAATTCCACTTGCAGCCATCGACCACAGCCATTGTGTTGGACATCCGAGATGCACCAACACTGACTGCTACGCTTGAAGGTCCATTATCCAACAACAGCATCATTCTCATTGATGACAACATCTGGGTCAACGGTTCAGCTGTGACTTCAGGTGCAAATCCAGTGGCCATGCCCGGGAACCTTTCGTTCTCGATGCGTTCAGTCGGTAGCGGCTCAGATTGGATTGAGATGTTCAATGCCAGTGTCAATGGTACCTTCTCAGTTCTGCACTTGCTCACAGCAGCTAATGCCCAGATTGCGGCCGGTGAGATTGAACTTCAAGTTCGGTTCTTCCCTGATTCGATTGAGGCAACTGACGATGCAAACATGTCGGCTGGTGCTCCATACCTCTTGCGAGGCTGGCTCCAATTCACCACGCAATCTGTGTCACAATTGCGGAACACCGAAGCAGTGGTCTTGGTCACCATGACCGACCACCGAGGTGTTGATTCAGACCTTCTCGCCTCTGGTAACTTTGACTTTACTTTCAATGGTACATGGGTGAACACCACCGTGGACCCAGAAAGTGAAACCATCACTTTGAATTGGCTGCTTGACGCCAATATGTACGCTGGCGATTACCCTCTCGACATCTCCTTCAACGGTTCTGACTTGTATCAGCCTTCAACCGGACTCTCCTCAGTCCGTGTCGCTGCAGAAGTCGGATGGAACCTCACATTGGCTCAAGATTGGACCCACATCGGGAACTCGACTTACATCTATGGAGATATCTTTGACGCTGTTCACACAAATCGAAAGATCTTGGGTGACAACATCACCATGCTTTCGCTGATTATGGCGACCGCAGACGGTCAACCAATCGACCTCGCCCAAGGGCTGCTCAACAACACGACCAGTGCTTACAACCTCAGTTTCACCGTTCCTGAAACAAGCCCTTCGAATGCATATGAGTTCATTCTCAACATGGACTTTGAGAATCAAGCACCAGTTGGTGGGCCCTACTACCGATTTGTCGACACATCCGTCCCACCTGCAACTCCGAGCCTCCCTTCCACCTTGGTTGGTTTCGAGTCTGAATTTGTTGTGGATACTGGCCAGCGAAACCTCATCGTTGAGGTGAATGGATCGCTCGACTTTAACGCAACAATTTCCGATGTGGCAGACAAGTCCAATGTCAGCGATGCGTCGGTTGAATTTATCTTCGATTACGGAAATACCAATGTCTCAATTGGCACTGCAATCTCGGACCAAGCAGGATTTGCCAGCGTTGGTTGGACTGCTGCTGGTATCGCACCGGGTTACTATGACATCTTGATGGTCGTGTATGATGACCTCTCGGATCCACTGGCCGTTGGAAACGCTCGACGAATCGGGAATTCCACGCTCGTCAACCTCACCGTGCAAGTTCCGAGCAACTTCCGTATTGATTCGATCCCAAGCACTGTGACTGCGGGTATCAACTTCAACGTCCTCGGGCAAGTGCTCGATGGTGACAATGCAGCGCGACCGCTCATTGCACCAGTTGAACTCAGCGCTTTCTGGTTGAGCAACCCCGAAGAGTTGCTTGTGCCAACCTACCAAACTTCAGTGAATGGTACGTTCAACATGAGCATCCCAACCGACACGTCTGGTAACGGAACGCTCCGTGGAAACAAGGTTCTTGTTATCTCGGTGATCGAAGGCTCGTCACCGTTCTATCTTACGGCAAGCATCGAAAACGGTATGCTCGTCATGGGTGTGTCTCGCTTTGAGAACATCCAACCGCTCAACCCAATCTTGGTTAACCGTGGCGATGAAGTGAACATTAGCGCTCGATTGGTCGAATCATCAAACCTTTTCTTGCCGCTCGCTGCCTATGACGTGGACATTGAATTCCATGAAACTTGGTTGCCGGGTACACAAACTGACGGCGGGGGCTTTGCCAACTTCAGTTACCTCATTCCTACAAGCCACCCACTTGGGCTGATTACGGTGACACTCGTGTTCAACGGAAGCGTTGACCTCTTGGCAACCAACGTGAACCTCTCATCAATCACCGTGCGTTCGACAACGATTTTGGTGGTCGATGCGATTGCAGCCAATCCGGTTGCCGGTACTTCCTTCGATGTGAGTGGTACGGTGCAAAGTGACAACGGATCAGGCCTCGAACTTAGGGACGGTAGTCTGTTGCCAGCGAACATTCTGTTTGCCATCAATGGCCAGCCAGTTGGCTTCACAGTCAGCGGTGGAACGGTCCAAGCGGGCGGTATCTGGAACGCTACAATCTCGCTCGGTGCAGCCTTCCCAGCAGGTAACAACACCATCGAAGCCTCCTTCATCCCTGCTGTGAACTATTACATCGGTTCTGAGGCAAACGAAACCTTTGACAGCCGTGGTTTCACAACATTGGTGTTCATCAAACCAGTCCTCGATGGCCTTGGTGCGCCTTCATTGAACGACCGAACTGAACGTGGTAACAACGTCTCGTTCCAGATCCTCTTGCGTGACAACACGGACACAGCTGTTGGCAATCAACAGGTCTTAGTGGGCTTGCCAGGCTTTGCGCTCTCGACCTTCACAACGTTTGCCAACGGTACAGCCTTTGGTAGCATTGCGGTGCCTGAGAACCTAAGCGTTGGACCTGCTGACCTCTTTGTTGAGTTCGCAGGCACTCCCGGCTCAACTGGATTGGTTGGTTCGAACGAGACAACACAATTTGTGATTCTTGGCCAAACGAACCTCACCATTTCTGAAGCGCCCTCCACCCTCACTGCTGGTGATGCCTTTGTGGTCAATGGCACTCTGATGGATGACCTTGGCTTGCCACTCATGGTGAATGGCGTGCCCTCGGTCGCAATCGTCCACCTCCTCGTGGATGGAGTTCCAGTTTCCAGCATTGAAACCGATGCACAAACAGGGGCTTTCACCATCGGATGGACGCTACCTGATGACACAACCGCTGGCGCACACATGATCGAGGTCCGCTTCCTTGGCGGCAGAGATTGGGTCAACCCAATCGGTATTGGTGATTTGATCAACCCAGAATACTACATGCCAAGCAACGATCAAGTTGAATTCAATGTCAGCGTTCCAACCAAGATTCTCCTTCTTACGCCTGGTGGCGAAGTGAACCGAGAAGAGACAATGACCATCCAGGGTCGCTTGCTCGATTTGGTGGATGCGCCTCTCCCCGGCCTCACGGTTGAGGTTTGGCTTGGCGGCGAATGGATGACCAATGTCACGACCGATGAAAACGGCACATTCACAGCCATCTATCCAGTACCGTCTGGTGCAGAACTCGGTGCATTGCTTCTTGAAACGAGGTTCATCGGTACCACCTTCTACCTCCCAAGCGCTGCAAGTGGCACATGGACTGTTTACAGTCCAGTCCAAGTGACTGTGAACATGGAAAGTCCAGTCGCAGTGGCTGAAAACATCACCATCTCCGGTACTGTTGTCGACAACCAATTGTTAGGCATTGAAGGGCATGTTGTCGATTTGTCAGTTGAAGGTATTCTCTTGGCAAGTGTGGTCACCGACGCCAATGGCGACTTCTCCTTCGACTGGAATGTTCCAGATATCTTCTCGTTCGGCAACCACACTCTTGAGGCTCGTGCCGAGGCTCAGGGCTTCTACAGGTCCAATGTTGGTAACACGACGTTCTTCTTGGCACACCGCTCCGATATCACGCTCATCTTCGATGACGGACGAGATGCAACCCGTGGTGACACATGGTCACTTTCCGGACGCCTGTTCGATATTGATACAGTCAACAACGACGGGCTCCCTTCGATGTTGGTCAGCGTTCGACTCGATGACGTCGAGGTGGCAAGCACCGTAACACTTGCCGATGGTTCATGGTCGGTCATCGTCCCTGCTACCATGGAACTTGCACGTGGTGAACACACATTCACAGCTGCGTTTGCTGGAACAAGTGCTCACCTCGAAGCCTCCACAAGTGCGACTGCGCTCGTATGGTCGAACACGATGATCACGATTGACGGGACCTCTTCCAACATCGTCGTCCGAAGCGATGATGTGTTCTCACCAATCGTTCTGACGGGTTCAGTTTCTGAAATCGGCGGCCAAGGTGAAGTGTTCAACAACCTCACATTGTACCTCGGCAATGGCTCGGATTGTATCTCAAATCGAGAAGGCGCTCGTTGCCTTGAAAACATTCAGATCGCTTGGAACAATGGAAACTTCTCGATGAACGGTGTTGCTCCAGCTTGGATGAATTCAGGTGGCCAGTACCTCCACATCGACGCACCTCGCAACGATGTGTTGTACCTCAACGGTGCTTCGGAAAGCCATCTGATTTACGTCAAGGTGAATGCTGACATCGTGCCTTCAATCAACACAGTTGTTGAAGACAAGCAAGAAGACATCGGTGGAAACATCGTGATCACGGCCTTGGATACAAACGAAGGCATTGCAGACATCAAGGTCACCGTTTACCTCTACAATGCGAACGGATCCCAACTTTCAACCCCGATTCAACCGCTCACCGATGAGAATGGAATTGCTTCCTTTGAATTCAACTCCGATCCACCATACGGTCGCTCGAATGTGTGGGGCGAAGTGTACCTCGAAATCATCATCGATGATCCAAGGCTCTCCGATCAGAGCAAGTTGGCATTCGACGCAAAGGCTGCTGACGCTCCGTGGGCACCGAACTACAGTTACAACGAAATCTCAGAGCCTGTTCCTTCATGGGTCTACATCTTGGCGCTCCTCATTGCAGCAGGTGCTGCTGCAGGAACGGTGCTCTACCGACGACGGAAGAGTCAGGAATTGCTTGAAGAAGCTGCTGAAATCTTTGCCTACACGGCTGAGTTACTCGCAGCAGGCGATTCAATCCGTGAATCAATTTTCACATGTTACCAGAACTTGTGCACTGCTTTCCAGCAACACGGGTTCCTGCGCCGAGACTTCGAAACAGTTCGTGAATTCGAAATGGCGATTCGTCAGGCCATGCCACAAATTTCTGAAGACGCTCTCGTCGCTTTGGACAACATGTTTGAGCAAGCCCGATACAGCCGTGAAGAACTTGGATCTCAGCACCAAGCTGCAGCACAACAAGCATTGGAGCGAATGGGTCAAGAAATCTCAGGACTCACAAAGGTCCCTGCTCGATGAGTGAGCAGCGCAAGGATTTGGTTCACCATCGAAGGTGCAATCGCCCGTTGACGTAGTTGGCGCTTAGGCCCTCTGATGCTTCGGGAAGTGGCATCTCGCGTTCGAGGGGTTCGTTGTCGCCATCAGCGATGACAAGTTTGAGGTGGGTGATTTCGCCTTCTTTCTTGGTAAAGAGAACGACATCTTTGGCTGTGACACCGAGCAATGGAATGGTCAGGCCGTCCGGATTGACGCTGCCGTGAAGCGCTTCAACCATCCACTTGAGTTGACGCTCTGGTTGGACTTCTGCCAAGTGAGATTCAGGGAGCATGCCTGCGGAGACGAGCACTTGTTCATGCATGGTATGTACTTCACCGAGATGGTCTGCGGATTGCTGGAATTCTGAGTGCAATGACTCAACGCTCGCAGCCAAGCCGACTGTTGTTTCAGCATCGATTTCACCAGGTCTGACCTGCGTGTGGTCGGTGCCGACTGCAAGGGGTTCCCATGTTGCCATGCGGTGTGGGTTGTGTGCGGCCTCCATGAACCTTCGTCCTCCAATCAATGGATGAAGTCTACACTTCATCAATGGTGTGAACCCGTGAAAAGAACCGTCGTGCAAAGCTGGCGGTGGTTGTAGGGGCATTTGTTGCGTTCATTCGAAGGTCCTTCGGGTAACAGGTTGCGTAGGTCCGGTCGGTGTGGCGCTGGTCCAGCAGCAGGATAAGTGCCCGGTCGCCAATGGAGCGGATTGGTCTTCCCATCGCTTGTAGAATCGCATTGATGGCAGGTTGGGTCACGGTGTAACGCCAAGCGTTGTTGGCTCCAAACCTGTCACCTGCATACTTTTTCAGAGCGTTTGATCGAACGGATGGTGGTGCGTTTGGAATGCCAATACACGCCACCGCGTCAAGAATGCCGCCGTTGTAATCAATCCCTTCCGAGAGCCGTGCTCCATACACGCCGCACAACAGAATCCTTTGACCAGCATCACGTTCGCCACGGAGTTGTTCAACCAATGTGTCGATGTCTTGCTTTGACCATTCCCTGCTCTCAACAATCTTACGAACGCCCTTGAAGTGGGTGGTGCTCACAATCTCTTCCATCATTTTGTAGGAGGGTGCGAACACGGCGATGTGGCCAGGTGTGCCATCGATGAGGGCTTGGATGTGGGCCCGTATCTTGTCCCACATGGCCGGCGAGCGTTGGGTGTATTTCGTGGACACATCGCCTGCTACAAGCACGGGTCTTCGCTCACCTGCAAACGGTGAGGCATAGGCAGTTTTCGTGGTTTTACCCACTGGGAGTGCCAGCATATCTGCATACATTTGCGGTGGGTAAAGGGTTCCTGACATCAAGATTGCACCTGAGGTGTCGTTGAACACAGGGCCGGATACCAAGCCAGGGTCCAAGAGGTGGGAGGTGATTTTTCCTTCCTTGCCTTTTGCGCTGAACACGAGGCAAAGCGCCGTTGTCGAGCCAAATTCATTGACGCAACTCAAGATGTGGCCAAGGCGATGGGAGTCTGGCTCCATTGGATCTTCGCCCTCGCCAGCATCGAGATCGATGTCACATCGGCTGAGAATGTCTGCAAGGAGTGGCAATCGATGGTGTCGTTGTACGCCGTGACCATCATCAGCTACAGGCGCCGGTTCTTCGTTCAAGGTTCGCTGTCCAGAGAGGCCTTCATATTCATCGCAAGCACGGTGGAACACATCTGTGAATGCGGCTACTTCGACATGGGATTCGTTTGCATCACCGGTCAATTCATTGTGCAAGCGTCTGAACAAATCTGCAATTTTTACACGGGCAATTTTCATCACTTCGAGCGCCCATGTCGCCAAATCGAGTTCAAGGGCCGTGGAATCCGCACCGCTCTGGTGGTAGATATTGGTCAATGTGCCAACATATTCCTCCAATTCCATGGTTGAGTTTCGAGAGATGGTTGGTGTGATGACTCGCTCCATCGTCATACGAATGCGGTCGGGAAGGTTGTGCGCTTCGTCGACGACCAAGATGATGTCTTCAAGAGCGATCCCCATTGCTTCTAGGCTGGAAGTGCGAACACCCTCATCGAACAAGTGGTTGTAGTCGCCAACAAAGATGTCGGCGTGATTCGCTGCTTCTCGTGCTGCTTTCCATGGGCAAGTTTGGGCGATTTGCCCGTCAACCCTGTGTATTTTGGCCAATTCGACCAATTCGTCAACATGCAATGGACTGTCCAGAATTCGCTTGGTAAGGCCGGGTGCTTTGGTGATCCAAGGCTTGCAGCTCTTCTCCCGGCGTGCGGTGCTGCACATCATCGAAAACACGTGTGGTGATTCCTTGGCAAAGGGTTGGACACACATACCAGATTGACCAATCATGTCAACCAATGTGACGGGGCTTTGGTTGATCCGTCGTTCGTTGATCCTCCGCACGGTATCGACGACAATGCGATGCTGCGATTGCCTTGAGGTGAGGAAAAAGATGCTCTTCTGCCCGGGTGTGAGCGCTGCGACTTCCAAGGCGGCTGCCAAAGCCGCCGCCGTCTTTCCAATTCCAGTTGGTGCAGCGGCAAGATGGTAACCGCCCTTTCGGAGTGCTTCACGGGATTCGCGAATCATATCGATTTGACCAGGACGGGGTTGAGGGTGGGCCAAATACGGAAAGGCGTCCGTCGAATCGAGTTCTGCCTCCGTTGTCATAATCACCCTTCACAGTCGACCCCTCTAAAGGATTGGGGGGGAAGCGACAGCCAGCGGCTGCACTGTTGAGCATCATTGTGCCCAGGATCGTGGGGGGCCTGGGCACGTGGGAACCACCAACTCAGCAAGCTGGGGTGGAATCTGAGTCCCCCCGCCCGTCTTTCGGGGGGAGGTGTGTTGGGTTTGTTTGTCCTGTGCGTGCAAGACGGGCACGCTGACACAAAGCGGCTAATCCGTACAGGTTGGACCTTTCCTGTACAGCATTGAAGGTGGCTCGACGAGTTTCATCCATTTCGTTTTGCCAATTCATTCCATCCCCTCCAGCACTCTCACCCACTCATTCGTGGTATTCTTCGTGTCGCATCGTTGATCCCTTGGCCGAGGCCAACAAATCTTCGAGTGTTTTGTTCTGTTCTGCATGCGCCTTGACGGCGGTTGCAATGTAGAGTGAAAGCCCTTCTTGGGCGGCGATCTCTGGGGTTGTGCCCTGGAGTTCGTAAAGCAGGCCGAGGGCACGCTTGTCACCATGACCAAGGGGGATTCGAACTGAATCCATGCCTTGGACCAATGGTTGGCCGTTGAGGAGTTGTTGAATCGCTTGACGGATTACGTCGGAGCGGTTTCGAGCGCCATCCAAACCAATTCGAGCATCAAGCATCATCATATCTTCCTCAGTGATTCTGAGGGACACGAGGTTGCTAGGTGCGGTCATCGTTGGGGTCTCCTGTATTCTGTGCTATGCAATGAAGGATATAAACATATTCGTTTTGATGACATATTGTCATACAGTTGATTACACTTGGTTTTTCGGGGTTTCTCTTCTCAGTGGCCTGTTTGGTTCGGGCAAAGGTTCGAATTGAACATATTGAGTGTTATTTTTCTGTATACGCCGTTTCGACACAACCACGGTTCGATATGTCTCTAAATACCGCCACCTGTTGGTTGGAGCATGGCACTCGAACCATCCCGTGGGTTGTACCTTTATTTGCGAACTTTGAACGAAGCATTGGGCGATGAAATCATCACTGATGACGAAGCACAGATCCTCCGGGTTCTCGCTCATGCCCTCGGTGTTCGTCCAAGCGATACTGCGGAATGCCTCTCGGTCGCCAGGGGCGAAGCACGCAATCCCTTCGATGATCTCGAAGAAGACTACGCTGGGCATCGAATGGGTGATGTGACGACCTACCAAACGGCTCTTATCGCCGCGTTGGATGATGAAGTCATTACCGAAGATGAGTGGTCGATGCTTAACTCGCTGCGCACCATCATTGGTATCCAGGCAGATCAGCACACCATGATTGAAGAAGCAATTCGTGGCATGGCAGAAGTCGATGAGGAAGGCAATCGCCGCATTGAACGGCTGAATCGATTTAACACAGTTTGCCCTTACTGAACGTCCTTGATTTACGCAAGGAAAGGTGGGTTGATGAGCCCATGCCGTGGGAATGCTTAGAAAGGGTTTGCAATTCGCCAAGAGCAATACATTACCTGTATACGTGATTCTATGAGTGCAACAAAAGACATCTATGAAGCAGTGGTCGCACGCGACCCAAACCAACCTGAATTCCATCAAGCTGTTTGGGAAGTTCTTGAATCCCTCGAACCAGTGATCGAGCAACACCCAGAATACCGCAGCATTGTGGAGCGAATTGTCGAGCCAGAACGTTTGATTCACTTCCGTGTCCCATGGGTCGATGACGCTGGTGCAATCCAAGTCAACCGTGGCTTCCGAATTCAATTCAACGGCGCAATCGGACCTTACAAGGGCGGTCTGCGTTTCCACCCAAGCGTGAATGCATCCATCCTCAAGTTCCTTGCTTTCGAGCAAATTTTCAAGAATTCCCTGACCGGCCTTCCTATGGGTGGCGGCAAGGGTGGAGCAGACTTCAACCCGAAAGGCAAGTCCGATGGCGAAGTCATGCGCTTCTGCCAATCCTTCATGATGGAACTTTGGCGACACATTGGCCACAACTGCGACGTCCCTGCTGGTGACATCGGTGTTGGCGGTCGTGAAATCGGTTACATGTTTGGTATGTACAAGAAACTCCAGAACGAATTCCAGGCCGGCGTGCTTACTGGCAAGGGGATTTCCTACGGTGGTTCACTCATCCGACCGGAAGCAACAGGCTACGGTCTCGTGTACTTCGCTCGTGAGATGCTTGGCGCACAAGGCAAGTCGTTCGAAGGTGCTACTGTCTCCATTTCTGGTTCCGGAAACGTCGCTCAGTTCGCATGCGAAAAGGTCCTTGACCTTGGTGGCAAGCCAGTAACCATGTCCGATTCCAGTGGTTTCATTCACGACTCCGAAGGCATCGACCGAGCCAAACTCGCTTGGATCATGGACCTCAAGAACAACCGACGTGGACGTATCTCTGAATACGCAGCTGAATTCAGCAGCGCAACCTTCACTGCATCCGCACCTGAACCTTCTTCCAACGGATTGTGGGGCGTCAACGTCGATGTTGCACTTCCATGCGCAACACAAAACGAAATCAACGGTGCTGAAGCACAAATGCTTGTTGACAACAAGGTCATGGCCGTTGCAGAAGGGGCCAACATGCCATGCACACCAGAGGCTGTCGAAGTCTTCCAGAAGAACGGCATCATGTTCGCACCTGGAAAGGCAAGCAACGCTGGTGGTGTCGCAACCTCCGGTTTGGAAATGTCACAGAACTCCCTCCGCTATGGCTGGACCCGTGAAGAAGTCGATGCAAAGCTCGACAACATCATGGTCAACATTCACAAGAACGCTGCAGAGACCGCTGAAAAGTACGGTCGACCTGGCGACTACGTGTTTGGCGCAAACGTTGCAGGCTTCCTCAAGATCGCTGAGGCAATGGCTGCTCATGGCGTTGTCTGATTTGAATCACGCCACGGAGTGGCGAGGGATTTCGCTCGCCAAGACCATGCGTCAGCGCCTTGCCGATTGACAGAATGATTGTCTTTGCTGAAGGCAAGGAAATGTCATGGTTCGATGGAGAACATAAACTCCATTCCAGATTGGGCGTGGGCCACTTCAATCTTGGGAGGGCGGTGATGGTGCCTCTTCCATTCCAACGATTTCATAATTCGATGGAAACATTGCGACCGCAACAGCAAGCACCGTGCAAGCAAGGCCCCAGCCAAACATCTGACGCACGAACATCATCTCAAGGGCGATGACAAGGATCAGTAAGCCGCCAATGTTTGATGTCCAAACGAGCGTTTTGAACGTACCAAGGGTCACGCCGGGCGTCCCTTCTTTTCTGTACGGACCAAATTCTCCACCAAAGCGTTGAGCAGTGTCATCCTTTCCTTTTTTCGACATTGTTGTTCCTCCTTAACGGTCAATCATCGTGATGGCGTCGGTTGGGCACGCCAAGACACACAAACGGCATCCAGTGCAAGCATCGCGTATGATTCTCGCCTTTCGATTCGATTCGACTTTGATGAGTGGGCTTGCCATAGCGACTTTGTAGAGATCAATCGCTTCGTCATCACAGACAATGGTGCATTGGTCACAACCGATGCAAAGCCGCTCTTCGACAAAGGCGACGGCTGTTTCGCCACCCTTTGCTGCTGCGTGTTGTTCACCTCGCTGACGGTTAAGGGAACTGCGAATGCGCAAGGCCTCAGCCTCTCTGCGCTTTTTCAGCTCGTCCGAGGAGGTCATGCATGTTCCTCCACGAGGTCATGCTCTTCAAACTTGACGACAGCCATGTTGACCAAAAGATCCCCAAAGCAGTAGAACGCCCCGACAAGGAGCGGTGGATTCCAAGCCGTAAGCCCCGTCCATGGTACAGACGCTGCCCACGTCCAGTTTCCTAACTGAGTGCCGATGATTTCCATGCCCAGTGCTGCCCATGCCATCGCCGCATAGAGTCTTGGTTGTGGTCCATATTTCGTGAACACCAACACAAGAATGAGCAACACAACCGCCGAAGTATCGCCGCCCGTGTACGCTCCATAGGCCACAACAGGCACGAATGGCATCAGGGATGGGAGCGCCCATGTTTCCTTCATTTTCTCAGCCATTATACGTCCAAGATCGAAGAGAAAGTAGTGGCCTGCTGGGACAAACAGCGGCATGAGACCCCGTTGGTATTCGTAAATCCCCCAGACTTCGCTGAAGAATAATTCCATCGGCGTGGCAAAAGCAACAACCGTGATCATTTCGATGCGGATTTTTCTGGTTCCCTTTGCATAGATGTAGGCAAAGAGACCCCAGCACCAGAGATTGACCGGCCATTCTGGCGGCAGAACATCTGTGAGAAGTCCACCTGCAGCCGTTGCCGAGACCCAAAGGCCGACGACAATGGTCAGGATGTACACCCATGCCCTGTGCATGGTCAACCGAAGAGGTGAGGCCACTTAAGACTGGACGGCGTTGCTATGTTCCTGATAGGCGAGAAGTTCCTTGCCCATTGCCAACATTGACAACTCTGCCACAAGGGCGTGCCAACCTTGTGCATGTTCGCCGTATGCTTCACCCACATCGTGAATTGACTCAAACCGAGCGCTTGGTGAATTGAGGTTGTCGTTGTCACCTTTCTTTGGGTTGATTCTGTAAAACCAAGACGCAGCTTGACCGTCAACAAGGTAGACTACGGGTTCGACAGGTGCGCCTTCTTCCGTTTTCAAACAGGTTGGTACGCCTTCTTGAATTAAGAAATTTTCAACATCAACGCCGCCTTTTGCGTACATCAGTTTGTTCATTTTCCTGTTTGATAGTTCAAGGATCTGTTCACCCTTGGTCACCACCATGATGCCTAATCCATAGGTGCCACGGTCGTTTTTGATGAAGGCCACAGGTTCTCTCTCGATGCCAAGAGCAGCGTATTTTTCTGATAAACCAAGGAGAAACTCATCAATTTCTTCTGCCAATCGAACTCGACAGGTCTCTTTTTCGAGGCACTTGTTTTCAGAGACAAACCATTCGCTCATCAAATGCCATGAATCGATTTCCAGCATATCTGCCATTTCATCCACATAGGCCTGGAGTTGGAGATAATGTTCGGATTTACGTCGTCGGTGCCATCCCATTTCTTTCGGTGGGAACACTTGGTTTCCAAGTCCGGGAAGAATTCCTTCTGTGAGGTCGTTGTTGAGGAGCGTGAGGCACGGTATTTCTCCCGCCACAAGCAGGTGTTCCTCACCGTCTTTGCTGATCGCCTCGACAGGCGTGAGTTCAACCGGGCCTGAGATCCCATCGAGCCAGCCTCGGTCTTCAAACACAGGGGAGCCAATCGTGCATCGGTAGCCCGCCATTTCCAACAGTCTTTGGATTGTTGCAATGTTTTCCACATAGCCCTTGTTCCTTGTGTGGGCTTCAGGGTAAAGGTGAACCCACTTACAATCACCATAATTCCGCTTGATGTGCGACCCCATAAGATCGGAAATTTCATCCATGTCTTGTGGGGCAATGTTGTTGAATCCAGCTGGGAAGTGGTTTGCATCGACCACGGCAATCTTCCATTCAGCATCACGGACGTCAACGCTTCCATAGAATGGAATTGGGACCTCGGATCGCTTCAGATCCATCCATTCAGAAATCCGTTGGCGATTTGCTTCCAACTTTGGCGTCAAATCATGCAATGAATTCATCCAATCACCTCATCGAGCAGTGCAACTGCACTTTTCTGTGGTCGCAATGCGCCTCTGTCCAATATATGAATTGCTTCAAACAATCCAATGCCGATGGCTAGTTCAGGTTGACCCTTGAACGCTTTCGCAAGCCTCGGGTACCGCTTTAGGACTTCATCCCCGCGTGGGCGCAACTCTTCGATGAGGGTCGTGATGAGGCCAGGTGAAGTGGCTCTCCCAGCGGGTAGTTTTGGACGGCGCACGATTTCCGGTGGGAGCCGTGTCAAATCAGCCGCTGCCCTCAATGCTGCCTTTTCTTCGAGGGATGCGGGCAGGCGCCACTCCATTGGGAGGTTGTTAGTGGCTTTCCGATGTGCGCTTCCGAGGAAGGGGACGCGCACTTCCAAGGAGTGAGCCATCGAATGGCGGTCAACCAATCTCAGTTGGAAATTGGTGAGTTGGCCATGTTCAAGTTCGAAATTGAGGAACGATTCCAGAGAGTCCGTGTGAGCGGATCCGCTGTGGTCGTTGGTGTACCATGCATCGCCGACCGGCAGGTTACCTTGTTCGATTTGACGTGCCATCGGATGGTCCATCGACGCAAGCCGCGCATCAATCAAGCGTGCGTGTTGGCTCAGGTCTCGGTACCTTGGATAGCCTGCATGCAATTCATCAGCACCTTGTCCACATAAGCCAACGGTTACCTTTTCCGCCATCTTTTGGAACAGAGGTTGGAAGAACAACACCGTGACATCGAAGTCTTCGCCGTGCCAAGTGAGGTCTGGGAGTCGTTTGTCGAAGGAATCGGCCTCCAAAATGTGCTGGTGGTGCTTAAGATCAAGTGAGGAAGCGACGTTTTCTGCGGCGATCCAATCGGGATTGTCTTCACTTTCTGCTACGGTCCAGCATTCAGGTACGGGCTGACCTGCGCGCTGAGCCGCTTCGTGGGCGACGGCTGCAACAAGGGAGGAATCAAGGCCGCCAGATAGAACGATGCCCATTGGGACTTCACCCATGAGTCGCTGGCTCACACCATCAACAAATGATTCCAATAGGTGGCCTGCCTGTGTGGATGGATCCCATGAAGATTCAGGGCTAAGGGCTTGGCGTTCCACATTTGCTTTGTCAATCATGGTCGGTTTGCCGTTCTCCATCGACCACACTTCGACGGTTCCTGCACGGACTTGATGCACCCCTTTGAGCAGGGTTGTACCGTCAAGTGGGTACTCCCAAGCCAGTCGCGCAATCAAGGCAGCTTCGTCAAATGAGGGAGTGTGACCTTCATGAGCGCGAAGGGCCTTTGCTTCACTCGCAAATAACAAACTTCCATCGACATGCGTTCGAACGAGCGGCTTGATGCCAAGCGGGTCGCGTGCAAGCAAAAGGCGTCGTTCTATAGGATCCCAGAGGCAGAATGCGTACATGCCGTCGAGTTGGTTAATCCAGGCTGCATGTTGACGAGCCGAAAGCGAGCCCGTTGTTTGTTGCTGCTTTGCTTTGCTGTACAGCGCCATAATGGCTTCAGAATCAACATTGCTGGTCCACGGGTAGGTGTTGTTTCGACGGCGCAGATCGCTGTGGTTGTAGATTTCTCCATTCGCGACCAGAATTTCACCAGCTGGTCCAAAGATTGGTTGATCACCGCCAGCACGGTCAACAATGGCTAAGCGGGTGTGGCCAAGAGCGAGTGTGTCGTCTGTCCAGGCATCCTGACCATCTGGGCCTCGATGCTTTTGAAGTGCGTTCATGGCGTGAATTACATTGATGTCTGGTCGCCCAAACATGCCTGAAATTCCGCACATAATGTGGAGTCGAAGGCCCGCCCTTCTTCAACCCATGCAGGTCGGTTTTATTCACCAAACGGGGTATCGAATCATGACGACAGCCATGAGGATGATGGCCAAGGAAAAGCCAACGAAGTAGGTGATTTGTGGGGGTTCTGAAGAGTTTGTCTCGTCGCTCATTGACGTCACCAATCTCTTCCACACGACACCATCATTTGAACATATTGAGGGCTGTGGTTCGTTTCAAGCCATAACCTGAAGGAACGGTTCGAGCACCAACAGAAGGCCGAGAGGAATCAACGTCATGGTAGCGTTGTCGTCAATGTAGCGCAGTCTTGGCCATTCAGCGGCCACGCATAAGGGGCCAAAGACAACCGCAAGCCAGAGTGGTGTTGCAAAGAAGTACCAACATGCAACCCATATCAGAGATATGAACGCGCATGAATAGAGAATCACGTTCTTGGTCTCCGTTCCGCGCCGCCTTAATTCGCCCATAAATGGGTCGCCGAACGACAAGGAAAGGATGAGTGGCCATGCGTAGGCTTCGGTTGGTGCCAGCAAAAACACCATGCCGACGCCAAAGGCACCCCATGCGAGGGCTGACACTTGCTTTGCCTCATACGATCGTTGCCCAAAGATTGTGAAGCCCATTTTCAGACGAATTGCTTCTGCTGCAAGGATGGCGAGGATGACAAGGGAGACCAGTTGAGGGACCTCGGCGCCAATCGAATCGGCCAAGTCTTCGCCCCACTCAAAAAAAACAAACGGGACTGCAGCCATTCCGATGTGTATGCCACGGCGGAATAAGTGACCGCTCATGCCTCCAACTGAAAGATCAACAGGGTTGGTTAACTCGACGTGTTCACTCACTCTTGTTCGCCCCAATGGACTGTATCACATCGTCAAGCGACATATAACCTGCTGCCAATTTTTCGAGATAATCGTCCAGTTGTGGGGATTCGAGTATTTTCCGCTCGTGATGCGCAAGCAATCGCTCTCGCCATCGTGCTCGCTCGGAGCGGCCCGATGAGACCAGTTCAAGCAACATCGTTGAGGCGTTTTCGATGCCGGTTCCATGAAGCGCTGAGGTCAGCATGACCGGGGGTGACGCCCCTGTTCCCAACTCATAAGATTCTCTGAGTTCATCAGCGTGACGATCTGCACCAGGAAGGTCGCATTTGTTGACAATGACAGCGTCAGCGAGTTCGAGCAGGCCTGCTTTTTCGGCTTGGACGCCGTCGCCACGTGCTGGCCCTTCAACGACCAATATTCTGTCTGCAATCGCGGCGCATCGAACTTCAGCTTGCCCGGCCCCAACAGTCTCGATGACCACTCGATCCCAGCCCAGTATCAACAAAAATTCCGTCATGTCGGCAACGATGAGAGGGACGCTTCCCGATGCTTTTCGTGTGGCGATGGAGCGCAGGTAAATGTTGTTTTTGAGCGTCGGATGGTCAACGACCGTCATGCGAACTCTGTCTCCAAGCAACGCACCACCGGAACGGGGTGAGGATGGGTCGACAGCCAAAAGGGCCACTCGTAATCCTGTGCCAGCCCATTGTGTCAATAAGCCGTCCAAAAGGCAAGATTTGCCAACCCCAGGGGCGCCTGTGATGGCGAGTGATTGCCAGTGTTCACTTGAGGATTGATGTTCACCAGTGATGGTTTTGATCTCATCTAGAGTGATGGTTCTGTTTTCAAGCGCCGTCAAGGTGCGTGCTAACGACCGACGGTCGCCTTGCATGGCTGCCTCAATCATTGCTTGCAATGCACTCACCTCATGCTTCGGAAGACCAGTGCCATTCGCTTGTTTGACCAACACCGGCATCATCCATTGCGTTTGATGCTTGTATGAATTCAAGGATTTCGGATGTGGGTGTGCCCGGGCCAAAGATGGCGCGAATCTTGCATTCAAAGAGGGCGTCACGATCGTCGTCAGGGATGATGCCGCCTCCGAACACAATGACATCGTTGAGCCCTTCAGTTCTCAACAATTCACAGACCTTTGGGAACAAGTGTCCATGGGCGCCTGAAAGGGAAGAGAGTCCAAGGAATCGAGCGTCTTCGTCTCGAACGGTGTCAACGATTTGCTGAGCGCTTCTCCTGAGGCCCGTGTAAATGACTTCGTGGCCAGCATCTCTGAGTGCGCGTGCCACTACTTTCGCACCACGGTCATGTCCATCGAGTCCGGGTTTTGCAACAACCACACGCAACGGTTCGCCCATGAACTGAGGATGAAACGCTTCCCTATCAACACACCCCTTTGAAAGTGAGGCACTCCGCTTTCCATCCTGCTTTCAGTGACATGGTGAAAAGTTCGCTCAATAAGCAGTCTTTGAGTGGCAACGCATAAGGGCGGCTTTTCAGTCCGAGGGGTAGGGAAGCCTATGTCATCGACAGAGCAACGACTCCAAGATTTGCGAAATCGAAAGGCCCGCAGCGAGGCTGGTGGGGGACAAGCAAGGGTTGACGCTCAGCATAACCGTGGGAAAATGACCGCACGAGAGCGCATGGAAATGTTGCTTGACGATGGTTCGTTCCAAGAAATTGACGCACTTGTCGAACACCGCTGCCGAGACTTCAACATGGATTCCAACATTATCCCCGGCGACGGCGTCGTCACAGGTCACGGTACCATCAACGGACGAGAAGTGTTCGCGTTTGCTCAAGACTTCACTGTCTATGGCGGTTCTCTCGGTGAGATGCACGGTCTGAAAATTTGCAAAGTGCTTGACATGGCGCTCAAGACGGGCCGACCCGTGATTGGGATGAACGATTCCGGTGGAGCCCGAATCCAAGAAGGCGTGGCTTCCCTCGGCAGCTATGCAGAGATCTTCTTCCGCAACGTGCGTGCTTCTGGTGTTGTTCCACAAATTTCGGTGATCATGGGGCCTTGTGCCGGAGGTGCCGTCTATTCACCTGCCATCACAGACTTTGTCATCATGGTCGACCAAACCGCTCACATGTTCATCACGGGTCCTGAAGTCATCAAGACCGTGACCAATGAAGTCGTGACTTTCGAAGACCTCGGCGGCGCGATGACCCACGGGAGCAAATCGGGCGTCTCTCACTTTACTGCAAACGACGATGAAGGCGCCATTCTGCTGGCCCGTGAACTCACCGACCTTCTGCCACAAAACAACCTTGAGCGACCCCCCGACAAGAAAACTTCAGATCCAATCGACCGTTCGTGCGATGCGCTTGACAGCATCATCCCAGACGTCGCTACCAAACCCTACGATGTCCTTGATGTCATCAGTGAAATCCTCGACGATGGAGCGTTTTTGGAGGTTCAAGCCGATTGGGCCCAAAACATCGTCATCGGATTCGGGCACCTTGGCACGCACACTGTCGGCGTGGTTGCAAACCAACCGAAAGTTCTGGCCGGTTGTCTTGACATTGATGCGAGTGACAAAGCAGCAAGGTTTGTTCGCTTCTGTGATGCGTTCAACATTCCAATCATTACCCTTGAGGATGTTCCAGGTTTCTTGCCCGGTACCAATCAAGAATGGGGTGGCATCATACGCCACGGAGCAAAGTTGCTGTACGCCTATGCTGAAGCAACAGTTCCGAAACTGACGGTAATTTTGCGAAAGGCCTACGGTGGTGCGTATGATGTGATGTCTTCAAAGCACATCCGTGGCGATTACAATGTGGCATGGCCAACCGGTGAATTAGCGGTTATGGGCGCCGACGGTGCTGTCGAAATCATTCACAAGCGCCGCATTGCTCATGCTCGAAATGCCGAACAAGAGCGAGCTAGGCTCACAGAAGATTTCAATGAGAAGTTTGCAAACCCGTACAAGGCTGCAGCACTCGGTTACCTTGATGACGTCATCGAACCAAACGAGACTCGCCGCCGCCTCGCTCGAGCGCTCGAGATGCTGCTTGACAAGGAAGAACTGCGACCGGCTCGAAAGCACGGGAACATCCCCCTCTGAGGTTTTTTTATGAGCGCAACAGATCCTGCTCTTCTTCGTATGGCTGCCATTGCTGCCGTGATTGCTGAAGTGACCCAGCAAGGCGAAGATGTGTCTCAAGTGGCGCGCAAACCCGGCTTGGCATGGTCGCAAGATCATCGAAGGATGAACACGGGACAATCAAGCCTCATGCATCAACGAGCAAGCCGCTCACCCTGGAAGTGAATGAATGTCTGAAACAAGAAAAGTCGTCGTCGACGGTGTTGAATTCGAAGTGGAACTTGAGGGTGAAGGGACTTCTTGGTCCGCTACTGTTGAGGGTCAAACGTTCCAGATTGAAATCCCAGACGCCGCACCTGTGTCGAAGAAGAAGCGCTCCGGTGGTGGCAAGAAGAAGAAGTCCGGTACCGTCTCTGCCAACATTCCTGGCAAGGTGGTCACCGTAGAAGTCAGCGAAGGCGACGAAGTGGTTGAGGGTCAAGTGATTTTGATTCTTGAAGCGATGAAAATGCAGAATGAAATTCAAGCACCTGTCTCAGGAACCGTGATCTCGGTTCAATGCGAGGAGGGCCAAGCTATTGAAGCGAACATTCCTCTCGTTGTCATTGAGCCGGTTGCAGAACCTGAAAGCGAGTGACACTCGTTTGATTCGCTCTAACGATGTTTCTTGCGTTGTTGATGTACGACCATTAAAGAGGTGTCAGGGTTTGACTCATGTATGGGCGGAGCAACAGTGTGTGATTTCCTCGGATGTGGTGAGGAAGGAACCATTGTTTCTCGACTCTCACCTGAGGGTTACCTCGTTGCAACAGGAAAGAAAGCCTATTCGTTTAGAGAAGCGTACCGACGTTTCCATTACTGCACAAAACACCACGATGAATTGATGGGCGGCGTTTGGTCAAGGGTTCGCAAACCAGATGACAAGCAAGATGGGCATGTTGCTCCAACGGCCATCTAAGCCCCTTCGGCGAGATGCTGATAAGCAGGCAACGACTGGCTGGACCATGAACACCGACTCCGGTCTCGCCCGTAAGAAACTCTCTGCAGGTATTCTAGCACTTCTTTTGGCCCTGGTATCCGTTACATTGACCGCTCCAATTGCATCTGCGGTTGGCCCAAATCAAAACGACTTAGGTGCTGCAATGGACCTTCCCGACAATTCTACTTCGATCAACAGCAGTCAAGCCGTGATGAACATGAATGGGTTCGCTCCAATGGCATCAGGGGCTTTGTACGGTGAATTGGATGTCGGCGATGATGAAGATTGGTTCGCAATGACGCTGAATGCTAACGAGGGTGTCACGCTCCAGATTGCCTATAACACCACGTACACATCATCCAATGGTTCGACCTACACCAACGATTTCGAGTTGTGGATGTACGATTCTTCGATGAACCTGATCGAATTCTCCATCAGCAACAACCCAGAACTTGTCTCAACGAACACCTCGACAAGTCCACATGGCGGTACGGTTTACTTCCAAATCGTACGTTATGATGGCTATGGCAGCTACACCCTCGACTTCTGGCTCTTCTCCACAGGTTCTTCTGGAGGCGGCGGTAATGGTACTGCTCCACCAAGCAGCTGCGTCGGAAACGGGACTCTTAACGCCGATATCCTCGAACCGAATGATTCGACTGCAACAGCCACAATGGCTTCCAACCTGCCAATTTCCTGTACTGGGCTCTCGATTGATTCCTCGACAGATTTGGATTTCTTTGAAATCATTCTTCAAGCAGGCGTTACGTACTATGTGAATGTGTCTTTCATTGGCACAAATGGCGATATCGACATTGGATGGGATGATGCCTCTGGATTGTTTATCGACTCCTCAACAAGCACGGGGAGCGTTGAATCAATGAGCTATACTTCGTTTACAAACCAAACCACGTACGTCGATGTCTATGGGTACTCGGGAGCAACCAATGTCTACTCGATTGAAATTACCACTGATTTGCCAGGGGGAGGTCAATCCTTTGAGACGGTTTCAGTCGAAGCAACAACATTGACAAATGCGACCATCGAGGTGGATGGCATCACTTCGGGTGTGAATTACACCATCAACCTGACACCAATTCAGTACTTCGAAAATGGGAGCAGCAGCCAAGGGACAATGACCTCAATGAACTTCACCGCCAACGGCACCACCTATTCCACCAACGCCACGCTTGCATCCCCAGTCATGGTGGAGTCGGAATACTGCATGGATGTGGAATTGATGGACGCAGCGGGAACCCTTTCCTTTGACGTTGATTGTACCTTCATCGAAGTCTTACAATCCACCGCACTTTCATCCACCACAGGTTCGCACAGTGCGACAAACTTGACTGTGAACACAGATTACACACTTTGGTGGTTTGTCTTTGAAGAGGTTGCGTTCGTGAATAACTTCTCTGTGAGCAATGACGTTGATGCCGCTCTTGCCGCTTCAATTGTTGACGAAGCGACTGTGAACTTTACTTCCACTGCCACTTCTGAAAGTTGGTCTGTCAACTGGTCCGGAATCACAACGATGAACGATCACGTTTTGATTGGCATCCTGTATGAGCCAACTTCAGTCTTGGATCTGGCCAACAACTCTGGCTACATTGGCTTCCACGATGATTTGTTTGTTCCACAACTCCCAACATTGTTGATCGATTCGTATTCCACAAGTTCCACGGCTTCGACCAACAACGTCGATGTCAAAGGCGCTGACTTGGTCACGGGTGACGATTACTTCTACACCGTCCGAGTCACCGATGCATCAGGAGCCAGCATTGCAACAACAGGGATGCTCAACTTTACTGCATCCGCACAAAACATGAGCCAACCAACGTTTAGTTACACCACACCAACTTTGAGTGGAACCTATTGTGCTGAGGTCTTGCTCTACTCTGATGCGTATGTGCAACTCATCGGCGACAGTTCATGCTTCAACCTCGAGTTTGATGACGATAACGATGGGGTCGTGAACGAAGACGATCTTTGTCCAAACACGGCCATTGGTTCCTTTGTCGACCTCGATGGCTGTGCACTGTCGCAAAAGGACAGCGACAATGATGGTTACAACGACTCCGTGGATGCATTCCCTACCGATGCAAGTCAGTATTCCGACATGGATGGTGACGGCTATGGAGACAACCCGAACGGAAATTATCCGGATGCATTCCCAACCGACAGTTCACAATGGGACGATGCTGATGGTGATGGCTACGGCGACAACCCACTTGGTAACAACTCCGATGCATTCCCATTCGATCCTACACAATGGTCCGACGCTGATGGGGATGGCTATGGCGATGCTTCGTCCGGAAACAACCCAGATGCTTACCCTACTGACGCCAGCCAATGGGTTGACGCAGATGGTGATGGCTATGGTGACAACCCGACGGGTACCAACGGCGACCAGTTCCCGAACGATGCCACCCAATGGGCCGACGCTGATGGCGACGGCTTTGGTGATAATCCAGCAGGAACACAACCCGATGCCTTCCCAAGCGATGCCACACAATGGACAGATGCCGATGGTGATGGGTATGGGGACAACGCAGGCGGGAACAACGCCGATGCATTCCCCAACGACGCATCTCAGTGGTCCGACCAAGATGGTGATGGCTTTGGTGACAACCAAGCAGGGACCACACCTGATGCCTTCCCAACCGACGGCACACAGTGGTCAGATGCAGACGGTGACGGCTTTGGTGACAACCCAACAGGAAACGCAGCAGATGCTTTCCCGGCAGATGCCACTCAATGGACTGATGCTGACAATGACGGTTATGGCGACAACGCCATGGGTAACGACGGCGATCAGTGTTTGAACACTCCAGCAGGTCAATCTGTGGATGAAAATGGCTGCGCTGCATCCCAGAAAGACGACGATCTTGACGGTGTTAACAACGCTCAAGATGCTTGCCCTGCAACGCCCGCTGGCGAAACAGTGGATGCATCTGGTTGCTCCGGATCACAAGAAGATACAGACAACGATGGCGTGATGGATTTGTTCGACTTATGCCCTCTCACACCGCTTGGTGCAACCATCGACGCAGCAGGATGCGCCGATTCACAACTTGACAGCGATAATGATGACATCACGAACGACCTGGATGTTTGCCCAACAACATCACCAGGTCTTCCGGTGAACGGTCAAGGATGTGCAGCAGACGAACGGGACTCTGACATGGATGGGGTTATGGACGCAGACGACTTCTGCCAAATGACGCCAACAACAGAAGATGCAGACGACACAGGTTGTTCTGATTCCCAGCGAGACGATGACAACGACGGCATCAACAACAACCTCGATGATTGCCCGAACACTGCCCTCGCTTCCACAGCAGATATCACGGGCTGTTCACCTGAGCAGTACGACGATGACGCCGACCTCATCGACAACACGCTCGACCTCTGTCAAGCAACACCTGCGGGCGAACAAGTCAACTCTGACGGTTGCTCAACGACCCAAACAGATCAGGATGGAGACGGCATCAAGGATGCGTACGACCTCTGCCGAGACACAGCAGCTGGACAAGGCTCCGACCTTGACGGATGTTCTGAATTCCAAAAGGATGACGACAATGACGGTGTCTACAACATTGCTGACCGATGTAAGGGCACCGATGAGAATCAAACTGTGATCAACGACGAAGGGTGCGCTATCAATCAACTTGACACGGATGGGGACGGCGTAAACGACGAACTGGACGATTTCATCTTCGACGCAAACGAAACCCTCGACTCCGATGGTGATGGGGTCGCAGACCGGTACGACGATGCACCTTTCGATGCTTCACGTTCTGAGGCTTTACCAGAAGAAGGCGGCGGTGGACTGGTGTATGCTATTCTTGCGTTGCTTGTTGTGTGTGGTCTTGCTGCTTTGCTCGTGGTGAAGCGAAACGAAGGTGCGGCTTCAGTTGGCTCGGCCTTCGCAGAAGCCAACCAAGCAGACAGCATGTCAGAAGCACACTTTGGCGGCGAATCGAAGGAACTTCCTCAGATTGATGAACCTCAGCAGTGGGAAGAAAACGGCGTGAACTGGTCGAAAGCAGCAGACGGTACGCTTTCTTATTGGGATGAGGCTTCATCCTCGTGGCTTGTATACGATCAGTGAACGGGGGATGGAACAGTGCAACCTCTACAATCAGATGAGCAATTTCTTGTTGTAGGTTTGAATCCAGGTCCAACACGAATATCTGCGAGTAAATTTGTACTCTCGGTTGTTATTGCAAGCCTCGGTCTCTCCTTATTTGGTGGAGTTTCGGAAGCATGGGTCGGTTTTTGGATCTCATTCGCTTTGGTGATTATTCTCTCCTGTGGGCAGCAGTACGTGCTTGATGCCTCGGCAGATGTTTTGAAAAAGAGAAGGTTGTACTTTCTACGTCCCACACCGTGGGTTGAACTTGGAAAACTTACTGACATCCGTTTTGTCAAAAGACGAAAACCAAGCAGCGATGATGGAGAATCCATGAACAGCTATATTGACTTCAATTTCAATGATGGAACCACCCATACATGGTCCCTTCTCTATGGTCCATCAGACACATACACCATTCAAATCGATGACTTTCTCATAAGCCATGGAATCGACAACAGCCTTCCCACTTACAAGCAACAGTTTCAAATTTCAACACCCACGAATGATTCCCCAGCCACGCCATCCTCTCCTCCCGGCTCAACAGTTTGGGATACAACCCCACAGCCGACAAAGCTGACTCCATCTTCTGGGTCAGCGAGCGTTTGGGATGTTGCACCTGCGGCGCCAGAGAAGGTCAAGACCGCAAGCAAATCTGTATGGGATCAGTGATGGGTGCTTGCTTACAGTTGAAACTTGATTCCTGTAAGTTCCTCAGTGTGTGCCCATAATTGACGAGCCATTTCTTCATCTGCAGCATGAGGTGTAATTTTTGCTTTCCCGGTCCATCCACGTGCTTCCAAGAGTCCGATTGGACCCCAATACCTGTGGTGGGTTGCATTAGGGTGGGTGGCTGCATACAATGTGGGCGCTGCACCTTTGACGGGCCTCATACCAAACAGTGGGTTCAAGCAGCGCCATGCAAGGGAATACCTCTGAAGGTCTGTGTTTGAATAACCAGGGTGGCTGCCAAATGATTCGATGTGTGAACCTGCTGCTTTGAGGCGCCGATCGAGTTCAAGTGCAAAGAGAAGGTTGGCCAGTTTACTTTGACTGTACATGCCCCATTTGTCATATTTCTTCTTCTCGCCGTTGATGTCCGCAAGGTCAATTCGTCCAGCCCAGTGGGCGATGCTGGAAAGGGTGACCACCCTCGGGTGCTTTGCTGCGGAAAGAAGCGGCATCAGGTGAGATGTAAGGGCGAAGTGTCCGAAATGGTTGGTTCCAATTTGTAATTCAAAGCCATCTGTGGTGGTGGACTTTGGCGGAATCATCACCCCTGCATTGTTGATGAGGATGTCCACGCTGTCATGGTTCGCTGCCATTCGTGTTGCAAAGGCTTCGACGCTTGCCAAATTTGCCAAATCAAGTTCCTCAATCTGGATCATCGCATCGGGTGATGCTGCAATCATCTTGGCTTTCGCCTTCCCTGCTTTGTCGAGGTTCCGGCAAGCAAGCACCACTTGTGCGCCCTTGTCTGCCAACGCCAACGCCATGTGGTAGCCAATGCCTGTGTTCGAGCCCGTGACGATGGCCGTCTTTCCCGTCTGACTGGTCATCAGTTCTGCTTTCCACTTAATGTCGATTTTCTTCATACGATTGCCTCGGGAGTTCGCTCTTACTTTGCATCGACTGACATCTTGCGATGTTGGGCTCTCATGACCCACAGAGGGGTTCATTGAGGGCTGTTGTGGACTTCAGGCTTCAATACCAGTGCTTGGTTGCACTGCCGCTGCTGCCTTCGCCTTCTTTGCTTCGACTTGGCGGGCAAGGAAGGACACGACGTCGAGGATTTCGATGTCAGCGTAGCGCTCATCACCTTCGAACTTCAAGCACTCAAAGTGAGAGACACACTTCGGGCAAGAGGTCAACATGGTGTCGGCACCAGTGGCTCGAATTTCTTCCATACGAGTGACACGGAGGGCTCGGGCGTTTTCGTTGCATGACATCATGCTGGAAACACCACAGCACATGGCGTCTTCGCCACTGTGTTCCATCTCGACGATCTCGACGCCTTCAACGCCTGCAATGAGTTCACGTGGTTCTTCGTAAACGCCCATCTGACGTCCAAGTCGGCAAGGGTCGTGATAGGTGACCGTTGTTTCTTCTTCTGCCTTGAGGTTCATGTCAAAGCCGTTCTCAACGAGGAATTCTGTGGTGTGCATGACCTTGACACCTTCAAGTTCGTAATCTCGGGCGAAGGTTCGGAAACACTCTGCACATGAAGACACGAGGGTGTCGATGCCAGATTGTTCGATCTTCTTTTGGTTGTAGGCCTTGAGTTTCTCAAACACTTCATCGAGGCCTTGCCACTTCTGGTCGTGACCACAGCACTTGAGGAAGTCTCGACCGAGGTAGTTGACATCGACGTTCATGTCGTCAAACAAAGTGAACGCCGAGGTTGTTGCGTCGCCAAGGTTCATCTCGCCCTCGTTGACGTGGGAGAAGACCATCTCTTGGTCGAGGTAGTCAACACAGCCAGGGTAGTAACCGATGTTTGAGGTGATTGGGTAGTCTTGCACGGTGATGAAGTCGTCATCAGCTTCTTCTTCTGCTTCAGCAGAGAGCACAGCCTGGAGGACGGTGTGAGGGATTTCCGCTTGTGGGCCACCGACGATCAGCGATCGGCGGATGTCGACATAGGAGTCGTAGTTGACCAGTTGTGGGCATGCGTTGGTGCATGCTGTGCACGTCAAACACGAATACAGCGGGACACCATCGTCCTCATTGTTCCAAGAATTGTAGATGATGTTGAGTTTATCGCCACCGTTGAAGAGTCGAACTGGGCATGCATCGTCACACAGGTCACAGCCGTAGCACTTGTTCATCTCGAATTCATAACCACGGGCCATGGAGCGCAGAACCACGAACACAACGGCGCCAAAGGTCAAGCATGGAATGAACATTGCATAGGTTAACTTTGCATCGAGCGCTTTTGGATTGGTGTGGTATGTTGGGTTCTCAATCGAGGTGTATGCCGTTCCACCGAGTGCCATTTGGCTACCGTTGGTGAGGTCGACAGTGCGGCCGGCTAGAGCGGTCGGTGCGTCTTCGCTCCACACGAGCAATGGTTGGAAACTTGCGATTGCAAACGAAGTCTCGGTGATGATGCTGTCGTTGTAGGCCAACGCTCCGTTCACACTCACTGTGTATTCGTAGGTGTATTCACCAACGGCGAGTTCGAGCGTTGCACCTTCGCAATCGTCGAAGCTGGTGACCGTCTTGCCATTGCTGTCCATCAGGGTCATGGTTGACGCAATCATGGTAACAGTGTTGATGTCGTTGATCTTACGCTCTGAGGCTCGGTATTCACAAGCAAGGTCAGTCGTAATTGTCTCGATGCTCTCATGGTGACCACCTGGGAAGTGGCTTTGGTCCTCTGTGATGGTGAAGGTTCCTGTTGTGATCCAACCATCGCCTCCATTGAAGGAGGTGGAATTGGCAGCCGCATTGATGCCCTGTGCAGCGTTTTGGTGACCGTTCGCATCGGTGAAATCAGTGATGATGTATCGAGCTGGTTGATAGATGCTCCAATCCAACCATGCGGTGGTCGGTACGATTCCATCGTCACTCCATCCACGTTCGTCGGTAAATTCGTTGACATCGTGAACATGCACATCAGTTGGTTGTCCCCTCATGGCTTCGAGTTCAGGGTACAGGTCATGTGTAAGTCCCTTGATGGTCAAGAGACCTCCTTGGTCCCAGAATCCGTCGTCGTAGGTGTCCCATGTGGCAACGGTTCCTGCTGTGGAAATGAGGAGGGAGCCAATCAGAATTTGCTTTGCGTGGCCGGGCGTGAATCCAGCGCCCCACGCTTTGACAAGCAAGGCTCGTGCAATGAAATAGATACAAATCCATGCTAAGACGCCCGTCATCATCCATGGGATCGAATTGAAGGCATCCGCTAGCCAAGGCGCTCGAGTCCCACATAACAGATCACCATGGCTGTCTAACTTACAGAAGTCGGATCTATTTTTACCGTATAACTCAAGGAAGATATTGATCGAAAACACAGAGATGAACCAAATGTGGGCTAAATAGACCGCACCAGCAGTGGCGAACCACGGGTCTTCAACTGGTCGCTTTTCTCGTCCACCGAGGAACGGAGGGAGTGCGAGGATGCTGACTGGGATGCCAGTGAGTGCAGCACCCCACCATGCAGCGTTCCATGGGAACACAGGTTGGCCGACGATTTCACCGATGAATCCGGTTGGTACCGTGAATTGAGGCAGGTATTCGCCCCATCGTAGGTATCCATAGGAAAACAACACGTACCAATCAGGGAACACGAAGCCAGCTTGTGCGTAGGGGTCAGCAGCACTGTGAAGTGGTGGTGGGATCAACCATGCATAGAAGAGCAATACAGCGCCCATGAATGCAAAGATGATCGAGTCACGGAGCACTTCTTGTGGCCAGAAGCCATGCCCCGTTCGCGTGCGAACACGCTTTTCTCCAGCAGTCTGGAGTTGTTCTTTTTCTTCCATATAGGAAGATGCAACACGTCCTAGGTTCTCAATAAGTCCCATAATTCATACCTCCAAAGATCAATGTGGCTCCGCAATGCCTTGTACCCATACTATAAACAAGTGAATGATGATCAATGTGGTCACAATCACAGGGAGAATAAAGACGTGAATGAAGTACATTCGAGTCACGGTTCGAGGTGTTAAGGACGAGCCGCTGAACAACAAGGTTGCGACATACTTTCCAACAAGCGGGCTTGAATTCGCAAGGTTGATTCCAATCACAGCAGCACCATAGGCCAGCGAATCCCATGGGAGAAGGTAGCCTGAGTAACCAAAGACAATGGTGAGGGCCATCAAAGCAACGCCGATGAGCCAGTTGAGTTCACGAGGGTTTCGGTATGCGCCAGTAAAGTAGACGCGGCACATGTGTAAGAACACGCTTGCTACCATGAAGTGAGTTGCCCAGTGGTGGACCGCTCGAATGATGTAGCCGAACGGAAGTTCGGTCATGATGAATTGCATGCTTGCGTATGCAGGCGATGGATCGCCTTCGCCACCGGGGACGTAGTAGATGCCAAGCACTGTTCCTGTGATGACCAAAATGATGAACGAAAGGAAGGAGATGCCACCGAGGCAGTACAGAGGGTACCAGTACCAAATGATTCGGAGCTTGTATTTCTCAGCGTGTGTCAACGGCATTTGCCGGTGCATGTTGTAGTAGGCGCCTTTTGACATGTTCCAGTAATCTTGGAGGCGGAAACGGGTGTCAAGCCAAGAGAAAATCCACAAGAACAACCGTTCAGCAAAACCCATCTTACCAGTTGATTCAACCGCACGGAGGATTTCTCGACGGGGTAGGTCGTCGTTTTCCTTGCGGAGCGTCAACGCCACAAGGACGATGACGAAGGCGATGAAGAACCAAAGAATCCAGAACATTGTTGTCATTGTATCACCTCAGTCGCAGTATGTGTACCAGTCAATGTAGTCAGTGATGCCTTCGATGACATCACCGTTGAGTTGTATTGGGATCAGCGGAAGGCCGACTGGTGCAGGACCGCCTGCTTTGCGGATTCCAGCATAACTGAATGTGGCACCATTTGAGCGGTTTCGGTTGGTGTTCATTTCCAGAGCAGTTGGGTCGAAACGGGAAGAGTGGCAGATGCAGAACAGTTTGGTACCACCGTCGTCACCGCCGCCGGGTGTCCATGAGTCTTCAGTGAACGAGTTCGAGACAAGTTGCCATCCGGGGATGCAGCACAAGTGTGTGCATCGTCCAAAAATCATGACAAGGTCTTCAGACGGGAAAATGCGAGGGTCTTGGTCGCTCAAATCCTCAAAGTGACCGATTGTTTTTCCAGTCTCATCCACGCCTTCCATGAATTGGAAGCGAGCAAGTCCGCTTGATTCAGGGGTGCTCTTGTTTTGGGAGTGGTTGACATACGTTACGACCACAGGGACGCCGTTCCAAATGCCGGAAGCGCCAGCGGTTCCAGTGTTTGATTTTGCTGCTTCGTCGACGAAGTCAGTCTTGGTCATGAGTTGCAGATGCTTGCCACCATACCATGCTTCGTCTTCTCGGCCCTTTGCCCAAAACACAACGCCGAGGTCGCCCCCAGTGGTGCCGCCTGGTGGCAAAAGAATAGCTGCGAATCCAAGAACGCCAAGTGATGCAGCGAAGACACCCGTTGCGGTGTTGAATCCATACCGTAGGAATTGACGTCGGTTGACGTACGAGCCGCTGGCTTCGGCCACCGATGCTGCATCGCTTGGTGCTGGTTTGAGGTCGTATTCACGTGCCATGATGGATCACCACTTGTACTCCTTCCAATCTTTGGTGTGCTCGGGAACAAACTTGTTCTGAGCGTGCTTGACGATGATGGTGTCAGGCAAGACGAATTTGAGGTAGACCATGCCCATCATGCACAAGGTGACGAGCATGAGCGCAAGATGGTAGGCGAGTTGCTGTTGGTCCCAACCTTTAGCAAGCCCGTAAATCATTGAAAAGACCCAGTAGCACGACCAGAAGATGCCCCAAACAAAGAACAGCATGGTGAGGTATGAGCCTCCAGATGGTGCGAGTGAAGCGCTGACGATGGTGCCCGGTTCAGCGATGTTGAAGACGCCGTGATCGATGGCAGACTCCATTTCTTCTTCCGTGAGCGAGGCGTTTTCGAGCGCCTTTCGAGCATCGTCGACGCTGATTGTGCCTTTTGCTACGCCTCGGAGAAGGGTGGAAATTGTGTCGTCCATCACTGGTCACCTCTGCGCATCAATTTGTACCGGAGCCTCAGTTGGTTGCTTCGGCCCTTGTAGGAAGTTGAGAAACTGTACCTTAGGAGGAATCCTGCGAAGACAATCACCGCAATCACGGCGCCGAATCCAAGCAAACCAAGCCAGTGTGCTCGAAGTTTCGCTCCCATGTGGTGGAGGTCAACGCCGTGGTGGCTCGGTTCAGGAGGGCTGACGTTGCCGTCACCGGCGAACAGGGTTCTCGTGCCTAGGGCATCGGTTGTGTCATCGCCTTCAGGGAGGGCGAAGAGGAGTTGATTCCACTTGTCTTCAACACCGGGGAGTTGGTCGCCGTTGACCGAGTTGCCGGTGATCCAGAAGTTCACGGTGCCTTCGCCCGTTGCTGGAGCTTGCCAGGTGATCACCCAATGGCGTTCGACCTCAGCAGAAGATGCTTCAGTGTGGGTGAGGGATGTCGGGTCTTCTTCCCAGTTCTGGACTTCTTCGCCGCCGAGCACACCTGTTGAAACTCGCATTGCAAAGCCAGCGGTGTAGGTGCCGGTGGCGGTTGGTCCGCCAATCAACTGGAGCGTCATGGTGTATGTTTCGCCACCGACCCATCCGTAGGGGACATCATCGAGAATGACTTGGATTGAGTTGTCCGATGCTCCGTTGTGGCACAAGCACCCTTCTTTGGCCACGTCGTCAATCGTTTCACCAGCGTTGCTTTGTTCGCCGCCGATGCCTGTGTGGTACGAGGTAACGAGCCCCGGCAGGAGCAACAAAAGGATGAGCCCGGCAACCAGTCCGGTCCGTGTAGAAATCGACTCGCTTAGCATAGCCTCACCCAAGTGATTGAACCGACCCATGTGGGCCCCTTAAACATTACCAGTGGAACCCTTGACTCAGTGCCTTGCAGTGTGCCGTTTTTCGTCGAAAAAATTACTGGTTTATCAAGGGGGGCTTCCGCCGCCGTATTTTTCCATGTTCCACAAGGTGTCTTCCAGCCCGACCAAGAAGCAGAAGGGTTCTTTGAGGGGGTGCGCTGAGTAAAGGCCAGTGAGCCCATGTCGACGAATTTCGAGAACACATACGATTTGTCAACTGAACAACTCGAACAACTTGACAATGCAGAAGAGATGATGCTCCGAAACGATCTCGGAGCTGCTGAACGATTGCTGCTATCGATGCTTGAGTCGGATGAATCATGCGTTCCAGTTCTGTCAAACCTCGGTCATCTCTACGGCCGGCATCTCTCTGAATTCGAAACAGCCATCGAATACTACGACCGAGTTTTAGCCATCGAACCAGATAATGCATGGGCTCGGGATGCTCGACGTCGTTACCTGCGCTATGTTTGAACTTCGTCGACCTCATCGCCAAAGTTCATTTGGCATCGTGTGAAGGCCATGTCATGGATGCAGACCAAATCCTCATCGCAGGGGTTGGTGGACTTGGTTGTGCTTGGGCCAAAGGTGCAAAGGTGCGATGCTCAAGTGAGACAGATGTGCTGCTCATCGATGCCGATGACGAAAGTTTCGTCGACGCAGGAAGTGCGCATGTCCTCCGGCTTGGTCACACACTCGATTCGGTGGGTTGTGCAGCACTCCCTCCCCTCGCAGAACAACGCATGCGAGGCTATACGGCGCTGGCAAACACAATTCTTGAACCAGTCGAACTGGTGATTTTGCTGACTGGTTTAGGCGGGGGGACTGGCACTGGTGCTGCTCATGAATTTGCTCGTCAGGCTCGTCAATCAGGTGCGCTCGTGCTCGCCGTGGCTGCCATGCCGTTCGAAGTACAGGAAACCCGCACAGCAATTGCAGAATCTGGTCTTGAGCGCCTCCAGCATGTTGCGCATGTCACCGTTCGCTTGTCGCTTGATCGTTTGGCCCGCCAAGCGAGGCAACAGGGGCAAAATTGGCAAATGGGTGCCGAATGGATTGAAGATCTCGTCGATGGTCTTGTTCGCACTTTAATGCGAATGGGCTTGATTAATTTGGACTTGATGGACCTTCGAGCCATCGTCGACCAAGAAGGCGAAGCAACCATGCTTGTCGGGTCGGGCCGTCCTGATGATCCTGAGTCGATTCTTCAGTCGGCCATGATGGCTCCTCTGTCTGCTTTGGACGTGGGCGGTGCCAGTGCCTGTTTGATTCAGGTTGAAGGCGGGCTCGGCATGACGATTGGGCAAGTGGATGCCGTGGCGAATATTTTCACAGACGCACTCGATGCAGATGCTCAAGTCATCCTTGGTGCAAGGGTCAGTGAAGATCTGGAAGACACCATACGTGTTGTGACCTTGCTGGCTGGCATCAAGCCTTCTGATTAATCCTCGATTGTGATGACATCTTCCCATTCAACTTCTGCCTCGAGGCCAATGTCCTTCGGTGCACCCCAGTCCTTGTTCAAATCGCCATCCCAGTCTTCTTGGTTCGCCGGTGCTGGTGAGGGTTCGATTTCGTTCGTCGTCGTGGCCTGCTCAGGGTCTGTGGCGGGCTCAATATCCTTGACCAAGCGTTGGATTTCAATGGTTTCATCATGGCGCACAAGCAAGTTCTTCAGGACAGAGCGATGCATCATAATTCCAGTCAATGAAGCAATGACGTGTCCAAGCATCATGACGGTTTGGAAATCCTCAACCACTGAACTGATCATGGCGACGCTTCCAGCGTATGCGTAGCCAAAGGCGAGGCCCCAAGGAAGTGCGTTATCGGTGTTGAGCAATTTGAGTTCCGAGCCAAAGCCCCGTGATGTGAGGGACCAAATGCCCATGAACACCGTGAAGATCATCAGAGCCACTTCTTCGATGTACACCTCGATGGTCCCTGGGTTCATGGCCGCATGGCGGTACACCGTGAGCAAATGCCATGTGACAAACAGGTGAATCAGCAATGACCATCGAAAATGGAACCTTCGTAGAGCTTTGTCGGCCATTGCAAGGCTGCGCTCTCGCCATGTGATGGTGTTCATGAGCGCAAATGCAGCAATGGCAATCCCTGTGAACACAACGAGGTCAATTGTCTTCGGCTGAACGGTGAAACTTGTTGCATGGAGCGAAGAATATGCCGTAATGCATACCGCTCCAAAGGCGATCACAATGCCAAAAAGTGTGGCTAAGGCAACGTACCCCTTGCCAGTTTTTTGAGCGGGCTGAGGGCTCTTCCGTGCTGCAATTGATGACGCCCATCCAGCAAATGAACGCCCTTGAGCAACGGCCCAAAGGACAAACAATCCTGCAAGCCCCAATGCGAGCCAGTCTGCAGCGGACTCGGTTGTTAATGCAACAAAGGCCACAGCGAACGCCATGGCCAATCCAAATGGCAGGGCCAGAATACGAGAACTCAACAACAATCTTTTCTGGAGTGTTGGCCGATTTTCGCCCCAAGGTTGCAAGAGCGTCCACGATTTTACACCTTCGATGTTGGAGAGGACGGCCGTGGCAGCGTAGCCGACGGCAAGGGAGGTGAATCCAACGGCTGCAAAGCCGGCAGATCCATCCGCTAGAGCGTAGAACACACTCGAAAAGACAACAAGCCCAAGCAAATGAGGGAGGGTTTTGAACGATAGAAGCGTGGCCAAGAGCCCTAACAAGGATGCATCAACAGATGCGAGTTCATTCAAGCGAGCAGCATCGGCAGCAGCCGCTTCTGCATTGCCTTCCTCTGTCTCCACGGAACAGACCAGAAACCATCTTGTTTTCATTTTATGGCCGTTATGACGCTCAAATCTCTTGAAGGAGAAGGTTTTCGTGAACGCATGGCCAAGCGGTTGTCGAAAGCTCTTAGGGGGAAACGACGATGGTTAGGTGTTGCTTTTGCTTCGACAGTCCAAACACGTACCGAGGCGAACACATCAATCGAGACCGCGTTCGGCCACTTGGTCGAAGCAAAGCCGATCCGACTGATGGATTTTCACGCTCACGGCAGCGAACAGGCCGTCCAAACCGAACAGCATCTCTCTGTTGACTCGGATGCAATTGGCGGTGTTGGGTATGGCATTCTTGAGGTGCCGCACGAACTGTATGAAGCCGTTCGAGTGCTTGCCCAATCATCCGAGGCACTGAGTGACTATTCCATAAAGAGCCTAACTTCCAGCGGTAAGATACGCCTCGTAAGGGAACGGCTCGTATTGGCTCGACCTCCAAAGCGACGCTGACCACTACGTTCTTCAAACGAAACCATCACGGGGCATCATGGCTGGTGGCGGCACTGCTCCGAGCATGAAAATGAGCGATGTTTTTTTGCTCATTGGCATGAGTGTTCTAATCGGTGGTATCATTATGCACGCTTGGACGGCGAGCACGACCCTCGATGAGGCATCACCAACCCTCGAAAGCGGGGCATCGATGCTCAAAGAGGACACCTTGACGTTCGAACTTTCACCAGGTAAAAATGCCAGCATCACCATCATTGTTCTTTCAGAAGATGGATCGACCGTGGCCGATGAATCGTGGTCGCCAGTTGAGGGGGAGGATTTTGAATACACATTCACTGCAACAGAAGGTGGTTTTTACACCTACACAGTCACCTATGAAAGCGGTGAAGGTGAAGCATTCGTGGATGTGAACCGGAACACCATGATTGATTTCATCGCCTTCCCAATCGGTGCTGCTTGCGTTGCGTTTGGTATCTACAAGAGAAACATGGAATTCGATGAAGTGTTGGATGCTGAATTAGAAGGTTAATCTTTCATCGTTAACGGCCAAATAAGGTCTTCGCCATCTGCGATAATTTCTGTTCCATGTTGAGGGTGCACAAGGCGTAAATTACCAGCATCGGTGAGGCCATCGATCGTCCATGAAATATTTCTATAGATTGGTTCTCCAAGGATTTGTGCGCTCGCTTTCAAAGCACGCTCAAGATTGACAATGAGGTTTTCGAGATCAGTCGGTTTGATGCCGTTTCGTCGCTCAAAATAAGAAGCGATTATGGCATGGATCACAGAAGTGTAGGTGCCTGCATCTTCAGGGTGCATCCATTCGGATAAATCTGCGATTGGGAAGGGCCGGTTCTCCCTTTTTTCTTGTACGAAATTAGCCCCAATGCCGATGACGATTTTGGCTTTGGCTCCTTTGCTTCGTCCCTCGACCAACACGCCAGCCACTTTCCCGGCGCTCATTCCATCGCGAATAAAGACGTCATTTGGCCATTTAAGGGCCATCGCCTCATCGGGGACTCCAATCGATTGGTTTGCCTTCATGACGGCGTAACCGCCGATGATTTGCAAGAGTCCGGGGGGAAGTTCAGGTGCCCCGGTGCGAAGCAACCATGAGCCTGCAAAACTTTGCGCCTCGCTCGACCAAGTGCGTCCACGCCGGCCACGGCCAGCAGTCTGCTGTTTGGCAGAAAAGAAATCACCTTCAGTGGTTCCTTCTTCGAGCGCCAAACGATTGGTGGAATCAATTGATTCAAACGCATGGACGGCCGCTTGAGCATAGGGGTGCCAAACTGCAACCACTCGAAGTTCTTCGCCATCTTCGAAAGTGTGGGTTGCGACACAGCGTGCAGCGAAGCCATTTCCATTCGCTTTGCTTTCCGTTTCAACCCCGCGCTCATTACCGCTCACAAGGAGCAACATTAAGCCATTCTTAGCAAGGAGTTGGTTTTCCCTTACTTGCCGCATGAGCCTCGAAACTAGGCCGATTTGATCGGTATCCAATAACGCAGCTTCCTCCAGTGGTCCAAGCACGTCCCCTTGGGCAGCCTCATGGGAGAGGTAGGGGAGGTTCCAGATGATCATGTCGTGAGGTGAACTGCCGGCCCATTGTGCGACCTCGCCATCAGCAAATGGGCCCGGGCCACCTTCGTGAGTTTCGATGCTGAACCCCCATGTAGCAGCGTTCTTGCGGGTTGCAGCAACGGCGTAAGGATTGATGTCGCACGCCCGGGTGTTGTATCCAAGGCTCGAAGCGTACAACGAGGCTGCGCCAGATCCACACCCGATTTCAAGGAGGCGCTTTCCTTTGCCTGGCCCGATTGAGCGAAGCGCCCGACATAACAGGTCTGTGTCCTCTCGAGGTGGGTAAACGGTGGCTGGAACAAGAAGTTCCAAAATGGCACCATCTGGTGTGGTCCAACTTCGCGTGGAAGCCGGGCGTTCGAGCCGAGAAATTTCGGCCTCGGAGTCGCTCAAATCGAAGATGCCATCCTTCATGCCTTGCCCCAATTTCTCCGAGATGCACGGAGGCTATATTGATATCCGCTTGAGTAAAACCGTGCAACCCCGACCATGTGCGAGGTTTTTACGAGGTGTAATTCCGTCTTAATCCACTGACTGTGCTCGATTTTCTGCCGAATGGACGCCGCCGCAACCTATATCAACAGTTGGTAAGTCGGGCAGAAAGCCCAAGGTGCAATATTGGGCCTGTAGCTCAGTCAGGTAGAGCGTCGGACTTTTAATCCGATGGTCGCGGGTTCGAACCCCGTCAGGCCCGCCTGACTGAGCTACTGGCCTCGTAGTGCAGGGCTGAGCGGGGAATTTGGATGGTAGTAAAAAGCGCAACGAAGAAGCGACTCATGGAACTCGGCGTCTCCGAGGAATTTGCACACAAACTCGCTACCGATCGAAACATGACCGATATCAAGGCCATGTCCTCGGACGAAATTGCTTCGACCCTCGGTGAATCCAAGGATTCCGAACAATTCGTTAGCACAATGGCCATCATCGCTGAGCAAGGATCTCGCCGACGTGCAGCGAAGAAGAGCAAGAAAATCACCATCCGTTCGAAGGCTATTGACGACTTCGACCGTCCGGAAATCACCCTCCGTTTCAACGCACTTAACCACGAACTGGTCCCCCACCAGGAATTGGTTGGCGCAGCGAACATCTCTGAAGAAGAGCAGTTTGAAGTCGAAAGCAAGGAACTCGCTCCTTGGCAGATGGTTCAACCTGACGAAGAGACCGGTGAAGACCGCCTCGCTAAGGAACTCCTCCCAAAGATTCTGATCACCGACCCAGTGGTTCAGGTCATCAAGGAAACAGAAGAATCAGCAGACAACGCTCGTCTTGCTGCAGACCCAGAACACAAACCCCTCGCCGCCGGTTGGATCGCAGACCGTGTGTTGAAAGTCGTTCGCCGATCCCCGTCGGCCGGACGATCCGTAGCCTACCGCTTGATTGTGGAGGGTAACTGAGGAGGGATTATCATGCAGGAAATTATTCAATCATTTTTCAAAGAACGCAGCCTTGTCAACCACCAACTTGCATCGTATGACGATTGCATTCCATCCGGCGATAACAGTCTCTCTCGAATGGAGAAGATCATCCGAAACATCCGAGTCGGAACCGATGAGGAAATCGACGACGATGATGGCGGCTTCATCAAGCTCGACGTCGTCGACCAAGACATCACCATTCGCCTCAAGAACATCCAACTTGGCGAACCAACCATCCGTGAAGCAAACGGTGCTGAACACCCATCCACCCCTATGGAATGCCGTTTGCGAAAGTTGACCTACATGTCACCTGTCACCATCGACTTCCAAATCTTCCGAAACGGCATCCGCTCGCCAAAGGAAGAGGGTGTGCAAGTCGGTAGCATGCCAATTATGGTCCGTTCGAAGCGATGCAACTTGCACGCTGGGCACATTGCAGGCGACCGACAACTCTACCCAACCACCTCCACCGAAGACTCCGCATTGTGGGACAATCTTCTGCGCAAGAAGGGCGAAGACCCACTTGACCCTGGAGGCTACTTCATCATCAACGGTACCGAGCGTGTCCTCATCTCAATGGAAGACCTCGCACCAAACCGTGTCACTGTTGAAATCAACAAGCGATACGCAAAGCGAACCGAAGTTGCTAAGATTTTCTCCCAGAAAGACGGTATGCGCAAGCCACTCAACGTTGAGAAGCGACGTGACGGTATGCTCATGGTCAAGATCAGCACCGCTGGAACAACCGCTATCCCCGTGGTTCTCCTCATGCGTGCACTTGGTATCGAGAACGACCAAGAAGTGTTCCAGGCTATTGCTGGACCAACTGAGACGTTCAAGTACATCGTGGCAAACCTCAACGAAGTCAACGACAACGAAGAGTACTCGGTTCAATCCATGACCGAAGCTCACGAATGGTTGCAGAAGAAATTCGCAGCCGGTCAACAACGTGAATACCGAGAGCAACGAGTCAACCAACTGCTCGACCGTGAACTCCTTCCTCACTTGGGCGACCAACCTGGCGCTCGAAAGAAGAAGGCTATCTTCCTTGGCCGAATTGTCCGCCAAGTCCTTGAAATGGCCCTCACCAACCGTGAGCCAAACGACAAGGACCACTACGCAAACAAGCGTGTTCGCCTCGCTGGTGACCTCGTCGAAGATTTGTTCCGTGTGTCCTCTGGACAACTTGCTCGTGACCTGAAGTACCAACTCGAGCGTCACCACAACCGCAAGCGAGAGCTGAAAATCACCTCCTGCTTGCGACCTGACGTCTTGACTTCCAAGATTATGCACGCACTCGCAACAGGTAACTGGGTCGGTGGCCGATCTGGTGTGAGCCAATTGCTCGACCGAACCACCTACCTTGCATCCCTGTCGCACATGCGCCGTGTTACCTCGCCGCTTGTTCGAAGTCAACCTCACTTCGAAGCACGTGACCTGCACCCGACACAGTGGGGCCGCTTGTGCCCGAACGAGACCCCTGAAGGTCAGAACTGTGGTCTTGTGAAGAACGCAGCACAAATGATCGACATCTCCGAACACATCAGCGAAATCGAAGTTCGACAACAACTCGATGAATTGGATGTCTTCGAACCAGACGACTGGACCTCGGGTGACCGTGTTCACGTCAACGGTGACATTTACGGTATTCACAAGAACGGAAAGAACTTGGTTCGCCACTTCAAGTCCGCTCGCCGACGTGGAACCATCCCTGCGGAAGTTTCAATCCGATACGACCGTGAGAACAAGGATATCTTCATCAACACTGACAAAGGACGTATTCTACGACCGTTGTTGATTCTTTACGACGGTGCGCCACGCTTGACCAATGAAAACTTGCAAGCGCTCCGTGCTGGTGAAATGACCTTCAAGCAACTCGTCAACGAAGGCATCGTCGAATGGGTCGATGCTGAAGAAGAAGAAGACTTGCTCATCACTCCTCGGCCGTTCGTCCTACCAGAGACTGTCCAAAGTGGCCCGCTCGCTGGACGACCACTTACCAACGAAAACGTCGAGTGGACCAACCTCGGTGAACCAGGTGCAACTCAAGCGAACCTCAAGGCTCGTGTCCGCATGCCTAATGGCGAGTGGGAAATTGCCGAAATCAAGGTTGACTTGCTTTACACAGAAGAACACACCCACTGTGAAATTGACCCACAACTCGTTCTCGGTGTCTGTGCGGCCTTGATTCCATACCCTGAACACAACTCAACACCTCGTGTTACTGGTGGAACAGCAATGGTCAAGCAATCCTTGGGTCTCCCAAGCGCAAACTACCGAATGCGACCTGACACACGTGCTCACATCCTCCACTACCCGCACCGTTCGATCACTCGGACCAACGCAATGGAGACGACGCACTTCGATGAGCGCCCAGGTGGACAGAACTTCATCGTCGCCATCATGTCGTTGCACGGCTACAACATGCAAGACGCAGTCATCATGAACCGTGGTTCAGTCAACCTCGGTCTCGGTCGCTCCACCTTCAACCGAACCTACAACGCAGAACGCCGAAGGTTCCCTGGTGGTCAAGTCGAAGAAATCGAAAAGCCAGGCAGCTCCCTCCAAGAAGTGAAGGGACTCAAGCCAGAAGAAGCCTACCGACACCTCGAAGCAGATGGTTTGCCATTGCCTGAGAAGGAACTCGTTGGTGGCGAAGTCTTGGTCGGTAAGACCAGCCCACCTCGGTTCCTCGAAGAATCCGCTGGCGGTGCGTTCTTGCTCGCTCAAGAACGACGTGAATCTTCCATGCTTGTTCGCCACGGCGAGCGAGGATGGGTCGACAACGTCTACGTGACAGAGTCGCTCGACTCTGGCCGCTTGGTTCGTGTCATGGTTCGAAGCCACAAGATTCCAGAAGTTGGAGACAAGTTTGCATCTCGGCACGGACAAAAGGGTGTCATTGGACGCCTTGTTGATCCTGAAGACATGCCGTTCACCGCTGATGGTATCGTGCCTGACCTCATCATCAACCCTCACGCTATTCCATCAAGAATGACCGTGGCTCACGTCTTGGAAATGATTGGTGGCAAGGTTGGTTCTCTCGAAGGACGCCGAATCGACGGTACTGCATTCCGTGGAGAAAAGGAAGGCAGCCTTCGTGACGGCCTCGTCCGAAACGGATTGGCTCACAGCGGCCGAGAAACCATGATCAACGGTGAAACCGGTGAAGTCTATCCAGCTGACATCTTCGTTGGTTGCATTTACTACCAACGACTGCACCACTTGGTGTCTTCGAAGATTCACGCCCGTTCCCGTGGCCGTGTTCAAATCCTCACCCGTCAACCGACCGAAGGTCGTGCACGACAAGGTGGTCTACGATTCGGTGAAATGGAACGTGACTGCCTCATCGCTCACGGTGCTTCAATGGTCATCAAGGACCGTCTCTTGGACGAGTCCGATGGTATTGACATGTATGTATGCGCTCAATCTGGACACATCGCTTGGTACGATCCAAAGCGAAGAACCTACGTCAGCCCTATCCATGGTGACGGCGCTGAAGTGTACAAGGTGCAAACCTCGTACGCATTCAAGCTGCTCTTGGATGAGATGAAGAGTTTAGGTGTTGCCATGAGACTCGAACTGGAGGACCGACGATGAGCCAAAAAAATACAATGATTCCAAAGCGTATCGCACAGATTCGCTTCGGCCTGATGGACCCAACTGAAATCCGCAAGATGTCCGCTGTTGAAGTAAAGACAGCAGACACCTACAAGGACGACGGTCATGCGTACCGCCAAGGATTGATGGACCCTCACATGGGTGTTATCGAACCTGGATTGGTTTGTCCAACAGACAACTGCAAGTACGACGAATCCCCTGGCCACTTCGGTCACATTCAACTCGAACTTCCAGTCATGCACATTGGTTTCGTGAACCTCATCAAGACGGCACTCAAAGCAACATGCAGCAAGTGCAGTGAGATTTTGCTCCACAAGGAAAGCGGTTCCCACCCATCGAACCCCGAACTCTCTGAGCAAGATTACTTCCGAACCCGTATCAACGATATTCGTATCAAGCACGGTGTCGGTTCCACTGAATTCTCGAAGATCATCAAGGAAGTCGAAAAGGTCACCACTCACTCAAGCCGTGGTGTCTGTATGCACTGTGGTGAAGCACAAGGTAAGATTGCACTCGACAAGCCTACGACCTTCAAGGAAAAGAAGGAAGCAAAGGGCCAAAGCGGTAAGGACGAAGGATGGCGCAAGCTCAACCCTCGTGACGTCCGTGAATGGTTGAGCGGCATCCCATCCGAACACCTCATTTTCATCGGAATGGACAAGCAAAACCGACCTGAATGGATTGTATTGAAGGTGCTTCCAGTGCCTCCGATCACCGTTCGTCCGTCGATTACCCTCGACAGCGGTGACCGCTCGGAAGACGACTTGACTCACAAGCTCGTCGACGTTCTGCGAATCAACCAACGTCTCCGTGAAAACCGTGACTCTGGTGCCCCTCAATTGATTGTTGAAGACCTTTGGGAACTGTTGCAATACCACGTGACAACCTACTTTGACAACCAAACCTCAGGCATCCCACCTGCACGCCACCGCTCCGGCCGAACCCTCAAGACGCTCACTCAGCGACTCAAGGGGAAGGAAGGACGATTCCGTAGCAACTTGTCCGGTAAGCGTGTCAACTTCTGTGCTCGGTCTGTCATCTCCCCAGATCCATACCTCGGCGTGAACGAAGTTGGTGTGCCAACCAAGATTGCAAAGGAACTGACCGTCCCGATCCGTGTGACCTCTCGAAACCGAGAGCAAATGCGCCAAATGATCCTCCGTGGTCCTGATGTTCACCCTGGTGTGAACTACATCATCCGCGGTGACGGCCGACGTGTCCGTATCAATCAGCGAAGCCGATTGATCAACGCTGGATTCCGATGCCACAACCCTGAGTGTAACGACGAGACGACTGGTCGCCTCGACATCCACTCTGTGTTGCCTGCACCAAACTTCCTCCCTGGTTTGGTCATTAAGCCTCAGATTTCCATCGCAACCGATGGTACCACCGAAACATCGTACATTGTGGACGATCACGCAACCCTCGCAAACCTTCGTGGCGAAACCCTTGACGGTCATCGCCTTCCTGAAGATGACGGTGGCGCAAAGCTCCACTACCGATGGATGTGGGATTTGGCACAAGCCGACAAGGCTCACCCAGAACCACTCCCAGAACACCTCAAGGTTAGCTGCCCACACTGTGGCAGCCCAGCCGATGAGTGGGGCGACACCACGCGTGTCGAAGACCGACTTTCGACCATTGACCGAAATGGAAACCCGAAGCCAGGTTTGCTCGTTGAGCGACACTTGATCGATGGTGACGTTGCTATCTTCAACCGACAACCTTCGTTGCACCGCATGTCCATGATGGTCCACGAAGTTCGTGTTATGCAGGGTCACACCTTCCGGTTTAACCTTGCAGTTTGTACCCCGTACAACGCTGACTTTGACGGTGACGAAATGAACCTCCACGTGATTCAATCAGAAGAAGCACGTGCTGAAGCTAAGATTTTGATGCGTGTCCAAGAACACATCCTCACCCCTCGCTACGGCGGTGCGGTGATTGGTGGAATCCACGACCACATCTCCGGTGCTTACCTCTTGAGCCGTCCTGGTACTCTTATCAACCGACGGCATGGATTGGAAATGCTCGGTAGCATCAACTGGGAAGGCGAATTGCCAGAGATTGTCAAGGACGCAAATGGAAAGGAATGCTTCCGTGGCCAAGACATCATCTCGCTGATCATCCCTGACAACATCCACCTGCGATTCCGAAGCCGATCGAACGACGAAGTCGTCGTCAAGAACGGTAAGGTCGAAGGAACCCTCGACAAGCGTGCCATTGGTGCAGAAGACGGTCGTCTCCTCGACGCCATCGTTCAAACCAACGGTCCTGAAGAAGGCGCTCGTTTCCTCGATGAGTTCACTCGACTCTCGATTGCAGCATGTACCTCGCTCGGATTTACCACCGGTATTGACGACGAAGATCTCAGCACAGAAGCGCTTGAGGCAATTATCAAGGCAAACGTCGATGCTGGTGTGGCTGTTCGGGCTGCGCTCGACAAGTTCGGAAAAGAAGGCCGTGGCTACGAATCCCGTCCTGGTCGAACCGCTCGTGAAACCCTCGAAGAAGACATCATGGTCCTCCTCGACCAAGGTAAGCAAGAAGCTGGTGACATCGCAAAGGATGAACTCGCAAAGTCCGGTTCTACCAACGCAGCGGTCAACATGGCAATCTCTGGAGCCCGTGGTTCCATGGACAACCTGAACATGATGGCTGGTTCCATTGGACAAGCAAAGGTTCGTGGAAAGCGTCTTGAGCGTGGATACAACGAACGTGTCCTGCCTCACTTCCGCCGTGGTGGACGTGAAGCCGCAGACCGTGGTTTCATCTCCAGTTCATTCAAGCGTGGACTCGAGCCAACAGAGTTCTTTATGCTCTCTGTTTCAGGCCGTGAATCCCTGGTCGATACTGCTGTCCGTACTGCAAAGTCCGGATACATGCAACGCCGGCTGATCAACGCAATGGACGATTTGAAGGTGTACGATGACAACATGTTGTCGGTTCGAAACACTGCAAACCGGATCATTCAATTCAGCTACGGTGAAGACGGTATTGACCCGTCCCGTGGTGTGCACGGTTCTCCGTTCAACATCGACGTCATCGTCGATGAGGCTCTTGGAACTGAAGGCGCAACGGTCGACGTTCGTGACTCCTACGAACCAATGGCTCGAATCGACGCCGATGATCTTGAACATGGCGAAACTGACGGAGGTGAAAACTGATGGTCGTAAAGAGTGCAACCAAGAAGAAGCTCATGGATTTGGGCATTGCAGAAAACTATGCTCACACCCTTGCTGATGACAAAAAGTGGGACGATGTCAAGATCCTCGCTGCTGGCGAAATCGCACAACTGTGTGAAACCGACTCCGAAACTGCTGCAACCATCAAAGCAACCATTGACTCTGCTTCTAAGAAAGGCGGCGACTCCAACAGTGAAAACACTGGACCAACAACCTCAGTTCGTCTCAAGCGACGCACTGGCCGTTTGTCCCGTGCAAAGACCACTGCAGACATGGACACATACGATGGAGAGCAAAAACTCGCAACCTATGTGGACGAGTTGGCTGAAGACCCTGTCTTCAAGGCCCTCCAAGCAGCTGTCGAAACGAACGGATCAACTCGATTTACCAACAGAATCTACCACGACCTTACTGTGGCCATCCACGCTCGTGGAAAGAATAAGTTGACCAAGCCTCAAGCAAAGAAGGTCGTCGAAGAAGCCGTTGTCGCTCTAGACAAGGCAAGCATCGATCCTTACGAAGCAGCCGGTATTATCACTGCACAATCCATTGGTGAACCAGGTACACAGATGACCATGCGTACGTTCCACTATGCGGGTGTTGCAACGGTCAACGTAACTCAAGGTTTGCCTCGTATTATCGAGATTGTCGACGCCCGAAAGGTGCCAAATACGCCAACCATGACCATTTGCTTGTTGGGTGAAAAGAAGCACGACGCCAAAGAGGCTCAGAAACTCGCAGCGGCCATCGAAGTGACCACCACGGTCAACATCGCAACCCTCGAGACTGACGTCGCACAGCGCCGTTTGGTTCTCAAACTCAACAAGGGCAACCTCAAGCAAAAGAACATGACCGGTTTGGAAGTCAAGGACAAGCTCGAGCGTGCAACACGCCTCCTTGTCCAACCTGACAAGGAAAAGAACCCAGGAACATTGACGCTCATCCCGGGTGTTCACTCCGAAGAAGATCTTGCTGAGTTGGCCGAGAACCCGCCATCCTACACCATGCTGCTTCAACTCGAAGAGAAGATTCGTGACATGCGACTCAAGGGAATCCCTAACATTGAGCGAGCCAACGTGCAACTTGATGACAAGACGGGCGAGTATTATCTCTCGACCATCGGTTCCAACCTCACCCGTGTGAGCGAAATCGAAACCATCGACCGCACCCGTACCTACACCAACAACATCATCGAAATCTACGATTTCCTTGGTATTGAGGCCGCTCGACAAGCCATCATCAACGAACTGCAAGCCACTCTTGATGGCGCCCGACTTGAAGTCGATGTGCGTCACTTGTTGATGGTCGCCGACGTCATGACTTCAGAAGGTGAAGTTCGTGCAATCGGTCGACACGGTGTATCGGGAACCAAGCACAGTATCTTGGCCCGTGCTGCGTTCGAAGTCACCGTGAACCACTTGCTCAAGGCAGGTATCATCGGTGAGCGAGATTACCTCACTGGTGTTGCAGAGAACATCATCGTCGGTCAACCAATTTCCTTGGGAACCGGCAGTGTTGAACTGTACTACATCCCTGAGTGATTGTCCAACCATGAGAAACAAAGTGGAGTATGGAGGAAAAAAATATGGATCTAAGCCGACAACTGAAAAACGCAATTGCAACTGGAAACCTACGATTTGGCCAACGCCAAGCGCTCGACGCTTGTGCACGTGGTGAAGCAAAACTGATCATTCTAGCTGCGAACTGTCCAACCGAATTTACCGATGACCTGCACGCCCGTCACCCAGAAGTGACCAAGTTCCGTGCATCGATGGTCAACCGTGAACTCGGCATCGCCTGTGGTAAGCCATTCTCGGTTTCCACCATCAGCATCATCGATGCTGGTGACAGTGATTTGCTCACCCTTGAAACCAACCTCGAGTGAAGTTGAACGCCCCTTGGGGTGTTTCACTCCCTTGGTCAGCCAATGGAAGCCTTCATTGCCTTTAGGCTCAAGGAGAGAGCATGGCAACCGTCATGCTCCGAACTGCTGCAACTTCGATCATCGTATTGATGTTGATTTCTCTTCTTGCACCGATCTCAAATCCTGCTTACGAAGCAGACAATGATGAAGTCGTTGAATTGACTGAATTGAATCCAATCCAACGCATTCAATCCGGTGCAAGCACCTCCAACCCGATGCTTGTTGGCGGAGGTACAACCAGCGGAGCAGAATTTGCTGAAGCCTTGGAATATTCTCCGGGATTCTATGCCTTTGGCGGCAGCTGGAACACAAGCAATGCCCAAACGCTCACCTTTGGAACCAAGACCTTGGCACCAACAAGTCCGTACAGCAGTGAATTCTATGTCGGCGCAGTCGACAGTTCCGGGCAATACCAGTATGTGATTGGTGCGAACCACAATCCTGTTGGAAATGGTGGAATCTCCATCTTCGCAGACCTTGCCGTTGGCATGGGTGGCGAAATTGTTGTGACTGGTACATACACCGGCGCAATCGAATTTGGAACCATCACCATCGCAAGCGGCTCCGCCGATACATTCGTCGCTATGGCCGATCCAAGTGGGCAGTGGCTTTGGGCTCATACCTTCCAAACTGTGGTCAACAATTCTCAAGAATTCAGTGAACCCGCTGCCGTGACAATCGATCAGAACGGCGACGTCATTGTTACAGGCACGCACCAAGGAGAAACCGATTTTGGTGGCTCTGTGTTCAATGTGACAGACACTGAAGTGTACCTTGCGAAAATCGATGGTGTTCAGGGCATCCTCAAGTGGGCATCCTCTGGCGGTGGCGTTGGGAACCAAATTGTTGAGGGCGTTGAAGTCGACTCAACAGGCGATATTTACGTTGCAGGGGTCACCTTTGGCAGCCTCATTTTCGGAACAAACTCCTACATCCCAGCCGGTAACAGTGACACATTCTTGGTCACCTACGATTCCTCGGGGGTTGTCAAAACCCTCACTGGTCTTGGTACCCCAAATCAAGACACACAAGTCGGGGCAATGGAAATCAGCATGAACGGTGATCTCTACCTCGGCGGTTTGTATGATGGCACCCTCCAAGGTACCGGTCCATCCGGTGCTTGGTCGATTACGGCTACGCAAGGTGCTCATGACTCCTTTGTGTTGAAGAATCCATTCAACACCCTCTCTGGCACAAGTTGGGCTGCCACTGGCGGTACCACTGATACCGATTCTGTGGGTGATATTGCTATCAATTCCATGGATGAAGTCTTCATCGTGACAACGATCGGAAACACCTACACAGCAGGATCTTACTCAGCTGTGATTGGTGGGAACTTCGACGGCGTCATTGGAGCACTTTCCGCAAGTGGCTCATGGGAGTGGCTTGAGTCCACTTCTGGTTCCGCCTACGAAGTGCTGTACTCCCTCGCCATCAACGAATCAGATATTGTCACAGTTGGCGGCGGTCTTGGTGGCGGCTCAATGAGCAAAGGTACGCTCTCGCTCACCTCGGCAACGAACTGGGACGCCATGATTTGGTCGATTGACCCGAATTCGAAGAAGGACGCAGATTTCGATGGTGTGCCTGACTTTGCAGACAATTGCCCGAACGATTCCAACCCAACCCAAGACAACACCGATGGTGATGCACAAGGCGATGCTTGCGATTCTGATGATGACAACGACGGCTTGACCGACAACTTCCCCGATCTCTGCCCTCGTGGCGGCCAGTTCAACTGGACGAGCAGCCAAGACACTTCCAACCCTGCAGCTTCCACAGACTGGGACAACGATGGTTGCAAGGACGATGTCGAGGACACGGACGACGACAACGACGAAATTGACGATGTTGATGACAACTGTCCGTACACAAGTTATGCACCACCTCGCCCAACATGGGTTTCCGATGCCATCAATGACATCGACGGCGATGGATGCCGTGACAGCGATGAGGACGCCGATGATGATGCAGATGGCTTTGAAGACGTCAACGATGATTGTCCGACGCTCTTCGGCACTTCGCTAAATGGCACGCAAGGATGCCTCGATTCCGATGGCGACAGTTGGGCTGACACCTTCGATGACTGTCCAAACCAAGCAGGCGACTCGACCCTTGGCGGCAAGAACGCTTGCCCCGATGCTGACGGTGATGGTTGGGCGGACTTGGATGATGCCTTCGATAATGACGCAACACAGTGGGCAGACGCTGACGGCGATGGCTTTGGTGACAACACTGCAGGCACCACTCCCGATGATTGCCCCAGTCAAGCAGGCACATCGACCGCTGATCGCTTAGGTTGCTTTGATGCGGATGAAGATGGCTATTCTGATGCAGATGGATTCTGGTCGACCGAAGACGGCGCTGATGCATTCCCCAACGACCCATATCAGTGGTCCGACTTTGACGAAGATGGATTTGGCGATAACTGGGCCAACGATACATGGGGCGATCGCAGCACCACATGGCCTGGCGAATACAACGCTGATGCAGAAGGTCAAGACGCCTGCCCAACACAAGCGGGCACCTCCTTCCAAGCCGGTATGGTCGGCTGCCCAGATGCCGATGGTGATGGGTGGTACGACGTGATGGACGCCTTCCCGCAAGAGCCAACGCAACACGCAGATGCAGACGGTGATGGATTTGGTGACAATCTGAGTGGCGTTGAACCCGATGCTTGCCCTGACCAAGTTGGCACATCGACCTTTGACCGCTACGGATGCGTCGACAGCGATGGTGACCTCCGGTCTGATCCTGACATCAATTGGATGCCTGCGCAAGGTGGCGATGCATTCCCTGATGAACCGACTCAATGGTCCGATGAGGACCTTGATGGCTATGGTGACAACCCAACCGGCGTCACACCGGATGATTGCCCAACCGTTCGTGATACCTCCTCCATCGACCGACTTGGTTGCGCTGACACCGATGGTGACGGCTATTCGGATCCTGATGCAACGTGGACAGTTGCAGATGGTGCAGATGCTTGCATCAACGGACGAGGAAACTCGACGCAAGACCGAATCGGATGCTATGATGAAGATGGTGATGGCTACTCAAATCCAAGCGTCGACTGGACCGTTGCAGACGGTGCTGATGCCTATGTGGAAGACCCGACTCGCTGGATTAAGGAAGCCTCTGTAGATGCAGAGGGACTCTCGAGCGTATCTTCACTTGTGTACGGTCTCGGTGCGATTGCTCTGATTGGAGCCCTCGTCGGCGGTGCGTTCTTCTTGCGAGGTCGCGGTGAAAGCGAGGAAGAGAAAGCTTGGAATCAATCACAAGGTGGACTTCCGGGTATGCCGCCAATGGGCGGACAACCTGCTGGTGGAATGGCCATGCCTGATTTCAGTGCACAGCCAGTCGCTGCGGCCGTTGCTATGCCGAACTTCGCTGCGCAACCAGTAGCGCAACAACCAGCAGCCAGTTATGCTGCTCCTGCGGTTGAGGCTGCTCCAGTGGCTCAACAGCCTGTTGTGCAACCCGCACCTGTGGCTGCTGACCCAGCACGAACCTACTACGAAGGATTGCTTGCCCAAGGCTACCCTGCTCCAGATGCACTTGGCTACACTCAACAATATTATCCAGCCTTCCAAGGCTGAGTGCTCGCCTCGAACAGGGTATTAAAAAACCGAGTTCGTACATCGGCGCATGGGTGAATGCATTGACGTTTGATTCTGCATACGAACCGTTCTTCCAGCCTCCCGGATGGATTGTTGGACCGGTTTGGGCCGTGTTGTACTCCTGTTTGGCCGTCAGCTTCAGCACCATGTTGGCCGTTCGTGATGAGGTGGAGCAATCCACATTGCTGATCGCTCTCTTTCTGATTCAACTGGCTGTCAATTTGGCATGGCCTTCGATGTTCAACGCTGAGCGGTACCTTCTCGCATTGGGCATGATTGTGGTCATGATCGTGTTCGCAAGCATCTACGCAGTTGGTGTTTACAAAGCAGCACCAACAGCTTCGATGTTGGTCTGGCCCTACATTGCTTGGGTTGCGTTCGCAGGTGCAATCAACGCTGCGTACTACCTTGAAGCAAGGTCTTGATTGTTCGCGCTGATGGTTGCGCTTCGCCACATCATGTGAGGACTTCGAGCAAACGATCTTGCTCAGCAGCCATTCGAAGTTCCATGGCGATGCGTCGTCCGCTTGACATTGGCTTGCGCCATGTTGCGTTTCCGTATGGGTGTCCAACGCTCACGTGAACGTTTGTTCCACCACCCAAACGAGGTGCGACATCGTAGATGTAGTAATTCATGTCCTTGTCAATGCAGGTTTGCAAGCAGAATGGACCGATGATACCAGGGTCGTAGTGTTCCTTGCTGGCTGTGATGAACTTCTCACCGAGTTCGAAGGCCTTCTCCAAGAGTGATTCTCGGATGGTTGCGGTGTTGTGTCCAACCACGGTCATCTCTGGAATTTGTTGGTGGGCTGGCATGGTCATTTGTTGAGGTGCTGGCAAACGGACATGACCGTCAAGTGATGACTCGAATCGCCAATCGACGCCAAGCAGTTCCAATTTCTCGCCTTCCTCAGCAAGAGGGCTGTAGAAGAAGTTGAGGTTGAACACTGGTCCAATCACGTAGCGCTCGATTCGAGCGCCTTCAAGGGATGCCTCGTCAATGACGCCCTCAGCGAGCAGTGTCTTCGATTTCTCAAGGTACTCCTCGTAAGAAGCGCATGTGAAGAACCCACGTTCCAATTTCTTCTGGGCGTGGTGCAGTTTGACGATGACCAAGCAATCGATGTCTTGTGGGTCGGCAATTGCTTCAGGGTATGGAAGACCTGCTTTGTCGAGGATCCAGTAGTAATCTTGGTCCTCTGTGCGCTCTTCCATACGGAGCATGTTTCTCGAACCAAACAATGGCACTTTGAAGGTGTCTTCCACATCCTCGATGGAGGAGTATGAGGTGAAGGAACGGTTTGGGATGTAGACGACGTTTCGCTTGCGCATTTCGGCTTGCATCTCTGGCTTCATGACATCGTCGAATGAAGGCATGACAATTGCCTTGTCCACCATACCTCGAGTGACCCGTCCGGAACTGCTTCGGTGGGCTTTGAAATAGTTGGCATAGGTTCTGTGTCGTCCTTCTTTGCAGTACGCAACAGTAGGGAATCCTTCCTCAATCGCACCGTCACAAATGTCGAGTGCAGAGTGAGATGCGGTCATCCCGATGCGGAGTTTCATTCGATCGTAATCATCGACGATAGCAGCAATTTCATCTTTGGATAGCATGGGCTCTCCCTCGGTATTCTTCCCTGTGGTCGGGGGGGTCTTTCATGTCATCGCAGGGCGATGTTCAGTCAAATCGTTGGAGTTGCATCAATTCGTCTGTAGAAAGGGTCTCTCCAGACATCAATTTGCTCATCAAATCTTGCACTTCAACACGGGCCGATGGACGTTGTCCAGCACCAGCGCTTGCGCCACGCATGGCACGGAGGATGTCTTGAATCGAGTGAAGGCATCGAAGGGAGACGATGTAGAGGTGGTGTGCTTTGTCTGCTTCCTTCTTCGACTTGCGAAGTTCTCGGTGGGCGGATTCAGCCTTGTCTCGTTGACGGTCGACTTCCTTGTTCCATTGGAGCATCAAGTCGTGCGCTTCTTGAGCAGCTTGTGCAGCGGCGGTCACTTCCTCGTGGGCCGATTCCTGTGCTTCCATGGCGACACGGAGCAATTCTCGTGCTTCCTTGAGTTCGGTGTTGCCGTCTTCACTGGTCTTCATCTTCTTGATCTTGGCCGCAATTTCCTTCATGCGCTTCATGACCTTTGTTTCGTTGTTTCCAGTGTGGGCTCCACGCTCGAATTCGTTTTCGAGACGGTTCAAATCCCGCTTGAGGGTGTGAATTGTTTCTGGGGGTTTCTCTCGTCGTCCACGTCGTTGTCCTGGTTCAACAGGTGCTGGTGCTGCTTGTGGACCCTTTGCGGCCTCGAGCATTTCCTTTGCTGCACGAACGGAGGTGTTTGCCTCTTGGCGGGTTGCTTTCTTGTCACGAACGATTTCGTTCATTTGTTCTCGGATTTCACGTTGTTCGCGCACTTGCACGATCAGTTCTCGAACTTCAGCGTTCAACTCGTTGCGGGTACCCGTGAATGTCTTCGATTTGTCGTTCCATTCGTCACGGGTTGTTCGGTAGCTGGTCGCTTTACCATCGACCAGTTTGCGTCGCTCTTCGAGTTGAGTTTTGAATTCAGTCATTCTGTATCGCACCTGTTCGGTGGGAAGATTCCCATCTTCTCACCGGTTTGGCGACCTTGCACCCCCATTTAATCCCTTCACTGCGAAGCGATGATTGCAAAGGCATGGGTGGGCAATGGTCGCGCCAGTTGTCGGCGTCGAACTCAATGAGGGCTATCAGACGACTAAGGCGTTGAGTGATGCGATTGCTTGGGTGAGGAATGAGCGAATTTTTCCAAGATTCGCATCGGTATCGCACTTCAGCACAATCACGCGCTCGCCTTTCAAACGTTCAGCCATCACACAGGCGTTCTCGCCGTGAAGGGACACCCGAGTTGCCTTCGATGCGTCCAAGGGGCCGATCGCTTGAGCGAGTTGCTCAACCGTGTCATCGTGGCGTGGCGAGGTGATGGTGGCAAAGCCATCGCTGTCCAAGAGAGCGACCTGTTGCACCCCGTCGTGGGTCAACAGTCCATCGAGCACGCGCTGTTCCACAACTGAGGGATGCTGAAGGGGCCGCTTAACCTTTGACCCCATTCGAAATTCATTTGAAATGGGAATTGGAAGGGACTGGCCCGTTCATCATGTAGCCCAATCCAGATTTGTAGTAGTTTTCCAAGTGTTTTCTAACCTCAAGACCCCGCGTTCTATAGAATTTTATGGCGCCGTTATTCGACGCCTTCACTTCCAACTGGATGAAGTTCTTTTGATTCGCATGACAAACGCCCACGAGATGGTTCCAAGCCAGTGAGCCCCAGCCAAATCCTTGGTATTCTGCCTGAAGTGCAAACGCTGCAATCCGAACACCGTCCTGTAAAAATGGCAATGCCCACATGAGGCCTTTGAATGAACTTGAATCTGGATACAGATCCATGTCCACCAAGAGTAAATTTCCGTCCCATGCAGGAATTGGAAGCGAAGCAATCGAGACGTCAGCGTAGACTTCTCCTGTTTCTTGGAGGAATAATTCCTTGACAGTGGCCCGCCAATCTTCGGGAAGGTTTGCCGGTTCAACACCCAAAATCCATTGGATGTTGGTCATGTGATCAATCCTTTCGTCCTTTTCTGGACTGGGACCGTTCACCACGGTGTGGTGTCAAGTTCCTTGCATTCACCTTCTTTTTCCGCTCTTGACGGCGTGAGGCTTTTGCTGATGTTTGCTTCTTTGTGACAGAACTTATTCCTCCACTGTTCAACAGGACATCGAGATCGCTGAGCGAAAGGGTGCCACCGGAAGCGGCTCGCTGTTGAACGTCTTCAGGTCGTGGACCATTGTTGCGTGGTTTCCAATCTGCTGAACCAGATTTTGTCCGCTTTTGGCCACCGCCTCGTTTTCCACCACCCTTGTTTCCATGTCGGTTTGAAGATCGAGAGGGGTTGGAACTGATGCGCACCCAAGCATCGAGGCGTCCTTTTTCTCTTCGCAGTCTGCGAAGTTCGGTGCGACGCTGGTCGATGACCTTGAGGAGTTTGTGCGCTTTCTTGTCAAATTGCATGGCGTCGCTGAAATTGAGGTCCATGTCTTTCAACATCGGTTCAGCTTCGAGCAACTCGGTTTTGTGCTTCTGCTGCTCTTTTTCGTTCGCCTTGAGGGAGCGTACTGCATCCTTTTGCTCCTTGAGTAAAGCGATGAAGGCTTTGTGTGCGGCTTGTGCTTTGGTTGCTTCTGCGTGCATGGCTTGCAATTCAAAGAACCACGAAAACTGGTCCTCTTCCCTTCGAAGGGATGGGACTTGGAAAAGGTCTATTTCGCCCGTGAGTTGTTTGTAGACATCGGTGAGCAGTTCTTCAATTCTGTACAATGGGAGGCCAATGCGCTTGTTGATTTCATCTCGAGTTGCCTGGAGCTCATCCATCTCTTTTGATCGTGGGCGAAGGGTCCGAACGATGGTTCGCAGCTCATTGCGCAATTCCGTCGTGTCTTCGATGGTGCCTCGCAACGCACGGGACATTCGAACGTTGTGCTTTCGCTCTTCAGTGAGGGCGTTCATTCGCTCGTCCAATGCTTCGATTGCGGTGGCGTTTTCGGTTACCAGGGTAGCAACTTCCTCTTTGGACTTCTTGCGAAGGTCTTCGAACAGATCAAACTCAGCCACAGGAACAAATCGTTCCGGGTTCTTCGCTTCGACGATTGAATCCCAACGGGCGCCATCGCCCATTGCGAGGCATGCACGGATGAATTCCTCTTGGATGTCGAGGGCACCAGCAGGTCGGAGCACTCGGCTCAAGTCGTGTTTGAGGTCGAAGGGGTCTTCGATGGGCAGTGAATGTTGTCCGAGTCGAGTTTTCTTTTCCATCAAAACTGCCTTTTCGGCTTTCGGCGTGGCATGCTTCCACTTCTTGGATTTACGAGTCACAGGGCTGCCTGTTCGCACCGATACAACATGGTCCTTGAACGGCCATGATACAGCGTACTGGAAGATGAACTCGACAAAGAGTTCGCCGAGGCTTTGGTTATTTTTTGGATCCATTGAGATGCTGTCCACTTCACGCATGGTGAGGTCATAGGTGGTGCCCTCCACTTCGACCATTGAGCGCTCTTGACCTTCTTGAAGGACTGGTGCCACAGGTGGTGTTGCTTGTTGGAGTGCTTGAACAGCCAATAAGGTCCACGCATAGGACGAGAAAGTGCCGGTTGAAGCGTCGCAGACGTCCCTTCGGTTGGCCCAGTGCTTGACGGCTAAGATGACGCTTCGAATTCGCTCGTCGCAAGATGAGTACCGCTTCAGCAGTTCTGTGTTGTGCAGGGCGAGCGTGTTGTTGATGGAGATGTCAACTGGGATTTTAGTTCGTTCATCTTTGAATTTGATAATTGGAACCTTCGCACGCGGCAGCATGACGATGTCTTCCATGTCGTGTTGCTTGAGGAGTCGATTGACTTGGCGAAGCGCCTTCGCAGGGATGTCGCCCTTGAATTGAAGGCACAGGTCAAGGTCCCCTGCTTGCAATGTTAGCCCAGATTGAGACGAGCCAAATTGTTGAAGTTCCACATTCTTGAATCTATGCTCAAGGGTCCGCTTGAGGTGTCGGAACAGTCCTTCACGGGCTTTGAGTTGCTTTGGAGTTGGGCCTTCAGACTTCAGCATTGCTTCAATGCCTTCACCGATGTTGAGGATGACCTCTTCACTGACGCTGTCCATTGCCGGGAGTTCAAGCGTACCACAGAGGTGCTTGTGGACGTTGGGCCAGCGAGCAACTTGTTGAGGCGTGAAGCCCGTTGTCTTGCACTCATCGCTCATTCTTCTTCACCTCCGGCTTTGGGTTTCGCTGTGGAGGCGCGTCGTGCTTTTCCTCGCTTAGGTGCGTCCTTCTTGGCGGGTTTTCGGTTGCGGACGGAACTTGATGCACCGCCTTGTTGGACCTTTGTTGCGTTGCTCAAGAGGCGATCAAACCCATCATCGATGATCTTCTGCCAGTGCTCGATGCCGCGTTGACTGCTGTCAAGTGCCTCAGCAAGTCGCTTTGTGCGGCCATCTGCTCGGCGTCGGTGGGCTTCATGCTCGACATAGGTTGTGTGGAAATACTCGTTTTCAGATGCGAATTCGAGGATTGCATCGTGGGCTTTCTGGGCGGTGTCAAGCAGTGCTTTTGCTTCTTTGAACGAGGCATCCATTTCAGTAAGTCCTTCCTGACTTGAGGCGCGTTGAGCCACCCATTCGTCATGTTGGCGGATGAGCGCCTTCATTTCTTGGATGTATTTTTGTTCAGTTTTATGATTGCCAGCGTTTGTCTCAAGTTCCTGTTCGAGGCTTTGTAACTTCGAATCGAGTTTTTCCTTAGCCCATTTTGGGTCTGGGTCCTTGATGCCACCAGATGCTTGGAGTTGATCCCTCAATGCCCCGGCTCGCTTGAACAACGCTCGAGCTTTGGTTTGGGCCTCGGCGCGTTCCTTCTTGAGGTTCGCAACCTTGGTGTTGATGCCATCTCGCTTTTCCTTGGCGGCGCGAGCAAGAGGTTCGGCTGCCAAGAGTTCTTCTTGGCGAGCATCAAGTTGTTCTGGTATGACCTCAGCAAGGCGTTCGCGGCGGTGTAAAATGGACTTCGCCAGTAAGGCGGGGGTCACACCGAGCAACTCTTCGGGGGTCATACAATGTCCCCCCACCCTTGAACCTTGAATAAACACTGCGTAGTGACCTCTTTTGGCGTGAAGGTGAAGAACCCCCTCGACAAGCCGCAGTCATGGGGGGGGCGAAAGCGGGGCGTATGCTCACGGCAACAGGCTTGATGTCGCTTCTTTTCCTCAGTATAATCGCTCCACAGGTGGCTGCTTTGGGCGGCGAGGCAACAATCGAATCCGCAAGCATCTCCATTGCCCTCTCTCCTCAAATTGAAACAGCCTCGTTTAGTTACACATTTGATGTCGAGGAACAAAGTGGTCAAAGCGCAGATGTCACCGTACACTCCACGCTCTCCACCATCGCTGGTGTGCTCATCGAGAGCATCAATGAAAGTCGAACGGTGGCTATGAACGGTGTGGAATCTTTCAGCGTCACGTTTTCTGCGGTCCCCTTCGGCTATTCGATTGTTGAAACAACACTCTCAGGGGATGCAGGTCTAAATTCGAGCACCCATGTCACATCCTTCAACAGAACGATTCAACGCATGGTGCCACTGGATGTGAGCCTCGCAGAGGGTGGTGATTTTACCTTCACGAGCATCGATGCAACCGGTTTGGTGACAGGAAATCTAACGGTCAATGATGGCGATCATGTGGCCATTCAACTGCCAATTCTCAACAATGGCGACTACGACTGGAATGGAACACTTTCCGCTTCCATAACTTCTGGCAGCCTCAATGAATGGATCAACACCAGCAACGTGGAAGTCTTGGCCATGTCGAGCACTGTCGTGACGCTGAACACATCGATTCCGATGACTGAGGGCCTCGCTTCGCTTTCTGTCGCACTCAACGACAGCGGTGATGGTGATGCCAGCGATGAATCAAGACTGGTCCAGTTCACAATCGCACCGCCGCCGTTGCCTATGCTTGACGGAAGCATTGAACTTGTCACCCAAGCCTACAACGCCGGTGATGTGCTTGACTGGAATCTAACGCTCTACAACAACGGAAGCCGTGATTACTCAGGGGATGTCGTGTGTATGTTTGGTCAAATAACAGCCCTCAACCAATCAACAGAACTTGCCATAGGGGGGACTTCCATACTGGCTTTCACAACTCAAGCACGCCCTGCCGAACTTTCGTGTGTTGCACAAGGCATGCGCCTCTCTGATGCCTCCACCTTCCCAGTGAGCGTTGATTTCAACGTGGTTTCGGCTATCTTTGAAGCAGCAGGTTCGACAACACCCGGCGTTCTTGACGGGCCCTGGCACGTCGGTGACAGCGCACGATTTTCCATGCTTGTTCGCAATCATGGGGAAATTCAAGGGTCGATTGCACTCGAATGCACAACCGCACAAGCTGTTTACACGAGCCCAACGCTCACGCTTGATGTTGATGCCGCCGGTGAAGTTTCTGTGATCGTTCCAATGCTGGCTGATGGCGACCAAACCATCGAATGGCGCCTTGTGTCGAGTGACGGAAGCGTCGATGAAGGACTCAATGGCTCGGTCACGGTGCCCGTAGCAGCCAAGCAAGTCTTGACGCCCAAGGTTGAATCCGTTACTTGGGACGCAGAAGAAGGTGTCAATATGGACTGGTCAGTTACGCTCGGTGAGGGTGTGGATCGGGATGTTCGAATCCGGATCGGATACTTTGATTCTGGGGACACCTATCTTCTCGATTACACGGTTGTGTTGACGCCTGGCATTACCTCAGATTCACTTCACCTCGGCTTCGTCAACGCCGATCGGGTGTCCATTCGAGTCGATGCAATGAACTGGAGTGAAGCCTTTGGCCCTTCGAGTGATAGCAAGTCAGTGCCGAGCGAGCGTCCAGTCTATAGTTTGATGATGAGCGAATTAGCATCGCCATCAAGGCCGAGTACAGGTCAAGGAGCCACGGTTCAAGTCACCATTTCAAACACCGGAAATGCCGACGGCATTGCGGGTGAGATTCTCTTGCTGGGTGAAGATCGAACCCTCTATGGAACTCAGTCCACTGACGCATTGAGCGTGGGCGAGTCAAAAACGATGTCTTTCACATTGGACTGGCCAGAAGGCACACGAGTGAAATTGGAAGCCGTTTGGACTGTGGATGGTGACCAAATCACTGCGCTGGGTTCGTTCACTTCTGCTGATGCAGCGGTCGTTGAGGATTCGTTTACCATCCCGTGGGTCGGTTTATTCGGTGGTGTTGCCTTGGCGGGAGCAATCCTTGCTGCAGTTCAAATTCGACAAAAGCAAGGCCTAACGCCTTCGAAGAAATCCAAATCACCTGCGAAATTGAAGTCCAATTCCAAATCAGAGGCAACGGACGAAAAAATTCAGGTTGGCTGCCCTGAGTGTGCACGCCAACTTCGTGTTCCAGCCTCCTACAGTGGATCCGTGCGATGCCCTGACTGCTCCAATCGATTTGATGTCGAAGGGGCGCCCGCTGAAGAAGAGGATGAAGACATCGAAACGGTTGAAGAGCCGGAAGAAGAACCAGTGGATGAAAAGATAGAGGTCTCATGCCCTGAGTGTTCTCAATCGCTTCGAGTTCCAAGCAGTTATGCTGGTTCTGTTCGTTGCCCAGCGTGCGAACATGTTTTCAAGGCACAGGGCTAATGGTTGGCAACAGGTGATGAGCAATGGGTGGTCATTTCAAAGAATTCGAGGATGAATACCTCGAAACGATGTACGAATTCTATGAACGCGACGCTGAGGCCCTTGTTCGAACGGGTGATCTCTCAGACGCACTCAAAGTCTCACCGGCTTCAGCGACGGAGATGATTCAACGACTGGCTTCGAAAGGACTGGTTGAATACACGCCATACAAGGGTGCACGGCTCACTGAGATTGGGTTGGTTCACGGTAAGAAAATGAAGCGAAAGCATCGGTTAGCAGAAGTCCTCTTGGACATCTTGCCATTTGACGGCGATGCACATGCCACGGCTTGCCGCCTTGAACACGCCATCGACGACGACTTGGAAGTGGCTCTTTCGCTCTTACTTGGCAGGCCAGATGTGGACCCAAGCGGTCGGGAAATTCCCTCGCCAACGGATGACATTCTCGCCCGAATTGAAGCCAACCATCGTCTCATTCGGCCCCTCTCATCAATGCAAATTGGAGAGGAAGGCACACTCCAAACCATGGTTATGGCCCCCTCGCAAAAAGTGACGATGGAGTCTGTTGGACTTCGCATTGGCGTAACGATTACCAAGGACGAAAACGGGTTTGTGTTAGAGGATGGCTCACGTTTGGAACTTGACGCTGATTTTGCGGCACAACTCTTGTTTCGCCCCTCATGAATCAAATATTGATGTAAGGCTTTAGAACACAGCCTCCATCCAATCATCATGGTCGCTGAGGATGCATCGGTTGAAACCTCGGAAGAATCCATTCTCTCCTCCGAACGATTCTGGTTTGCACTGGATCGGCAACTGGTGAGTTCAGGCCTTCGCTTGCTCCTTTTACTCCCTGCATTCTCATTCCTCACTGCCTTTGGCGCCCTTGCCTATGCACAAACTTCACCCAACTGGTGGGCGAAGATCGAACCAACGCTGAACTTGTCCTTTGCCATGGCATTGATTTCCCTCACCTTCGTGATTCTTTTCGGGTACATCATCACACAAATCATCCACCGTCACCGAACCCATCTGTCCATCGCCAGTTTCCAATCCGAGGTCGAACGCCTCAACGACGAACACCGGGCGGTTCAGTCATTGCATGGCTACGAAGGACTCGCACATCACATGACCAGTGTTCGCACAAGGCACACCGTTTCCCTCTCCTATGCTGTGGTTTCCATCTTGTTGTTGATTGGCATCTTTTACATCAACATCGTAACCCTCAACGGTCGCATTCTTCTTTTGCTTTCCTTCTCATTCACCATGCTCTCATTGGGTCAACACATGTCGACTCGCACCCGCCCATTCAACATGGATGAGCGCACTGGTTTGCTCGATGCATACAACCCACCAATCCACCCTTCAACGTTGGAGATGGTGTTCAGTGACTTGGTGAAAACCCACATGGACCCGTTGCTTCGGTCCGAATATGAAGTGTATTCGAAAGAGATCGAATCCTACATTCTCCCCAAGATCGATGCCCAGTTTGCACGAGAAAAGCTTCTCATGACGCTGTACCGACATTCCAAAGGACTCGACTTCAAAACAATGGAAAGCGAACTTGGCGAGGTGCTTAACAAAAAGGGCATGGACATGGTCCGGGAACACCCCGTCTTCACCATGGAAGAGTGGCTCTCCATCATCACGCACGTTGAACGCTCTTGTCCTGCATTTTTCCGAATGATTGGTCGAATTGAAGAAGACCTTGGAGCCGGCCGTGACACGACAACTGGCGACATTGTGTTCGAAGTCGATATGGAGAATGTGGTGCACGAACGAGCGAACCTGTTTACCCTGATGCACAATCTCTCGGATGAGCCACGAACCATCGTGTTGAGGGTGCAGTCCCCCGATTTCCGGCCTCACGATTTGGCCATGACCTATCGCCTGAATCCTGGCGAGCAACGATGGTGGTCCAACAAGAGCCTCCCGCTTGCCGCTGAAGGTGATGAGGATGTTCTCGGGATCATGTCGGGGCTGCTTCGAGATGGGACGATGGCCTGGCAATCGTTGCTGCCTGAACGATTTGGGGAGGCAACCGTTTCGGTTCGCCTCGAAGAACAAAGTGGCGATTTACTGATCGGTCGACAAATCAACGTGCGGGTCCGATCGAAGTACCGTGAACGTGTTCGAGCTTCGAGTTCAATCACTGCGAATCTTGTCGGTGGACTTGGCCTTGTGCTTGCAGTTTTCATCAAAATCCGCGATATTTTCGATGCAATTTGAAGCGACCTTTGGGTTGAGGCCCTTCCGTAGCCTTGAAATGGGCTACGCTATGGACAAACCATGCGCGGAATGAAGGACGATGCGACACCAAGCCCCGATGCGGACTTGAAAGACGAATTACAAGCAATGGAAGTTCGGGTTCGAAAGTTGCGCGACACACGCAACGCATTCAGCGACCAAGCACGCGCATCCGCTGACAAGCGGAACGCTATCCAAGGCCAATACAAGGAGCACCGAGAGAAGGTCGACCTTGTTCTTGCTGAAGTCAAAGCCATCCGTGCAGAAGTTAAGATGCACAAAGAAAAGCGCAACGCCATCCAAGCCCAACTCCGTGACATCATTGGTCAAGCCAAGGGTCACCGCAAGGAGAAAGGCGACAAGAAGTCTGCAACTGCGGAATACGCTCAACTCAAGCGAGAGGTCGCCGGATTGGAGAAGACCTTTGAGACATCCTCTGTCGGTCAGAAGAAAGAGAAGGAAATGATCAAGAAAATCAAGGAAATGGGTCGTCGAATCGAAGAACTCGCTCCAGAAGTGGTCAAGTTCGAGATGATTGCCGTTGACCTCAGCGACATGGACACAGCCATCAAGACCCTCAAGTCTGAAGCCGACGCATCGCATCAAGCCATGCTCGAAGCTGTTGGCCGTGCCGACATCATGTCCAAGGAAGTGGACGAAGCGTTCACCCACCGTGATTTCCTCAAAGCAGAAGGCGACCGATTCCACAATGAATTCGTTGACCTACGAAAGAAGTCAGATCAAACCCACGAGAAAATCACCGAGATGATGGTGAACGTCAACGAAATCCGTGACAAACTCAACATGGCTCGAGATGAGCGCAAATCCTGGATGGTTGACCACAACGCTGCTGTCAAGTCTGAGATGAAGACCGGCGCAGAATCCGAAGATGTGGCTGAAGCCCTTCTTTCCAGCCTCCAAAACCAAGGCTCTGTGACCTTTGGCGGTACCGGAACCGGTGACGCTCAAGGTACGTTCAAGAAAGGTGGTAAATCCGCCAAGAAGAAGTCGATGCGCCGCATTGACATGAACGCTTCTCGACGACGCTGAGGTGTGCTTTTTGCACGGCGTCATCATGGCAGGTGGGCAAGGTTCCCGCTTGCGTCCTTTGACGCTGACCCGTCCTAAACCGATGGTCGAAGTGCTTGGCCGTCCTGTCATCGACTTTGTCAAAGACGCCATGGTTGACGCCGGTGTGGATCACCTGGTCGTGACCACAGGTTACCGTGGTGAGCAACTCTCTGCCCATGTCGCTCAATGGTCGCATCACAGTGGCATGGAGGCTCGCATCAATCAGGAAGCAACCCCAATGGGCACTGCTGGCAGCGTTCGCTTGTTGCTCGATGAACTCACAGAGACCTTCATCGTAGGGTCAGGCGATTCCGTTGCGTCTTTTGATGTTCAGGCGTTGCTCAAAGCGCACAAAGAAAATGGCGCCAAGGTCACCATGGCCCTTTGGGAAGTGGAAGACCCCACCGAGTTTGGCATTGTCGGGCTGTCAGAAGATCATCTGGGCGAATTGGATGGCGACCTTCGTGAAGGTTTTATTCGCCAATTTAAGGAAAAACCAACAGCTGAAGAGGCTTTCAGCAACGTCATCAATGCCGGCTTGTACATCCTTGAACCCGAAGTGCTGGCATTGGTTCCAGAGGGTGAGAAATTTGATTTCAGTAAACAATTATTCCCAATGGTGCTGGAGATGGGCTGGCCGATGTATGCTCAAACGATCAACGGAGTCTGGTTTGATGTTGGTCATCCCTTTGAATTGATTCGGGCGCAACATGCTTTGATTGAAGGGAGGGACACCTTACCATTCCCACTACCAAAGGGAACCTTCACCGACCGTGGGAGTTACTTCGCACCGGGGGTTGAAACGAATCCAAACATCACTGGCTCAGTCGTTTCAGATGGCGCTGTTGTTTCAACGGAAGCAACGGTCGGCGATTCCTTGCTCATGTCTGGGTGCTCGGTGGCAAAAGACGCCACCATCACAGATTCGATTCTCGGGCGCAACGTCGTCGTCGCTCAAGGCGCAGTGGTCCGTCACGCTGTGCTCGGTGATGGGGTTGTCATCGAAGCAAACGGCTCAGCCGTAGAAGTGCGAATCCCGGACAATGTGTGATTCTTGTAGGCACTGGAGTTAAGAACCTCGGGTTGTCGCCCGAATTCGATAATGATGTCCGAATCCTCCACTGCACCCTTCCGGTCCTACGAACGAACATGGGATGAGATCGAGCAAATGCTCGAACGAGCAGAGATCAAGCGGAAGAAGTGGAAGGACTGGTTCCGCGAATGCCGAAAGAACGGTGACCGTGAAGGTATGAAGGAAGCTGCTCGCAATCACAAAGCCTTGGACGGTGTCATCAAGACCCTCAAGTGGACCCTTGGCGAAGAGGGAATTTCAGATCCTCTCGAGTGAATCCACGCTCAGAGCGTTCGAAATTGAATGGCTCAGAATTTCTTTTTTGATTCGTAAATTTCCTTCGCTTGCTTTGCCCATTCGTCTCGCTTGATTCGGCCGGGGAAGAATTCGATTGCAATGTTCACTTGTTCCTCGATTTCAGCGGTCATGTTTCCAACTTGTTCGAACGTGAAGATACCAAGCGCATTCAACTTTTCAGCGATAAACGGCCCGACACCTTTGATGGCTTGTAAATCATCTTTCTCACCGACAGTTGCCACGCCGAGCGTGGCGAAATCGATCGTCTTTGCTCGCTTAGCAATGCGCTCTAATTCTTCTGCCTTCTTTGCAAGAGCAGCAGCATCAGCATCGACTTGAGCCCTTGCTTGCTCGACCGTCTTGGCTTTTTGGTTGGCTTGTGCTTCGATTTCCTTGGCAGCCTTCATCTCAGCGTCGGCTTCTGCCTTGGCTTCTTTGGCAGCCTTTGCATCAGCATCGGCTTGTTGTTTTGCTTTCTCAGCAGCCTTTTGTTCAAGTGCCATTTGTTCTTTAATTGAAAATCCTTTTTTGCGGTCTTCTCCAATGGTTTGAGATGCATTCACCTGTTTTGGATGTGCATTGTTGCCCACGTCTTTTTCAGTTTGTGCTTCGACTGACACCGTCCATGAGAAGTAAACGCTTGAATTTCCAATTTTCAACATTGCAGTGAATTCACCGCCTTCGAGGGTCGGTTCACCCTCACCATCATTGAACAGCATGGTGATTGTTGTTGGTTCATCCTCGTCAACCGCAACCATGCGAGTGCTTGCTTCACTGACGTTTGGAACGGACATTGAGAACTTGCGTCCATTTTTCTCTTCATTGAAATCAACCAATTCAATGCTTTCAACAGTTAAGCCTGTGAATGTGATTGTCTCATGGCTGTTGGTCAATGAACCGGACTTAATACCACGAACTGACTTCAATACCAACGGGTCTTCTTGAGTGCCAACACCCACACCGGACCACGACTTCACCAACGTATTCGATGGTTCAGCATCGATGAGGACGTTCTTTTCTCCAAAGACGAACACGAACAGCAGGCACAAGAGGAGCAAGAGTATCAATGGGAAACAACAGATGTAACCCCAGTTGATTGAATCATCATCTTCATCTGAATCTGTGAGTTCCTCGAGGACAGTGATCGTAAGTTCAAACGACTGACTGTAGGCAGAGTTGTTCGCCCAAATCGTGAACACGGTCGCTGCCATTGCTTCAGTTGGCGTTCCACGAATGCTTCCGTCAAGGTGTGCATCTCGGGCCGGACTCCAGCCAAAGGTCAATCCATCTGGCAATTCACCCACAATTTCCCACGAGGCAACTTCACCCAAACCGGTGAGGTTTGGAAGCAAGATCGAAATCTCTTCACCCAATGTTACGGTCAATGTATTGGTTGGGTATGTGAGGTTGAACGGTAGGTCAAGGTTCGTATCAAGGCTGTCACAGATACCGTCGCTGTCTTCATCGCCAGGAACACTGCTTGAATCGACGCTGTCTGTTTCACATGCTGCTTCCATCTCGTCAGACCAAGCGTCGTTGTCGTCATCAAGATCTTCGACCAGAGGCGGTGTGCTGGTGGATTCACCATTCAGGGTGTCAGGCATTCCGTCACCATCGCTGTCAATGGAACCTGCAGGGTCGAATGGGAACACATCTGGTCCAGCGGTGCAACCGCCATTGGCAGGCACTTGAGGTCCATCGCAAACGCCATCACCATCGGTGTCAGCATTCCCGGATTGAGTTCCCGTATCGTTTTCATCAACGTAGGTTGAGGTGTTGGTTTCAACATCGTTCAACAAGCCATCACCGTCGACGTCATCGTCCAATGCATCGCAGATGGAATCGCCATCGAGGTCTGAAATCACTGAGGTTGCATCAAGTGGGTCGGTTTCACAAGTGAGTTCATCGACGTCAGTGAAGCCGTCTCCGTCATCGTCCAAGTCTTCGGTGAGACCGCCTAATGGATTGTAACCAAGAGGTAATTCATTCGGCATTCCATCCGAATCTGAATCTTCAAGGACTCCGATTTGAACTACAAGAACATCATTGAACAAACTGCTGTTGGCATAGATGGTGAAGTTCGTCAAAGGCATTCCCACAATTGGTGTGCCCCAAATGGTTCCATTGCTTTCTCCAAGGAAGAGACCATCAGGCAAGTCTGGACTGACTTCATAGACTGCACCAGAAAGGGTTGATGTTGGTTCTAGGCTCAACATTTCCTCATTCTTGAGCAAGTAAATCGGACCAAGCTCGAGGTTGTAGTTCAAGTCTTCAACAGTGATGTTAATCGAAACGGCCATGGTTCCCACATCGTTTATTGCAGTAATCTCGTACTGCGTTCGGATCATTGTCTCTGTAGGTGTACCGCTGAGAACACCGGTTGACTCATCGAAGAGCAAACCAGCAGATGGTTCAGGTGTAATTGACCAAAGCGTGA
>Ga0208973_1000028_pt1 | contig 79125 bp, 50 predicted proteins | sample AOAMet_66_BLW_10_2_FD_188233 | JGI IMG/M metagenome (GOLD analysis project Ga0208973, IMG submission 188233) | Ammonia-oxidizing marine microbial communities from Monterey Bay, California, USA - CAN11_66_BLW_10 (SPAdes) | ecosystem: Environmental > Aquatic > Marine > Intertidal zone | place...
GTTGGTCATGGTTATTTGCTGGTAATTTGGACGGAGTGCCAGAAGCCAAATTCATTACGCCAGTCGTTGGGGCGGTTTTCGAGAGTGAGGTCGATTTTTTGGCCCGCGAATTTGCTAAGGTCGACTTCGAGTTCGAGCCACTCCGATTTGACCGTTTTGAAGGAAACGATTTGGTCGTGAAGGACTTTGCTGTTTGCGAGAACGCGAAGCTGCCAGTCGCCGTGGGGATGGTAGCTGCAGCGAATTTTGAGGCGGGTGGATTTGCCTTTGGGGACCTGGAGTTCGCGCTTGAGTGAGCAGGGAGTTTTCTTGTCGAGCGGATGCGTTTGGACAGCTTTTTCGTTTCGGAAACTTTTCAAAGCTACGACCCCACCTTCGCCGACGTTTTCGACTTTGAAGCCGGGAGCGATTGCTTCGATGGCTTGAGCCCACTTGGCGCGGAGGTTCTGGCGCGGTTTTTTGTGGCTCTGGGGAGAGCCGCTGATCATACGACGGGCAACGGATTCGGTGAGGAAGGGGATTTTTGTTTGAGCGGCGAGAGCGAGGGCCTTTTTTGGGTGCCCGGTGACGAGAGGTTCCAAGGCGAACCAGATCATGCGGGGAAGTTTGGGATCGTCGATATCTTCAGCGTGTTGGGAAAGCGCGTTCAGAATGGGGAAGCGATGGTCGAGGGGAAGTCGAGGCGCCGCGGCCGCGAGGTAGAGTCGAACGGTGGGAGAGGGGTCGCTTTGGGCGAGTTTTTCCAAGATGGGCTTGATGGAAGTGGGTGGGGTTTTGTCTTCGCTGAGCAGTTGGATGGCCCAGGCGCGGACGTGTTCGTCGGAGTGGGCGAGAAGTTGGATGAGTTTTTTTTCGTCGCCTTTGGCACCTTTTGAAAAGCGTTTGGTGACGTGTTGGGCCCAGAGGGCGCGGAGACGTTTGGGGGAGGTTTTTGAGCTCTCGAAGAATTCGTCGAGAGCTTTATGGACGGCCTTCCGATCGAGCTTTCCGGAAATGGTGCGATGGTGGAGTTCGGTGCGAGCCTGGCGGACAAACCAATCATTGGGGTGGTTCTGAAGTTGGCAAAGTTCAAGATCGGTAAGGGAGGGAATGTTCGGTCGAGCGATACGTTTCGCGTCCTTGGGCATGATGCGATAGATGCGCCCACTCTTTGGGAAGTTGATGGCGTTTCCGCAGATGTCGGTGTCGTGCCAATCTAAAACATAGATGCCCCCATCAGGTCCGATTTCCATACTGAAGCCGACCCAGGCGAGATCGTTGGTGGGCATGAAATCACTCCCGTGTCGGCCGATGTAGGTGGAGCCGTTCGGCTCCATGTAATCGGCGAGGACGGCATGCTCGTGGATGTTGCACATGAAGAGTTGGTCGCGGTATTCGGACGGGAAGGTGTCGGCCAAATAGAAGCGGGCTCCGCCGTGCGCAGAGAGGTGGGTGTGGTCGCGGATCGTCTGGATGGGCGCGTAAGTGTAGGGATTGAGGTTGGGACGGGATTGTTTGTGGTAGATGCCACCTTGGACGATGTGGAAGAGGTGGGGGATGACGCAGCAGGTGGCGAAGCCGTGTCCGAGATCATTGAAGTCGAAGCCCCACGGATTAGAGAGGCCACGTGCGAAGATTTCGAAATCGCGAGTTTCGGGGTGGAAGCGCCAGATGCCAGCATCGAGGTAGAGGCGGTCGTCTTTAGGAGCACCAGGTTTTCCGATGAGAGAGTGGGTGAAAACGCCTTGGCAACCGTAGAGCCAGCCGTCGGGGCCCCAGATGAAACTGTTGAGCGTTTCGTGGCGGTCATGCATGCCCCAGCCGTCGAGAAGAACTTCCGGTTCGGCGTCAGGAACATCGTCGCCATTGGCGTCGGGAATAAAAACGAGATTGGGCGGAGCGCCGAGAAAGACCCCGCCGTGTCCGATCGCGATACCGGAAGCGAAGGTGATTTTGTCGTGGAAGAGCTTCTTGGTGTCGAAGACACCGTCGCTGTCGGTGTCTTCAAAAATCTGAATGCGACTGAGTTGTTCGTTTTTGTGGGAGCGCCGGTTGACGTAGTTGTAGTTTTCCACGACCCAGACGCGGCCTTTGGCGTCGAAAGTGAAGGCGATGGGTTCGCCGATGTGTGGTTCGGAGGTGTAAATGGAAACGTCGAATCCCTCCGGGATGGACATCTTGGCGACGGCTTCTTTGGGTGTGAGGAAGGGGGCGTCGCTCGATTTGTGTTGCTTGCCACGGTTCTGGGCAAGCGATGAGGTGATCGCCAAGGCGGAGATGGAGAGAAATAGAGTGAGCGTTTTCATTTACTTGGAGAGTGGGACTTGTTGCTTGGTCTGCATGTATTTGAAGAGAGCGACGACTTCGTCGTTTTTGAGGGTTTGCAGGAGGCCGGCGGGCATCATTGAAAAGTCTGAGACGGTGCGAGATTTGATATCACTTTTTGGGATTGTGTTTTTTTGGCCGATCATGTTGAGGACAATCTTTTGTTTGTCCTCCTCACTGACGTTCCCGGCAAGGGTGCGACCGTCCTTAGTAGCGATGGTGACCATTTTGTAAGAGTCGGCGATATCGTCGCTGGGGTAGAGAATGTTGAGAAGGAGGTAGTTCAGGTCGCCACGGTTTGAGCCGGTGAGTTCAGGGCCGATTTTTCCGCCCTCGCCATACATGACGTGGCAAGCGGAGCAGATTGTTTGGTAGAGTTTTCGACCGGAGGAAACGTCGGCTCGTGCTAAGGCAGCTGGGGTGGCGAGGGTTTTGTATTTGGCAATCTCGGCTTCCTTGTCGGCGGGAAGTTTTTTGAGGCCGAATTCTTTGGCGAAGGCAGGTCCGAGTATCAAAGAGAGGGAGCGGGTGATGTAGGCAGGAAGAGCTTCGCGGGGAATGTTTTTCTCTTTCAAAGCAGTATGGAGAGCTTCGGCATAAGCTTTGCGCGTCGCGAGAGTTTCAATGACGGCACGTTGGGCATCGGGTTTGAACTTGGGGTAGCGGCTGAGAAGGAGGTCCGCCGCATCAGGCGTTGGGGCAGAAGTGAAGGCGCGGATGGCTTCGATGCGCAGAGCTGGTTCATCGAGGAGAGACTGAAGGGTAGGAGCGAGTCCTTTACGACGTTGGGTGAGGAGGGAAGCGAGAGCTTGCTTGCGATCAGGGATGGCGGCGCCTTTGTTTTTGAGCGTGGCAAGGGCGCGTTCGGAGGCTTCCTTGTCGCCAAAGACTTGGCTCAGTTGCTCAAGGTGTTTGGTGAGCTCGGGGTCATTTTGATCAAGGAGCTTGGCGCGGAGTTCTAACCAGGTTGTGGGCGGGGTGAGATTACGTTGTCCATCGAGTCCAAGAAGGATGCCTTTGAGGAGGGCTCTTTGAATTATCGGGTTATCAGTGACTGCGAGTTGGGCGAAGAGGAGTGCAAAAGCTTCCTTGCGATCCATCTCAACGATGCTTTCAAGGCGCGCTTGATTGAGGTCAATGAGGGGGACCGGTGGGGCAGGAGTTGAGATAAAGGTGACGTCGCGGTAGGGAACCTTACTATAGTCTTCCCACTTTTTCGTGAGTGCTGTTGGATCGAGTTTTCCGGTGTGGATAATGAAACGGTGACGAATCGTCTCGGTCTCACCTTTTGGGATTTTCCAGTCGCCAAGGATTGCTCGGGAGGGTCCGATTCCGAGTTGTCCGTCGACTCGCCAGGGCTGGGGGAAGTCACTGTTTTTTGGATGGTCAAAAATGGCAATGTGTCCCCAGTCGTCCCGTCCTTCGATATCCATTCCAACATCAACCCAGACCGCGCGTTTCCCTTCGGCCTGGCCGTTTTTTTGGAGGGCGGAATTTACTACTTCTCCTTTCGTTTTGCCTTTGTGCCAGGGCATCCGAAGGAAGAGCCCACCGTATTTCCATTTTCCGATGGTGACATCGGTGTTGGCTTTGCCTTTCCAAGTGAGGTCGAGGGTGTGCTCTTCATTTGAGGAGGACATGAGCCAGGTTTGGGTCTGGGTGAGGACGGCCTGACCCTTGACGTCGAGGAGGTCGTAGGAAGTTTGCCAGGAGACAGAGGAACCGGAGCGCTCAATGATTTTGGCGGAGTTGCGTTTCCAGTAATCGCTTTGGAGATTGTGAAAGTGGTCGCGGCCGTTGACACGAGTAAACCCCCAATAAAGTCCGGTCTGATGTTTGTGGTGTCCGGGGCTGAATTCAGTGAGTGCGCCCTTGCCATCGGGAGCAATGATGGGATGGAGATAGGGCCGCGTAGTGGGGCCAGCGACTTGGGTGAGAATGGTGGAGTCACCGCGGCGAACGGTGATAAGTCCAGCCTTGGAGTCGTGGTCAAGTCGCAGGTTGTCTGCGGCCATAAGGGGAGTTGAGATGGCTAAAAGGAGGGGCGAGAGAAGTCGGATCATTATTTCTTGAATTGAACTTTGGCGGGGTAGGTCTGCTCGGAGAAGTGAATTAGTCTGCCAGACCCAGAGCTTTAATGCTTTAGACCTACGTTGGTAAGGTAGGATCTTTGCGCAAATATTTCTAGGCTGGGAGCGTTTATTTTGGGTATTAAAACGACACCTTTCCCTACGAGATTGGAATGGAAAAGGTTAAAAATGAGAGGGTTCTTGCATCGCTGCCGACTTTGGCAGTTGGTATGAAAGGATTTCCCATAAAAGACCTCTTTTTACCGAATTTTGGTGCTATTCCATTAAGGGCTAATTCAGAAATAGTAGTGGATACGAAGATTGAGCCTTCTTTAAGATGCTGAGAAGCAGAATTCTAGATCGCCAAATACGAAGCGTGGGTTAACCTAACCAGATGGAAAACAGGTTTTTCAAGTTAGTTGCTGCGCTTTTTTTGATGTTAGCAACTGGGTCACCGTTTGCAGGGGCTGGTGAAGTCCGCACTTGGACGGCTAATGATGGACGGACCCTTGAGGCGGAATTCATCACCGCGAACGAAAGGAATGTGACCCTTCGGCGCAAATCGGACAGGAAACGTTTTACTTTGTCGCTTGATAAGATCTCAGAGTCGGATCGAAAGTGGGTGGCAGAGACGCTTGAGGAGTTAGATGGACCCGGCGAGAAGGAGCCTAGCGGGATTTTCGAGGGCCGCTTGACAGAAGAATGGGAGAAGATGGACTATGAGAGCCTAAAGTTTCGTTTTTACAGCGAAAAAAGAATGAGCCCGAAGAAACGTCATCCACTCTTGATTTTTTTACATGGAAAGGGGTCTGGTGGAAGTGACAACGAGAAGCAGCTCAATGGAATCGTTCGTGATTTTGCTCAAGGACGGTTCCATGAAAAAAACCCATCCTTCATTTTTGCACCCCAATGTCCTGATGATTCGAAAGGTTGGCGCGGCGAATATCTTGACGATGTCATTGGGCTTCTCAAGACCGCGATCAAGAACTTGCCGGTCGATGAAGATCGCATCTATATCACCGGACTTTCGATGGGTGGTTTCGGAACTTGGTCTGCCTTAGCGGAGGCGCCAGACCTTTTTGCGGCTGCGGTGCCGGTATGTGGAGGAGGTGACCCTCGAACAGCTAAGGCTATTAAGGACATCCCAATTTGGACTCACCATGGGGTCGCAGATGCAGTTGTAAGTGTTGAGTTAACACGCCGAATGGTGGCTGCTTTGGAGAAAGAGAAGGGTAACATCAAATACACTGAATATGACGAAGCCTCTGGGGTGAAACATGATGCTTGGACTCCTTGTTATTCGAATCCAGATGTTTTTGAGTGGATCTACGAACAGCGAAAAGGACAGAAGGAAAAGAAGTAGGATCTGTGATTTTCTTTTTCCACCGAATGAGGGTCTTTTTTCACCCTGTCCAGGTTCGGCTTAGAAAGTTTGCTGGGGTGGGGCAAAAACTAGAGCTCCTCTACCGTGAATTCACACAGGATCGTTTGTCGAGTTTCTGGATGGGTGAGCTTCAGTTGATGAATCCCCGGAGTGAGAGTGACTTGTTCTCCACTGATCTTGAGGCTGTTTGAGGCCCAGATGACGTTTTTGAGGTTTGCTCCTAACTTTAATTGCCCTGTGTTACCCGGGAGTTCTGGGTCCAGGTAGTAGGTTGCGCCAGGGAGAGGGGTGAGAAATTTTAGGCTTAGATTGGTAAGAGGGCGTGAATCAGAGAGGGCGAAAGCATGGCTTCTAATATTATCATCCGACTGAAACCACTCAGCATAATCGAGCGAAAGGAGAGCCCGTTTATCTCGGTGGTAGTCTTGGTTTGTAACAGGTAATGGTAGTCGTTCTTTAGGGCAGAGTTCTAGCTTGTGGTAGGGGGTTCCTTTTTTCGGTGGGATTGGATAAAAATGTCCGGTCCGTTCGTCGACTGAGATGCGGGTGAGGGAATTTGGCATTGATGGGAAAGTGGGTTCCTGTTCTTGGTGTAAAGCCAACATGGTGCGGTGAAAGATTGGACCGGCACCGGTGACTCCGGAGATTCCGGCCATGGGAGTATTGTCAAAGTTACCGACCCAGACGCCGACCGTGAAATTGCCGGTGAATCCAAGGCACCAATTATCCCGAAAATCAGAGGAGGTTCCGGTTTTGACTGCACAGCGAAAGGGAAGTCGAAGGATAGAATCATTTCCAAAAGCTCCCGCGCGGGCTTGGTTGTCGGAAAGGATATGTGTGATCAAAAAACAAGCCTCGGGGCTGAGCGGGTAGATAGAGTTGGTTTCACTTCCATGGATCAAGGAGGGTGGGAAGTGCTCGCCGAGTCTCGCGATTGTTGCGTAAGCATTGGTGAGGGAAAGAAGTGAGACCTCGGCATTACCTATGGTAAGGCCAAGTCCGTATTCGGCAGTTTCAAGCGAGAGATTCAGGTCGAGTTTGTTGAGGAGGGTGTGAAGAGGCTCCGGACCACCCAGTTGATTGAGCATTCGCATTGCTGATACATTGAGCGAGCCCCCGAGGGCGTTGCGGATTGAAACGGGGCCGTGGTGACGCCGGTCGAAGTTTTTTGGCGCATCAAGCCCTTCCTCAGTTTGATAGTCGGTTGGAATATCGGCAATGATGGTGCCGGGGTAGAGTCCTTGGTTTTGGAATGCGAGAGCGTAGGTGAAGGGTTTGAGGGTGGAGCCAGCGGAGCGCTGGCTGAGAGCGCCATTGATTTGGCCGCTATTGGAGCTTTCAAAATCCGAGGAGCCGTGGAAGGCAAGGATTTCCCCGGTGGCATTTTCGATGACGACAATTGCACCGTGCTGGACATTTTTTTGATTCAGCTTCGAAAGTTCTTCGCCGAGAATATCGTGAGTCTTTCGTTGTAGGTCGCTGTCGATGCTGAGTTGAGCACCTTCGCTGAAGCGATTGCTTAGATGCGGGATGGGGTTTTTGGCTCTGAGGTTTGCGAGTTGTAAGGGTTCGGATTTCGCAATTTCAATCTGGGATGAGGGGTAATCAAATTCGAAGGCAAGCCGGTCGAGGATCCAGTTTCGGCGTTCCAAGGCAGCCTGCGGGTTGCGGCGTGGGTTAAGCCGCGAAGGGGCCTGGGGAAGTGCTGCCAGTAGGGCAGCTTCAGCGAGGGAAAGATCGGCGAGTGGTTTCTTGAAAAAGTATCTGGCCGCTTCGGCGCAGCCCTGGCGGTGTGATCCGTAATCGAGTCGGTTCAGATAAGCCGTCAGGATCTGATCTTTGGACCACCGCGTTTCGAGGCGACGCGCCAGCATGATTTCCGAGAGTTTTTTGCTCGGAGTCCGCTTTTTTTTCGGAGTAGAGATTTTGATCAGTTGCTGGGTAATGGTAGAAGCCCCTGAGGTAACACGATTGTTATTGGTGTTTTTATATAAAGCCCGAGCTGATGCGAGATAATCGATTCCGGGGTGATCAAAGAAGCGTTTATCCTCGGCCGCAAGTGTGGCTTTGATGAGATGATCCGGGATTTCTTCAAGTGATGCTGGTTTATGGCGAAAGTAATCTTCTCGTGGGAAATGAGTGAGTTCCTTACCGTGGCGATCGAGGAGGACTCCGTGTGCGGAGGGTGAACTTTTGAGCTTCTCGGGAAGTGGTCCAAGAAGTGGGATGACTGGAAGGAGATAAAGAAGCGCGAGGAATCGCGGGGTTGACGGAGGGGGGATCATTTCATGTGGCTAGGCCAACTCTCAAAAGTTGGGAAGAAGCGTGAAAGCTCGCATTATTTCTTCGGCGAGATGGTGTAAATTTTATGGTCGTGGGAAAGAATCAGGAGCTCCCCATTGGCATCTTCAACGAAGGCGGTAGGCTTGAGGGAGCCCTTTGTGCGTTTAAAGATTTTGGCGTTAGTGGTCTTTTTTCCATTTTGGAAATCAAGAGCCCAAATGTTGCCGTGAACAAAGTCCCCGTAGATATATGTACCCTGAAGTTCAGGAACGGCTTTGCCGCGATAATGGATCCCTCCTGTGATGGAGAGTCCGCTACTGCGATCATATTCATGGATTGGATCGATGAATTTAGCTCCTTTGGATGGAGCATCGCTACGCGCGTTAGCCGAATGGGCTCCTTCTCGGTAGGACCAACCGTAGTTTCCTCCGTTGGTGATAATATTGATTTCTTCCCAAGCGTTTTGGCCGACGTCAGCAGCCCAGAGTTGATTGGTCTCTGGGTGAAAGGTGAGGCCCCAAGGATTACGAAGGCCGAGGGCGAAGATCTCCGGGTGATGGCCGGGTTTCTTGAGAAAGGGATTGTCGGAAGGAAGACCATAGGGACGGTTGCCGGCCCGGGTATTCACGTCGATACGAAGGATCTTGCCGTTGTAAACGAAGGTGTTCTGAGAAAAGCGCTGGGGGTCGTTTGCCTTTCCACCATCACCGATTGCGATGTAGAGGTAGGCGTCAGGGCCAAAGAGGATATTGCCCGAGTTATGATTCCAGAAGGGTTGAGGGATTTCCAATAAAACCCGCTCGGTCGAGATGTCGGCCTTGTTAGGGTCATCGGCGAAAGTCTGCATTTCGCTGACGCGGGTGTGCTTGGGATCTTGAAGTGAATAGTAGATGTAAAACTTCCGATTTTTGGCGTAATCTGGGTGGAACGCGAGGCCAAGAATTCCTTCCTCGAATTGTTGCTTAATGAGTGGTCGGTCGGTCACGTCAAGAAAGGTGATTTCCTCGTCCGACGAGCGGTCGGTGGGCAGGATCGTGATTTTTCCAAACTGCTGGACTAGGAAGAGGCGTTCCGTGCCGTCGGGTGGTATAGCCAGAGCGACCGGAAGTTTAATATTTTGGCCTTTAAAGGTCTCAGTGATTTTGATCTCGGGTGCGGCTAGGAGGATTGACGCGGTGAGGAGAAAGGTTGCGATGGTTTTCATGGGAGAGATAGTGACTGAAGAAGATGGGACGTCCAAGGTTGATTTCAGCTGGCAAATCAGGAGCTTGTCTGGGATTTTTTGGTAGGGCGAGCCAAGATTATGGTTTCCCTATCTAACTCTTAGATTCTGGGTGGCTCCAAGGGCGAAGCTTGAGGGGTCATACATTTCCTCGACTTTGGTGGAGGGGATGAAATTTTCACCCTTGTGCGTCACGCGAGCGTGGTAGGTCATGATGAGGTTGCCTGACCTGAGTGGGTTATCGATAAAGAAAAGGACACGGTCGAGTCGGACTTCGCGGTGCGAGATTCGCCAGCTGTTCTCGTCTTTGACCCGTCCGGCTTGGCTTTCGAAGTCAGTGTTTACAGCTTGGAATGATGATGGAAGTGGATCGTCGATGGCGAGATAGCGCATCGCTTTATCTGGCAGGGAAACAGTGAGAGTGACTTTGACGAGGTCTCCGATTTTTGGATCCTTTAATTTTTCAGTAGTTCCGTTGGCTTTGACTCGTTCGTAATTTCGGATGATTGAAAGACCATGTTTTGAGACGGGCTGAACAGGCGCGATTTTGGGTTTCGCTGCAATCGAGCTATAGACGTAGATTTTTTCACTTGATGAAGCGAGGAGTTTGAACCCTTTCTCCAGAGAGAATTTCAGGATGTGGGAAGACTTATTTTTCGGAATGATAATCTTCTCCGTGCCATTGGATGTTTCTACCAACAGCTCAATGTCCTCTTGAGAGGTGTCGTGCGCTTGGGCATAGGCGCCCATGGCAAGGAGTGACCAAGCGTTAGCCCAGGTGGTGCGCCAGTGGCCGCGCGGAGAACGTTTTTCTAGGAGCTTGGAAAGGTTGTCTTCGCATCCTTTAGAGTTCGGTTTAATGGTTGACCAAGCAAAGAGGGACATGGCGTTGGAATTACGATACGGCATCCAGTAGCCGCTATTGTTTTCGGCTCCCCCATCCATCTTGAGTAGTTTTTCGGCCCCATCGTGTTTCGCAGTGTGCATGGCGAGAGCGAGGAATGCCCGGGCGGATTGTGGGAGGTGTTCTGCGTTTTCGAGCAGCTTCGAGTGGTAAGCATTTTCTGCTTTCCCAAGTCGGGCTAGGACATAGAGGCCACGGGCGTAGTTTTCATAATCGTAGCTGTTCTTAAGACTAGAAAGGCTACGGAGCTTTGAAGAAAGATAGCTGGCGAGGCGTTCGAGTGAAGATAGGGGCACCTTGGCACCGGCTTCTTTGCAAAGAATTAATCCAAGGCCGGCATAGGATGAGGCCCAGTCGGATGAAGTTCCGCTGCCACTCCAGTAACCAATTCCACCGTCGGAGGTTTGCATTCCAAGAAGTCGGTCGGCTCCGGCCTGAATTGCCTTATCGATTTGAGCAATCGACTTTTTTTGGAACCCTGGGGCAAGGTGGCGGAGGTTTTTTGCAGCAATCCACGGGATCGTTGAGGAGGTGGTTTGTTCGGCGCAACCATAAGGGTAGGTGAGAAGGTAGTCGATGGCTCCGCCTGCTTCGAGGAGACGGGAGCGGGAAAATTCGACCTCAAGATGGCCTCGGCCGCCCACGAGTCCTTCCGAGAAATTCTCAAGTAGGTTAAATTTCTTGGTGGGATCATTGAAGCTCACAAATTGGACTTCGCGAAGTAGTGGCATCGGGTAGCGAACCTCAAAGGTTGACTCGACGGAGTCAGAGAAACTACGCATTAGATCGGGAAGAAGGATGTTGTTTGAAAGTGCGATCGGTTTTGCCGACCATCGCCATTTGGCAGTGCCAGTGTTGGCGAAGGTTACTTCGAATTCGACGGGGGCTTGCCCTTTTGCCGGAACGTTGATCTCGGTCATGAGAGTTTTGTTGGCGGTGGTGGTGGAGTCCAGTTGTAGCTCGACTTTCCAGGTGCCAGCGATTTCGGTCGTATTTTGAAGTAAAGCCTTAACGCGGATACGATCACCCTCGTGTGCGAAGGCGGGCGGGGAGGGTTCGAGCATCAAGGGCTTGTTGACAACAGCTTCACCGAGACCATTTCCAAAACGAGAGGATTTGTGGGTAGCGATCGCGATGAGGCGGTAGCGGGTCAGAGTATCGGGTGCCTTGAAGCGGGCCGAAAAGGTGCCGTCATTGGCGGTGACGAGGGTCGGCATCCAGGTGGCTGTAGGGTTGAAGTCTGAGCGTGATTTCTTTTCATTTGCCCCATTGCTTCTGGATTGTGCGAATGCATCGGCTTCACCACCTCCTATGATAAATCCTTTATTGCCAAATTCACGGTCGTCTAAGGATTCGGGGATCAGGTTGGTGAGTGAAGTTCCGTTCTTGAGGCTCATCACGCGGGGCTGATGAAAGGTAGAGAGTGGGTCTGGATTGGCGTAACCCATGACGGCAAGGGTTCCTTCATCGACGGCGTAGAAGGTGACTTCAGAGGCTGGAACCGGCTTTCCCTTGTGATCGATGACATTCCCTAAGACTTCGATGATATCGCCTGGTCTGGTTTCACTCTGAGTGGTTGAGAGTTCGACCTTGAGTCGTGATTCTGCGGGGTCAACCTGAAGCTCGCAATATCCGAGGCGGAGCTGTGGCTCAGGGTGCTTGCGTTTGGAGTCAGCGGACCCTTTTATGATTAGCACTGAGACAAAAGCGCTGGGCGCATCGTTTTCTTCGAGTGGGATCTCAATGATAGGATTCTCGAGAGTGAGTGGCTTGCGGAACTTACGAACGACCTCCTGATGTTCGATGGTGATGAGGGCCTCTCCCTCGATAGGGGAGAGAACCAGAATACGGGCGGTGTCACCGGGCTGGTAGCGACGTTTTTCTGGAACGAGCTTAATACGCATTCCAGTCTCATAAGCCCAAGGGTATTCATCTGTCCCATAAACATGCCGAGTGATGAGGGTTTTTATTGAGCGGCCGGAGGCATCTTTTGAGGTGAGGGTGAAAAAATGTTTCCCGGGCTCTTTTGGGGTGAATGGAAGATCAAGTTGGCCCTTTGTGAGGATGATTTCGCTGGCAGAGACTGGAACAATCGAGCTCTCGTTTTTCACCACGACGCGACCGTTGGGAGCTTTTGATTTGGTTTGTTGATTGACCTCGCGCTCGACGGTGAGGGTTGCGGATACAGGGAAGTCGTGAAGTTTCCCTTTTTGAGTCACTGCAACAACCTTAAAGGGAATTTCTTTGCCGACTCTCGTGATTTGATCCTGCCGGAGAATTCCGAGGTAGAAATCCGAGGAATGAAGTGTCGTTCCGGCTTTCGTCGAAAGGGTTTGGCTGTTGGCATCCATGACTTCGGTCTGGACTGTGGCACGCCGTGGAGTGGGAAACTTGAGCTCGGGCATCTCAAAGTCGATGGTGAGCTCTCCGTTTTCACCGAGTTCGGTTTCACCATTTTCTGAATGGCTAGCTTGGCGGTTTAGACTACCGGTATTGTCCAAGTAGCCGAAATAGTGATTCCAGTAATCGGGGTCATAACCTTGGTGGTTACCAAAAAGGAAGTCACGGTAGTCGGCGGGGTAGAATCCGGTCGGGGTGGTTCGAAAAAACCACTCAACCTTACCGTTCGCAACAGGTGTTCCCTGAAAATATTTAGCATCGAGTTTGTAAGAAAGTTTGTCGGTTAAGGAGGATTTAACTTCGAAAGTGTTACGTTTGAATTCCTGAACGGAGAAGGAGTGTGAGAACGAAGCTGATTTTTTGGCAGCGCGCTTTGCCCAATAGTCGTTGATCTCTTCGGCAGCTTCGAGTTCTTTGGTCCAGATGAGTTGGAAATGATAATTACCGACAGTGGTTTCTGGAAGGGTATGGGTGAAGTCGAAGGAGCCGGAGCTGGAAAGAGTGAGATCTTTTTCAGTAATGATACGGCGCATCGGATCCCTAAGAACGATCTTGGGGTTGATCGAGATGGGGAGGTGGAGCTTATCTTTTTTGAGATTACGGACAATCCCCTTGAGGTGGACGGTTTCGCCCGGACGATAGAGACTACGATCGGTGAAGAGTTCGACGATACGTTTGTCGGTGGGGGGAGAGTTCCGGTTGTAATTGATGGGAAAACGCCACATTGAGACAGTCGAGAGCGAATTGTCGAAGGGAAGGATGAGGAGATCGCTTTTGTTACGAACACGCAGGAGACGGTGTTTTTCATTCCGGGGCAAAGAGGCCGTGCCGTCAGCGTCCGTGACAGTCTTTTCAAAGGGTACGGCGTCTTCACCGAAGAGGGAAAATTCCACACCGGGAAGGGCCTTGCCGGTTTCGCAGGAGTAAGCGTAAAGAAAGGCATTTTCATTGCTCAGCTTCCAAGCAAGACCGATATCGGTTAGTTGAACGAGGGACTGGGTGATTTTGTTGCTGGCCTTCGAAAGGTCGGGATGTTTTGCAGCAGTCCCAGTGACCGAAACAAAGAAAGCTCCTCCAAGTTGCTTCTTAGGAAGATACTTGTTCCAGTTTAGAGTATGAGTGTGAGTGGTATCAAGGTCGGCATCGATCTCAATCACTGTATCAGCAACCACTTTCCCGGTGATGAGTTCGAAAGGGATTGCGATGCGTTCTTTAATACGCTTGGTATTTGGCCCGTTGCCCGTGTAGTGGCGGTATCCGAGCGAGGTCCGAATCAGATCCTTTGGGCTGAGGCGTTTAATACGGATCCGTAGTGATTGGTTGTTGACCGACTTCACTTGATAGGTGCGTGATCCGCGGGAGAGTTGGGCTTCGTCCCAACTCGGAAGAAGAATCTTTGGAGTAAGGCGGGTGAATTTAAGTTCCGTAATAATGGGCTTTTCAAGCGCGAGGTGATCGGCCGAAAAGAGTGAGTTTGAAAGAGTGACGCGATAAGAGTCGCGTTTATTAAAGTCCCCGTGCAAAGTGACGGAGGTGCGACGATAATCGAAGGTGGCTCTCAGGCCTTTGACAGGATCTTTGAAGCTGAGGTGCTCCAGGAAGTCGTCGGATTTTAGATCTTTTGAAAGGGCTTGGTTAAAGGTGATGCGTATGGTTCGTGGTTGATCGGGTGCAGTGACAGGGATAACAACTTTGGTGGTGAAGGGCGTAACGTTTCCGAGAGCATAATGATTGATCGTGTTGATGGTGGCGGTGCCAGCGGCATTTGGGAGTGAGGAGAGACGTCGCAGTGACCAAAGATTACCGATTGGAAGTGGAGTGACTGGTTCGACAACAAGGGCGTGCTTGATAATCTCGGTGGGCTCGGGAGTTGGATTACCATAGCGGCGATTTTGGTTGGTGAACCTCTCTTGCCAAGATGGTTGGTAGTAGTAACGGCTGCGAAGATCCCCCCAAGTGGCCTTGCGGGTGCGAGCCGCGATGATTTGCTCTTTTTGTTCATCGGTCTGGGGGCTGACGAATTGGAAGAATGGTGCAGCTGCGGTTGGGCTGACGTTGTCATTGAACATCAGAACGCTTTCGCCAGCTCGGACGGAGCCATTACGAACTGATCGAACGATCTGAAAGGGTTCGGAGCTGACTGATTTGAGTTCCTTTGTGGGGATGATTGTTCCATCGACAGCCTTAAGCTCTTTGGCGAGAAAGAATTGATATTCGGTAGCGACCTTTGGGGCTTCGCTTCTGACGATAGTGGCGATGTTCTGTGATCGCCAAACGACCTTCGTTTTCCAGGCTGGTTTGATAGTGAGGATAGAATTGTCGAGGGTCTTACCAACCGTTTCAGGGGTGACCATGGCGACATCGAAAATAAGTTCGATCTTGGTATTCGGAGCGATGACCTGATTGCTTAGCGAGAGTCGGGTCTCACCAAGAAGGGGGAGGGTGAAGGAAAAAAGAATTAGCAGAAATCTCATAAGTCCGAGGAGTAAGCGATTCTATTACATCGTTCTGGAGATTTATTTTCGTTATCCCGATATTTTATCCGTTATTTTGACGAAATAGGGGAAGGGAGGGAGAAGATTCGATCATTCAGTGCGCAGAAAAGAAAAACGACGCCCTTACGAACGCCGTTTTGGATCTAAAGGAAGGAGGGAATGGCGGTCCTATTAAAGAAGTCCGGCAATAACGAGACTGACGATGGCCATAACGTTGATCAGGATGTTCATGGAGGGACCGGAGGTGTCCTTGAGGGGGTCACCGACGGTGTCCCCTACGATGCTAGCAGAGTGCGTGTCGGATCCTTTGCCGCCGTTGTTACCGTCTTCGACGTATTTCTTGGCGTTGTCCCAGGCGCCACCAGCATTGGACATGAAAAGTGCGAGGAGAACACAACCTAGGAGAGCTCCAATAAGGCATCCAGCGAGAGTTTTGGCACCAGCTTGAGTTCCCTCGGCTCCGATGAAATTGAAACCGAATCCAACTACGATTGGTGTCCCAACTGCGAGAAGGGCAGGTCCAATCATGCTTTTGGTGGCTGCCTTGGTGGCGATGTCGATACAGCGATTACTGTCTGGTTCGACCGTTCCTTTGAGGATGCCGGGTTCGGCTTTAAACTGTCGGCGAATTTCCTCGATCATGCTGCCAGCGGCTTTACCCACCGCATCCATTGTGAGGGAGCCATTAAAAAAGGGAACCGCACCTCCAATCAGGAGTCCAACGAAGAAGTAGCGGAGAGAATCTGGTGAAGCGAGATCAAGTGAGATTCCGGTTTTTTGAATGAAGGCTGTAATGAGAGCCAGAGCTGCGAGTCCAGCTGCACCGATCGCAAAGCCTTTACCGATTGCGGCAGTGGTATTTCCTACGACGTCGAGGGAGTCCGTAATTTCGCGGGTTTCATCACCCATCTCGGCCATTTCTGCGATGCCACCTGCGTTATCAGCAATTGGGCCGTAAGCATCGATAGCCATAGTGATGCCGACAGTGCCTAGCATCCCGATTGCGGCGAGCCCAACGCCGTAAAGGCCAGCGCATTCGTAGGAACCGTAAAGTGTTGCGGCAATGGTGAGGATGGGGAGAACGACGGATTGAAGTCCGACTGAGAGCCCACAGATCACAAGAGTAGCGACGCCTGTTTCACCTTGGGATGCGATGGTTCGAATTGGTTTGCCACCGGTGTAATGTTCGGTAATGAGGCCAATGATCACTCCTCCGATGGAGCCACAAAGAACAGCGACGCCGAGTTTTGCGCTGAGTTCGAAGAAACTGGTGACGCCGAAGGCCGCAATAATGAAAAGTGCAGCGGCTCCAATCGTGCCAATGCGAAGGGCAAGGGCGGGATTTTTTCCTGCACTGATATTCACCATGAGTATGCCGAGGACTGAGCAGACGATTCCTACGGTGGTCAGAATGAGAGGAAGTTGCATCAACATTGATTCGCTGGCCCCAATTTGGGCTGCGTAAGCGGCGCCCGAAGAAGCGGCGATCGCGATGGTTGCAATTTGGGCCCCACAGTAGGATTCAAAAATGTCAGAACCCATACCGGCGACGTCACCAACGTTGTCGCCTACATTGTCAGCAATCACGCCTGGGTTGCGGGGATCGTCTTCGGGGATGCCGGCTTCGACCTTACCTACGAGGTCGGTCCCGACGTCGGCAGCCTTCGTGAAAATACCACCGCCAACACGATAGAAAAGAGCGACGAGAGAAGCTCCCATCGCGAAACCTTCGAGAATCTCAGGGAGGTGCTCCTTGTATGCGGGGCTTTCGGAGTAGAAAGCAAAGAGGCTTCCGAGACCGAGGAGTCCCATCGCTGCGACAGTGAGCCCCATAACGGCGCCACCGGAGAAAGCGATCTTGAGCGCGCGAGCAGGTCCTGTTTCGTTAGCAGCGACACAAGTACGGACATTAGCGAGGGTAGCCGTTTTCATTCCGATGTAACCAGCTGCCGAGGAAGCTAGGCATCCCATAAAGAAAGCGATCGACTGAGGACCCCGGTATTCGGGTTTTTGGAATAGGAAAAGAGCAAGGCCTAAGGCTATCGCAAAGAGGGCGATGAGTTTGAACTCACGGCTCATAAAGACCATGGCGCCATGATGAATTTTCTCAGCGATTTTCTCTGCTTTTCCGCCGCCGGCGCTTTGCTTTTTGATATCAAAAAAAATGATGGCCGCAAGAACGAGGCCGACGACTCCGAAGAGGGGGGTGATGATTGCTTGCATTTCGATGCTAGTTAAAATGTTGGAGAAGGGCGGACCCTGATCGCCTCTTTCCATTTGAGCAATTAAATTCCTGCATCCATCGTGAAGTATTTAAATTTGTCATTCAGATTTCATGTTTGCGTGGGGGTAGCGTCCTACCCTTTTGGGGGTAGGCAAAGGGGGGGTGTGGCGCTTGCCAACACGCCAAATTTGGAAGATTCCAAAAACGGCAATCACCTTTCGAATCTCTTATATGAAACTAAAGTCCTTTCTTCCTTCAAATGTGCTCCTAGGAGCCTCACTTCTTTTCTGTCCCTTCGCAAATGCTGACATCGCAGATGGCTTGACTGAATATTGGTCGCTTGATGGTGATTACAGCGCGGCGGTTGATCCTTCTCATGAAGGGGCTTTGGTGACGAACGGGGGAGGGAGCGCCGAATTTGTAGAAGGAAAATTTGGCCAAGCGATTGATCTCACGAATAGCGCTGGAAATCAGGCTTATGTGGAAATTGGGGGTGACGAGAATGATATGGATTTTGCGGATGGAGACATGACTCTTTCGATCTGGTATACCACTGAGGGGCTCTACACAAATTGGCAGACGATTGCAGGTAAGGGTGAAGGAGATGGTTGGCGGCTTGCTCGTTCAGGCGGCAATGGGAGTAACGTCACCTTTTCGAGCAGAAAGCCACATAATATTCCTGCTGCTTTAAACGATCAGACAGCGGGCTCTGACAAATGGCATCACCTTGTTTGTGCTGTGCAAGGCGGGGTTCGCACAGATATGTATCTCGACGGTACTTTGGTTCTCTCGGACACACAGGGCTATTTTCCTCAAAATAGGAATAATCCGATGCAACTTGGAGGTAATCCAGATGCCGCTAATCGAGGTTGGAATGGTAATCTTGACGACGCTGCTGTTTGGAGTCGCGCCTTAACTGCTGAGGAAGTTGCTTTGATTTGGAATGGCGGAGAAGGAGCTAGTATTGCCAGTTTAACTGGCGCCGGTCCTTCCCTGCCTTTTGCGATTACGGATATTAGTTATTCATCGGACTCCGACGAGGTGACTCTTACTTGGCCGAAATCAGCTAATGGATCTTATGCGGTGAAATTTTCGACCGATTTGGTTGATTGGAGTGCGGACCTTGATGACGGTGTGAACAATGACCGTGATGAGAATCCTGATGATGATTCCCAAATCACAGTGACCTTTGAGCTAGCGGGTGGGTTGGAGAATCTTGGAAAGGTTTTCTTCCGAGTTGAGAAGTAGGGTTATAGAGAAAGACTATTTGAAAGTCGGTGACGGATTCCCGTGGCCGACTTTTTCTTTTTTGGTGTAGCGGGGAGGATCGCCATATTTAAAAAAATCTGGATGTTGTTTTTCCGAGCGAATTCATAAACCTTTGGGCATGTGGAAATCGACTTTGTTCCTTGCTGGTGGCTTTATGTTGTCAGCTTGCAGTGAAGATTCTTCTGAGAACGAAAAAGTCGGGGGGGGTGATATCCGTGAGGAAAGTGGGGCGGGAGTCTTGGTTATTGAGGAAGCGGATCTAGGGTTTCTGGATCTTAGTGGGGACCAGAAATTGATCGGGCCGCTTGCGGATGCTTATCGGCGACTTAATCCCGCCGAAGATGGTTGGGAGACTGAAATCTTCAGTGAAAACGTGGCAAGCCAATTGAATCTTCTAGCGGGCGAGCTCAAGAAAATTGGGGTTCTTGAGGGATTTTCGGATAAGTCGATTGGTACGCTTGGAGCTTTGGTGACTTCGGATTTTCAGTCGGGGATGCTCCGGCCGCGGGTCAACGAAGTCTTTAAAAGTGAAGGGCTGCGGGTTAATCGTTTCGATAGTTCCCTTACTCCACTGACTGGGGTGAAGGGAGAAGTAAATCGGGGTCAAGATAGTTTTGTGTTTGTCTTAGAGCAGCTCCTCGAGGAGGGGGGGCTTGGTGCAATTACCCACGCTAAATTCAAGGTCAGCCATGTCGAGGTGACAGACGAAAGGGTTTCGACCCGTGTGCTTGTGCAACTGGATGGACCATCGGCGTCTCCCTCCGGTATTACCCAAGTCAATACCACCTGGAATTGTTCCTGGAATAGTAAAGATGCCGATCAACCTCTTTTGAGTTCCGTTCAGGTGCTTGCCTACGAAGAAGTTATCAAGGATGGGAAGACCCTTTTTTCAGAAATGACGAATGCTGTTGTTGGGGGGCTTGACTCATTTCGTAAGCAGTTTGCTTATGGTGTTGATCACTGGCGATTGAGAATCCCGGCGCATCTCGGGGTTGCTGTGACAGGGCACCATGGCCTCGCCGTTGGAGATGTGAATGGCGATGGATTGGAGGATGTTTATCTTTGCGCAGAGGCCGGGTTACCCAACCGACTTCTGATTCAGGAAAAGAATGGTCAATTTCGTGATGCCACTAAGCAAAGTGGGGCGGACTGGCTAGATACTAGTGCTAGCGCCCTCATTTTGGATCTGGATAATGATGGCGATCAGGATCTGGTGGTTGGCTTGGCTTGGTTTGTCGTATTGATGGAAAATGACGGGAGTGGGCGATTTACGGAAAGATCGATTAGTGAATCTAAGGGCCAGATCTTGTCGATGGCTGCGGCTGACTATGACCAAGATGGTGATCTTGATATTTTCACCTGCGGATACCAGGGCGATGGAAAGGATCTCCGGCAGGGAGCACTAGCTATGCCGATTCCTTTTCACGATGCAAACAATGGTGGAGCAAATACTCTCCTAAGGAACCAAGGAGGTTGGAAGTTTGAAGATCAAACTGAGAGAAGTGGATTAGGCGAGAATAATCAGCGTTTTAGCTTCTCAGCTGTTTGGGAAGATTACGATAATGATGGCGATTCCGATTTATACGTCGCTAACGATTTTGGCCGGAATAATTTATATCAAAATAATAATGGAATCTTTACTGACGTTGCCGCACTTGCGGGAGCCGAAGATAAGGCTGCGGGCATGTCGGTGGCCTGGTCTGATGTCAATCAAGACGGATACATGGATCTCTACATCAGCAATATGTTTTCCAATGCCGGTAACCGGGTCACCTATCAGAATCAATTTAAGATCGGCGATCAACCTGGAGACACAGCAGCTTTTCAAAGGTTTGCTCGGGGAAATACCATGTTTCAAAATCTTGGGAATGGTCAATTCGTAGATATAAGCGAGCCTGCGGGTGTGACGATGGCGCGCTGGGCGTGGGGTTCAGTTTTCGCGGACTTCAATAATGATTCGCTTGATGACATTATCGTGGCGAACGGGTTTATCACTTCGACTGATAGCGGGGATTTGTGAAGTGTCTATTGGCGGCAGGTCGTGTCGCAATCTCCTCTTGCCGAGACTCAAGGGGATCTTGATGGATATAAGCAGGGTTGGAAGACGCTCAACCGACTCCTTCATGAAGATCGCAGTTTTAGTGGCAACGAGCGTAATTCAGCTTTCCTTAATCTTGGCGGGAGTCGCTTTGCCGACCTCTCTGCGGCGAGTGGATTTGGTTTTTTTGATGATGCCCGTGCGGTGGCGACCTTTGACTGGGACTTCGACGGTGATTTGGATTTCTGGATCGCTAATCGAACCGCTCCAAGAATTCGCTTTCTCAAAAATAATAACAGCGGAGATCATCATTATCTCTCTTTGCGTTTAATCGGAAATGGCAAAAGCACTAACATTGACGGGATTGGAGCGAGGGTGCAGGTCGTGCCCAAAGGTGCTTCAAGCGGGCCAGCGAAAAAGCTAATTAAGACCCTCTACGCGGGGAATGGCTTCTTGTCGCAATCTTCGAAGTGGCTCCATTTCGGCCTGGGGGAAGCAGATGAGATTGAATCGCTGGTGATCCAGTGGCCGGGTGGGAGCCGGGAAGTGATCAAGGGGGTTAAGGTGGACCAACACTATTTGCTGACCCAAGGCTCGGGGAAATTGACGACTTTTACCCCTCCTGGCGCTGAGCGGGTTGATTTGGATACGGTGGTTGAACTTCCCTTCTCCGGCGACACGGCGCGTATCGTTTTGCCCTCTCGGCTTCCGCTTCCAAAGTTGGATTACAAAACGTGGAAGGGTGAGGTGGCCGCCATTGCGGGGCCGCAGTCATCTCCGCTGCTTGTGAATATTTGGGCCAGTTGGTGTCAGCCGTGCTGGTCCGAATTGGCTGAATGGACCGATGGGAGAGACGCGATCAAAGCTTCGGGTCTTCGGGTGATTGGATTGAATGTGGATGAGACTGGTACTGGTTCTGGAGAAAAAGAAATCCAATCTCGCTTGGCTAAAATGGGCTTTCCATTCGAAATAGGAAAGGGGGATCGGGTTCTGCTCAATACTCTTGATGCTTTCCAACGGGGGATCCTTGATCGTTGGCGTCCGCTCCCAGTCCCAACGAGTGTTTTGGTCGATCAGTCTGGAAAAGTGGCAGTGATTTACCGTGGACCTCTGTCGGTTGAGCAATTGTTGACGGATGTCAAACTATTGAAGGCTCCACTTGACGTATTGCGGGAGGCTGCGGTGCCGTTCGAAGGGCAGTGGCTTGATGGGGTGCCCGGGCTGAGCCCCACTTCAGTGTCATCGCGTTTGATTGATATTTCCATGGTCGGGCCCGCGGCACGATATCTGATTCGCTATGCCGACCAGTTTGCGGGTGCCGAGATTTCGGATGCGGAGCGGTTAAGAGTTGGAGATGCCTATTTCACTGCGGCTGTTTTGTTGAATGAAAACAAGGCGTTTACCCGGGCTGCTGAGATTCTTCAAAAAGGAGTGGCGGCCAGCCCTGATGACTTACGCATTCGATCTCTGCTGGCTCAAGTATCTGGGCGCTTGGGACAATGGGGCGAGGCCGAGGAGCATTATGGGGTATTGGTAAAGGCCTTACCAGAGGATCCAGGAATACAACGTAAATTGGCTTTGGCCTATCTCGCGCAAAAGAAATACCCCTCCGCCCTCGCCTTATTAGAGCGCGTCATCAAGGCTCAGCCTGAAAACGCGCTCGCCCATGTCGATATTGCCTCTGTTTGGCTCGGATTAGAGGAGGAAAGCAAGGCCGTGGATTCTTACCGATCTGCTCTTAGGTTGGTTCCCGAATTGCCCAAGGCTTTAAATAATCTGGCGTGGATACTAGCAACGCACCCTGATCCTAAAATCAGGAATGGGATCGAGGCCGTTAAATTTGCCGAGCGTCTTTGTGCACTCAGTCAGCATCAATCTCCGGTCGGTTTAGACACCTTGGCGACGGCTTATGCTGAAGCGGGGCGGTTTTCGGATGCAGTTTCAACTGCTCAAAAGGCGGTCGGGCTCGTTGGCCCATCGGCGAATCCGGCAAAAATTCTTGGGATGAAAAGTCGTCTCGACCTTTATAAACAAGGGAGGCCCTACCGGGATCAGTAGGCGGACACTCAGGGGAAAGAGGTGAGTTGAAGGCCTAAGGCTCAATAAAATTGGGCGAAAAACGAAACCCTACCCGATCAGGGGTAGGGTTGGGGTGCGTTTGTTTTTGACGAAATGAAGCATATTAGGGCAGCCTATTGCCAATGCCAACATTCACCATGTCTGACAAAAGGGGATTTTGGTAATAGAATTATAAATTTATGAAAAATAAACTCACTAAGAACACACGCCCAAGTTTGGCTGTAGCGGCGCTAGCAATTTGCGGGCTTGCTGCTCCAGCGAATGCAGCGATTGTCGACGGCCTTGTCGAATATTGGGAGCTTGACGGCGATTACAATGCTGGGGTTGACGCAACCCATGCAGGTTCACTTGTCACGACAGGAGCTGGTAGTGGAACTTTCGTAACCGGAAAGTTTGGATCAGCGATTGATCTTTCAAACAGCGGGGGAAACCAAGCCTACATTTCGGTTGGTGGAGATGAGAACGATATGGATTTTGCCGGTGGTAATATGAGCTTTTCAGCTTGGTATACCACCGAGTCTCTTTACACAAACTGGCAGACTTTGGCTGGTAAAGGTGAAGGGAATGGCTGGAGAATCGCCCGAGCTGGTGGGTCTGGAAATGGGATGACCTTCTCAGGAAGAAAGCCACACAACTTTGCGGCTCAGACAGATGACCAATCTGGTGGTTGGCACCACCTCGTGACAACTGTCGAAGGTGGCATTCGGACAGACATGTATGTCGACGGCGAGTTAGTTGGTTCTGATACCAGTGGTTATGCTCTTCAAGATCGGGCTAACGCGATGCAAATCGGAGGAAACCCCGATGCCGCTAATAGAGGTTGGAACGGTAATATCGATGATGTCGCTGTTTGGGACCGAGTTCTTACTGCAGACGAGGTTTCATCAATCTACAATGGTGGAGATGGAGCTAGTATTGGAAGTCTTACAGGCAGCGGAGTTCCTGAGCCAAGCTCAATTGCCCTATTAGGACTTGGTGGGCTCGCCTTAGCCTTCCGGAAACGTCGCTAAAAGCTTTTTCAAACAGGAAAGCTAATTCCTGCTTAAAATTATTTTTAACCGCTGTCTGGTGCTTTGCCAGACAGCGGTTTTTTGTGGCTGAAGGGATCAAAAGGAAATGCCGACTTTCACACAAAGGAACTCACGATGTGAATACTCGTCCTGTTAAAATAGAGGCATTGAATTAGGGGCCGGCTTTGAGGATTCAAACTAATGCGCGTAGAACTGACAAATTTGATCATGTTGGGCCGTAATCAAAACCTATCGTGAATTCCTTATCTAGTAACAATATTTCTCGTCGAAAAGCCCTAGGGGGGCTCGCATCGCTTGCGACTATTTCGATTGTTCCCAGCCGTGTGCTAGGTCTCAATGGTCAGACCGCACCTTCTAACCAATTGACTCGCGCCATTCTTGGATGTGGAGGAATCAGTAATTCCCATTTGGGCATGCCCGGCAAAATCCTCGCGCTGTGCGATGTCGACTCAAATCGCCTAAAAGGCCAAATGGCGAAGGTGCAAGGTAGGGGCAACAAGGATGTAAAAGGTTATCATGATTTTCGTGATGTGATCGCTCGTGATGACGTCGATATCATCCACACTTGCACGCCTCCCCATTGGCATGCGCATATGGCGATCGCGGCTGCCCAGGCCGGTAAGGCGATTTGGGGAGAGAAGCCCATGTCCCGGACAATTGGTGAGGGAATGGCGATGAAAAAAGAGATCGAGAAAGCTGGAGTCGCTTTCCGAATCAACACTTGGTTCCGGTTTAAATCGAATTTCTATGGTTCTGGCGTGACTGCTCGTCAGGTAAAGAAGGCAGTCGATGGTGGTCTGCTTGGCAAAGGTCCATATAAGGTGACTTTATCGGGCGTGACTGGTTTCAATTGGAAGTTCAATTGGTCTGGTAAGACGAATCTGCCGATCCAGAAGGTTCCAGATCACTTTGACTACGACTTCTGGCTTGGGCCAGCTCCTTACCGTCCCTATAACGCGCACCGCACCCATGGAACATTCCGGGGATACTGGGATTATGATGGCGGTGGACTTGGAGATATGGGGCAGCACTATCTTGATCCAGTTCAGTATATTTTAGGGAAAGACAACGAGCTCCCGGTTTCAGTGGAAATTGATGCTGATCCTCAGGACATTGATGCCGTGGGAAGCTGGCGCCGGATCACATACAAATATGCCGATGGGACAACGATCGTCTTGGATGGGGAAAATAAGGATAAGAGTGCCGCCTTTATCGAGGGGCCAGAAGGTAAGATCTTCAAGGGTTTCAAATCGGATGTGAAAGGTTTTGCTGAGAAGGTAAAAGCACTTCCAGAGCCTGCTCCACAAGTGACCGACTTTCATCAAGCGATCCGAGAGAAGAAGAAGTTCGCGCTCAACGAGCAGAATGGATTCAACTCCTGCACTCTTATTAATCTGGGTAAAATTGCACATCGCTTAAATACCAACCTTAAGTTTGATCCAAAGAAGATGCAGTTCGTCGATAACGCATTAGCAAATTCTTTGATCGACCAGCCTTGTCGTGATAAGTGGAAGCTTCCTGTTTAGTAAGCTGACTTTTTTGAACGGCTACCTCTTGTGAGGTGGCCGTTTTTTTCACTCTTTTTCACTATAGATTATGAAATATTTTTTACTTCTTCTTTGTTCCTTTCTTCCGGTGATTGCTTTCGGTGACCGAGCTAAACCCAATGTTGTTTATATTCTTGCCGATGATTTGGGATACGGAGATCTCAAGAGTATGAATCCGGAAGGGAAAATAAAGACACCTGGATCAGATCAGATGGCAAAGGAAGGAATGGTTTTTACTGATGCCCATTCTAATTCTGCTGTCTGCACACCGACTCGTTATGGGGTTCTGACTGGGCGCTATGCGTTTCGCTCACGGATGAAAAAGGGGGTGCTAAATGGTTACTCCAGCTACCTGATTGAAAATGGCCGTATGACCGTGCCATCATTTCTAAACAATCAGGGGTATCATACTGCTTTTATTGGGAAGTGGCATCTTGGCTGGGATTGGGCGAAGAATGGTGAGAAAGTTGATTATTCCAAGCCGGTTCAGAACGGGCCGAAAGAGAAGGGGTTTGAGTATTCCTATGGTCATTGTGGTTCGCTCGATATGGCTCCCTACGTTTGGGTAGAAAATGGAATGCCCACCGCGGTGCCTCTAAAAGAGACAGGGCGGACGAAGAAGGAGTCGAAAAATGGTTGGTGGCGTAAGGGGCCAACTTCTCCGGACTTTGACCACGAAGATGTTTTGCCGAATCTCACTCGCCGTGCGGTGAAGTATGTGAAGGAACAGGCGAAGAAGAAAAAGCCGTTCTTCCTCTATCTTGCCTTACCCTCACCACACACTCCAGTGCTGCCGACTCCAGAGTTCAAGGGGAAAAGTGGACTGGAAAGCGCCTATGCGGATTTCGTCACAATGACTGACGATACGGTAAAGCAGATACTCGATGCCCTGAAAGAAGGAGGGGCTGATCAAAACACGCTTTTCATTTTTACGAGTGATAACGGTTGCTCACCCGAAGCGGATTTTGCAGAACTGGAAGAACAAGGGCACGACCCCAGCTCAATCTATCGTGGTCATAAGGCTGATATTTTTGAGGGAGGACACCGGGTTCCTTTCATTGTGCGGTGGCCTGCTAGGGTTAAGGCGGGGACAAGTTGCGATGATCCGACCTGCTTGACTGACCTTCTGGCAACAATGGCTGAGATTTTGAGCCAAAAACTTCCAGCTGATGCTGGAGAAGATTCGGTAAGTATGCTGCCGAACTTGGTGGGGGAGCCTAAGCAGCCAGTTCGCGAAGCGATTGTTCACCACTCTATCAACGGGACGTTTGCGATTCGTCAAGGCAAGTGGAAGTTGATCGATGCTCCTCACTCCGGAGGTTGGAGTCGTCCGAAGCCCGCTCAAAAGGCGCTTTATAAAGATCTCCCTAAAATTCAGCTTTATGATTTGAAAAAAGACCCCGCGGAGTCTCGAAACGTATCGGTCGAAAACCCGAGCATTGTCAAAAAGCTGAAAACGCTCCTAGAAAAATACCGCGAGGATGGTCGGAGTGCTCCGATTGCTCGGTGAGGAAAAAGTTAGGCCTTGGCTTCTGCTGATTTGCTAGGGGGATTTTCCCTCTTCGCTGTTTGGATCCTTGACCTTGGTAGCGATTGACTGTGTGCTGTCGGCTGCTCCGCAAACATCAATGAAAAAATCCTTACTTATTCTTTTTTTCGGCACAGGAATTCTCTCAGCTCAGACGAGCACTTTTATCACTGATGGTGATTGGCTTGATGCTGCCAATTGGGACACAGGCATCGTCGTTCCTGATAACCAAAATGCTTTGATTAATGCTAATGCGGTCGTCGATCGCAATACTGGAACCGCTAACGTTGATAATCCTACTCGGATTGAAATCGGGTCGGGACCTGGCGCTTCTGGGAGTGTTACTGTAAGTGGTGGAACTTTGAGTGGTGCTCATGGTGGAGGGAATGGGATTTTTGTTGGAGCCAATGGAGGGAATGGGACGCTTAGGGTGGAAGAGGGGGCAACTTACCGTTCCCAGGGTGCAAATATGCAGTTTGCAGTTGGAGATTTCGCGGGTGGAACAGGCTTCGTTTCAGTAGCCGGCGTCATGCAGATCTACAAATTCCTCAACGTGAACAATGGGATTTTTGAGATGCTACCTACCGGAAAGTGTAATCTCTTCAATTCTAATGATCCTAGCTCAATCGGAGCGGAGGGGACCCTTTCGTTTGTGATTGATGGTAGTGACGTGGGTTCGCTAGAGCGCTCTAATACAAATGGGCTCAACCTGACAATCGATTCAGCAGCGACTTTAAAAATAAACTTAGGTGGAGATTTTGAGCTCAATGATTCATGGGCCTTGATGCGATACTCGTCACTTTCGGGTCAATTTAAGGAGGGCGAGTCTTTTACTAATGAGCAAGGTTACACTTTTGCGGTTGATTATGGATCGGGCAATAATGATGCGGTAATTCTCACGCTTACATCTGATTCAGAGCGTCCCAAGATTAGTAATCTGATTGCGACTCCTGCTGCAATTTCAGCGGGTGCCTCTAGCTCTCTTACATGGTCTGCTTCAAATTTTGATTCGCTCACTCTCGACCCTGGTGAAGTTGATTTAACCGTCCTGACTGAAACAACAGTTTCTCCAACTGAAACAACCACTTACACACTGACTGCGGTAAAAGGAGCTGCTTCAGTTTCCAGTGAAGTGACTGTAGTGGTCGATGAACTACCAGAGATTAACTCGTTTACCGCGAGCGAGTTGCTTATTGCTCCAACTGAGTCCACAACCTTGGCTTGGAACGTGTCTGGTGCTGACTCTGTGAGAATTACTCCTGAACTTGTCTCTTTCCCTGGCGGAACCCCAGCGGTAGGAAACTATTCTATTTCGCCAGTTGCTACCACCACGATCACTCTCACCGCAACTAATGCAACCGGAAGTGTTAATGCCTCTTTGGAAGTTGTGGTCGATGCACTTGAAGCTGCTATTATTCATCTCTGGGATCCTTCGCTTCCTAGACAGACTAGCGGAGCTATTTTGGATTCGGTGGGCGGTAAAAATTTCGACATCACAGGTGGGGACTTAATCACTAGTTTGGCGTCAGATTCAAATAATTTGAAGGCTGCCATTAATCGGGTGAATTTGGCTGCGAACACCGGTGGGGATATGGGGCTTGGTTTCCCAACGCAGGACACCTCCTTTGAGATCTGGGTGATGCCTGGTGAGCTCAACGATGACTATCAGGTCATTTTCGAAACCGGTGGCCCATCTGATGGGACCGCGATCTTGATGAATTCATTCATGCTGAGATTTCTTCACAGTACAGGTGGAGTGAATACGCTGGATCTCGAGGTTCCTTTTACCTTAATAAATCCTTCTGATTTCGTTCAGATTCTTCTTACTCTTGATTCGGAGAATCAGGCTGTTAATGCGTATGTCAAAGGATCTGCTGGTGGAGCTATTTCGGCAAGTGGCACAGCTCTGATCGGGGTTCCGAATGGTCGAGCTAGCCTATTTACTTGGTCTGGATTCGGAGGAGGTCCCGATGGCGCATTGGGCGGGACAGGAGGAACAGCTCCTCTTGGTGTCACAAGCTTTAAAGGCTCTGTGGGTTTATTTAAAATCTACGATCGAGCATTAACTGAAGCAGAAGGAGAAGAAGCCTATCTTAAAGTAGCTGATGGAATCACCGAGAGTGATAGCGATTTTGATGGGCTTCCGGACTTCTGGGAAACCAGATTCTTTGGTGATCTCTCACAGGGCTCCGCGGATAATGATGACAACGACGGGTTGACAAACCTGGAAGAGTTATTTGCCGGAAGTAATCCAACTTTGGCCGATTCCGATGCAGACGGTTTGGATGATGATGATGAGATTTCTCTCGCTGAGCCGACCGATGTAAATAATCCGGATACGGATGGGGATGGTCTAACGGATGGGGAAGAGGTGAATGGTAATCCGTCTAGTAATCCTTTGATCGTCGATTCGGATTTTGATGGTTTTGATGATTTTTTCGAGGTGTCGCTTGGTTCAGATCCCAATGATTTTAATAGTCTGCCACCGGCTGATGAAGTGGGGATACCATTTGCAAACTTAAATACTCTCGGAACAGGCAGTTCGTTTGATGCTCTTTTCAGTGTGGCAGATACACTTGATGTGAGTTTTAAAATGCTCGTGGATTTTGAAGAGAAAGTTGATGGGGATCGGGAAGTGATTTTCGAAACTGGAGGTGCAACTATTGGAATTTCCCTGACTTATGAAGCTGGTAATAACTTGATCTATCGGGCCTCTGGTAGTGGAGGACTTGAGCTCGCAGTGGCAGCCCATACTCTCACTGAGAGACAGCTTGCGGGTGGAGAGATTTCAGTAGTCGTAACATACGATGTTGCTGACGAAAATGGTGACTCGGTCATCGCAATCTACTTAGATGGTGCTTTGGTTGCATCTGACTTTAAACCTCTAGGCGGTGACTGGACTGGTACTAATGGTTCCGCGTTTGGAGTTGCTAGTGGAAATTTTGCTGGCGATGGAGCGAATGGATGGTTGACGGGGGTTACTTTTGTTTCGGGCTCTATCAATGAGAGAAAGGGGCTAACTGTTTACAGTGACACTCTTTTTACTGGTGGACCGGAAGCGGCTTTAGTCATTACAGATCTCATCTTGGATCAAGAAGCAGGAACGATAATGCTGACATTTGATTCGAAACCGGGTCGGACCTATACTATTCAACGCTCATTTGATCTTGTGACTTTTGATGCAATCGAAACAGGAATTGCTTCGCTTGGTGACGAAACCACCTCACCAGCAATCGCGGTGTCAGAGGTGCGGTCATTCTATCGGGTGATCGAGGAGTAAGAGCTTCCAGCGTTTGTAGAGGGAAGGATGATTTGAGGTAGGTTTTTTGACTTGCAGGATCTTTTGAATTTCTGAGTCCCAGTCGGGCAGCTTTAAATCAAAGGTTCAAAACCCTTTTACGATGGGCTTTTCTCTGCTATTTCGCACCTACCTTGACCCGCGAGACAGAAAAGCCGACCGGACATCTTCCAGTTCCGTTGATTACTTTTAGCTTTGTATCCCTCTTTTTGGGGACTGCGACTGAGGTCATGGGCGCATTTGATGGCTTGAATGAATCGGTGAGGGGTCTTTGGGCTACGAATGGTCTAGAACTTCGAGGCGAGCTCGGGTTGCCTGGAAAGATTGGAATTATTCTTACTGCCGTTGCCTCCTTTGGTTTGATTGCCGCGATTCTGGGGACACCAGGAACCGTTCGAAGAGCGATCTTGGGGTTCTCGGTATTACTTTTGAGTTTTACGCTAGTCCCGGTCTTTGCCGTTTGGGGTTATTTTTGGAAACCATTCGGGGTGATTCTGGCCGTTGTCTGGTCATGGTTTTCCGCTACGGTCTACGCTCAGGGTCATCGGATGCCTTGTGAAGGTCGGAGGGGAGATGATGCCCAAAATGTCATTCGCCTCAAGGAGGGTGAGCATATGACTAAACAACATTCGAGTCGCGCAGATGGCCAAGGTTGAGTATCCTTCTGAAGTTCGCTCTCTGGTGGGGGAGTTGAAGCGTTTGCCGGGAGTTGGACCTAGGAGCGCCGAACGAATTGCGGTGTATCTTTTACAGAATCCAAAGGCGGCCCCGATGGACCTCTCGAGTGCTCTCAAGGATTGCCACGAGATCGTAAAGGCTTGTGCAACTTGTGGTTTTTTTACCGGTCAATCTGGTTGTGCTGTTTGTAGTGAACAGGGAAGAGATACTCAGATCATCTGTGTGGTGGAGCAACCCACCGACGTTTTGCCGATCGAGCGATCAGGAGTTTTCCGAGGACTCTATCATTGCTTAGGTGGGAAACTTTCGCCTCTTGACGATGTCCGTCCTGAAGATCTCCGAATCGGGGAATTAGTCCGCCGGGTTCGTGAAAACCCGGGAACTGAAGTCATTTTGGCAACTAGTTCTGATGTTGAAGGTGAAGCGACGGCAAATTATTTGGATGAAGTGCTCGAAAGTTCGGGATGCCGGGTGACGCGTCTCGCCCAAGGTCTTCCCGCGGGGGGAGGATTAGAGTTTGCAGATGAGTTGACGCTTTCGAGGGCCTTTGAGGGAAGGCGCTAAAAAACGCGGACTCGTGAGAGCGCCGCGTTCTAAGAATTAGCTTTTACGGGAAAACTCACTTAACAGTAATTTTACCCTGCATCAAAGCAAAGTGTCCGGGAAAGCTGCAAAGATACTGATATTCACCGGCCTCTTTAATGCTGAACGTGACCGAGTCAGACTCACCACCGCCAAGAACCTTGGTTTTAGCAATCACGGCCTTTTTTGAGGCCTCGTCGACTGGAATGTAGTTGGTAGCAGCCGCAGTCATGGCCTTGCTCGCCCAACCTGCCAGGTTAGTTCCCTTTTGAAGGATTACGAGATTATGGCCCATTGCGATTTTGGGAAGTTTCCCAACGTGTTTGAGAGTCAGTTTAACGGAATCGCCAGCTTTGATTTCAAAAGCTTTTTTGTTGAACTGCATCTGATCGTTTGCCTCTACTACGACTTCTTGATCGGCCTTTTGAGCCACCTTTTTTTCGGTATCGGCAGTGTCTGGCTGTGCGGAAATAGTTGCTGGGGAAAGCATGAGAGCCGCTGCAAAGAGCGTGGGAGTAAGTTTTTTCATAGCTAGTTATAAGATGTGTGGATGAGACGAATCTGCAAGTGGTAATATTTCAATTTGGGTAATAGTATTTTTAGTTTTATTGAATACGAAAGGTGCGTCCTTTTCCGCTAGTCCAGGCCTGATAAAGAGATCCGTAAAGAGCATTGAGCTCGACTTCGTTCATGATGCGAAACTCGATAGTGCGAGCGTGTGTTGTCGTTGGATAACTTTTCTGCGCCATTTCATCAGCCTTGGTTCCGGTCCTGGATTGTCCACGATTGCGAAGTTCTTCGGCCCGTTTTTGAATTCGGGCAAGAGCGTTAAAAGTAGTGTCTTTTGTAATAGGTTCAATGTAGTAGAAGCGAGCAAGTGCGGTGCCGGTAGTGTCTACTGTCGCCTCGGTGACAAGGAGGGTGCCGTCAAGAACGTAGGAATGTTTGCTGACCGAGGTTATTGCGCCAAGGTTTACAGAGTATTCGCCACCGGGAAGGCTGCATTCCCAACGGCGTTTTCGGTTTTCGTCGTCGTTAACTCCTTCAAGCGCTTCCTTGTCCTTTTCATCTTGTTCATCCTTCTCTTGTTGTTGGTTAGTCGAGTTTTGTTGACCCCCGCGAGGAGCAGTTGTTTGAGCAGTGACAAAAAGCGTGGAAGATGAAAAGGCGAGGATAAGTGGGATAAGTTTCATTTGGGTGCAAATATTGTTTGATCCTAATCAGACGTCAAAGTCTGAATTTCAAGATGGCTACGGATTGAAATTGCCCTTCGTTTCATTACTCTCCCCGGTATGGGGGAATATCGACCGAACGTTGCGGCTTTGATGATTAACAAGGATGGTTGCCTTCTTGTTTGTGAAAGATTGCTGAATCCAGGGGCTTGGCAATTTCCACAGGGAGGAGTTAACGAGGGCGAATCGCTTGAAGCAGCAATACTGAGGGAGGTGGAGGAAGAGATTGGTCTGAAGCCAGAAGATTATAAAATCGAGCGTTCGAAGGGGCTTTATCGGTATGATTTCCCCCCTAGGGCACAGAAGAAAAAGTCTTCTCACAAGGCGGATTTTGTGGGGCAGGAGCAAACTTACTTTCTTTGCCAGCTGAATGAAGAGATGACCGAGATGAATTTAATGCAGGAACCCCGGGAGTTTCGCGCAGCAAAGTGGATTCAGCCCAATGAATTTGAGTTTGGGTGGCTCCCTGACTTTAAAAAGCAAACCTACCAAAAAGTGATGCGTGATTTCTTCGGGGTAGAATTGGTCTAGGCAAGGCAATTCTCGAGATGAAAAAACCCGCCGCTCCAAAGAGGGAGGGCGGGTCGAGTCTTGAGGGAAGGGAATTAGGAAAGTTCGCCGAGTTTGGTTTTGATCGCGTCGAAATCAGGAAGGTCGCCAGGGCTGTCGTTGACTTGGGCGTATTGGACGATCCCGGATTTATCGATGAGGAAAGCGGAGCGTTTGGGAACCCCACCCATGATTAGGTTCTTTTCGGGGAGGAATTGATCGTAGGCGATGCCATAGGCTTCCGTAGCCTTATGATCGTAGTCGGAAAGGAGCTGGAGGCTAATACCTTCCTTTTCAGCCCATGCTGCTTGGGCAAATGGATTATCTCCGGAAATTCCGAGAACTTTGCAGTTCAGATCAGCGTAAGCCCCAAGACCGGCGGAGATGTCGCAAAACTCTTGCGTGCAGACACCGGTGAAGGCCATAGGGACGAAAAGGACTAGGATGTTCTGCTCGCCGGTTATTTTGGAGAGAGTCACAACTTCTGGACCGCCTTCGCCGAGTCCGACGAGGGAGAAATCTGGGGCAGGGTCGCCAACTTTGATGCTCATAGCGAGAATACTATAGTTGAGGTTGGTGGGATGGAAACCGAGAAATATGAAAAAATGTTAGATCGATGTCTTCATAAAGAAAAACCCGAAGCGTCTGAGACGACTCGGGTTTGTCAGTTAATTGTTCGTTCGTTCGGGTAGAATTAGAGAGGACTACCCGCTAACTTGGTCGCCTTCTTGATGACGGACTTCCGTTTTTTGGTCATCTCACCGATTTTTTCCTCATCATAAGAATCGGCTGTCGCCATTAGGAGGGTGATAGAACCGGCGTTGACGAAGGCAGCACTCACTTCATCCAATTTTTCGAGATCGGCACGCAATCTCTCATTGGTTTGCGCTCATGTGCCACCAGTAACGGCGATCGCGTAGGCTTCCTTCGGTGCTGCAATCTCTCTTTGCTTCACACGCTCGAGTTTGAGACCACCAGCTTTAAGTGCTTTCCCCACGCTGACGCGGGTAAACTTCACATCTTCGCTTTTGGTAGTCACGAAAGCAGTCATGCCAGACAGCATTACTTTCTCAACTCCTTCCATTTTTCCCAAGGCCGCACGGGCCTTTTTAGCAGCACCTCACCCACCACCACTGAAGGATACAGTGTATCCTTCGATAGTCGATGCAGCGACGTCTTCAGCATCAGCCGGGGCAGCAATGGCTACCGGGGCTATTGCTCCGAAGGCACACATCATGCCAAATCTAATTGTTGCATTCATAGCAACGGAATCTTAACGCACGAAAATGGCTCTGCAAGTGGTGTTTTTCAGTTTGTTGGAATAGATTAGTGGCTGAAATTGACTACAAAAACGCCTCGGAGGAAAAATCCTGCGAGGCGATTATTGGTTGAAGCTGATTTTTCCAGAAGTCTTACTCAGCGTTGCGGGCAGCCTTTGCAGCTTCCGCAGTAGCGACTTGGGACTCACTTCGGAATCTCCAACGAACCTTGTTGCGCTTGGGAGCAGTGCGGGCTTTGCGAATTGCGCGGTCGATGGTGCTCTCATGGGAACGGCGGCGACGCATTTCCTCGAGAATTCCTTCTGTGTCGAGTTTGGTTTTCAAGCGCTTCAGTGCACGATCGACACTTTCTCCACTTTTGACATCAACGCCACGAATATGTTTTTCCATGATAAATAGCCCTCGGGATTCGACGGGAGCGGGAAATTAGGGGGGAGGCAGGGAACCGTCAAGCCCCCATTTACCGGAAAAGTGGAGAATCTTAAACTCCTTGTTAGTTAGATTTTGTTAACTTTCTTTTTTACAACTGCTAGAGGCTCCTAATAAGGAGCTGTTTTCTGGTTAGGCGGGATGGATGAGCGGCCTGCCAGCTTCGACGACGAACTTGGCTCGAGAGCTCGTTACCCCTCCGGGTTTTAAGACATCGGTGATAGTTTTGAAATCAGCGGTGTAGGTTTTCGGAGTGACGTCACACATGATATAACCGCGCTCACGGTTGTGGAATTTATTGCAGGGGTTTTTAGCCTGAAGGCTCTCGAGGGCATTGATCTTTGGATTGCCATTGCCGCCGCTGGCGAGAGAAGTTGCGACAAACTCGGTAGCAACTGTTGGAAGGTCAGCCTTTAGATCATCGATTCTTAATTCGTTAGCCCAGTGCGAGTGAATATCACCGGTCAGCACGACAGCATTCGAGACCTTGTGGTCCCGGATGTGTTCAAGGAGTTTTTGGCGTTCGGCGGCGTAACCTGGCCATTGATCCATCGAATAGGCCGCTTCTCCCGTCGTGTTGCGATTGACCAAAGCCATCATGACTTGTTGGGCGAGTATATTCCATGTGGCACTAGATGATTTAAGGGAATTAAAGAGCCATTTTCGTTGCTGCTTACCGAGTAGAGTATTCCGGGGATTTAGGGCGGCTTCGTTAAGGGGATCCTTACCGTCGTTGTTGGGTTGATTGGTCCGGTATTGCCGGGTATCGAGGACAAATAGTTCGGCAAGCTTCCCGAAGTTCCCTTTCCGGTAAAGTTGCATATTCGGTCCCTTGGGAAGCGAGGTTGAACGGAGTGGCATCATTTCGTAATACGCCTGATAGGCATTAGCTCGGCGGAGAAGGAGCTGCGCCGGTGTGACGCCGGACTGTTCAGAAATATCGTTACTGTAATTGTTGTCGACTTCGTGGTCGTCCCACGTGAGGAACCATGGGCAACTCGCGTGCATGGCCTGAAGGTCAGGATCTGTTTTGTATTGGCAGTAACGTAAACGATATTGTTCCAGCGTTTCGATCTCGGGGCCAAGATGGCGCCGGACTTTGCCACCTCGGCCACTGGCGTATTCGTAAATGTAATCGCCGAGGTGAAAGACAAGGTCGGGTTGGTCTTGAGCCATTTGCTGGTAAGCAGTGAAGAGACCTTGCTCCCAATGTTGGCAGGAGGTGACAGCGAAACGAAGTTTTTCGGGGTTGGCATCCGGGGTTGGCATGGTGCGGGTCCGACCGATTGGGCTGGTGGCATCGCCTGACTGAAAACGGTAGAAGTACCAATGATCCGGCTTGAGGCCTTGGGCCTCGATATGGACTGAAAACCCGAGTGCAGAAGTCGCGGTGGTTTTGCCGGAGGTAATGATTTTTTTAAAAGAGTCGTCGGTCGCGATTTCCCAACGAACCTCCACAGGATGGTCTGGCATTCCTCCCCCGGGCTCGAGTGGTTTAGGTCCAAGGCGGGTCCAAAGAATGACACTTTTGTGATCCGGGTCGCCAGAGGCAACGCCCATGGAAAAGGGGTTGGATGAAAAGCTGACCTTTTTAGGAGTGCTGCTAGTTTGGCCAAGCAGCGGGATAGCTGAGAGGGAAGCGGCGTAGGTGAGAAAAAGTCGTCGGGAAAGGTGGCCCTCGTGTTGGAAGGCTGAAGGGAGTTGTTCAAACATAAGTTAAAGATTTTCTGGACACTGACCGTATAAGGGAACGATGTCACTTTAAGATATGGTAATAATCGGTTCGATGGCTTCGCTTCTCCGCGTGGCAGTTGGGTTGTCTCTCCAGATCAAGGTTCCTAAAGCCCCCCCCATGTTGAATTTTCGTAAACTTACGACCGCGGTCATATTTGCCGCCGGGTTTGGCTTCCTAGCTCCAGCCCGTGGCGCTGATCTAGAGCTCGTGGGGCGGGAGGTAGCGAGGATGCTTCAAAATGGTCACTACGCCCGCCTTGCATTTAACGAGGATCTAAGCCGCCGATTTCTCGAGCGATATCTGGATTCAATTGATGGAAAAAAGATCTACTTTTTAGATCGGGAGGTGACCGAGATGAAGCGTCGTTATGAGCGCGTTCTCCATGACCGCATTAGCACCAAGTCCATCATGCCGGTGGCGAATAGCATCCATGAAATTTATCGAGGACGTGTGATGGCCCGAGTGGCTTACGTCAAAAACCTTCTCGCGGTTAAAGAGTTTCCCTTCAAGGGAGAGAGAGTAGTAACTGATGACCGGAGTGAGGCCCCTTGGCCGGCCGATGATATAGAGCTTCGACAAATTTGGAGTGATAATTTGGAGAATCTATTGCTCTCCGAAATGATTCGTCGTGCTCGTCTCAAGACTCGAGCGATTGAAGTGGGAAAGCCAGACCCTTTTCGAAGGAAACCGTCAATTAAAAAAACTGTTGAACTCAAGTTTGATCGGCTGCTTGAGTCGATCGAGGGAGTTGAACAAGACGACGTCGCAAATTATTTTTTCTCGGCGGTGACGAAGGCTTACGATCCGCACAGCGAATACTTTAGTGCAAATGAAATGGCACAATTCAAGATTGATGTCAGCAACGAGTTAGTGGGGGTTGGCGCAAGACTCCATAGCAACGACAATGGGGAGATCGAAATCAGGGGGATTGTGAACGGAGGGCCGGCTGATCGTCAGGGAGATCTGAAGCTAGGCGATCGGATTATCGCGGTTTCGGCAAGGAATGATGGCAAGTGGAAGAGTCTTCTTTTCAAATCACTCGATAGAGTCATTGAGGATATTTTGGGAGAAAAGGGTGCGTTGGTTGGCCTGCGAGTAAGGCGCGAAGTGAATGGAAAAGATCTGGTCATCGATATCGCTATTCCGCGGGGGGTCGTGACGATGAAAGACGAACTCGCAACCTCCCGAATTTACGACTACCGGCAAGACGAAGAGTCGCTGCGTCTCGCTGTCATGAAAATCCCATCTTTCTACTTTGATTTTGAGAATTCAGGCAGTCGGGTTTCAGTTGATGTAGAGCGTTTGTTGGGACGTCTAAAAAAGGAACAGGTTGATGGGATCGCTCTTGATTTACGGGATAATACGGGGGGGTCGTTACCAGAGGTTCAGCGTCTTACTGGATTTTTTACGGGACGTGGTCCAGTGGTTCAGGTTCGTTCAAAGAACGGGCAGATTCGCGCCCTAAACTCTCTTCACCGTAAACCTCTGTATGACGGGCCATTGATAATTTTAGTGAATAGAAACAGCGCCTCAGCGACCGAGATTTTGGCGGGCGCACTTCAGGATTACAATCGGGCCGTGGTCGTTGGGGCTTCCTCAACATACGGCAAAGGAACCGTCCAGAAGATGATGAATATTTCTGAATATATGCCCATTCTTGTAGATCGTGAGGACGCGGGATGGCTGAAGCTGACTTTCCAAAAATATTATAGGGTTTCTGGGAGTTCTGTTCAAATTAAAGGAGTGGTTCCGGATCTGATTTTACCCGGTCTGAGTGATGCTTACGAAACAGGAGAAGGTTTTAAAAAATACGCTCTTCCACATGACATCATTCGCCGTAGCCCGGACTTCGTGCCGCTTGAGCGAAATGGACTGTTCATTTCGGAACTTACGGATAAGAGTCGCGAACGAGTAGATACCGAACCGTATTACAAGGATCTCACTGCTGACATCCAGAAAGCTAAGGAGGCACTCAAAGAAAACACCGTTTCACTTAATCTGAACGTGCGGTTGGCTGAGTTAAAAGAAGAGGAGAGCCGCCGTGCGCTGCGGATTAAGAAGCGCACCAAGCATTTTTCAGCAATCAAGAAAAGGGATCAGAAAGAACTTAAGATTTCTCGGCTCACCTTAGATGATGTTAATGCTGGGAAGCTTCCCTTAGTTGATCCAAAGGAAGAGGTTGACGATTACATGAGGCGAGCAGCCGATGAAATCGCTGATCTTGAGAAGGCCTTAAGATGGCCCAATGGAATTGATGCCGTGGAACGGGAAGGTCTGCAGGTGCTACGAGACTTGATCAAAGCCATCGAGTCGGAGGACCTCGCTCAGGTCGAGGCCGAGTAAGAATGACTTACCGGTCTAAAAATTGGGTTTCTAGTAATCGAGTCCCAGTTTTTTTAGTTTGGGCGTAATTTGTTGCGGGCAGTAAGGATTTTCTCCCTTCTTGCGAAAGTAGTAGTCTTGATGCTCCTCTTTTGCCGCGTAGAATTCCTCGGCGTCTCGGATTGTAGTGACGATTGGCGTGTCAAAATTTGTTTGGGCTTCCTTTTTTGAGGCTTCGGCAAGTTCGCGCTGCTTCGGCGAATGGGCGAAGATATTGCTCATGTAAATCGGGCCCTTATCAACACCTTGCCCACGTGGATCGGTTGGGTTATGCGCCTTCCAAAACCATTTCAGAATTTCTGGAGTAGAAATTTTGTTTGGATCGAAGACAACTTGAACAACTTCGATGTGTCCGGAAGTTTGTGAGTAAACTTCCTCAGAGCTTGGGTTGGGAATATGGCCTCCCATGAATCCTGAAGTGGCTGATATGACTCCGTCAAGTTGCTGGAACACGGCCTCTACGCACCAGTAGCAGCCCCCGCCAAGGGTGATTGTTTCATGCTTTTCAGGATCAGTCGGCTCGTCGGGTTTGACGTCGACAACCTTGGGCTTGCATGAGGTGAAAAGCAATGCTGCGGTCAGTAATATGGTGATGTTGTGTGAGGGTTTCATGGTTAAAAATTACTTTTGGTTTTGACTTCTTTTAAGGGTCATTTCGACCCGTTGTTTAATCCCTTCTGGGACGGGGTTATTGTTTACGTAGTCGACAACTCCGGCCTCATCCTTGCTCATCCATCTTCCAATCATCCGGTGGAAGGTGCTGCGCTGATCGTCTTCGCTGGAGAGTTTCATAATCCAATCGGCAGCAAAGGCTGGTTCTTCGCCCATGGAATGCCAAACGAGGGAGCGAACGCTTTCGTCAAAAGCAGGATTTCCTTCGTAGCTCGCAAGCCAGTCGGAGGCCGCTACTACGTCTTCACTCTCAATCATTTCACGAACGAGAGCAGGGCCGGCGGAGGCTACAATTTCTTCGGGTTGGCCTTCGACCCAGTTCCGGGCGGCGGTAAGATCGTTATCCGCCCATTGCTGAATGATTTCTCCCGCGGAGGATTTTAGAATTTCCGATCCCATTGAGGAGGCCCATTCAGCGGCGGCGCGTGGGTCGCTTTTGGCGAGCTGTCCAGCAAAACGGCTGGCAGCTCCCGATTTGAGTTTTTCATCGCCGAGGCTCGCAATCCATTGCTTGGTGTTCTCAGGGCCTCCGCTAGTGACTTCGGCAAAGACGGCATCGAGAGCCTGACCGCGTCCGCGAGAGAAGGGGAGTTCTTCGAGCAACTCGGTGGCACGACCGAGGTCGATTGAGGAAATGCCTTCGATTACTCCAACAATCCATGGGTTGGCATCGGCACCTTTTGCTTCGCTATCGAAGTTTTCGCGAGCCCATGCTACTGCGCCTTCGGTATCATTTTTGGCCCACGCGGAAAGAATGGTCTGACGAGCAAAATTAGTCCCGGTCTTCTCTTTAGCATAATCGAGGGCCTGAAGTGGATCGACCTGAGCCCAGGCGGATAGAAGCATGCGGTATTCGCCGAATTGCTCGTTTTCGATCCCGCCTTCTCGGTAGGCATCGACAGCGTCGAGGTATTGGTCGGGCGAGAGATTTTTAACGAATTTGAGAAATTCTTCGGCCCGGGCAATCGGGTCTGACATGTTTTTAAGAACCTTGGCTTCCTCACGAATCGCCTCAATCTGTAATTTGCTTGAGTTTTTCTTAGATGTTGAAGCGATCTGACTGGTTGTTGCAGAAGGGCTTGACGATCTGACTCTACGAGAAATCGTCCTGGATCCAGAGGGGGCAGATTTCGTCTTAGAACTAGAGGTGTCGGCAGCCTCTGGTGAGTCTACAGATCCCCGCCCGACGAGAAAGGCAGCTCCGCAGCTGACGGCCCAGGCCGCGGCAAAAAGTCTATTTTTTGAAGTCATGGCGGTAAGATACTAAACTGTAAACGATGCTGTTCCGGCTTTTTTTTCGGATCCGTTTGTCTGGGGGTTATAAATAAAGAATAAATCTGCGGTTGCGGCAATCGGCGGTGGAGCGTATGTCGCTCACATGAATCTTCTAGAGGACGACTCAGCAGTCATGGGGAAGACCCGCGACCTTTGTGAAACTATTGCCAATGATTCGGATTATCGCGACCTTCTTCAGAAGGTGGAGAAATTTCTTGGCGATGACGAAGCTCGCTTGAGCTACCAATCGGTGCACGAAAGCGGGCAGGCCCTGAATCAGAAGCAGCAATCAGGACTTCAATTGTCAGATAGTGAAATCGCTGAGTTTGAAGGTGCCCGCACCGAGCTCTTAAACAACCCGATCGCTTCTGACTTCATGCAAGCCCAGCAATCTCTCGAAGCTCTGCAGTCCAGCGTAAGTCGGATGGTGGGAATGACTTTGGAGCTAGGGCGCGTCCCAACACCTGAAGATATTGCCCAAGCAAGCGGTGGTGGGTGCTGTGGCGGCGGCGGCGAAAGCGAAGGCGAAGGCGGTGGCGGCGGATGAGGCTGCTAATCCGTCCCGGCAGTTTGCCGGACCTTCATTTTTAAAACGTAAAGGGTGGCCGCGATGGTCATCCTTTTTTATTTTTCTTTTTTTTGGGTTTTGGGAGAATTCCTTTTAGGGCCTTCTCCGGCAGGAAATTCGAGTTTTTTGTTGCCCACGCAATGGCTGCGTTTCCGTCGGTTTTGTGCCAGCGGTTTAAAATGTCACGGTAGTAGCGCTCTTGGTCTTTGGGACGCGAAAGGGTTGAGACGTTTTCGAGTGCAGTTTGCGGGTCTTGCTGGCCTGTTTCTTGTAAAAAACGAATGCGGGCACCATCAAGGTCGGGATCGTCACCGAGACTCCGAAGCCAAATTGCAGCTTCTGCCGGATCTTTGCGAGCGAGGTATTTAGCAACTCCTTCGGCTGCTTCGGTCATGGTGTCTTGTGGGAGGCTTTCGGCCCATAGCTTGGCGCCATCGAGATTCTGTTGGGCGTATATTTCTGAGACTACTTCGGAGGCATCGCGTCGAGTGGCGACCGTGGTCATGTTACGGATCCAGTTAGAGGCAGATTCGGGATCTCGGCGGGCTAACGAGCTAGCGAGGCGCTTTGCGGTGTCTCTTTGGAGCTTTGGGTCCTTGATTTGCTCGATCCATTTGCCGGCAAATTCGGCTCCCCGGATCACCACTTCAGGTAGGATTTCACGAATGGCTTGGTTTCTAGTGCCGCTGTCTTCGATATCCTTAAGGGCTAGGAGCGCGCCTTCAGGATCATTTCGGGCCATTCCTTCGATTAGGCCGATCACCCAGTCATTGACCTCGCCATTGTCTTCAAGGCCTTGAATGGCGTTCGCAGCTTCCTCTGGGCTATCGGCCGCCCAAGCTGAGATTGCAGTTTTTCGAGTCCAACCGTCAGATTCGTTTTGATCGAGAAAGCCGATTGCCGTAAAAGGATCTCGGTCCATCCAGGCGGAAATTAGCATCGAGAACTCGCTCCGATTATAGTCAACCCATCCGGCTTCACTGAAGTTTTGGACGATGTCGGCCATTTCGTTGTTATCGATGCGATCAATAAAAGCGATCATCTGGCGGGTGCGTTCGATGCGGTTCCCAACATTAAGAACATCGGAGAGCTCGATCATGGTTTGATGGATCGCTTCCTCATCTCCGGTATATATCGAACCATCGCTGATTTTCCTTCGTCCGATTTTTTGAGCTTCAGCAAGATAAGAGGGGGAATCAAGCGAGCGGGAATCGCGGGGAGGCGTGGCTGGGAGTGAGGTTCCGGTCCCATTCGTGAGGTTGGCGTTTGATGCACTTTTCCGCCCAACAAGTAAGCCGATTGCGAGCGTAATTAGCCACGAAATGGCGATCAGGGTGTTGCGGGGAGTTATTTGAAGAGGCAAAACGCTGGAGGATGGTGCTTCTAACAGCGATAGAATCAGCGTTCTTTCAGGTAGGTCCGATTTCTTTGACGAATTCGATGACGCTTTCTGTTGCGTATTTCTACTACTTGGGTTTAGTCTCAAGACCTCGCCGTCGCTAGCGGCTCCTTTTGGGGTGCTTGGCTGCGGTTTTCTTTCACGCACTAAGAAAATAATAATGGCTAGTAACATGACCGCACTCAACCCGGACCGGGCGACATTGAATTTTCTCAATAGTTTCCCAGAGGCTGCCCGTAAGCGTGGGGAGCATCTTCAGGAAGAAGGAGCGGTAACACAGATTTTTGGAAACCACCTCTTTATTCAGGGGCGGGTTGAGGATAATGGCGGGGTGCACCGTACCACGCTAAGACTCCAAGGTAATCGTTGGTTTGGCAGTTGCTCGACCGAGGACGAGGAAACATCAGGAGCAGTAATGTTCGCAGCGATGCTTGAGCGCCTTCACCGGGGGGAAGATCTCCCGGAGTCGCCCAATGAGTTTGATGATACGCCGATCGTCGATCTTATCGAGGAGAAGCTTGATCGTGAGCTTGATGACAAAGAGGCGGATTTTGTGTTTCGGGTCGAGAAGCGCTATCGAAGATATGTGATCGAGGGAGAGATCCATGATCATGATATGGTTCGTTTAAATCCTCGCTGGGAGATCGCGAGTTACGAGCCTCTAGAACTCTGGCCGGTTCCTCCGGGTGATATTTTAGAGTTCTGGAACTATTTGGGCTATGCCTTTGATAAGAAAAATCTTCGCTATCCTGACTTCATGGACGCGATCACCGACTTGGAAAATGTTCAGCGTCGGATGCGTGATTGGGAGCAAGAGAGGGAAGTTGCGGCTTGGTATGACAGAATTGAAAGTGTCAACGAACGTCCACCACAAGAAATCCCACACAAAATTGAGTTTCGCCTGGTTTCTACGATAAACGAAGCCCGCGTTGAGGCGCGGGAGGAATACGAAGAAGAGTGGGTGTCTCTTCGAGAGAAGGGGGAGATCGAACGTATCCTGAAGTTGTTTGATGCCTCAGCTTTGCGGATGGATGCCGCGAGCCAAATTCTTTGGGAGCACTTTTTACGCTATAGCGAAAAAACGGGTGAGCTCTATCTCGATCTGGAGAATGAAGAAGCTTGTTGTTTCATGAATCTTCTCTTTCACCAAAAGGAGTCGAAGGGCTACATGGTGAACCTTGACGAAAGACCGTTTCAGGTAGTCGACGAGCCTCTTAGTTGGCTCTGCGATGACGATCCCATGGATTCGAACTCATTTGCTCTGCAGTTAGTGACCCAAAGTGGTGAAAAAGTTTCTCACTCGGTCCGTTTGCTTCCGGGTCGAACTGAACTTTATCAGTCCGACGAGACCGTTTTCCCCGGGCCTCCACGATGGTTGGAAGACACCGAGATTATGCCTCGCTACTCGATTCCGAAGCTGGTTATCGATTCCCTCGAAGGCGTTGAATTCCTTCGCAAGATTGGGTCCAGTTTGCCGCCTTCGATGAAACGTCGAGTGACTGATCTAGACCTTTTTCCTCATCTGAAGATGTGGGTTGAGCAAGGGTTGACAGCCGCCGAAACAGAGCACTTAGTCATCGACGTTAAAGCTCTTGAAGCGAAAGGACGCCGTGAGGAGAAACTAATTAAAGCTGGTTGGGATCTTATCAAACAGGAACCCGTCAAAGGTAAGGCTCTCCTCCGCTTTGCGCGTGAGAAGCTTTACCCGATCCCTGAGATTCTCCTTCAAATGGGCTTAACCTACGACGAAAAGCTGGAGGCCTTTAAGGGACGGATCACCAAGCAGTTTCCGGAGAAATTTGCTGAGTGGATTGAAGCGATGCCAGAATCAGTAGAGCTCGACATCGAAGCTAAGCTGAAAACAATTCTCAGCGACCCGGTCACTGCTGCGATTCGCTTCGAGGTCGTGAATCAGGAGATTGATTGGTTTGATCTCCGCGTAGTGATTGATGTGGAAGGTGTTAACCTTTCTAAGGCTCAGATCCGTCAACTCGTGGCAGCCCGTGGTGGTTATGTCCGCATGGATGATGGCTCGTGGATGCGACTTGAAATCAAACTCGATCCTGATCAGCGCGATGCCGTGACACGTCTAGGACTCGATCCTTTCGATCTTTCAGGTGAGACCCACCGAATGCATGCCATGCAGTTAGCGGATCCTAAGGCTGCCGAAGTCTTTGATCCGAAGGCGTGGAAGCGAATTAAGGACCGTGCCCGCGATATTAAAATTGATATTAAGCCTGATGTTCCTGATTCACTCAACGCGACCTTACGTCCCTATCAGGTCGAGGGTTACCAGTTCCTTGCCTATCTCGCCACGAATGGTTTTGGTGGAATACTTGCTGATGACATGGGTCTTGGTAAAACGATTCAGAGTATCACTTATCTTCTTTGGCTGCGGAAATATATTGATGAAACCAAAGATGCGAACGTTAAGATTGGTCCAGCTCTTGTGGTTTGTCCAAAGTCTGTTCTTGATGTTTGGGCAACCGAAGCTGGGAAATTTGCCCCAAATCTCAAACTGAAGATTTTGCGAACCCGCGACGATTTGGATCTTGATGAAGTGAACAATGAGCTCGACATCCTTGTTCTCAACTATGCCCAGCTGCGGGTGTGTGGAGATCAGCTGAACAAAGTCCGCTGGCTGACCGTTATTCTTGACGAGGGACAACAGATTAAAAACCCAGACTCTAAGGCCGCCAAATGCGCCCGTGAATTGAATGCAGAAAATCGCCTAGTTTTGACTGGTACTCCTATCGAGAATCGCCTCATGGATATGTGGTCACTAATGGCTTTTGCGATGCCGGGAGTTCTCGGGACCCGCGCTTATTTTAAGCGTCGTTTCGATAAGCGTAAGGATCCAAGTAGCCAAAATCGTCTCGCCGCGCGCTTGCGCCCATTCCTTCTTCGCCGGACTAAGGGCCAAGTGGCAAAAGATCTCCCACCAAGAACGGAAGAAGAAGTCTTTGCCGGAATGGAGGGAATCCAAGAAGAGCTCTACAAGGTGGAGCTGAAGCGGATTCAACAAGCTTTGCTTGGTCTTGATTCCGATGAGGCGGTGAAGAAAAACAGTTTCGCAATTCTTCAGGGCCTGATGCGCCTTCGTCAGATTTGTTGTCACCCAGGTTTGATCGATCCGAAGTGGCTCAAAGAAGAAAGCGCGAAGATGAATGCTCTTTTCTATCTACTGGATCAGCTTCGCGAAGAGGGACACAAAGTCCTCGTCTTTTCACAGTTTGTATCGATGCTCGATATCATCAAGATGCGTCTTGAGGTCGAGAGTCGTCCCTTCAACTACCTCACTGGACAAACCAAGGATCGCAAAGGGGAGATCGAGAAATTCCAAACTACGAAGGATGCTTCAGTGTTCCTTCTTTCGTTAAAAGCGGGTGGTGCAGGCTTGAATTTAACTTCGGCATCTTACGTGATTCTCTATGATCCATGGTGGAATCCGGCGGTGGAAAACCAGGCTATCGATCGAACTCACCGAATTGGTCAAAAAAACAAGGTGATCGCTTATCGTCTTCTGACCCGTGATTCGGTGGAAGAGAAGATCCGGATCCTGCAACACCAAAAGACGGCTCTTGTGACCAACATTTTGGGCGACGAAGGGTTCGCTAGTAATCTGGGTGTCGATGACCTCCAGTTCATTTTAAGCCACGGTGGGAGTGATGATGATGAAATCCCACCGCCACCTCCTAAGGAGGCCGATGTCCAGAAGGTCACGACAAAAAAGAAATCTACTGTCCAAAAAGTGGCAAAAAAGGCGGCTAAAAAGGCAGCTAAGAAGGATTCAAAGTCGTAACGGACTTAGAAAATTAGCGCCATGAAGCTTCGTGCTTCTTGGTGTTGATTTTTTTCCTACAGGTGTGCTGGTTTTACGGCATACATACGTGGAGCCTAATGGGGGCATTTGATCTTTCCTTCGCACGGATTGGCTGGAGCCTGGGTGGACGGTGGGGGAATTGGATCAAGCGGGGAGAGAGTTCTTGATGCTTTGGAAAAGTTAAATATTCTCCCTCCATGGCCGCTGCCGTGAGTTACACTGAAGACGATATTAAAAGCCTCGATTGGAGGGAGCATATTCGGTTGCGTCCCGGAATGTATATCGGGAAGCTGGGAGATGGATCTTCGGCGGACGATGGGATTTACATCTTGCTAAAGGAAGCGCTCGATAACTCGGTTGACGAGTTCGTGATGGGTCACGGCAAAGAGATTACGATTGATATTGATGACGAGAGTCGAGTTGAGGTGAGGGACTTCGGACGGGGAATTCCTCTTGGTAAGCTAATGGACTGTGCGGCCAAAATTAATACGGGTGCGAAGTATGATAGCGAGGCTTTTAAGAAGTCGGTAGGGCTAAATGGAGTGGGGATCAAGGCGGTGAATGCGCTAAGCGAATTCTTCGAGATTCAGGCTTGGCGTGAAGGTAAGACGAAGGCGATTGAGTTCTCAAAAGGGGAAGTGGTTGAGGAGATGAAAAAACCGGTAAGCGATGAATCAGTGGGCGGAACCCGCTTGGCTTTTGAGGTTGATCGGACAGTTTTCCCCAAGCGAACCAAGTTCCGTGATCCCTTCGTGGAGAAAATGTGTCGCTATTATTGCTACTTAAATCCGGGTCTGGCATTGATCTTCAATGGAAAGAAATTCCGATCAAGGAATGGTCTTTTGGATCTTCTAAAAGAGGAGATGGATGAAACTCCGCTTTATGAGCCGATTTATTTGACTGGTAAGGACATCGATGTGGTCTTCACCCATAGCCAGGGTGGAAGTGAGGATTATTATTCTTTTGTGAATGGTCAGAATACGACGCAGGGCGGGACTCACCTCGCGGCGTTTCGAGAGGCACTGGTGAAAGTGATCCGCGAATTTTATAAGAAGAGTTATGATCCTTCTGATATTCGCGCTGGGATTACGGGGGCGATTTCGGTGCGAATTGAAGAGCCAGTTTTTGAAAGTCAAACAAAGACGAAGTTGGGATCGGCCACGGTCGCCCCGGAAGGCGAGACGGTGCGGACCTTTATTGGGAATTTCCTGAAGGAGGAACTGGATAACTATCTTCACAAAACTCCAGCAGTAGCCGAGGCGATTCAGAAGCGTATTCTTTCTGCTGAGAAAGAGCGTAAGGAACTAAGTGGAGTGAAGAAATTGGCTCGCGAGCGAGCGCGCCAGACCAAGGTTCACAACAAGAAGCTCCGCGATTGCCGAGCTCACTTTAATACTAAGCACAAGCGTCGCGCGGACACTACGGTTTTTTTGACAGAGGGTGATTCGGCCAGTGGATCAATCACGAAGTGTCGCGATGTAGAGTCTCAGGCCGTATTTTCCTTGCGTGGAAAACCGCTCAATACTTTCGGGCTAACCAAGAAGGTAGTCTATGAAAATGAGGAGTTTGCTTTGCTTCAGGCGGCTTTGGGAATCGAAGACGATATCGAATCGCTGAGATTTAATCGGGTCGTGATCGCGACCGATGCCGACGTTGATGGAATGCATATTCGTTTGCTCCTGCTGACTTTCTTTCTCCAGTTTTTTCCGGAGCTAATTCGTGAAGGACATCTTTTCATACTGCAGACCCCACTTTTTCGCGTGAGGAATAAAAAGAAGACCATTTACTGCTACGATGACGACGAACGAGAAGCTGCAATGAAGGAGTTGGGCCGCAATCCCGAGATCACCCGATTCAAGGGCTTGGGTGAGATTTCGCCTGACGAATTTAAGTTCATGATTGGTAAAGACATGCGGCTGGATCCGGTGCAGATGGAGGAAGGCAGAGGTCTTAAAGAGATGTTAACCTTTTATATGGGGAAAAATACGCCTGATCGTCAGGGGTTCATTATCAAGAATCTTCGTGATGACGTTGATTCTGCCGAGGTTTAGGCAGATTCCATCTACCTCTCCAATTACTGAATTTGCGATATCGGTGAAACGGGCATAGAACTCAGCAGGAATTTGCGACGGTTCTTGAAACTTCTATTCTGCTCATGAAAAAACTGATTTTCTTCTTAGCCGCTTTGTCACTGACACTGAGTGCTTCAGCTCAGCTCGTCATCAATGAACTCCTTTACGATCCCTCGCCGGGGAACGACGTCAACCAAGATGGTGAGGCGAATACTAGCCAAGATGAATTCGTAGAAATCGTCAATACTGGCAATGTAACGGTAAACATTGGCGGCTATCAGATTACAGATCTGAGCGGCAATTTTTTCGAATTTCTTCCTGGGACAATGATCGGCGCCAATGAGGCTATTGTAGTTTTTGGTGGAGGTAATCCGGCAGCTACTCTCAACGGAGTTTCGGTTTTTGTTGGTGCTCCGAGTCTCAACAATAGTGGTGACACAATTACTCTTCAGGACAATTCTTTTACGCTAGTGGATCAAGTAAGGTATGAGGATAATTCCTCTGATGACGAATCATTGAACCGAAGCCCGGAATTGGTTGGAGGATTTCAGCCCCATACGACCATCGCTGGTTCGGTGAGCTCAGAGTCGCCTGGCACCGACGTAACGGGTGCGAGTTTTGGGGATCCTCTACCATCTATCATGTTATCTCCTGCCACTAGTTCGATTAGTGAAAGCGGAGCAGGTAGCACGACGACTTTGACAGTCAACCTTCCGGAGGCTCCCGCCAACTATCCACTGAGAGTGGATCTCACTAGCGATGATTTGACGGAGGCTACCGTGCCTGCGACCCTAAGTATTACGAGCGGATTGACTGCAACTTTTCTGGTGACTGGAGTTGACGACCCAGATCCTGACGGTGCCCGCAAGGTTTCAATTAGTGCGGTGGCGGAGGGTTTTCGGGGCGCAGTGGCGACTGTGACCGTGACCGATGATGGCGATGTTGGAACAGAAACGGGCAGTCCACTTTTGATTACACAATATCACGAAGGTTTTTCGAATAACAAATACATCGAGTTGACCAATGTTTCTGATTCTGAAATTGACCTTGGTAACTTTATTTTGACTCGATGGTCTAATGCTTCGACGGAAGACTTCAAGACTGACGGGAACTTCCCAAGCAGCCAGTTAGCCCTTTCGGGATTTCTGCCCGCTGGTGCGAGTTTCATTGTGGCAAACCCGAGCGCGACGACGCCAGTTGCAGCAGGTGCCGCGGATGTGACTTCTGATATTACCTTTTATAACGGCAATGATTCAGTCGTCCTTTATCAAGGGGATACTGGTGAAACTGCCAACATAGTCGATGCGATCAGCGTGACCGCTGATGGGAACGAGGGAAATGATACAAGTGTCGTAAGGGAGAACACTTTGACTGGATTCAATCTCGACGCTGGTTCGACCTTTCGTGATTTCCCTGTCGTTTGGCAGGAAGTCTCAATTGGGGAAGTGGATGGCTCGGCTTTAGGAACTAATAATTTTATCGGTTCAAGTGTTCTCGGCAAGAATTCGCCCTTAGTTGGTTTTAAGACGACATCAGTCACAGTTAATGAAGCGGACGGAACGGCTGATATTGAAGTTGAGATTTTGAATCCGGATGGGGCAGCGGTAACTGTTTCAATTATGTTGGAAGATATTAATAGCACTGCTGCTGCTGCCGATATTGGTAATTTTTTGAGCCGAACTGTAACTTTCCCGGCCGGTGCGCAGAGTGGTGACACTCAGATGATTACGGTGACCTTAGCTGATGATTCGGAGCAAGAGACTGCCGAGACCGCTATCTTTTTTCTCTCAGATCTTACGTCCAATGGAGACGCCCGCATCAGTGGAGCTTCCGCTTTTAATCTGAATATCCAAGACAACGATACAGTCATTCCTCCGGTTTATATTTCTGAGATTGCCGATCCAGGCGATAACTTCGAAGGGCGTTTCGTAGAGCTTTTCAACCCGACTAACGAGGATATCGACTTGGGTTCAGGAAATTGGAATATTGTTTATTATGTCAATGGTAGCAGCAATGGCCGGGCTATTCCTTTGTTTGGAACTATTCCTGCTAGAGGAACTTTTGTGATCGCCAACAATAGCGTTAACTTCGCTGCGGCATATCCCGATGCTCCGGCACCTGACCAAGAAAGTAGCACCATCAATTCAAATGGTGACGATAACATCGAGCTGCGATTCGGTGGAGACCAGTCTACCGGAGCTTTGGTTGATGTTTATGGGCAGCCTGGCACAGACGGAACTGGTGAAATTTGGGAATTCTTAGATTCTCGGGTTGATCGCGCGGTTGGTGCTCCGAATGCCACCTTTACGATCGAAGAGTGGATCATTACCCCGGCGGTTGTGGCCGATATGACTCCTAGTGTGCATGGCGGCGGAGGTCCTCCGCTTGTGACTGGACTGGAAGTTCTAGGTTTCTTGGTTGACCCCGTAATTGGTCAAGCTGAGTTCATTGTTTCAGGGCTTGGAACTAAGGTCTGGATTCTCCAATCCTCGAGTAATCTCGGCGCAACTGATGCTTGGGAAGAAGTGCCGGGTGGTTTTGCGGAAATTGATAATCCGGATGGTTCAACGACGATTCGGTTTTCCGATGCCATTTCATCGACACCGGCTCGCTACTACCGCTTGATTGAACAGCCATAGGGGTGGGCGATCTCTAAGTTGAATTTCAAGAGGGTGGGATTTCCCGCCCTTTTTTTGTTGGGGCTTAGCGCTTCGATTGTTAGCTTTTCTTAACAAACAATTGTTTGAGCCAAGACATGGACGAAACTAATGATTCCAAGGAGCCGCGCGAGAATCTTTCGCTGGGCGGGATGTATTCCGACTACTTCCTCGATTACGCTAGTTATGTAATCATGGAGCGCGCTGTCCCTCATCTTGGGGATGGCTTGAAGCCAGTGCAGCGTCGGATCCTCCATTCGATGCGCGAGTTGGAAGATGGACGTTACAACAAGGTCGCGAACGTGGTCGGAAATACCATGAAGTATCATCCGCACGGGGATGCTTCAATTGGTGATGCGATGGTGCAGCTGGGTCAAAAAGACCTTTTAATTGATACTCAGGGAAATTGGGGAAACGTCTTAACCGGAGATCGGGCAGCTGCCCCTAGATATATTGAGGCTCGGCTCACTCCGTTCGCACTTGAGGTCGGGTTTAACCCAAAAACTACCGAATGGACTCGAAGCTACGATGGCCGAAATAAGGAGCCGGTCACCTTGCCGATGAAGTTTCCTCTCTTGTTGGCACAAGGAGTGGAGGGCATAGCTGTAGGGCTAGCTTGCAAGATTCTTTCGCATAATTTCATTGAACTGATTGAGGCCTGTATTTGTGCCTTGCGGAAGCAGCCATTCGAGCTGTTCCCTGATTTTCATACCGGTGGTTTGATCGATGTGAGCGACTATCGCGATGGCTTGCGTGGCGGCAAAGTCCGGGTGCGTGCCGATGTTGAAATCGTGAAAGCAAAGCTGATTCGAATCGGCTCGATTCCCTTTGGAACCACGACTGGGGGAGTGATGGATTCAATCGTTAGTGCAAATGATAAGGGGAAGATCAAGATTTCTAAAATTGAGGACAACACGGCGGAGAATGTTGAGATCCTGGTCCACCTTCCGGCTGGGGCCGATGCCGAAACAACACGTGAGGCTCTCTATGCGTTTACTGATTGTGAGGTGAGTATCTCTCCAAATGCTTGTGTCATTCATGATGGCCAGCCGCATTTTATGCCGGTGAGCGAAATCCTTAAAAATTGCGCCTTTCTGACAAAGGATCTCCTGCTCAAAGAACTGGAAATTCTCCTCGGTGAACTCAATGAGAAATGGCACTTTAGTTCACTAGAGAAAATCTTCATTGAGAACCGAATCTACCGCGATATTGAGGAATGTGAAACTTGGGAGGCGGTCATCGAAGCGATTGATAAAGGTTTGGGACCCTTCAAAAAATTGCTCAAGCGCGAGGTGACTCGGGATGATATTATTCGTTTAACTGAAATCAAAATTAAGCGAATTTCAAAGTATGATGGATTTAGAGCTAATGAGGAAATTCGAGGTCTTGAAGACCGCATTGAAGAGACTGAGAAACATATCAAGAATATCACACGTTATTCGATTGCTTACTTTAAATCACTCATCAAAAAGTATGGCAAGGGACGCGAGCGTAAAACCGAACTTGCTGAATTTGGGGTGGTGAAACGTTCGGCAGTGGTGGTTGCTAGCGAGACCCTTTATCTGGATCGTAAGAACGGCTTTGCGGGTATTAGCCTGAAAAAAGAAGATGCTCTTGAGAAATGTTCAACGCTTGATGACATCATTATCTTCTCCCTCGATGCCGAGATGCGTGTCACTAAGGTAGCCGATAAGATTTTTGTTGGAAAGCGTCCGGTCCATGTCTCGGTTTTCCGTAAGGATGGGCCCAAGGTCTATTCGATGATCTACCGGGAGGGTCGCGAGGGTCCTTACTATGCCAAGCGATTCAAAGCAGGTGGAGTGACTCGCGATAAGATTTACAAAATGGGTAAAGGGACCAAAGGGTCCCGGGTGATGTATTTTGCGGTCCATGACACAGAGGAGGCGAGTGCTGCAAATACGGTTGTCGTCCATCTCAAACCTGCGCTTCGTCTGAGAAATGTTTCCCGTCCTTTTTCCTTTGGTGAAATTGCGCTTAAAGGGCGGGGCTCAAGGGGAAATATCGTCACCAAGCTGAATGTTGATAGAATTGTTCGTGCGATAGCTACTGACTTTGGTGAAAGTTAGGCTTGCTCACTTCTTTAAGCGCCTGCATAGTGTTTAAATGAACACTAAAATGTATTGGCGGCTGCGATTGGGTTGGGCTCGTTGGCGTATGAAAATTGTGCGCAGTCGAGTCTGGAAGGCCATTCGTCGGTCGAGATTTCGTCGAGCCCCGAGGCATTTCCATCAACTTGAATTACCATTTCGGTAAAATGGCGGATATCGAGGTGGCTCAGTCGTTGGTTGTAGAAGAGATGATGGGGAATTAGGGGGTGAGATAAGATAGTGGATTTCTTTGGTTTTAGAGACAGGTTTAAAAGGGCAAGTGGAGCTCTTAGGTCGCAGAGCGGTCTAAATTCCTTGTGATTTAGAAAGATTTGTTTGGACCTAAATAGATCCGAATACCCTGACGAAGATCAATCTGTGTGAATCCATTATAAGATGGAATTGCTGGAAAAACGAATGGTAGGGACACTGGCCATAATGTTTCGCTAGCGCTCGTCGATGATTTTGAAGTTGAGGGCTTCCTGATTTATTCCCGAGCAAGAGAGTTATGTTTGAGTCTGATTAGAGCTTACCATAATAGGGGGTGAAATTTAAAATTCTGCCTAATCTCATTGAAGTTCGTCTATGGAAGGCCTTGGATTTATTCGTAAGCATCTTAATCTGCTTTGGGACACGAATGTAGTGAGTGACAAAAGGGAAAACTTAAGTTTGGTGGCAAGAGTAGTGCGTGCGCTGGATGACTCGAAGCCGAAGTGGTGGAAACGTCTGTTGGCAGCTGTTCTGGCTTCATTAATTCTGGTGGGATGTGGCAAGATCGCTGAAAAATTGAACTCGCCATGCATTGATTTGGTTTGCAGCGTTTGGTGGGAGGAGGCAACTGCGACCTTGTTGGATAGTCATGGGCAGACTGCGATCCGGTATTCGTATGAGGTTGGGGGCCAGACCTTTTCAGGAAACCAGTTTTCATTTGGTGATATCAGCGGCGAGTTGATGGAGGTGAAAATCGCACAATTTATTGAGAATCAGAATTTAGAAGGAGAGTTTACGGTTTTTGTGAATCCGGATGCGGCAGGTGAAGCCGTGATTCAGCGCTCACTAACCCCAAATGCCTGGATGTTAATTCCCCTTTTACTAGTTTTGTTGGCGCTGAGTATCGCAATTGCAGGATATGCCGTTCTTCCGACCCTTGTTTATTGGTGGCGAGGAAAATTACGGAGGGAATTTATGTTAGATGCCCCTGAGTTAATTGTGTCTTCTTTAAAAGACGGAGGGGCTGGCACCAAATTGTTATTCTCCTCAATGACAATAGTCCATCGCGGGATTTGGTTCTTAATGTGGTCAATTTTCTGGATCCTCTTAATCTCGCTGGGAGCGGTGGGGGGTGGATTACTAATGATCAAATTAGGAGATCTGCGATGGATTTATATCTGGGCTGCCTTGGCATCTTTTGTTGTCGTAGGCTTGTTCATTAGCTGGTTGATTTTTCGAAGAACATTTTCCTCGCAACCTCCGGGGGTAGTGTTTTTTTTGGATGGTTGGAAGGGTAAGAAATCTGTGGTTGAGGACGAAAAGGTGAGCGTTCATTGGATGTCAGATCCAGATGAAAAAGACAATTTTCGCTCTTGTCGAGTTGGTCTAGGGAGATGGCAAAATGAGCAATCTTTTTCCAGGTGGCGCAAAAGTCATCCCGACTGGCGTGATACCTTAGTGGACATTTTACGGGGTACGGTCGGGGCGCATAGTTTCGATTTAGATACTGTGGGTCGTTTTGATGGTCCGGTGCTGTTAGGCGAGGAGCTCCATCTCGTCATGATCTGGCAAGAGTGGGATGGTAAGGTGCGTCAGACCTCCATCTTTTTAGGTCGACTCTATGCAAGTTGACTGATTTTGGAGGTTAGGAATAGTATTTGAGATGTCGGATTGGTTTGATGCGCTTCCATCAAATAATCGAATGGAAGAGTTTCGGTAAAACCTTGTTTCAGATCGTAACACCCTTGAGAATTTTTTAATGCCGGGTGCTACGATATTCGATAAATTAGGGGTTTCAGGTCCTGACACACGAATCCCTTAATCTTCTCCAGATTAAGCCTCCATTTCTGGGTTTTACCAGCGCTTGTTCTCAACTCACTTCAATGATTCCACTCCGCACTTGACTCGATTTTTTATAATCGGTGGATAGTCTGAATGCGAATGTGTATTCTTTTTTCTTCAATAGGACATGATCTAGGTCAAAGATCCGCTGGCACTTGAGAAGATTTCAGCTAGACAAAAGAGCCGGGGATAATAGCTCCCAACTCTGAGGGTTATGCCGAACTATTAGTTCAAAGTTTCAGAAAAATATTTTAGATTATGTCATTTAAATCATCAGAATATCGTCACGTGGATTACGGCTGGGACGATGCAAGAGTCGGCTCAATGAGCGCTGCCGAGCGTTTAGCTTACCGATCAAATATTCTTGGGAATGATCAGCGTATTACTAATACAGGAGGTGGGAATACTTCGTCTAAAGTAATGGAGACGGATCCATTGACTGGTGAGGAAGTTGAGATTCTTTGGGTCAAAGGTTCTGGTGGGGACCTGCGGACTTCAAAAATCGAAAATTTTTCTTCCCTGTATCAAGAAAAGCTCATCGCGTTACAGAAGATTTACAACGAAACTTTACCGAACGGAGTGAAGACCCAAATCGAAGATGATATGGTAGGGATGTATCGCCATACTACTTTTAATCTCAACCCCCGTCCTTCCTCGATTGATACTCCGCTGCATTCTTTTATCCCATACAGGCATGTTGACCACATGCATCCGAACGCGTTTATTTCGATTTGCGCTACCAAGAATTCAGAGGCGATCACCCGGGAGATTTTTGGAGATGATGTGATTTATACCTCCTGGCAGCGCCCGGGTTTTGATCTCGGTCTTTTGTTTCAAGAGGTTTGTAAAAATCATCCTCAGGCTAAAGGGATTAATATGGGGCAGCATGGACTGATCAATTGGGCGGATGACGATAAGGAATGTTACGAACTCACCCTAGATTTGATTGAGCGGGCTGGCAGGTATATCGAAGAAAGGGATAAGGGCGAGCAGACTTTTGAAGGGCAGAAATATGAAAATCTTTCGGCCGATCATCAGAAAGACTTAGTCAGTAAAATTGTGCCATGGTTGCGAGGGCAGGTCAGCCAACAGAATCGTTTTGTCGCAACAATTGAATCAACGGAAGCTGCTCTGGAGTTTGTGAACTCTCATGCCGCAAAGCGTCTCGCTGAGCTGGGGACTTCGTGTCCCGATCATTTTCTGCGAACTAAGATCAAGCCACTCTATATTGATTGGGATCCCCAAAGTGAAGATTCCGAAATCCTGAGGGCTAAGCTTCTGGAGGGGTTGAGGGGCTATCGTGCTGACTATGTGAAATACTACGAGGCGAATAAGGAACTGTCTTCGCCTGCAATGCGTGACCCGAATCCGACCGTGGTGCTTATTCCGGGAATCGGGATGGTGGCTTTTGGAAAGAACAAATCAGAATCACGGGTGACGGCTGAATTCTATAATTGCGCAATCTCGGTGATGCGCGGGGCAGAGGCGATTGATGAATACATCGGATTACCACAGAAAGAGGCTTTTGATATTGAATATTGGGCTCTTGAGGAGGCGAAACTGCAGCGTATGCCTCCCGAGTGTGAGTATGCACGGAGAGTGGTTATTGTGGTAGGAGCCGGCAGTGGAATTGGAAAAGAAATGGCTCATCTTATGACCGACCACGGTTCGCATGTCGTCTGTGCTGACTTGAATTTGGAGGCAGCCGAAAAGACTGCGGCCGAATTGATTGAAAAAGTTGGAAAGGGGATCGGGGTTGCCGGAACTGGAGTTTCGGGGTGTGGAAACGCGATTGGTGTGGCGTGTAACGTAACAGATCGTGGCTCGATTAAGGCGATGTTAGATGAAGTGATTTACGCCTATGGTGGTTTCGATCATATCGTGGTGACTGCGGGGGTTTTCGTTCCGCCTGATCGGAGCGGACATATCCCTGATGAAAAATGGGGACTTACTTTTGGGATCAATGTTTCTGGTCCTTACTTCGTCGCAGATGAGGCTGCTAAAATTTGGAAAGAACAAGGGCTCAAAGGCTCGATGGTGGTCACGACGAGTGCTAATGCGGTTGTTTCTAAAAAAGGCAGCCTTGCTTATGATGCCTCGAAAGCGGCCGCTAATCATTTACTCCGTGAGTTGGCAATCGAACTTGCGCCTCTCGTTCGGGTGAATGGAGTCGCTCCCGCTACGGTGGTGGCTGGAAGTGGGATGTTTCCAAGGGACCGGGTGATTGCGTCGCTCACGAAATACGAAATCACTTTTAGAGATGATGAAGGCACTGAGGATCTTCGCGACAAGCTTGCACAGTTTTATGCCGACCGAACACTCACTCAATCTCCTATAACGCCTCAGGACCAAGCGCAGGGGATGCTCTTTATGCTCAGTGATGCTTCTTCAAAAACTACCGGCCAAATCTTAGCGGTTGACGGAGGGCTTCAGGAAGCCTTCCTGCGTTAATTTGCTCATGAAGACTGACATTCTACTAATCGGCTCAGGGATCATGTCCTCGACGCTCGGAGTGATGCTCAAAGAGTTGAATCCAGCTCTCTCAGTGCAGCTCTTTGAAGTGACTGAAAAGCCGGCTCAGGAAGCTTCAAATGGTTGGAATAACGCGGGGACTGGTCACGCTGGAATTTGCGAGCTATCTTACACTCCAAACCAAGAAGAGGATGGGACGGTCGATGTCTCGAAAGCGATCTCGGTTTTTGAAGACTTCGAACATTCTCTTCAGTTCTGGGCGCACACGGCGCGTCGGGGGATCATCAAGGATACAAGGAAATGCTTGAATTCGTTGCCACACATTTCCCTTGTTCATACTCAAGAGCAGGTGCCTTACCTCAAGGCTCGCTACGAGGGCTTGAAGAAGCATCATTTCTTTGAGCCGATGAGGTTTTCGACAGATCGGAAGGAGATTGCTGATTGGGCCCCACTTTTAATGAAAGGACGTAATGAGGCGCAACCGGTAGCTGCGACTCATATGGATGGCGGGACAGATGTGAATTTTGGCGAAATTTCTCGAAGTTTTTGTCAATGGATCGATGAACAGGAAAACTGTAGGACCCAGTTTGGACACCGGGTCGTTGATCTCAATAAGAAGACTTCGGGAAAGGGTTGGATTGTCACTGTGCGTAATGAGAAGACGTGCCAGAAACAGAAGATTCACGCCGATTTTGTTTTCGTAGGAGCTGGCGGGGGATCCCTTCCGTTGCTTCAAAAATCGGGTATCCCTGAAGTGAGCGGGTATGGCGGTTTTCCGATTGGTGGGCAGTGGATGATCAGCCGGAATCCTAAGGTTGTGGCGAAGCATACTGCTAAGGTCTATGGGCAGGCTCTTGGCGCAGCTCCGACGATGGCGGTTCCCCACCTTGATACGCGTATGATTGATGGTAAGCAGTCCTTACTCTTTGGGCCATTTGCGGCCTGGACTGGCAAATTCCTTCACAATGGAGGGAGCCACTTTGATTTGCCCCTTTCGGTGCGTCCCGGAAATATTCTCTCACTGATGAGGGTTGGAATGCATAATTTAGATCTCGTCAAATATCTCGTCGAGCAAGGGTTGCAGTCCAAGGAATCGCGGATGCGCGAATTGCGCAATTTTTATCCGGATGCCTTGGCCGAGGACTGGGAGGTCATTGATGCTGGTATTCGGGTTCAAGCCATCAAACAGGAACCTGGGGAAGAACCTGGAATCGTTCATTATGGAACGGAAGTGCTCACGAGCGCTGATAAAACTATTTCAGCGCTCCTTGGGGCGTCACCGGGTGCTTCGGTTTCAACTCAAGTGATGCTTGAGTGTATTCAGCGTTGTCTTCCCCAGTTGCTTGAATCTGACGAAGCAAAGGAGCGGATGAGCGATATGATTCCAAACTGGAATCATGATCTTAAAGTAGATTCGGCGCGAAACCGTTATCTCGAGATTCATGAGAAAGCGATGACTGACCTTAATCTTATTTGATCGATGGCTGACGGCGCGGTTTTTTTGGCAGTTGATCTTGGCGCGGGAAGCGGCCGGATCATCGCGGGTTTGATGTTAGGAGGAAGGCTCTCTCTAGAGGAGGTTTATCGCTTTAAGAACGAACCTGTTGAAAAAAGTGGAAACCTTTATTGGGATTTCGAGGGGCTTTGGGCTGGGGTGCTAGAAGGTTTAAGGTTGTCGGTGGTTCGATATGGGGCCGAGAATATTTCTTCTATCGGGGTAGATACTTGGGGTGTCGATTACGGGTTTATAGATAAGAGCGGGCAGCTCCTTGGTAAGGTAAGGCACTACCGTGACCCGCGGACAAAAAACATGTATGAGGATCTTGCGAAACGAGTTTCCAAGGATGTCATTTTTGAAAAGACAGGGATCCAATTCATGAATATTAATACGCTTCCGCAGATGCGTGCAGAAGTTAAGGATCCTGATTCATTACTGCCTCTCGCAGATCAGTTTTTGATGGTGCCAGACTTAATTAACCTTTCCCTAACTGGGCAGGCCTTTTGCGAGCGAACCAATGCAAGCACGACCCAATTTTATAATCCTATAAAAAAGGATTGGTCGCGAACTTTGTTCGAAGCTTTGAAGCTTCCGTTGGACCTTGCTCCGAAATTTGTGTCTCCTGGGACTAATCTTGGAATGGTTAAGGCTTCGGTCAGAGATCAAACGGGATTATCTGTAGAAACTAGAGTGGTGACGGTGGGGGCGCATGATACCGCTTCGGCGGTGGCAGCGGTTCCCGCAGAAAGAGGAACGAAATTTGCCTATTTGAGCTCGGGAACTTGGTCTCTGCTGGGGGTGGAACTTGAAAAGCCCATCATCACTTCTCTTGCTCAGTCCTATAATTTCACGAATGAGGTTGGGGTTTTCGACACGATTCGGCTTCTGAAAAATATTAATGGCTTATGGGTGGTGCAGGAATGCCGTCGAGTTTGGAAGGAGCAGGGGAATGATTGGAGTTACCGTGAGCTTGCAGAAATGGCGTCGGGAGCTAAGCGATTACAATCGTTTATTGATCCTGATGATGACCGCTTTGCGGGGCGTTGTAACATGCCTCTTGTGATTCAGGACTACTGCCGCGAAACGGGACAATCTGTTCCAGAGGGGCCAGCTGAGATTCTTCGATTGGTCACTGATAGTTTGGCGATGAAGGTTCGCTTTGTGCTGGAGAGGTTAGAAGAGGTGACTGGATACCGAATTGAAGTTCTTCACATCATCGGAGGTGGAGGTCAAAATGATCAGCTTAATAAAAGCATTGCTAGTAGTATTAATCGACCAGTTGTGGTGGGGCCGTACGAGGCAACTGCAGCGGGGAACGTTATGATGCAAAAGGTCGCCCTGGATGGGCTTCGGAGTTTGGGCGAAGGTCGCGATCTGATCCGAGAGTCTTTTCAGACAAGGCGCTTTGAGCCGGCTCATCCCGATGACTGGGCGACTGCCTACGTGCGTTTCAGGGATCTCCTGAATGGGTGATTCTGCGGGGTTTTCGAGTTGGAGAAGTCTTGACCCTAGGAGCCGATAAAAGAAGAACCGTATTCTCCAAAAAGGAAAATACGGTCCTCAGAATACTAAGTTTAGTTTCCTTGGTTTACTCGTTTTCGACGACTCGGAAGAAGAGCTTTTCGATTTCCGGACTCAAGTTTGTAAAGGTAAAGGTTGTTGTCTCACCTTGGGATTCAATGCTGTCATTGATATCGGTTTCAAAATCGAACAGATCGGTCGAGGTGAAGACCGAATAGGTTTGATTGTTTCGTGAGTTCCATGTGAGAGAAACTTGTTTTGTCTCTTTGTCGTATGAGAACGCTATGACTTCCAGAGGAGCCAAGGAGCCGGCCTCACCGAAATACTCAATCTCTGCCAAAGCGTGGTTTGGTCCTCCTGTCCGGGTCACATCGTAACGGATGAATTTGTAAGGATTCGAAGCAGAGGGAAGGTCAATACGAGCAGTCTGGTTCCGCGTCGCACCCCAAATAGAAGGGCCGTCGATACGCTCGTAGATGATCTCAAAAGTGATGCCATCGTTTGATCCCTGAATTTGGAAATCAAGAGGATCACGAGAAGGAGTGTCATTACTTGAAGTCAGGGTGAAGTGAGTCAGCGAAACTGGGTTTTCAAACTCAACGGTAGCAAAAACCGGAGCTCCGCCACAGCAGAGTTTATTTTGTCCGCCACCGGTTAGGTTGTCGAACATGTCAAATGAGCCCTCACTCCCGCCAAAGTTGCCGAAGTATTCCTCAGCATTTGCAGTGATTGAAACCCAGTTAAAGTTTGTTCCGGCAGTTTGGCCGACATCTCCATTAGCAAAGATGGTTTCACCCTCTGTGCCATCATCTTCAGGATCAGTCAGATCACCTCCTAGGAGACCGTCAATCAGAGTGATCGTAGCAACATTGGATTTACTCTCGGGGTCATTGGGATCAGTTAAGTTCTCAATTTCGAATTTGTCATTCTGTCCGTCTCCATCGGTGTCAGTTTTATTAGGATCGCTTTTGTGCTCCTTGACCTCTGCTTCGTCAGTTAGACCATCACCATCTGAATCTTCCTCATTCGGGTTAGTGAGATAGGTGATGACTTCCTCTCGGTCGGTAAGGCCGTCTTCATCTGAATCGTCAGAATCAGGTCGAGTAAAATGAACTGTGATTTCATCTTCGTTACTGAGTCCATCTGCATCTAAGTCACCATCAGGACCGTTTACACCAGTCGCGGAGTTAGGGTCTAAGCCATTTTGAATTTCGATTCGATCATTCAGTCCGTCTTCATCAGAATCAGGATTGTTTGGGTCGGTGAAATAGATCGTAGTTTCATCTTCGGTGCTAAGACCATCTTGATCGGGGTCATTAAATCCTAATGGAACCATAGAATCTTCGATTTCTGCGGCGGTGAGAACTTCATCGAATACTTTGACTTCATCAATCGCGCCATTGAAACTTTGGCCTGCAGGATCATCAGCATCGCGTCCATGGCCACCAATAATAACAGGGAGTGCGTGGCCTGACATGGTGCCGCCAGCTCCGCGGGCGGTCTCGACTCCGTTGACATAGACAACTTTGTCTGCGCCATCAAATTGCCAAGCAACGTGGGTCCATTCCCCGATAGCTACAGTTCCTGCATCATTGAGGTCGTTTCCCCAGCCGCCGTAGTGAACGTTTGTGACACTGTCATCACGGATGCCATGGTGAAGCATTGCGGCGTTTCCTGGGCCGTCCTCTTGGCCAAAGATCATGTGATCGACATTGCCTCCACTGCCATCCCAATTGATCCATGCCATCGCGGTGTAGACCGAGTCGGGTCCCAGTGCTAATTCAGTTCCTGAGAACCCAGTCTGGATGTAAGCATCATTCGCTAAATTACGATTACCGTAGAAAGCGGATCCGAAGCTTGGGTCTTTACTGTCGACGTAAGTCACTCCACCCGCCACGGTTCCAGCGGTTTGAAGTGTGCCAAAATTTTCGATGCTTGATTCACTTTTCCCGTTGAAGGAATAGTAAAGAATGGGAGGGCTAAGTCCAGGAATGCTGTCCTCATCATTCGGATCACTTCCCTTTTCGACCTCATCAAAATCAGACCGGCCGTCGCCGTCAGTATCGCTGAGGTTAGGATTTGTTCCGGTATTGGATGCATTGACGAGCGTCCCAGTGTTTGTCTCAACTCCATCGGAAAATCCATCGCCATCGGTGTCGTTGCTCAGAGGGTTTGTGCCTGTATCATTCGCGTCCACAAAGGTGCCGGTGTTAGTTTCCGCTCCATCAAGGATCGAATCGTCATCAGTGTCATTGTCTTGAGGGTCTGTGCCATTCAGGAATTCATCAAGATTGGTTACATTGTCTGAGTCGTCGTCCTCTCCAGAGTCGTCGGCATTTTTGTCGAGCCCGTTGGCATCCTCATACGAGTCTGGTATACCGTCACCATCAGCATCGGTAACAGTCTCGACCTTGAGTGAATCAATTTCCCAGTTTGGAATATTGGTTCCGCGGGCGCCTTCGTCAAATGCCCCGACGAAGCGGATCTGAATATTGGAGCCGGCCGTCACACCGCCGACTCTGGCAATACTGGTGATAAAAGTCCCGTCGAGATAACCAGGGGAATCATTGCTGAATCCATCGAGATCTTTCAAGACGTGGTTGCCAATCAGAGGGTTAATATTGGTGTATCCGTTTTGGGTAAATGCTGATCGAGGCACGTTTGTAAATTCACCACCATCGATTGAGATTTGCAGACCAGCACCGTCCCAATCGCCGCCCTCAATACTGTATCGGTGATCAAAACTTACTTGGATCCCAGCTGTCGATGGAACTTCGATTGTGGGACTCGTAATGGTATTGGTCGCAGGTCCGGAGTCGTCTCCTTCAATTGACCAAGTTCCGCTCCCCGCATTGTAAAATGCCGGGATCGGCGTGTTCCCAGTCGCCTCCTGAACAAAACCGCCATCATTGTCAGCAAAGTTTTCTACCAGTAAATCGGTGGCCGTGGCTAAATAGGGTGGAAAGATTGCCAATATCGGCACAATCGGTAAGAGTTTGTATTTAATGCTGATCATATCGGTGTTTCTAACAGGAAGGGTGTAGTAGCTCACTTCTGCTCAAGCGCGTCAAGGTCATTCTAAATTCGATTGATGATTCGAGCGTCCTTCATCTTTCGACCAGGAGTGTTGGACGGGAATTTGGAGCAAGACGTTTGGGGTTCTCTAAGAGCTTTTCAATTTCGAATCCTTGGGCTTTTATCATTTGGAGCGGTTCGGTGAAGTCTGAAAGGATATCAGCTGGATCCTTCGAGAGGATCCACAAATACTTGTGATCAGGAGTTCCTACGATGGCTCGCTCGTAATCTTCATCAATCCAGAGAACCCAGTAGTCGCTCGGAAATAAGTTTGCGGGAAATGGATGAAAACGGACCTCGAGTTTTCCATCGCCCACCAGCTTGGCCGAGCCCGTGATCCGAGTTAGTTCCCCGTTCGATTTTAGTCCTTCATTCAAAATCCGAACAGGCCCCTCCAGTCCTACCCCATAAGTTGTTTTTGCCGCGATGAGGTCCCTTTCAAAGCGATTCGGGAGTCGTGCCAGTTCATGCCATTCTCCGTCATAGCGGTTTAGGTTAAAGTTTTGGACTGTTTGAATCGGCGGAAGAGATTTCGAGCAGGATGCCAAAAAGAGGGGAGCGATGAGAATTACTAGAAGTTTCATGATGTTATGCGATTTCGGCTACGATCTGGTCGGCAAGTAGCTTTTGGTAGCTGCCGATTCTTTTCGGCCATCCTTGGGCAAAGATTCCCTGAGTGTCCAGTTCATGATCGTAAGCAGGGGGATTTCCAGTCCCTGCACCCTCTCTCATAAACCCACGGGGAGGCTTTTACCATAAGTGGGACGGTTCCGTGAAATCGATAGTGAGCTGAAATGTAGGTTTCTTTCGAGATTCTAGTAATTATTGCGGCAATTACTGGTGTTTGTCATGCGCTCCATCCTGCTGGCAGGAGGATGAATAGAGTCTTTAAGGTGGGATTCGTGCTTCAAACTTGGAAGTCTGCGAGATCTTTTGGTCTCGACGAGGCCAGAAAAAAAGATTGAGGGGTGAATAGGGAGACAAACGAGGGAATCTGAATTTCCAGGAATCAGAGGCGAATCAAGCAAGTTTGCCACGGTGAACGTTTCACAGAGCCATGGGATTGATAAATCAGGTTGCTGAACGGCTCATTTTAAGACCGAATTGACATGGAAGTAAGCATTGGTTGTTTTGGGGAGAGGAATGTCTGGAGAATGGGCAGAAAAATATGAGTCCCTGAAAAAAATAAAGCCCTTATAATTAGGGGGTTATGGAGCTTGTGAAATTTTTCACAAATTCCCCTTGTGAAACAATTCACAAGCTCCTAAGAATCTTCCAGCGATGGCAAACTTTTTTCCCCGTTGGACAAACTTATTGCCGCTGAAAATTGCGGTTTGTCTTGGAGCTCTAGGTGCCGGCTTAGTTGCCGGAATCACCTACTATGCAACGCCCAAGGCGCAAAGGGTCGGTTACCAGCCCACTCAGCCCATACATTTTGACCACAACCTTCATGTGAGTCAGCTTGGTTTGGACTGCCGTTATTGTCACAGTTTCGTTGAGCATTCGGGCCACGCCAACGTTCCTTCAGCCAATACCTGTTGGAATTGCCATCAGCACGTGAAGAAGGGCTCACCTAAGCTTGCGGCCTTACGCTCCGCCATGGGGGTGGATGAATTCCATAGCCCAATTCTTGATGAAGGAGGAAGCCCAGTCGATGGGAAGCCGATCGAGTGGGTTCGTGTCCACAAGGCACCGGATTACGTCTACTTCAATCACTCGGCTCACCTAAATCGCGGAATCTCCTGCGTGAGTTGCCATGGCGAAGTTCACAAGATGGAGAAGGTTTATCATGCTGAGAGCCACTCCATGGGGTGGTGCCTCGATTGTCACCGTGCTCCTGAAAAGCACCTCCGTCCGCTGGAGGAAGTCTTTAATCTCAACTACGACCCCAAGATTTATCTGCAAGACAACGAAGTCATCGACACCGAGGGCTTGATCGTTGGAAAAGGAGAGCGAATCGAAGAACCTAAAGATTTCGGCAAATTCCTCCGCCTTCATTGGGGAGTTCAGCCAAAGGAGTCCTGTGCGACTTGTCACCGTTAATAACTGCCCGAGATGAGTAAACGCGTCTGGAACCCACCTGTCACTCCGAACAAAGGAGATACCACCACCGCTTGGCGTAGTGTCGGCGAAAAGGAAGGCGCTGAAAGCTTTCGAAATCTTCTCGATAAGGAATTTCCCCAAGGGGATACTCTCGATGAAGAGGAGCAAAAGGTTTCTCGCCGAAGCTTCACCAAGCTTATGGGAGCCTCAAGCGCTCTTGCTGGAATTGGTCTTGTGTCCTGCCGGCGTCCGGAAACCTACATTGTGCCCTATAAAAAGGCGCCTGAGTGGATTATCCCTGGCACGCCGCTTTTCTATGCGAGCACGCGCCCATCGGCAACTGGAGCAGTTCCTTTGGTAGTAACGACTTACGAAGGTCGTCCGACCAAACTTGAGCCCAACCATGATCACCCGGATGCTTCAGGAACTTGCGCCCAGACTCAGGCCTCTGTTCTTGATCTCTACTCTCCCTCACGTTCCCGTAAGATCCTCAAAGGAGGAAAGGAATCGACCAAGAGTGAGCTTAAGTCTTCACTTCAATCTCTTGAACTTGCCAAGACCGCCTTGGTTTTTGGCAATGACGATTCGCCCACCCGTAATCGACTTGCCAAAGTTCTGGCTAGCAAGGGAGTGACCCTTATTACTTACGAGGCGACCTCGGGCGAGCCTCTTGCTGCCGGAGTTTCACAGGTTGTTGATTTCGAGAAGGCGACTCGTATTCTTTCTCTTGATTGTGACTTTCTTGGGACCGATCCCACTGGGAATTCCAAGGCATTTTCCAAAAAACGGCAGGGTGGAAACGAAAATTACGACCAAGAACACGATGTCGACGCTGACAAGATGAACCGCCTCTATCAGGTGGAGACTCAATTCAGCCTGACTGGAGGAATGGCAGACCATCGCCTCCGCGTTGCTCCAAGCCGTGTTGAAGCCGTGGCTGGTGCAATTGCTTCCGCGCTTGGAGTCGGAAGCTACAACCCTGGAGACAAGGATAAGGAGGCTCTTTTTCCCGGCGCAGAAAACGCAGTTGCGGAATTTGATAGTTGGGTCAAGGAGTGTGCGGCGGATCTTGAAAGTGCTGGTGCTAGTGCTCTGGTTCTTGCCGGATCGCGCCAAAGCAAGGCCGTGAAACAAATTGCTGCTGCTTTAAATGCTAAGCTAGGTTCAACCGCAATTCGTGCGGTTCAGACTGAGCTAGGGCAATACGGATCACTTGCTGATCTCACAGGTGCGCTTGACAGTGGCGCGATCGAGAATGTCATTTTCCTCACTCCTTCTAATCCTGTGTTCGATGCCGACGGCTTTGCCGAGGTTCTTGGCAAAGCGAAGGCGTCGGTCCATTGGGGCCTCCGCACTGATGCCACAGCGTGGGCTTGTGATTGGCATGTCCCTGCTGCTCACTACCTTGAGAGTTGGGGGGATGCCAGAACCCAGACCGGTGTAATTTCTCTCATTCAGCCAATGATCTTGCCACTTTATGGCGGGCTCTCCGAGCTGGACCTCCTGCATCTTCTCGGTGGAGGAGATCTGCCGCAGGGAGAGTTCTTCCCTGCGATGGGCGAGGTCAAGACGACCTTAGCCGAGTTAACCGGAAAGGCAGATGACGATTCTTGGCGGAATGCTCTCACAAACGGCTTCGTTGAAGGCACTTCATACAAAGCAGGCGAACTCAATGCGGTCCTTCCTGAGATTAAGCTCGCTTCGGAACCCTCTCCAAATGCCTTGGAGGTTGTTTTCGCCACCGACGCTTCGATTCTCGATGGTCGCTTCATTGATAATGCTTGGCTTCAGGAGTCTCCGGATCCCGTCACTAAGTTGACTTGGGATAATGCCGCGCAGATATCTCCGGTGACCGCCAAAGAGCTTGGTGTTTACGAGCGGGTCATTGCGCTCGAGCCAAAAACTCCGTTGATGCGCATCGGCACGGAGGTGAAGGTTTCAAAACGCTATGAAACTGGGGAAGGCGAGGGGAATCATTCGCCCATGATCGACCTTACTGTTAACGGTCGTGAAATTCGCGTGCCGGTTCTCATTGCCTATGGTCATGCAGATAATGCGATTACTCTCCCAGTTGGCTATGGTCAGGCTGCGGATGATGGTCGAGGTGGCGCAGTTGTTTCTGATGATTCTAAGCCAGTGGTTGGATACGTTGGCATCAACACCGGTTTTAATGCCTACGAACTTCGGACTACTCAAACCCCCTATTTTGCTACCGGTGGTGTCGTAAAGACCACGGAGGAGAAGTATCCGGTTGCTCTTACTCAGGAGCACAACTCAATGTATGGTCGCGCGCTTGCACGTGAGGTTTCGACCAACACACTCGAGATTAAGGGAGATTTCGCAACTCAGATGAAGAGGGTCAAGAAGCAGGGAATGGATTCCCATGCTCCTGACAATATTTCACTTTATAAACCGGAGGGCAGCGAGACCTGGTCAAAGACCGAGCTCGCTAAGAAGACCCACCTTGCTGATGAAATCCACCAGTGGGGGATGGCTATCGATCTCAATACATGCACCGGTTGTAATGCTTGCCTTGTTGCTTGTCAGGCCGAGAACAATATCCCAGTCGTGGGTAAAACTCAGGTTGCGATGGGGCGCGAGATGCACTGGATCCGCATGGATCGCTATTTTGCTTCACAAGAACATCCGGTTGAGCATGGTCATGTCAATCATTCCAAGGAGAATCCGGAATGGGTGACCCAGAACCCCGAGTCGATTCCACAGCCTGTCGCTTGCGTTCAGTGCGAGATGGCGCCTTGTGAAACTGTTTGCCCGGTCAACGCCACCGTTCATACCGAAGAGGGTTTGAACTCAATGGCTTACAACCGTTGCATTGGAACCCGCTACTGCGCTAACAACTGCCCCTATAAGGCTCGTCGCTTCAATTTCTTTGACTACAACAAGCGCAATCCACTCATCAAGGGGAACCTTTACAAGGGGCCATTTGGTGAGAAGCAGGTTGGTCAGACTCCATCAAAGCAGCGCAACCCGAACGTTACGGTCCGCATGCGTGGCGTCATGGAGAAATGTACATACTGCGTGCAGCGCCTAGAGTCGGCCAAGATCAAGCAGAAACAGCAACAGAAGGTTAATAAATACGCGGTTGGTAAGAAATCACATGAAGTTGCGGTTGACCGGATCAAGGACCTACGGGTCAAGTCCAACACCGTCAAAACAGCTTGTCAGGATGCGTGCCCTACCGACGCAGTTTCCTTCGGAAACCTCCTCGATAACACCTCTAAGGTGGTTCGAGCCAAGGGTAACGTCCTTGATTCAGTTAAAATTATCCAAGGGGCTGACTACAAGGAGATCCAGGGCAGTGACCGTAACTACGATTTACTTCAATACGTAAATACCCGTCCGCGCACGAGCTACCTCGCCCGTGTTAAAAATCCGAACGAGAAAATGCCTGATGCGAAATTCCTCGGTCAGGCAACAATCAACATTCACTAATCTAAGAATCTTTTCCAGCGACTGAAACCCATGTCCGAAGCGACCACACAGTCTGAGAACAACACGAACGGGATTAAAATTCCCGTCCTCGAGCGTGAGGAGTTGATTCTTAACAAACGTTCCTACAATTGGATTACTGAACGGATTTGCGGCGTTGTCGAAAATCGGCAACCGTTTCTCTGGTGGATCCTTTTTATTCCATCAGCTATTATTGCTCTCGTCGGGGTTGTCGGTGGCCTTACTTACTTGGTTTCCACGGGTGTGGGAGTTTGGGGTAACACTAACCGTGTCATGTGGGGATGGCCTATTGTGAATTTCGTTTTCTGGATTGGTATCGGACACGCTGGGACCTTGATTTCTGCGATCCTTTTCCTGACCCGTCAAAACTGGCGGACCTCGATCAACCGGGCCGCCGAGGCCATGACGATTTTTGCGGTGATGTGTGCAGGCATTTTCCCAGCCTTCCACGTGGGGCGTGTTTGGATGGCGTGGTTTCTCGCGCCAATCCCTAACTCGAACGCGATTTGGCAAAACTTCAAGTCGCCGCTCCTCTGGGATGTTTTCGCGGTCTCGACCTACTTTACGATTTCTCTGATTTTCTGGTTTCTTGGAATGGTTCCAGACCTTGCGACGATTCGCGATCGGTGCAAGCCAGGCATCCGAAGGTTTATGTATGGGATCTTCTCATTAGGATGGCGTGGCGGTAACCGCCAATGGAGCCACTATGAGATGGCCTACTTACTTTTAGCGGCGCTTTCAACTCCACTTGTTCTCTCGGTGCACTCGGTTGTTTCGTTTGACTTTGCGACTTCGGTTGTTCCCGGATGGCACACCACCATCTTCCCGCCTTACTTTGTGGCAGGTGCGATCTTCGGTGGATTTGCGATGGTTCTAACGATTATGATTCCTGCACGGGCCCTCTATGGGCTGCATGACATGATCACGATGAAGCACATCGATAACATGTCGAAGATCATTCTCTTGACTGGCACGATCGTTGGGTATGCCTATTTGATGGAGCTCTTCATCGCTTTCTATTCGGGCGCGAAGTATGAAGGAGCTGCCTTCCTTTTCCGAATCGATGGCCCTTATTGGTGGGCCTATTATTGCATGATGGGGCTAAACGTTCTCTCGCCACAGATTTTCTGGTTTAAGAAGTGCCGCGAAAATCTTTGGGTTGTGATGGCCGTTGCGATGTGCGTCAACATTGGAATGTGGTTTGAGCGTTTCGTGATCATCGTGACTACGCTGGCACGGATGTGGCTACCAGGAGATTGGAAAACTTACAGCCCGAGCGGCGTTGATGTGATGACCTTTGTTGGGACGATCGGAATGTTCCTCGCTCTCTTCCTACTTTTCCTCCGTTTCCTCCCTTGTATCAACATCGCCGAGGTCAAATGGACTCTCAAAGAGAGTGACGTTCACGATGAGGATAAGAAAGCTCATCCTGACGACGGCATCGAAGTAATCGAAGCCTATCAATACGAATTACACGAGAATCCCGAAGGAGCCTCTAAAGAGGCTGGGATTGAAATTGAAACCTCAACTGCCGAGAGCTAAATGAGCACGAAAGTCCGCAGAGTTTACGGCTACCTCGCCGAGTTCAAAAATGCTTCGCAGCTTTATAAGGCTGCCGAGAAAGTCCGGGATGCTGGATTCAAAAAGTGGGATTGTTACACACCGTATCCGGTTCATGGCTTGGATGACGCAATGGGTGTGAAGCGCTCTGTTCTTCCTTACTTTGTGTTCTTTGGAGGCTTGACCGGTTTCCTCACTGCTATCGCTTTGGCTTATACGACTCAAGTTGGTCTTTACCCAACCGTAGTCCAGGGTAAGCCCGCCAATATCTTCACTACAGCTGCCTTCTTTCCGGTGATGTTTGAGCTCACTATTCTCTTCTCGGGTTTTACGGTTCTTTTTGGGCTACTCGCCTTGATCGGGCTGCCACGTTGGAATCACCCGATCTTTGCAAGCAAGCAATTTAAACGTGTGACCGATGATAAGTTCTTCATCGCGATCGAAGCACGTGACGCGAAGTTCTCCGCCGAGAGCACCAAATCTCTCCTCACTGAAATTGGCGGGGATAACATCGAGCTCGTGGAAGACGATTCCGAGTAAACCATGAAATACTTTTTTCTCTCTCTCATCGCTTTGTCGATCCTTGTGGTCGGGGTGTTTGGTTTCCGTGGCGACAAATTCTCACAAGCGCCTATTCAGGTTTTTCCTGACATGGATGATCAGGATAAGGTCAAGGCTCAGACTGCTGATTCCTTTTTTGCCGATGGCATGGGGTCACGGAAGCCGGTTATCGGAACCATTCCTCGTAATGCTGAAGCAGGGGTGATGCCCGTTGAGTTCGGAGCCGGACGTGCAGGGTACTACTTCGATGGAAAAAAGGAGGCTACCTTCGGTAATGGCCTGCCTGACGATCTTGGGATTGAAAGCGAGGCCGATATGGTAGGCCTCTTGGGACGAGGAGAGGACATGTTTAATGTCCACTGCGCCATCTGTCACGGTAAGTCGGGTAACGGAAAGGGCGTTGTTTCCCACCATTTAGGGGAGGTTGGTGTCGGAGTTCCTAGTCTTCATAACTATCCTCAGGAAACCTCACCTGACGGCTATATTTACGAAGTCATCTCAAACGGCAAGGGCCTCATGGGAGGCTATAAACACAACCTACCCGTTCGCGACCGATGGGCCATCGTTTCCTATCTTCGCGCGCTTCAGGCTTCTGCTAAATAACATTTTCATCTGACTCAATACGCCATGGCACATCAAGTGACATCAAAAGACATTCCGATCAACGGGGAACACCTAGAGAAGGGCAAAATTGCGACCCTTCAGATGATTTGCGGCGGCATCGGTGGAATTGGTCTGCTCGCAAGTATCATTTATCTCGTCAACGGAAGTGGTGAGGTCCACGGGAGCTATGCATTTTCTTGGCTTTTCGCAGTTTTCTTCGTCACGACAATCGTTCTAGGTGGTTGTTTCTGGACCTTCCTTCATAACCTCTCGAATTCAGGGTGGGGGACATCCGTTCGCCGCTTGATGGAGAATCTTGGATTTGTTTTTCCGTTTATGGCGGTCTTTTTCATTCCATTTCTTTTCCCCAATGTTCAGCAGTATCTCTATGAATGGATGACAGCTTATCGCGATGTTGTTGGGGACAGTGCGAATGCCAAGGAGCAACTCTTGCACGACTCCGACCCTCACAATCATCTGCTTGCCGCCAAGACCTTCTATCTAAATCCGGTTTTCTGGTATGCACGGGTCGCTTTCTACTTTATTGGTCTTGGATTCTTCATCTTCCTTGTTCGGAAGTTTTCTATTGCACAGGACACTGATGATAAGCCTGGAACTAAGAACCTCTTCGCAGCCCGCAAGCATTCTTCTTGGAGTATGATCATCTTCGGAGTGACGTTGACCTTTCTCGCGCTCGATTTTGTGATGGCTCTGGATTACTCTTGGTTTTCCACAATGTTTGGGGTCTATGTCTTTGCTGGATCGGCCCTAAATTCAATGGCGGTCCTCATTCTTACCGGAATTTTTCTGCAGAAAATGGGCTACCTTAAAGATGTAGTTACGCAGGAGCACTATCACATCATGGGTAAACTCTGCTTCGCCTTTACCGTTTTCTGGGCTTATGTTTCCTTCTCTCAATTTTTCTTGATTTGGTATGCCAATATCACGGAGGAAACCCGCTATTTTCTTCTGCGAAATACTGAAAATTGGAACCTGCTGAGTTTGGCTCTTGTGTTCATGCACTTCGGACTTCCTTTCTTGGCGCTTCTCCGTTCAGACGTAAAGAAGAGCCCGAAGTTCATGACGATCTTCTGTTTCTACATCCTTTTTATGCATGTCTTGGATGTTTATCACATGGTCATTCCTGAGCGTGGTCCTTCCGTAGGTCTTGTGGTCGATCATCATCCTCAACTCTGGATTTCTGGTTCATGGTTGGGCGACATCCTTGCTTTGGTTTTCGTCGTTAGTGCTTTTCTGTTTATTTATCTTCGGAATCTTACGTCTGCAGCTCTCTACCCTCACCGCGACCCTCGTATTCTCGAGTCCGCAAATCTTCATAACTAAAGGTCATGGATCATACCCGCGACAATCCTCTCAAACGCTTCAGTGCTTTCTGGATCGCCGTCTTGTTGGCGACTTCTTTCGGTATTGCTCTTATTATCACCCAGCCCTTTGCACCGGACAAGACCGACAAGGCCTATGAGATGGTGAGCGGAGGCCGGCTCGAGATTAAGGATGGGATTGATCGTGCTCAGGATGATGCTCTTAATGAAGAAGCTCTTGCTGAGGCCCTTCAGGCACAGGCGAAGTCCTTTGATAAGAATACGGAAAGCAAGGGTAGCATGCCAGTTCCGGGTGCTGCACCTACTACTGCCGAAAAACCCGCTGAATAATACTTTTCCAAGGCTCTAACCCGCACACTTTCATGGCTGAGAACAATTCTACCGCAGATTCCAAGGACGTCGTTTTACGCTCGTCGATTGATCGCTCTCTTCGTCATCCCGTGATGTTTTTCTTCGCGAGTGGCGCTCTTTGGCTCGTGCTCTCCATCGTCCTTGGGCTGGTGGCTTCTGCCAAGAAGCACAACCCCGAGTTCCTGACCTGTTTTTCTTGGTTGGACGCCGGAAAAGTGGACGCGGCTCATATGAGCGCAATGATTTATGGATGGGGCTTACAGGCTGCTTTTGGAATCATCATTTGGCTCATGGCTCGGCTATCCCGTAAAGAGTGCACTGCCTCAGGGATCATTCTCTGGGCAGCTCATGTCTGGAATGCCGTAGTCTTATATGGAGTTATTCGGATCATGATGGGGGAGGGTTCGGGCGTCACCTATATGGAATTTCCAAGTGAAGTTTGGCCTCTGTTGTTGGTTTGTTACACCACTATTACAATTTGGTCCTTGGTTCAGTTTCAGGTTCGAGACGCCGGTCATGTTTATGTCAGTCAGTGGTATCTCCTCGCTGGCCTGCTCTGGTTTCCCTGGATTGCAGTGACCGCGTGGGTTTTTGTTTTTCTTATGGATGGGCATCCCCTGATGGTTGCTGGGGTAGCGGCTTGGTTTAAGGGGACTCTTTTCTCTCTCTTCTTCCTCCCGGTTGCTCTGGGCAGCGCTTACTATCTGGCTCCGAAGGTAACGGGTCGTCCAGTCTACAGTTACAACATTGCCCTCTTTGGCTTCTGGTCCCTTGCAGTCTTCGGGCCATGGGCAGGGATGGAGAAGCTCTTCGGCGCTCCGGTTCCCCAATTCCTTCCCTACGCGGGGGCGGCCTCGATGATCTTGATTCTCATTCCAGCTATCGCAGTTGGTTACAATATCATCAAAACAGTAATCGGTAACAGCGAGGTTGTTGCGGAAAGTCCGTCCCTCCGGTTTACGGCGGCTGGCATTGTTCTTTTCGTTGTTTTTGGTGTTCTTTCCGTTCTTCTCCACACCGTTCCAGCATTGAAGTTGACCCAGTTCACCTACACTGGTTATGGGTTTGATATTCTGGGGCTCTACGGGGTGTTCTCACTCTGTGCTTTTGGGGCGATTTATTTCATTGTTCCTCGAATTACCCGTCGTGAATGGCTTTCCCGCCGCTTCATTAAATGGCACTTCTTCTGCTCTATTTATGGTATCTCTTCTGTTGTTATTTGTGCGATTGCTGGTGGTTTGTCTCAGGGGCAAGGAATCGAGGATCTCAGCCAACCCTTTGGAACAATGGCAGAACGTGCGACTCAGTTCAGTTGGGGAGTCACGCTTGCTTGGGCTTTTATCCTTTTTGCCAATTTATTCTTCTGCCTGCACTTGTTCCTGATGTGGGCCCGTCTTGGTCGTCGATCGTCACATCCAACGCTCCTTGATGCGCATCATCCGACGAGTCCGCATGGACCGGAGGGTGAGGTTGATAATTATAGTTCCGCTTCTGCCTAAATACCAAGTTTCCCATCGATTATGACTTTTAAAGCATTCATTATAGGTCTCTTAGCAACCTTCGGGATTCCTTGGCTGCTCTTGGTGGTCGTTCCATATTCAACGATGCGAAGTCTTGACCCTGTCGAATATGGTAAGGATTCTGAGTTTACGGGGGCTTTCGTGCCTAAGCGCGATGGGCGTATTAAAGAGGGTTCTCGAATTTTTGGTCAGGAGGGTTGCGCTCTCTGTCACACTCAAGTCATCCGCCCAACCTACGCTGGGAATGATGTCCACCGAGGTGAGTGGGCCGGGCTTCGAAAGAGCAGTAGTGTAGACGAGGACACTCGCCGTGAGACCATCGCTCAAGATTTCCAGCAGGAGGATGTTGCTCACATCGGTCAAACAAGAGTTGGGCCCGATCTTTCTAACTTTGGACGTCGTCTTGAACACTACCTCAAGCTTAACAAGAGTAGTCGGACTCCGGAACAATGGTCTTTGATGCACCTCTATAATCCGAAAGCTGTCCCTCGCTACGAGGTTCCGGAGACTGGCGCGCAGACTATCACCGCTTGGAAATCAGCCTGCCCGCCAAAGTCGGGTTTGTTTGATAAGGTCCAAGTAAATGGTGCAGGCTATGGTAACTTGCCAGTCGATATCGAGTCGGGGATGGGCATCAAGCCCTCCGATCGTGCCCGGGCTCTTGTCAGTTATTTGCTTTCTCTCAAAAAGGACACTCTTGGGAACCCGCTTCCTGATGCTCTTAATTTTAATCCAAAGGCCCCTAAATCCGAAGAATAGTCATGTCTGATTCATCATCATCAAGTGACCTCCGTCCAGATTTGGACGAATCGATCAACGTTCAGGATGCTCACGGCGCTCTCAAGGGCGATCCGGCTGCCGGCCGGGAAAAGGTAGTACGTGAGAATGGCATGGAGGCTGTTTCTCTTTGGCTTGTCTTAATCTCTGCGATTGTGGTCTTAGCTGCTGGCGCAGTGATGGGCCAGGGTGGTTCGTTTTTTGGATATAGCGAGTTGGTTAAGGAGGGTTATATGAGGACGCCATCTCCGGTTCCGCAGGTCGCGCCTAAGGTGCCAATTGCAGCTTTGGCCTTGTTTCAGAAGGAAGGCAAGAAGGTTTATGGCACCTGTGTGGCTTGTCACCAAGATAGCGGGCTTGGCCAGACCGGCCAATTCCCACCCCTCGCCGGCTCCGAGTGGGTTCTGGGAAGCACTGAGGCCCTTTCCATGATTATTCATAATGGGGTTGCCGGTAAGATCGAGGTTGCAGGAACTCAGTATAACGGGAATATGAGTGCCTTCGGTGCGAATCTGAACGCCAAGGAGCTCGCTGCTTTAATGACTTATATCCGTACTTCTTGGGGTAACGATGCGAGTCTTGTTTCTCCATCTATGGCCGCTAATGCTTTAGAAATTTCAAAAAAGCGTGGCGGCGGTCAAACAAGTGCTGAGGACCTTAAAAAATTACATGACAAGATGCTTCCCGGTGACATCTTGGCACCAGACACCATGTTGGACCCCGAAACTTGGGAACCAATTTTAATTGAGGATTAATCTTAACACCGACCATCGAAATCACTATGAGTGCGGACTCCCACGAACATCACGACGATCACCATCATGTTCTTCCCTGGTGGAAGAAGTATTTCTTTTCAACAGACCACAAGACAATTGGGATTCAGTATGGCCTAGCGGCTGGAGCCTTTTTGCTCTTTGGTTTTTTCCTGATGATTGTGATGCGGTGGAGCATTGCTTATCCTCATGAACCTCTTCCCGGTTACCTGAGTTGGATGTTTACCGATGGATGGAAAGCTCGCTGGTTGGATGACGGAAAAGTTACCGGAGAGACTTATAACATGTTCGGCGCCATGCACGGGACAATTATGGTGTTCCTTGGGGTGGTGCCTCTGGGATTCGCGGCCTTTGGAAATTACGTTACACCTTTACAAATCGGTGCTCCAGATATGGCGTTTCCGAAGCTTAACATGGCTAGTTTTTGGGCGTATCTTGCTGGTGGACTCGTAATGTGCATGAGTTTCTTTATGGAATCTGGTGCTGCTAAGTCTGGTTGGACAAACTACTCCCCTCTCGCTGGTTACGCCGACAAACAGATCGTTAACCAGTTCCTAGCAGGTCAAACGCAATGGCTCATCGGTCTGGTTTTACTGATCACATCATCGCTCCTAGGCTCGGTGAACTTTGTCACAACGATCATTCAATTAAGGGCAAAGGGCCTAACTTGGATGCGGCTCCCATTTTTTGTCTGGGCTATGCTTGTGACTGGTTTTCTTCTCTTGCTTGCCTTCCCGCCACTTGAGGCCGCTGGTATTATGCAGCTGATGGACCGTGTTGTCGGTTCAAGCTTCTTTATGCCTTCGGGTCTTTATTCTGCTTCGAGTGGAGCAGCCATGGATCTCTCGGGATCGGGCAGCCCCCTTCTTTTCCAACACCTCTTCTGGTTCCTGGGGCACCCCGAGGTTTACGTCCTCCTACTCCCTGCGATTGCTTGCGTAGCCGAAATCATTCCGTGCAACACGCGGAAGCCACTTTGGGGATACAAGCCAATGGTGTGGGCACTCATTGTTCTTGGTTTTCTTTCCTTTATTGTTTGGGCTCACCACATGTACCTCACTGGAATGGGTCCTGTGATCTCAACTTTCTTCCAAACCACGACAGTTTTGATTTCGGTGCCTTCGGTTATCTTGCTCACTTCAATGATCATTTCGCTCTGGGGTGGTTCAATCCGCTTTACGATGCCCATGATTTGGGCTGCCGCATTCCTCCCAATGTTTGGTATTGGTGGCCTTACTGGCCTACCGTTAGCCTTTAATCTCGCCGATCTTCACCTGCACGATACCTATTACGTGATTGGCCACTTTCATTACGTGGTGGCTCCTGGAATCCTCTTCGGTCTGTTTGCGGGTATCTATCACTGGTATCCTAAGATGACGGGTCGTTTCCTGGATAATTTCCTCGGACACCTCCACTTCTGGCCTTCTTTAATCTGCATGAATCTTCTATTTTTCCCGATGCTGACCCAAGGAATGGCTGGGTTCCACCGGCGCTGGTATAACGGAGGAGAGGGATATATTGAAAAAGGTGCCGAGGGGGTCAACGTCTTTGGCCTCACTGTTGCTGAGAAGATTTCGCTTAACGAAATCATGACTGGTTCTGCAATTGCTCTTGCTGTTTTTCAGCTACCATTCCTTGTAAATATGGTCATCAGTTTCTTCTGGGGGAAAAAGGTAACAAGCGACAATCCATGGGATGCAACCACTCTTGAGTGGGCTACTCCAACTCCTCCGGGACATGGTAACTTTACTTTTGATCCCGCGGTCTATCGTGGGCCATACGAATATAGTCGCCCCGACCACGATTCTGATTTCTTTCCGCAGTGGGAGGAGCCGAAGCGCGATGCCCCAGCTGAGGAGCCCGAGGCGCAACCTGAAAAGGAGACGACCGAGGTCTAGTGCCGAGCAAACTTCCACTGAATAACTTCTTCTTGATCCATGGAAATTCCATTTATTGTCAACGCCCGTAAGGACACCGGTCTCTTCAACT